>Ga0209039_10001445_pt1 | contig 22113 bp, 14 predicted proteins | sample BogFormECP12_OM1_FD_188238 | JGI IMG/M metagenome (GOLD analysis project Ga0209039, IMG submission 188238) | Bog forest soil microbial communities from Calvert Island, British Columbia, Canada - ECP12_OM1 (SPAdes) (version 2) | ecosystem: Environmental > Aquatic > Freshwater > Wetlands > Bog ... | reverse complement strand
ACGTTGTTCGATAACGTTGTTCGACAGCAACAGGTTCCAGGCTGGGACCCTCGGTCCAAAGAGGCTCCTGTCTTTTCCGAACGCCGGGAGCTCACGCCGAGCCGAAACTTACACTTACTAATACCTACAATGACCGGTTTTGGCCGGGCTGTGACGAGTGACCGTCAGCGTAGTGCTGTACGTCACAGAGCATAGGAATCATTGCGCCTTCACAGGCTGTGGAAAAACTAGTTCCCGAGCAGGAAGTGTGACCTCAGCGGCTAAAGCCGCACTCAAAACAATGCAGTTACCGCAGCGCTGAAGCGCTGCGCCACCCAAAGACGGGTGCGAGACGGAGTTTTTCCGCAGCCCGTTCAGGAGGAGTCCAAATTCCTCGAGCTATCGTACGAAGCTGAACCCGGCGGTGAAGAGCGCACCGAAGACGAGCGCATGGGCCAGCTCCGTCCAGCCTAGGCGGCGGACCACGATGGGCTGAGGCCTTTTCGCGAACCAAACGAAACCACGAAACAAGATCGGGGCAATCGCAATCAAGGTCCGCACGAGGCTGCGCGGGCCGATCCGAAGCTGCAACCAGCCGCAGGCGGATCGTGCTCTTCGGTCATGTAACCAGCGGATCGGTGATGAAGATCACACATCGCTGTGGGAAAGGACGCACTTCCAGGCATAACCAGCGGTGGGCGGCGGACGTGGCCGCATCTCGCGATATCAACTCAAACCACTTATTTTGTATCACTTAGAGGACTTCCACAGAAATCTCACCCCCGCCTGAGAAGAGTGGCGAGGGGCTTGCCAAGGTACCTGTGCACGGAGGCAATCATAATGGCCACACATATCGTAAACCATGCCCAGAAACTTTCGGCGGCAGACAAGACCTTTTGCGATTTTCCCCCAGCCGTTGCCGATGCCTTGGAGCAAGAAGCACTCACCACCACCTATCCCACGGGAGCGGTTTTGTTCGCGGAAGGGCAGGCTCCGCGAGGAGTCTTCATCGTGCGTCGAGGCCGGGTGAAGCTCTCTATCTGCGGCAGCGACGGCAGGACGCTGATTCTGCGAATTGTCGGCACCGGTTGCCCATTGGGAGTTGCCGCTGTAGTTTCGGGACGCCAGTATGAAGCAACGGCCGAGACCCAGGAACCGTCCGAGATCAGCTTCCTGCGACACAGCGATTTGCTGCGCCTCATGCGCCTTCACGGCGAGCTCGCCCTGTGGGTGACCCAGCACATCGCGAAGGATTACGCCGGTACTTGCCGCGAAATCCGCGACCTGATCCTTTCCGACTCGGCCAGCGAAAAGCTGGCTCGCCTGCTGGTGGGATGGCTCGACCAGAACACCACATCCAAGAACCCCCGCCAAATGACGCTGGCTTTGACTCACGAGGAGATCGGGCAGATGATCGGCTCTTCGCGAGAGACCGTCAGCCGGCTTCTCGCGGGTTTCAGGAAGCAGCATCTCATTCAGCAGACCGGCTCGACGCTTGTGATCCCCGACCGCGTTGCCTTGGAATCGCTGATCACAGCCTAGAGATATTACGACGTAAGCTAGAGCCGCTCGTCGGGGCCGGTCATCCTCCTACGGCCCCGTTTCCTTTGGGAGCTTTTTTTCATCTTGATTTTGGGTGGCGTAGCGCTTGTGTAGAGCGGACACTCCTGTCCGCTGCCTCTGACTCCAGAAGGCTGCGGGAAGTCTAGCATCTCTAGGGTACCCCCCTCCCCCCCTACTTTCTCAATCTATTAGAATCATGGCGTTAGCGGCAAAATATTCAGGAATAAGGACTTATATGGAAAATATTCCGGAATAAGGACTTAGCTCGCTTTTGCGCTTCTTTCGGGCATGGGCGGCGGGCTGACGCCCGATCATTTTCCCAAATTGGTGTTTTCAAAGAGCGCCGACAAGTGGGGCTGGGGCAGCTTCGAGGGCCGTCTTGGTTGACGGGCACACCTCGGTCCTGCCACAGGTCGATCTCCATTGTCGCCGATGGGCGGTTAGATGTCTGTGATGGTGCTCACTGGGCGTTTGTGATAAAAAAAGAGCGTGGTATCATTTGATACTTTTGTAACGTTGTGATATAAATATGCAGTGCGGTAAAGTATCAAATGATGACGAATACCATGAGGTGAGCATCACGTGTGGGACCTCGATGACCGAAATGGCTTGCACGTTAAGGCCAAGAAAAAGCTGCTCGCCTTCGTGGAAGACCCCAGAAGGGTAAGGTTGGGTCGGACGGCGGAAAGAGATTTGTCTCTTACGCCTGTTCGAAAGCTCGGCCTGTTACAGGCCATGGCTGAATTTATTACGTGTGGTGCGGTACTGAAGGGCGATTTTATGGAACAGAGTGGCGACGAGGCCTTCATCTTTGAATATTGCCAGTGCGAGGGAATCGAATTGTAGGTCAAGGCAAGTTTCAAAGGGGAAGGCCAGGATGAAAGCTTGTTTGTGTTTTCGGCGCACCCAACTAGAAGGTGGTGACCAAGAATGACTACGTCAAAGTCAAAGTGCCCGATTTGCGGGAAGGGTGAGTTGCAGAGAATCAACGGCGATTACGAGACGCGTTTCGTCGATGACGCCGCGCGGGAACGGGAGTTGAGAGTTCGGGGAGTAACTCGCGACGAATGCTCAAGCTGTGGCGAGGTGTTTCTCGACGATGACGCGACCCAAAAGATCGAGTCCGCTCGCCTGCAGGCAATGCGCCGACTGGCCCCTGCAGAGATCAAGGCATTCCGCGAGAAACTGGAAAGGACTCAAACCGACATGGCGCGTCTTCTTGGACTGGGGGAGAAGACCTATGCCAGATGGGAGTCTGGAGCATACATCCAGAATGCGGCTTCTGACCGATATTTGCGCCTGCTGATGGCGTCTGAGGCCAATATCGCGATTCTTGAACAGCTAGCGCAGGAGGAATCTGGCGGCACGAACGTCCCGAGTATAGAGGCGACTGTGGGCAGGATCACGCTGGAAATATTTTTCCCGGCGGTGGCTGAGTCCGAGTCTCTGCTTGAGAGCGCAGCTCGGTTTACCGAGATGCTGACCTCTGGAACAGCATTTCTGCCCTGTGAAACCTGAGGTCTGGAGATAACCCATGTTTGTTGTCACGTTTTACTCGTACAAAGGGGGCGTTGGACGAACCTCGGCGCTTATGAACTGCGCGTATCGTCTCGCCACGATGGGCAAGCGGGTGTTCGTCGTCGACTTCGATTTGGAGGCTCCAGGAATCGACTCATTTGACTTCTCTCAGTCGAACACCACGAGGCCGGGGTTGGTTGAATACATTGGGAAATTTATGGACTCGAATGAGGTCGCTCCCTTGGATGAGTTCGTGTTCGACATCTCTGACAAGAACGTTGAAGGGTCAGTCCTCATGATGCCCGCGGGGCGCAAGGATGAGAGTTACCAAGTTTTGCTAAGTAGGCTTGATTGGAAGGTTCTCTACAGGCAGAAGAGCGGCTTTCTTTTTGTCGAGAATCTCAAGGCAGCAATTCGGGAAAAGTACGATCCCGATTATGTGCTAATAGATTCTAGAACAGGGTTGACGGATGTTTCCGGCATTTGCACGTTACAACTACCCGACTTGGTAGTCCTTCTGTTCAGCCTAAACAATCAGAATGTCCGCGGCACGGCGCAGGTCTACAATTCGATCAAGTTCAACAAACTGAATCGACCAATCAAGACGCTCCTGGTTGCCTCACCAATCCCAGATGTCCCCGAGTCGATTGAAGTTCGTCGCGAGAGGTTTGAGAACGCCAGGAGGTGCATTGGGCCGGCCCCCGATCTAATACTGCCTTTTGATCCGTTCATGGCGTTTCAGGAGACGATTGCGGTCACCAGCCAATCGCATGCACTCACGAAGGGCTACGACGAGTTAACTGGCTTGGTAATGAACTCCAATGCCACGGACGTTCTAACGTTGTTGAGGGAGGCTCGGCGGCTAACGGAGGTCGGAAACACAGAATTGGCTGAACTTAAGTATCGCGAGGTTGTAGAAACTCGTCCCAACAGTTGGGAGGTGTGGACCAATTTCGGTATTTTCCAGCGAACCAGGGGTCGCTTTGAAGATGCCATATCGCACTTCAAAAGGGCTTTGGAACTCGCGCCAAACTCCGTGCAAACCCTTGCCCAGATGTCATCTACGGCTTTGCAACTAGATCGGGTTGAGGAGGCCAAGGAGTATGCGAAAAAAGTGATTGATTTGGGGAAGGACGCTGCCGAACTTGCGCAGCTTGGTGATTTGTTTCAGCGTAGGGGGTTGCCCGAAGTTGCGTACGGCGCGTACAAGAAGGCAGCGGAGCTTTCGCCGACCGGAGAACAACTTTTTAACTGGGGTGAAGCCGCGATGGCACTGGGGTTATTCCAAGAGGCGTTCAACGCTTATCGACGAGTCATGAAGGAGACGCCTTCTATGTTAGCCGCGGTGTACAACACCGCCTACGCTGCCGAAAAGATTGGACGCCCGGAGGCAGAAGGCTTGTTTCGGAAGGCTGTTGAGTTGTTCGAAAATCAGCAGAGCTCGGGTGCAGCAAGGAACGACCCCAATGCCATGGCAGCAATGGCGTGGGCTTACAGAGCAATCAATCGCCCTGACCACGCCCTTAGACTGCTGCGGAATGCCCGTCGCCTTGCTGCGTCCTCGGAAAAGCCCACCTTTTTCTCGCCCTCTGCTTATACCTATATACCGAAGCGGACATTCGTCGATGAGATAGATGCCGCAATCGTGGAGACTGAGAGCAAATATAGCGAACTCCCAGAGCATCAGAGAATCCCAACGCTCCTGACCGCGATACGGTCGCAGGGCGAGTACATTCTGACTTTCAAGAGGGGTGACAAGATGCAGGGACGTAGAATTCCAAGTCTTTCGGGCGTTATTGAACTCCTCATAAAAGTCGGAATGGATGCTCGATCCGCGGCGCAATATGCGGAGCAGCTTAAACGAGGACATCCGGTGCAGGTTAATGCGGATATAAATCCGGACTCAATTTTTGACGCGAACTAATAGCCCGTCGCAATCAACGTCAAAGGCAGCGGACAGGAGTGTCCGCTCTACACAACCCTCTTCCCGTGTGGCTTGTCGCCTGGATCGTCGCCGGCTCCGTGCTCATCCCTGTATTCGGAAGGCTCGGTGGGCAACTCGACCAGGTGAGCCCGCTCCAGAGAGCGGAAATATTCGGGGCGGGAATGGCGGTAATGATCGGCCGGGACTTTGCCGTTGAGCCAGGCGGTATCCATGGGATAGACCATGGGGTCGAAGATCACCATGTAGAAGTGCCAGATGACGATGGCGAAGGTGGCCAGGATCGCCTCATACCAATGCACTGCCGTGGCCGCGTCCGTCACCCATTTCGGATAATGGCGCAGGGCAAAATTGTTGAACCACAGCAGGAAACCGGAGACGGCCATGACGACGGACCCCCAGATGAAGGCCAAGTATTCCATCTTCTCCGCATAGTTGAATTTCGCAAACTTCGGCTCCTGTTCTGTGAGGCCAAGGTTGTAGCGGAAGACGTCCAGCATGTCGGTGGCATCCTTGATGGTGGGGATCATGGCCCAAAGGAAAGAGCGATCACGCTTGTTCCGCGCCAGATGCACGAAGTGGTAGAAGATGGCCAGGAGCATGACGATGGCCGCGGTGCGGTGCAGGCCGCCGCGCCAACCGGCGGCGGACTCCCAGAGCTGCAGCGGCTTGGACCACCAAAGCTCCGGATACTTCAAGGCAAATCCGGTGAACACCAGCGTCGGGAAACTTGCCATGATGCCCCAGTGGGCGATGCGGAACCCCAAGTTCATCCGCAGCACCATCTCGCCGGATTCCCGGCGCGGGCGGCGCCGAATGAGCTTCGAGAGAAAGTCCAGCAGGTTGTGCAGCAGCATGAAGCCCAGCGTCGCCGGGATCAGCACCCAGTACGTCCAGCGAATCCACTCCACCACCGGGTTATTGGGGCCCGCGCCGGTCTGCACATGGATGGGACCGACGGTGAATTTGGCTTCGGCCACGCCTTTGTGACATTGCCCGCAGGTTTTCCGGAGGTTGGCGGCATTGACGGTCGAGCGCGGGTCGCTTGAACGGAGAATGGCGTGCACGCCATGGCATGAGGCGCAATTCGCCGCGGTCACTTTCCCTTCCTGGAGGGCCAGTCCGTGATAGCTGGCGGCATAAGATGTCAGGCGATCCACTGGCAATTCATAGCGCAGTGCCAGGCGGGGATCGCCATGGCAACGGCCGCAGGTCTGGGCGGAGACATTCTCGGCATTCAAGGGCGAGGCCGGGTTGGTCGGATCCATGATCAGGTGCTCGCCGTGACAGTCGATGCAAACCGGCGCATCCCGCACGCCATTTTTGACCGCTTCCCCGTGGACACTCTCGTTGAACTCCCGCGCGATTTCCTTATGGCATTGCGCGCAGGTCCCCGGCACTTTCCAGTGATTGACCTTGGATCGCGCATCGGTGGCGGGATAGATGTCATGAGTGCCATGGCAACTGGAACAGACCGCCGCATCCTTGCCGAGCGCGACCGCGCGCCCGTGAACGCTCAGCTTGTAGGAAGCCACCGGATGCGCCACCGGGATTTTGTGCCGCGACAAAAACCCGGCATCGCTGTGGCATTTTGCGCAAGTATCCGCCAGGTTCTTACGAGCAATGGTCGAGTCCGCTTCGCTGGAGGGTTTCACAGCGTGGATGGGGCCGTGGCAAGACACGCATTTCGGCGCGTCGGAGTCGCCGTTTTTCGCGGCCTGCCCGTGGATGCTGGATGCGAGGTCCTTCGCTTCCTCGGCGTGACACTCCGTGCACTTTCCGGGAATCAGTTTTTCCGCGGTGGTGAGCTCGTGCACGCTGCCATGACACGAAGCGCACGCGGATTCGCCGAGGATGGCGTGGGCGCTGGCGGGGAAGGACTTGGCTTCGTCCGCATGGCACGTGGCGCAGCGCACTTTGGCGATTTTGGCGGGATGCGGGAAATCTTTGATGGCGGTGTGGCAGTCCTGGCAGCCGAGAACCGCGTGTGCGCTGGCTGCATGCCTGGCCGGGTCGATGGAAATGCTCTTCCCGGCGTCGGACTTCATTCCCGCCTGGCCATGGCACGCCAGACATTCCTGGTCTGCGGCAGAGGACGCCGCAGCCAAAGCCAAGACCAAAGCCAGGTAAACCAAAGCAACCCGAGTCGTGAGCATTTCAACACCCTTCTTCGAAAGTCAACGCAAACTGTGTGGAGCGACGGGCGTCTCGCCCGTTCGGGCCGGGCGGGGACGCCCGGCGCTCCACTAACACAAACCACGCCTAGCGGTACGCGAACAACATCGCGTAGATGATCCACAACACAATGAAGAAACCCACCGACAACGCTGCCCAGGCGAAGGCGCGAATCGTACGGGTGACGATTGGCTGGTAAGCCTCCTCCATGTTTTCCTCCAGCTGCCCGCTGGCGACCAGCGCTTCATATTCTCTGGGCTTGTCCCTTTCCAACTCTTCCAGCGGCATGCGCCCGGTGAAGACCGTGATGTCCATGGGAAACTTTTCGGGCCGCAAGTGGGTGTTGAAGAAATGCACGGTAAAGATGAAGCCGGTGGCAAGCAGCGCCTCGTCGCTGTGAACGATGGTGGCGACGTTGAGGAACGAACCCGGTATAAACCGCGTGAAGAACACGGGGAACCACAGCGTGAGGCCGGTAGAACCGATCACCGCGATCCCCCAAAACACCGCAAAATAGTCGAATTTTTCCCAATAGGTCCAGCGGCCATAGGCAGGCCGCTCGCCCAGGCCCACAAACCACTTCAGCGTGCCCACCAGCTCAGTCAGGTCCCTTCGGTTAGGCATCATGCTGCCCGGTCCCAGGATCAGGGACAGCCACGAACTGTGTTCCCGTTTCTTTAACTCGTACAGGTCCACGAGGTGGGCAATGAAAACTCCGAACATCACGACGGCGGCGCTCCGGTGAATATAGCCCGCGTTCTCGAACCCCCCGAGCAGATGAGAAAGCACGGCCGCCCATTTCGTGTAGGAGAATTTCAGGGTCAACCCCGTCAGGGCCAGGCACATGAAGCTCACGATCATGCAGATGTGCAGGATGCGCTGGAGCCGGCTGAACCGAACGAACTGGCGTTCTGGAACTTCGCCCTTAGGCATGGGGCCTCTCCTTGCCCGCGCGAGTTTCAGGCTTTGCGGCGAGTTCCGCTTCCGCGGCGCGCAACTCCCGGCGCATCTGGAAAGCCCGGGGCAACCAAAGCAGCGTATGAGCGCCACCGACCACGAACGTCACCAGGAGCAGCGCGGTCATGCCCCAGAAGGTGTAGAACAGGAACGGGTACTTTTTCGGGTCGTGGTGGGTAGCGTGCGTCAGGTATCCGGCGAAGCGCCGGGTTGCGCCCGCATGGCACTTCTCGCAGGTGGCGGCCACGTTTGCCCGGCTGAGGTGCGAGCGTGGATCGGTTACCGCCAGCACGTCGTGAGCGCCATGGCAGTCATAGCACTTTGCCGCTTTCGTGTACCCAAGTTTCGAGACCTTTCCGTGATAGGTATCAAAATAGGTCTGGGCGATCTGCTCGTGGCAGCGTCCGCATGTAGTCATCACGTTCAGCCGGAAGCTGTCTTGATCCGTGCGGTGGATGGCATGAGCGGTATGGCAATCGTTGCACACGGGAAGTGGCTTGCTGAACCCGCTCACTCGCTTGGCATGGATGCTGTTCTCGAACTGCTCCTCGATGCCGTGGTGGCACCTGCCGCACGTGTCCGGCACGTTGTTTGCGTTGACACTCGACGCCGGATCGCTCCGGGGAAGGATCTGGTGAGCGGTGTGGCAACTGGTGCAGGTAGCCGTCACTGTCAGGCCGTTTTTCAGTAGAGTTCCGTGAATGCTCTCCGTGTAGTTGCCGATGATTTCGTGCTGCAATCCGGTGTAGCGCACCGCAGCCTTCTGGCCCTCGCGGTGACACCGCGCGCAAAGCCCGGGAACATTGGTCGCAAAGGTCGACGACTGCGGATCTTGTTTGCCAAGGATGGCATGCGTGCCATGGCATTCCTTGCAGGTCGGGGCATTCGGATCGTTCTTGCCGTGAAGTTGTCCGTGGATGCTGGCCACGTACATCTTGCCAATTTCATCGTGGCAAGCGGTGCAGTCCACCGCGTGGGTGATCGTCTCGCAAGACCGGACCCGCGAGGCGTTAACTTCAGAATGGCACTGGCTGCAAGCAATCTTGTTGTGCCGTGAATGGCTCACTTCGCCCACGCTGACGTACATGGATTGCCCGTCGCGCGCGCGCCGCAGTTTCTCGTCCGCGTGGCAACGCATGCAGTCCGCATTCGCCATACCCTGCTCATAGAAGACGTTCCTGATCTTATGCGGCTGATGGCAGTCCGGGCAGGCCGGCAGCACGTTCGCCTGTTTTTCCCACAACTCTCCGCGAATGGTCTTCCGGTGGACCACTTCGATTTGCGAGTGGCATTTCGTGCAGGTGGCGGCAATGTTCCGGCGATTGATCGAGGAAGCCGGGTCGGTATGCGGCAATATCAAATGCGGGGTGTGGCAAGTGGCGCAGGTCGGGGCCACCGACAGTCCCTTCTTCAGCAACGCCTCTCCGTGGATGCTCTCGGAGTAGTTCTCCAGAATATTGTCCTGGGGAATGGGACGATTGCGCGAAACGGTAGTTCCTTCGCGATGGCACTGGCCGCAAACGAAGGGCACTCTCATCGGCGCCACCGCCGACCGCGGGTCCTTCACCGCAACGATGTCGTGGTTGCCGTGACAATTCACACAGTGGGGCGCCAGCACATCGCCGCGTGCAATCGCCTTCCCGTGGAGCGACCGGGCATGTTGCTCCTGTTCGGTCGTGTGGCACGTGCCGCACTTTACCGGCGCCGGCGTCTCGTGCGGCAACTCTTTTCCTTCCAGGTCGGCATGGCAGCCCGTGCACCCGAAGCTGCCATGTACGGAAGCCGCAAATTTCTTCCCGTCCACGTACAGCGAAACCGTTTTGCCGGCTCGCGTCGTGCTCATGCTCTTGTCGCCGTGGCACGCGAGGCATTCCGCGCCAGGCTGGTCGGCGGCGCGTGCGGGACGTTCCGAAAATACAAGGGACAAAGCGGTGGCGACGAGCGTGGCAACGGTTACTCCCAGACAGGCACGCCACTTCCTTCGCGCAATTTTTGTTTCAGCCATGTCAAAACTCTCGAGCTGGCTTCACAAAGGCCCTTCCGCTCGGAAGGCACGTCCCTCAGGGGCTAAAGCCCGCGTCGATTTCGCTCGGCTTACGCGGCCCTGAAGGGCCGCTGTTCCACGGTGACCCGCACATTTTCGAGTTTTTCCGCAAGTTGTGAAGCCGTGCCCTACCCAAAACCGATTTATGAAACCAACTCTCGGCGATGCTTACTTCATTCCCAGGTCGGTCAGAACCTTGGGATTTTCTTCCCCCGCCGCCAAAACCTGATGGCAGGTGGAACAGTCATTGGGAATGGTCTGGCCATCGGCGCTGGTATGACTGCCGTCATGGCAGCGGAAGCAGCCCGGCGAATCATTGTGCCCAATGTTATTCGGGTGAGTGCCCCAGGTCACGCGCATGTCCGGGAAGACGTTGCGCAGGTAGATCCTCACCACCTCCGCGCCCGCTTGCTCCACCACGGTGCGCCGCGCCTGATAGATTGCCGGGTAATTCGCCTGATAAAACTTGACGATTCCGGCAGTGATGCTCTGCTGGGCTGCATCGCGGGTCGGATAATTCACCTTGAGAACCTCGACCGCCTTCTTCCTGATGTAGGGCAGATCCGTGCTGATCTGCCCGCCGGACATTTGCTTGTCCACCGCGTTTTCGGGCAAGTCGAAGGCATGGGTGGGCCGGTTGTGGCAATCCACGCAATCCATGACGCGATGCTCTCCCTTATCCAATTGTTCTTTAGTCGGCTTGGCATCGGTGGAAATGAATTCGGTGGTCTTCCCCTGATCGTCGGTGTAGTACACGACGGGGATAACCTGGCGCTCGAGGTCGGTCGAAATGTAACGGACGCGGGCGTTGTCGGCGAGGTGGCGCCCGTGGATGCCGACCGAACCCTGCCAGGTGCGTCCGCCCACTTTCAGCAGCAAGACGTCCTTCTGGGGCGTGTTTTTTTCGTCGTCCTTGTAGCTGGTGTTCACCAGGAACTTGTCGCCGGTAAAGCGCTGTGGCCAGTGACATTGCTCACAGGTTTCGCGCGCCGGGCGGAGATACTTCACGGGCGAAGGAATGGGGCGCGAATAAGTGTGGAAGGTTACCGCGAAAACCTGCCGCAGACCGGAAAGCTTCGAGCGGACAAACCACCCCGCTCCGGGTCCGATGTGGCACTCGACACAGTCGACCCGCGAGTGGGGAGAATTCTGATAGGCCGTGTACTCGGGATCCATTACGCGGTGACAAACCGTCCCGCAGAAACTCGTTGAATCCATGTACTGCACGCCGCGGTAGGATGCGGTCCCCACAATAAGAAGATTGAGCACGGTCGCCGCTCCGACGTACTCCAAAGTACGCCGCACCACGGGCAGCCCCAGGTCGATGGCGGGGAAAACCCCCGGCAGTTCCCCGCGCCCGAGCAGACTTCGCCGCCGGAGCCAGATGCCAAGCGGAATCAGGAGCAGGCCGAGTACAAAAATGCCCGGGAGGATGAGAAAGACCAGCAGGCCAATATAAGGGTGCGGCGGCCCCGGCAGGTAGATCTCGTAGAACCAGAAGGCGATGGTGGTGAGCGCCGTGCTCGTCGTGACCACGGCGCCCGTAAGGGTGAGGGGATTCTGCCCCAGAAAATAGACGGGCTGCGACCAGTCTCGGAAGCGTTCTCGCAAATTCATTGGAAACCGGTACTATCCTTTCTTCTATGCGCCGCTGCCTAGACACACTCCACACCTTGCCGCCGGATCATCCGCCGCGCTGGACAATCTCCCTAATCTTGATGGCAAGCACCAGCCAGGACTATTTTTTCAAAGTGCGGATGTAAGCCACCAGCCCCTTAATTTCTTCCGGCTTCAACTTATCCGCGTACTTCGGCATCTTGTTCTTGCCGTTCGTGATGGCCTCCGTGAGATCCGCGTCCGACATTTTCTGCACTTCGGCCGTCGTGAAATCATGGGCGCCCATTTTCTTCCCCATCGCCGAACCGGTTCCGTCAGGACCGTGGCACATGGCACATTTTGATTTGAAGAGGTCTGCGCTTTGCGCATGCGCCGATAGGGGAAGGCTGAGAACAACAGCCAATGCTGTTGCGAAAATAAACATCTGTATTTCAATTCTCTTCATCTTTCAAGCTCCATTCGAGTTTTTGTTGGCCCAACCTGAGAATGAAAATGCGACTGCACACTGATCAATATTGAACTATTTTAAAGTTGGAGGTTCTGTGATCCCGGTCACACGTGCTTGTGCAGCTGCTGATTCGCCTCAGGGAGCCTCGGTCGCTTCCGCTGCCGATGGCGTAATCCAACGTCAACTGCTGACGCGCGTTGCCGCCGTTTGCACGAGATTCCAGCACTCCCGTGCGATCATCCAGTCTTCCTGTGCGTGAATCACTAAAACGCGAACGGCGGCATCCGAAGCGGAGATATCGTTATCTTTATCCTTGTCCAAGGGTGATTGCGCGTTCTTCCCGTGGTCGAGCCGCAAGCCAAGAAACGCAAAATTGTCGCACACCGCGGCGCGAACCTCGGGTGAGTTTTCGCCGACTCCGGCGGTGAACACGAGAGCATCGACTCCGCCCAGCACGCCGATCATGGCGCCGATTCCCGATTGCAGGCGATGGACATACATTTCCAGCGCCAGTTTTGCGCGCACCTGTTTTGCGGGTTCGTTGCCGTTCTTGCTGGCCGCAAGAATCTCCCGCATGTCGCTGGAAATTCCCGACACCCCAAGCAGTCCCGACTTTTTATTAAGCACCTCGTCAAGTTGCTGGCCCGAGAACTGTTTCTGCCTCATCAAATAAGTAAGGATGCCAGGATCCACGGAGCCTGAGCGCGTGCCCATCATGAGACCCTCCAGCGGGGTAAAACCCATGGTCGTATCCACGCTTCGACCTTCGCGAATCGCCGCCAAAGAGCAGCCGTTCCCCAGGTGGCAAGTCACGAGCTTCAGGGAATTCGGGTTCTTGCCCAGCAACTGGGCCGCGCGCTCGGCGCAATATTGGTGGTTGATCCCGTGGAATCCGTAGCGGCGAATCCCTTGCTCGAACCACTCGTAAGGACCAGAGTAGGTGGCCGCCGATAAAGGCATGGTGCGATGAAAACCGGTGTCGAAGACGGCGATCTGCGGCACTGGACCGAGCAATTTGGCGACAATCTCCATGCCTTCGAGTTCGGCGCGATTGTGGAGGGGCGCAAAAACGGAAACGCTTTCGATTGCCGACTTAACCTCAGCGGTCACGAACGAAGGCACGAAATGTTGCGGACCGCCGTGGACCACCCGGTGTCCCACAACATCGATATCGGAAGGCCCGGAAATCGCTCGCGTGTCGCCGCTCCACAAGCTATGGAGCAAGCGCTCGATGGCTTCGCCCCGAGAGCCCACCGATGCCAGGTCTTTCCGGGAAACTCCGCGGGAATTTTTTATCGAGTACTCAGCCTTGTCATCTATCCACTCGATCTTCCCTTCCCAAATCGAAGCCGGTGGATTGTCCGGGAGCGCGTCTCCAATTTCGTAGAGACAACTCTTCTGGCTGCTGGAACCGGAGTTGAGAACAAGCACGTTCATTCGAAGCTATCTCGGTTCGGCCCACAAGTTACTCTGAGTCTTAACTACAGTGAACTTCTGACTCAAAATGATTGTGCCGTGACCGCGCGATTTGTACCGTCTCACCACTGAGAGTAGCGCCGCCGTCCCGGCGGCTGTCCGGCGGGCGTCCTCGCCCGCCGCCCCGAGGGCGAGACGCCCTCGGGACAGCCGGCAAGATGCCGGCGCTACTGGTTTTCCACGCCGTAATCACCACGCGGTCACGGCATTAGTAAGGCCAAGTCCAATCCCGGATTTCCGGCAAATCGTCGCCGCGTTCGTAAATGTATTGTTTATGCTCGACCAGTTTGTTGCGCAGCAACTGTTTGAAGTGGCCTCCGACTTTCTGCAGTCTCGGAACACGGTCCACCACATCCCCAGCCAGGTGAAAGCGATCAAGATCGTTGAGGACCGCCATATCGAACGGAGTTGTGGTTGTGCCCTCTTCTTTGTAGCCCCGCACATGTAAATTGTCATGATTGTGGCGGCGATAGGTGAGGCGGTGAATCAACCAGGGATAGCCGTGATAGGCGAAGATAATCGGCTTATCCACTGTGAACAAGGAGTCGAAATCAAGATCAGAGAGACCGTGCGGATGCTCGCTCGAAGGCTGAATGGTCATTAGATCGACAACGTTCACCACGCGAATTTTGATGTCGGGAAAATGCTGGCGCAAGAGATCGACGGCCGCCAAGGTTTCTAGCGTAGGGACGTCACCGGCGCAGGCCATCACGACATCGGGTTCCGCGCCCTTGTCTGTGCTTGCCCACTCCCAGATGCCAATCCCGGTTGTGCAGTGTTCGATCGCCGACTCCATATTGAGAAACTGCAAGGCGGGCTGCTTGCCGGCAACGATCACGTTCACATAATGGCGGCTGCGCAGACAATGATCGCCGACGGAAAGCAGGCAATTGGCGTCGGGCGGAAGGTAAACCCGGACGATGTCGGCTTTCTTATTCACCACATGATCGATGAAGCCGGGATCCTGATGAGTGAATCCGTTGTGATCCTGCCGCCACACGTGAGAAGTCAACAAGTAGTTGAGCGATGCGATGGGACGCCGCCACTCGATCTCGCGGGTAACCTTCAACCACTTGGCGTGCTGGTTGAACATGGAATCAATGATGTGGATAAACGCCTCGTAGCAGGAGAAGAAGCCATGGCGGCCGGTGAGCAGATAACCTTCCAGCCAGCCCTGACACATGTGCTCACTGAGCATCTCCAGCACACGGCCGCGCTGCGAGAGATGTTCGTCGACCGGGAGGATCGGCTCCATCCATTGCTTGTCGGTAACCTCAAAGAGAGCGTCCAGCCGGTTCGAGGCCGTCTCATCCGGGCCGAAGACGCGGAAGTTCTTGGAGTCGGCGTTCAGCTTCATCACGTCGCGCAAAAATCCGCCGAGCACACGCGTGGCCTCCGCATTCTCGGTACCAGGCTTCGGAACGCTGACCGCATAATCGCGAAAGTCGGGCATGACCAAATCGCGCAACAACAAGCCGCCGTTGGCATGCGGATTCGCTCCCATCCTGCGATCGCCCTTGGGAGCCAATTCCGCGAGTTCGGAAATGAATTTTCCGTTCTCGTCAAACAATTCCTCGGGCCGATAGCTTCTCATCCAGTCTTCCAGGATCTTCAGGTGTTCCGGCTTCGACTGCAGGTCGGCCACCGGAACTTGATGCGCGCGCCATGTGCCCTCTACCGGCTTTCCGTCGACCACTTTCGGTCCGGTCCAACCCTTCGGGCTGCGCAAGACGATCATCGGCCAGGTGGGCAGGCCCGCGTCTCCGCCACTCCGAGCTTTCTCTTGGATGGATCGAATTTCGTTCACGATGGTGTCCAGAGTTCCAGCCATGAGTTGATGCATCGCTTCGGGCTCGTGTCCCTCGACGAAATATGGTTTCCAACCGTAGCCGGTGAAGAGCTGGGTGAGCTCCTCATCATTCATCCGGGCAAGCACGGTGGGATTCGCGATCTTGTAGCCATTGAGATGGAGAATGGGCAACACGGCGCCGTCGCTCACCGGATTCAGAAATTTATTTCCATGCCAGCTCGTAGCCAGCGGCCCCGTTTCCGCCTCGCCGTCTCCCACCACGCAACAGGCGAGCAAATCCGGGTTGTCGAACACCGCGCCGCAAGCGTGCATGATCGAATAACCCAGTTCTCCACCTTCGTGGATGGAGCCCGGAGTTTCGGGGGCCGCGTGGCTCGGGATTCCTCCGGGGAAGGAAAACTGTTTGAACAGCCTCTGTAGGCCCTCTTCGTTTTGAGTGATGTTCGGATAAAACTCGCTATAGGTACCCTCCAGGTACGTATTCGCGACCAGTCCGGGCCCGCCGTGGCCGGGGCCGGCAAGGTAGATGACATTCAGATCGTAGTTCTTGATCAGGCGATTGAAATGGGCGTAGATGAAGTTCAGACCGGGCGTGGTTCCAAAGTGTCCCAGCAGACGCGGCTTGATGTGCTCGATCTTCAGCGGTTCGCGGAGAAGCGGATTGGCGTAGAGATAAATCTGGCCGACGGAAAGATAGTTGGCGGCGCGCCAGTAGGCGTCGATCTTGCGCAGCTCTTCGGGCGTGAGGGGCTGGATGGAAACGCGATGCGGTGCGGAGTTTACCAAGGCTAGGGGAGTCATCGAATCTTGCCCTCCTAATTTCACGCTGTTTCCTATCTTAATTTCTGGGGACACCTCTGTCAGCACACGAAAAGGCTGCAATCCGTCCGTAGCGATTGGGGGGAGTTGGGCGGGAGTGGGGATTGACAAGGCAGAGACTGTAGAAAAGGATGCGGCGAAACTTCACCGCATGGGTGCTCCATTGCACTCACCATGAAGCCCCAAGTGAAACCTTCCCCGGCAGGCGGCGAGTTTTTGTTCGAGATCGATGCGGAGCCGTTAGAGGAATGCGTCACGGCGCGGAGGTGACGATCCACCATGCGGCAATGAGCGCAGCTACAATGAATTGCGCCTGACCATCAATGCAGGCCCGGTCCAGGAGCCCCGACCGTGATGAAAGATCTACCTCTGTCGAAAGTCTACCAGTTGCTCGAACCGGGTCCGGTGGTCCTGCTGACGACCGCCCGCAAGGGCCGCGCGAACGTCATGACGATGTCCTGGCACATGATGGTCGAGTTTGAACCGCCGCTGGTTGCCTGTGTCGTCAGCAGCGCCAATCACAGCTTTGCCGCATTGCGGGCGACGAAGGAGTGCGTGATCGCCGTTCCGGCGCTGGCACTGGCGCCCAAAGTCGTGGAAGTCGGCAACTGCTCGGGCCGGGACGTGGAGAAGTTCGAGAGATTCGGTTTGACACCGGCGCCAGCCGAGTGCGTGGCGCCGCCTCTGGTGGCCGAATGTTTCGCCAATCTCGAATGCAAGGTGGCCGATACCCGTTTCGTCAACCAGTACAATCTCTTCGTCCTGGAAGTGCTCAAGGCCTGGATCGATCCGGCGCAAAAGGATCCGAAGACCATCCACCATCACGGATACGGCAGGTTCGCTGTGGATGGCGAGATGATCAAGCTGAAGTCGAGAATGCCATAATCGGCACACGTCAAGAGCGCTGAGCTTCGCATCCTCTCGGACGTCTAACCTAGATGACGGGCAACTCTTCCCCAATCCGGTTATGGAAGAGTTGCCGACAAACCGCCCAGAATCGTCGGGACTTGCGATGGCACTCCCTTGTAGCCCCGAAGTCGCCCTGCTGTTGGGCGATCCTTCACGGCTGGTAATAGTTCGCATGGGACAGGCGATGAGTCATCTTCCACCCCAGCGGTTTGTGATCCACGTCACTGCCGGGCGTGTCCCCATTCCCTATAGTTAGCGCGTGCGATAGAGCCCCTCTTCCGCGCCCAGCCTCGCGCGTACGCACTCGGTCCCCAGTCCAAGGAGACGCTTGCATGAGTATCAGCCTCGGTTTGGACGTAGGCGCAGTCGGCGTGAAGCTGGCGGCTTTGGGTGCGCCCGAAGACTCTGTCTTGCTCGCTCGCCTGGCCGAGGCCACCTCGGCATTTTTTCTCCCTCAACTGTCCAGAACCAACCGGTTGGCTGAGCGTTCCGTTGTGCTTTCCGCGTACCGGCGCCTTCAGGGCAGTCCGCTGCAAGCTGCCTCTGATCTGCTGCGGGAATTCTGTGAACTTGTGCCGGAAGAAGCGATCGCGGGTATTCGCTTCAGCGGGTCGGGTGGACGGACGGTGGCGCGCGCCATCGACGCCGGGTTTGAAAACGAGATTCGCGCGCTGGCCCGGAGCATGCATGCGCTGTATCCGCAGGTGCGCACCGTGTTTGAGATGGGCGGGGAGACTTCGAAATACATCCGCCTGGGCGCAACTGACGGCTCCGACCATCTCGGAATTCTGGACTACCAAATCAGCACGGAGTGCGCTGCCGGGACGGGGTCGTTTATTGATCAGCAGGCTTCGCGGCTGCTCTATGAGGTAGAGGATGTGGGCGCGGCCGCCTGCGGCGCCAGTTGCGCCGCCAGGGTTGCGGGCCGCTGCTCGGTATTTGCCAAGACTGACATGATCCACGCCCAGCAGAAGGGATACACCGCGGACCAGATCCTGCGCGGGCTGTGCGAGGCGGTGGCGCGAAACTTCAAGTCCAGCATTGTAAAGGGCAGGCAGGTGGTTTCACCCGTGGCATTTGTTGGTGGAGTGGCGCTGAATGCCGGAGTGCGCGATGCGGTCCGGGAGGCCTTCAGGCTGCAGGAATCAGATTTTCTGGTTCCGGAACTGCACTGCTGGATGACGGCGCTGGGCGCGAGCATGCTCGTGGCTGAAGAAACTGGCAAACGCACCACGGGCACATTCCGCCGCCTGTCTGGCGAGACCGCAGGCGCGGAAGAGTTTCCCTCCACGGAAGCGCTCTCGCTTGACCACGTGACGTTATTGCGGGACAGGGTGCCTCCGCTCGAACTGCCGCAAGCACACAGCCCTGTGGACGCCTACCTTGGCATTGACGTGGGTTCGGTAAGCACGAATCTGGTAGTGATCGACTCGAAGGGCAATTTGCTGAAGGAGATTTACGTTCCCACCGCGGGCCGTCCGATCGAAGTAGTCTCTGCGGGACTGAGCGAGATCGAGGAGGAACTGGGTGCGCGAGTCAACATTCGGGGCGTAGGCACGACAGGGTCCGGGAGGGAGTTGATTGGCGAACTCACCGGAGCCGACACCGTAAAAGACGAGATCACGGCGCACAAAACCGGTGCGATGCATGTGTGCCACCAACTAGGGATGCCGCTGGTGGACACGATCTTCGAGATTGGCGGGCAGGACGCGAAATTCATTCGCATCCGCGACGGCGTGGTGGTGGACTTCACCATGAATGAAGTTTGCGCCGCGGGGACCGGCTCGTTTCTGGAGGAGCAAGCCGAGAAGTTGGGGGTTCGGATCAAGGGTGAATTCGCGCAGCTCGCGTTATCGTCGCGAAACCCGATCCGGTTGGGCGAACGCTGCACGGTCTTCATGGCGCGGGATGTGAGCAGCCTGTTGCTGAAGGGTGCGGCCGTTGCCGATTTGTGCGCGGGATTGGCCTACTCGGTGGCCTTGAACTATCTGAATCGCGTGGTGCGTGGACGGAACCTCGGGAACGTGATCTATTTCCAGGGCGGTACCGCCTATAACGACGCCGTTGCTGCCGCATTCTCGGTCATTCTGAAAAAGCCAATCGTTGTTCCCCCACACAACGGAGTGATTGGCGCGATCGGCATGGCGCTCATGGCGCAAGATCGTATGTTGGCCAGCGGCGGGACGAGCAGGTTCCGTGGTTTTGCCCTGAACCGGGCGACTCTCACTAGCCGCGACTTCGTCTGCCGCGCCTGCTCCAACAACTGCGAGATGAAGGAATTTTCCATTGACGGCGAGAAGAGCTACTGGGGAGACCAGTGCTCCGACAAGTTCCGCAAGCGCTCGCGCACCGACCGCCAGCCGAGGATAGAGGATCTGCTGTCCTGCCGGGACAAGCTGCTGGAAGCGGCGCTCGAGCCACCAAGAAATGGACGGAAGACGGTCGGCATTCCCCGCGCCATGTTCTTCCACGAGCGCTTCCCCTTCTGGTGTACCTACCTGCAGGAACTGGGATACAACGTGGCGGTCTCGCCCCTCACGGACGGGCGCATCGCCGCCGACGGTGAAGAACTGGCGATTGCCCAGCCCTGTTTCCCGATCCAGGTGGCGCACGGGCATGTGCACGCGCTGCTGAAGCAAAACGTGGATTATATTCTGGTGCCGAACGCAGTGGACGCGGAGACGCCGTTCATGCAGGCGGAGTCGAAGCTGTGTCCGTGGAACCAGACCCTGCCGTTCGTGGTGCGCGCGGTAGAGAAACTGGAAACCAATCTAAACGGCAAGCTGCTGAGCCCGACCATCCACTTCCGCCAAGGGCCCCGGCATGTGCGCGAGGAGTTGCGCAGTGTGGCGAGTAGGTTAGGACGGAGCAAGGCCGCCAGCGATGCCGCGGTGGAGAACGCTTACCGGGCGCAGAAGAACTTTGGCGACGCGGTGCAGCGAGCCGGGGAGGCCGCGTTGCAGATATTGAGCGAGACGCGCGAGCCTGCCATCGTCCTGCTGGGCCGGCCCTACAACATCTACGACCGGACGGTATGTTGCGACATTCCGCGCAAGCTGCGGACGTCCTACGGCATTAATGTGCTGCCACTGGACTTTCTGCCGCTCGACCGCGAAGATGTCTCTGAGATCAACGACAATATGTATTGGCACTCTGGCCGACTGATTCTCGCCGCCGCACAGATCACCCGGCGCATTCCCGGCCTGCACCTTATTTATATCTCGAACTTCAAATGCGGCCCGGACTCCTACATCAAGTCTTTTCTCGATGATGCCTGCGGCAAGCCCAGCCTGGTACTGCAGTTTGACGGGCATTCGAGCGACGTCGGCTACATCACGCGGTGTGAAGCCTATCTCGACAGCACAGGGTTTTTGCAATGTTAGTCCACAAACATCGCTGCGTAACCCGAAAGGTTGGCGCCGACCATCCGCTGGCTGGAAAAACGGTCTACATCCCGGCCATGGCCGACGGAAGCGTCGACGCGTTGTGTGCCGTGCTGCGCTGGATGGGTATTGAGGCGCGTCCCACGCCGCCTTCGGATGCACGTACGCTCGAGTTGGGCGGCAAGCACACTAGCGGCGACGAATGCTATCCCGCCAAGGTTACGACTGGGGATTTCCTGAAGATCGCTCAGCAGCCGGGCTTCGATCCCAAGCTCACGGTCTTCATGATGGTCACTACCGACGGGCCGTGCCGTTTCGGCCAATATGCGCCGTTTCTGCGGAAAGTCCTGCGCGAAGAGGGCTACGGTGACGTACATGTCCTTTCTCCGCACGGAGAACACGGCTACAGCGACTTACAGGATTTCGACACTGCTTTCGTGCGGACGGCATGGCGGGCCTTGGTTTCGGCCGACCTTCTGCGCAAACTCCTGCTGCGGACCCGGCCTTACGAAACGATGCCGGGAAGGGCCGACCGGGCTTTTCGCGAGTCGGTCGAGGACTTCTGCCAGACACTGGAACAGAGTTGTTCCGACTCCCGGTGCCAGATGCGCGCGCTGAGCGCATCGTTGTTGCGGGCGAGAGCTCGCTTTCATGCTGTACCCGCGCGCTTCGACGGCAGCCGGCCGCTGATCGGCATTGTGGGCGAGATTTTCTGCCGCCTCAACGACTTCAGCAACCAGGGCCTGCTGTGCCGACTGGAGGAAAAGGGTGCGGAGTGCTGGATGGCCGACATCTCCGAGTGGATCGCCTACACCAACGTGGAAGAGGTGCGCAATCTGCGGCTGGCGGGCCGGACGTACTCCTGGCCGATGATCAAGTCGAAAATACGTTCCCGAATCCAGAACGCCGACGAGCACGCGCTGCGGTCACTATTCGCCGAGGATTTCGCCGGCTACGAAGAGCCCAGCATCGAGGAAGTGCTGGAACTGGCGCAGCCCTATCTTCCCTTTCCCGGGGCCGAAGGCGAGATGGTCATGAACCTGGGCAGGAGCGCCTATCTTGCCCTGCACGGAGCGGACGGGATCGTGGACATCAGCCCGTTCACCTGCATGAACGGAGTTGTGAGCGAAGCCATCTATCCCAAGTTCAGCCGGGATTATACCGGCATCCCCATTCGCAACTTCTATTTTGACGGCCAGCAATCGGATCTCGACCGCGACATTGAAATCTACCTCGAACTGGCGCGGTCGTACCGGGAGAAAAAGCCGTATGAGCACTTTTACCCTTCGCGGTTTTCACGGCAGGAGGAAAACGTCGATATGCCGGCCGTATTACGCTAGCATTCAGGGTCGAAGCACTGGTTCCGCCCGAGTGACGGGCAAGGCGGAAGTTATCCGTCCATCCAAGCACTGCGGAGCAGAACCTACGACAGGCTCTTCCCTGCCCTGATGCATGCAATGTGGCCGGTTGTTG
>Ga0209039_10001444_pt1 | contig 22113 bp, 14 predicted proteins | sample BogFormECP12_OM1_FD_188238 | JGI IMG/M metagenome (GOLD analysis project Ga0209039, IMG submission 188238) | Bog forest soil microbial communities from Calvert Island, British Columbia, Canada - ECP12_OM1 (SPAdes) (version 2) | ecosystem: Environmental > Aquatic > Freshwater > Wetlands > Bog ... | reverse complement strand
GGCGGCCCAGACCGCCTTTAACGCGATTTCCACCGCCGACTGCAAAGGCTTCTTTTTTAGCGCCCAATACGCTACATCATAAATGGAAATGCTCTAACGTAACGCGAAAGATCAAACGGCCTCTGGCCCGAAGTGTGGCGCGAGAGGTCATCCGGAATTATGGGATTTGGGTCGAGTCGGCCATTACCCCGTCCACCGTGGTTCGGGCTTCGGAGATCAGCGAGGCGTGGATGCTTTCCTTTTGGGACAGTATGATTCTCGCGGCCGCGGAACAAGACGATGTGGGTGAACTCTTGACGGAAGACCTGAATCACGGACAGGTTATCGTGGGCGTTCGCGTGGTCAATCCATTTCGATAATTTGCCTGACCAGTCCATGCGCAAACGACTCAAACGAAAACGGCGCTCCTGCCCTCTCTGCAAGCCCCACAAGATGGGTATCGAGAGCCGCTGGAAACCCAAAGAACTCTCACGGCTTAAACAGGCCGAATCGGAAATACGCCGGGCGACCCGCGAGGAGCAAATGTAGCGCCCCGATGCATCGGGGCGGTTCTTCCTGAGACTCGCGCTCCCGAACCCGACGGCAGCTACCACCGCTGAGATTTGGGTTCTTCCGTTAGATTGGTGCATCCGATTCCGAGGGCAGACCCCTGTCGTTGGGATTTGCGGTTTTTCGCCAGAAGAGCTTGCCCCTCGATGTGAATGTAGTTCCAACCTTAATTCATGGTTGTATAATCACCGGCAGCTTAAAGGTTAGGGATAAGCGATGGCAGGTCTCCTGCGATTCGGGGTAGTTGTTCATGAGCCCAAAAGATAACCGTAGAAACATTCCCGTCGTCTTCATTTCCTCCACCGTCGAGGACCTGAAGCCGTATCGCGCGGCTGCCGACTTCGAGGCAGATCGGGCGGGATTCAAGGTCCTCATGCAGGAGTACTGGGTTGCCAGCGGGGACAAGCCGCCGCTCAAAAAGTGTCTGGAAGAGGTCGCGAAAGCAGATGTTCTGGTTGTCATCGCCGCTCACCGCTATGGATGGGTTCCCCCGGACCAAACCGGAGGCGACGCGAAAAGTATCACGTGGCTGGAGTGCGAAGAGGCGCTTCGCGAGGGTGAAGGCAAGAAGAAGATCGAGGTGCTCGCCTTTCTCGTTGGCGAAGACTCCGGGGATTTCAAGTGGCCGCTGGAATTGCGGGAGGAATACCGGCTGGCGGAAGCCGCGGCGCAAGGCAAGTTCACTCCTGAGCTTGGTGTCGAAGTCCCCCGCAACCTTGCCAAGCTCCCTGAATTCAAGCAATGGCTGTCAGCGCTTGGAACTCGCGCCCGCTTCACCAGCCCGGACAGCCTGCGGGCTGAGGTGGCGGCCGCACTGCGCAACTGGCTCAAACACCACCCCGAATTTGCTGATTCCTTGGAGCCTCACGGTCGTGACGATCCCACCCTCTACCTACAGGACATGCGCCAGCAGACATCCTTCATTGAGCTTCGCGGACTCAAGGTGGGAAGCGGCGAGGCGATTCGAATCCCCATCGAAAAACTCTACATTCCGCTCACCACAACCCTGGCGGAGGAGGCGACAAGCAGGAAGGCCGGGGAGCGGGGGATGGCAACTAATCCCGAGCCCCGTGCCACGCCCCGAATCCGTCTGGAAGAGGCGCTCAAGCATCGCTTGCTCGTGATCGTCGGCGACCCTGGATCCGGCAAGACCACTTTCCTCCGCCATCTGGCTCTCGTGATGTGTAAGCGTCTGCTGGGCGAGGACGAGACGGCGGGCGAGAAGAGCTTGGGCGGGCCGGTGGGCGAGGTTTTTCCCATGCGCATCGCCATTGCTACGCTGTGGCGCCACATTGAAGAGGCGCACAAGCGGGGCTCCGGTCCCACCACACTTGAGTCATCGGGTTGGCTGGCGCACTACCTGGCCACCCAGTGCGGAGAAGCGGAGCTAGACCTGAAGGAAGAGTTCTTTCGCGCCCGGCTCAGCAGCGATTCCGCCATGGTCCTGCTCGATGGCTTGGACGAAGCTCCCTCGGACCAGGACCGCAGGCGCCTGGTCAAGCTGATCGAGGATGCGGCGCGGGTTTACGCAAAGTGCCGTTTTGTGGTCACCAGCCGCCCGGCGGCGTACGTGGGAGATGCCTTGCTCCCGGGATTCGTCCAGGCGCGAATCAATGACCTCGAAGACGAAGCGATCGACCTGTTCCTGAAGCGCTGGTGTGAGGAGCTTTTCCTGGGAAGCCCAAAGGACGCCAAGGATCACCACGCCGAGCTTCTCGATGCCTTGCGCACCCGTCCGGAGATTCGGAGGCTGGCCCGCAACGCCGTGATGTTGACCGCCTTAGCCGTGGTCCACTGGGATAAAAAGCGATTGCCGGAACAGCGCGCCGACCTCTATGAATCCATTCTCGAGAAGCTGGCGGCGTCCCGCCCGCGGCCCGGACGGCAATCGCCCGAGCGTTGCATTGGCCTGCTTCAGAACCTGGCCTTGGCCATGCAGGATCATCCCAAGGGCCGGCAGGTGCAGGCGCCACGCTATTGGGCGGCGCGGGAGATTGCTCCGGCTTGGCGCGAAGCTCCAGACGAAGACCGCGCGGCGCTGGCGGAGCAATTCCTCAAGGACGAGGAACTGGATAGCGGGATCGTGGTCGCGCGGGGCGACGATACGCGTTTCTGGCACTTGACCTTCCAGGAGTACCTGGCCGGACGGGCGCTGGCGGCGCGCGACGACCGTCGGCGAGAGTTTCTCAGCCAGGCGCAACTCTACCAGCCGGAGTGGAGGGAAGTGATCCTGCTTCTCGCCGGCGTCCTGTATCACCAGGGCCCCGAGCGGGTGGACGGAATGGTGGCTGCCATCCTCGACCGGCTGGGCAGCCGCCTTGACAGTAAGCAGGCCCTCGGCGAGCAAGCGCGCGCGGTGGGGTTGCTGGGCGCCGTGGTGCGCGATCTCGCCCCCGTCCGCTACCAACCGGGGGACGCACGCTACAAACAGGCCCTGGACGCAGTTCTGGGCATTTTCGATGCAAAGAAGGCGCATTCCATCGACTTCAACGTGCGCCTGGAAGCTGCCGAAGCACTGGGGCAGGCGGGTGATCCGCGCTTGGGGGAGGACAACTGGATTACGATCCCCCCCGGGAAATTCTGGATGGGGGCTCAGAAGTACGATCCCTCTAAGCCCAACCACGATACCAACGCTCGTGAAGACGAGTCGCCCGTCCACGAGGTTTATCTCAATGAGTATCAGATCGGGCGCTACGCGGTGACGGTAGAGGAGTACCGGCGGTTTGTGGACGATGCGGGTTATAGCAACGAGCGCTGGTGGAAGGATGGGGGTTTTGGGGAAAAGAGCCTGCCGCAGGGGTGGGACGACCAGGTGCTGCACCCGAACTGGCCTGTGGTAGGCGTGAGCTGGTACGAAGCAGCAGCGTACTGCGCTTGGGCAGGAGGGCGACTGCCCACAGAAGCGGAATGGGAGCGCGCGGCGCGGGGCACTAAAGGGCGGAAGTACCCCTGGGGGGATGAGGAGCCGGATGCCACCCGCGCGAATTATGATGCGGGCGGGGTGGGTCAGCCAACGCCGGTAGGGTTGTACCCGCGAGGCGCGACGTCGGAAGGGATCGAGGACCTGGCGGGGAACGTTTTCGAATGGGTGAACGACTGGTATGGAGAGAGCTATTACCTTGCCAGCCCGAAGCGCGACCCGCGAGGCCCGGACAGCGGCCAAATGCGCGTTCTGCGGGGCGGGTCCTGGTACGGCTATCCCGGGGACGTTCGCGTATCGTTCCGCGTCAGGAACTATCCTGGCGTCAGTTACGTCCTCAACGGCTTCCGTTGTGGCGGGGAAGTTCCCGCTCCTTGACCCTTTTTCCTTTTTCCTTTTCCGGGTTTGTTCGAAAGTTTTTTTGAAATCAGGTAGACCCGATGCCTCGGCCATCGAGCAACGCCCCGCCCAGGTGAGTGAGCTGCCTATGTGCGAAGCACCTTGGACTGCGGCGGCTCGACGCCGCCTTGGTCCTTCTCCTCGGTGTGATGCCAAGGCGGCGTCGAGCCGCCGCAGTCCAAGGTGCTTCGCACAGCGATTTTAAAGAGAGCAGCGGACTTCTCGAAACGTTTCAGGAGCGAACTGGGGCGCACCTTGCCAAAGAACTCCTTTTTTACCACAGAGGCACTGAGGCACAGAGGTAGAGAATAGGTGTCAGGTGTCACGTGTTAGGGTTTTACTGGCACCTGGCACCTGATACCTGACACCCTCTCAGCGCCTCAGTGCCTCTGTGGTAAAAAAGCACTTTCTAACAAGTTCGCATTCCTTCTCCAGATTCTGCTCCGCCCGCAAACACCCATTTTCTGAAAAGTCATATTGCGATAGACTCAGCAACCTAGCATTCTGCACATCGCGGAGGTGTCCCGATGATGGTTCCAGTGAAGGACGTTATCGTGGGTGTCGACATGGGGGGCACGAGCCTGCGCGCGCTCGTGGTGAATGCCCAGAACGAAATCCTGGCGATCGAGAAGACGCCGACCAATGTGGCGCTGAAGCCCGATGCCTTGATTCGCGACCTGGCGGTGATGGTGGAGGACGTGGTGGCGTCGGCGGGCCTGCGCAAATCGCAATTGCGCGCCGTCAGCATCGGCGCGCCGGGGGCGGTCGATCCCGAGCACGGGGTGGTGTATCACGCGCCCAATTTGGGTTGGGACGCGGTGCCTCTGGGCGCGAAGCTGGGAAAGTTGTTGCACGTCCCCGTTTTTGTTGAGAACGACGTCAACGTGGGCGTGGCCGGCGAGCACGCTCTGGGAGCAGGGCAGGGGGCGCAGGAACTGGTGGGCATCTTTGTGGGGACGGGAATCGGCGGCGGCATCATTCTCCACGGCCAGCTTTACTTGGGGTCGCGGGGCGCGGCGGCGGAGGTGGGCCACATGATCGTGCAGATCGACGGACCCCTGTGCGGGTGCGGAAGCCACGGGTGCATCGAGGCGCTGGCCAGCCGCACCGCCATGGAGCGCGATGTGCGCGCCGCCATCCACGCCGGGCAAAAAAGCTGCGTGCTCGAGCTCATGGCGGAGCGCGGCAAAGACCGCATGACCAGCAGCATCATCCAGCGCGCGTTGAAGAGGAACGATCCCGTCATGCGCAAGGTGATGAAGCGCGCCCAATATTTTCTGGGGATCGCCGTGGCAAGCGTCGTGAATTTGCTTGACCCCGAATGCGTGGTGATGGGCGGGGGAATCGCCGAACGCCTGGGTGAGTCTTTTGTGGGGCCCATCCGCAAGACGGCTTACGAGAATTTCCTGCGGCGTCACGACGCCGAACGCGTGAAAATTGTCTCCGGCACGCTGGGTGATAACGCCGGCCCGCTGGGCGCGGTAGTTCTGGCGCGGAAACGATTGGAGAAGTGACGATTGACGGCGTAGCGCGGACCCCCGTTTTTGGGGTCCGCGGCTCTTACCGTGCAAAGACCGGAAATCTACCCCCGTCATCCGGTTCGGTAACGTGAGTCCAGGTAAGAACCGCAGACCTCAAAGGCGGAGGTCTGCGCTACACTTGCTCACCCGGCCCGCCCCGGCTGGAAAAAGCGCCCATTCGCGCCACAAGAAGAATTACGGGATCAGTGGTATACTGCCCAAACCCCGGAATCGAAATCTTGGCACAGGAGAATTCAGATGAGCAAAATCGAGCGGCTCGTTGCTTACGCGGTGTTTCTCATGCTGGTGTTGTGGGCTCCCGCATCATCCCTGGCGCAAAGCCCGTTCGACGGCACATGGCGCACCAACATGGACCAATCCAAGCTATCACCGAAGCCTATCGTCTGGTTGGTGAACCAAGGCATGTATGACTGTTCCAGTTGCAACCCGAAGATCCACGTGAAGGCTGATGGGCAGGACCAGGCCGTTACCGGCCAGGCTTACGACACGATCAGCGTGCGTGAAGTTGATCCCAAGTCGATTGCAACCACGACCAAAAAGAACGGCAAGACGGTAACCGAGTTGACTCGGACCGTGTCGGATGACGGCAACACTCTGACGGCGAAGGTTACCAGCCATCCGGAGAACAGCGACCAAACGGTGAGCGTGGAAGTTACGTACACGCGGGTAGGAAAGGCACCGGCGGGAGCGAATGGAACTTCTGGCTCGTGGCGAATCAACAAGGTTCAAGAGAGTGAAAACGGCCTCACCACTACTTACACGAGCAGTGGCGATGAGCTGAGCATGTCCGCACCGACCGGCGAGAGCTACACTGCGAAGCTGGACGGCAAAGACTACCCAGTGAAGGGAGCGTATACCTGGAACTCCATCTCTCTGAAGCGCGTTGATGACCGCTCCATCGAGGAGACCGACAAGCGTGATGGCAAGGTAATCTTCGCGCGGAAAATGACCGTCGCGCCCGATGGGAAGAAAATGACGGTGGTCTCGACGAATAAGCTGACCGGTGCAACCTCAACGTACGTCGCCGAGAAGCAGTAATTACTTTCCGGCTTTCTCTTGCCTCAGCGGAAAAATGCAGGGCCCTGCCCATTCGGTCCTCCACCTGCGGCGCTCCTTCCCCGCAACGGAGCCTGGGCCGGGTCGCCGGAAATAGTGAATTGTGAATAGTGAAAACGGCTCTGGCTTCGACAAGGGTGGCTTCCTCTTCATCGAAGCCCGCTGCCGCATTCGTGTTCAACGACTCTACCCTCCACCCTCTCCCCCAAGGGGGCGGCTCTTACCTTGCGAAGACCGGGAATCTCGAAGACGCACCCCTGTCATCCGGTTCGGCAGCGCGAGTCTCGGGAAGAACCGCAGACCTCAAAAGCGGAGGTCTGCGCTATACTTGCTGTTATCAGGTTCGGTAACGTGAGTCTCGGGAAGAACCGCCAGAAGCTGCCGTGAACCGTATGGGCCACAACTCCGCAATACCTATCGCGCCGGTCTATGACCGCGCCAACCAGCGCAATGCTCTGGCGGCGGGTTTCCTGGGCTGGACGCTGGACGCCTTCGACTTCTTTGTGCTCACTTTTGTGCTGGTTCCTGTGGCGCGCGATTTCGGCGTTTCGATCGTGCAGATCGCGGCTACGATCACGGCCAGCTTGGCCATGCGTCCGGTGGGCGCGTTTTTCTTCGGGTTGCTGGCCGATCGTTATGGACGGCGATGGCCGTTGATGCTGGATATCGTTTTCTTCTCGATTGTCGAGGTCCTCTCCGGCCTCGCTCCCAACTACCACGTGTTTTTCATCCTGCGTTTGCTCTACGGAATCGGCATGGGCGGGGAATGGGGCGTGGGGGCATCGTTGGCCATGGAATCGGTTTCCCCGAAGTGGCGCGGCATCCTGTCGGGATTGTTGCAAGAAGGTTATGCGCTTGGAAACCTTCTGGCGGCGGGGGCCTATTCCCTGGTATTCCCGCATTGGGGCTGGCGTCCGCTGTTCTTTGTGGGCGTGGTGCCGGCCCTGCTCTCGCTTTTCATCTTCGCCAAGGTCAAGGAGACCGAAGCGTGGCGCCAGTCGCGCACCGACTGGAGCAGTTACGGCAAAGCCATCGCGAGTCATTGGAAATTGTTCCTCTACATGGTGCTGCTGATGACGACCATGAATAGCATTTCTCACGGCACGCAGGACCTGTACCCCACGCTCCTTCAGCGGCAACGGCACTTCAGCCCGCAGACGACGGCGATGATTACCATGATTTCCATGGTGGGAGCGATCGCCGGCGGACTGCTGTTTGGCCTCTACTCGGACCGCCGCGGACGCCGGCGCTCCATGGTTACCGCCGTGACTTGTGCCCTTCTGCTCATCCCCGCCTGGGTGCTGTCCTCAACTGTGCTCCTGATTATCCCCGCGGCGTTTCTAATGCAGTTCATGGTGCAGGGGGCGTGGGGGGTTATTCCCGTCCACCTGAACGAACTTTCCCCCGGCGAGTTGCGCGGCTTTTTCCCCGGCTTCGCTTACCAACTCGGCGTGCTGTTCGCCTCGAGTATCACCTTGATTGAAGCGATACTGGCCAAACACCTGACTTACGCGCAATCGTTGGGACTGCTCGCCGGTCTGGTCCTGCTGATCGGCGTGCCCGTGATCGGGCTGGGGCCGGAAGCAAAAGGGGTGGCCTTCGGAAAGGCAGAAGGCGGTCGGCAGAAGGCAGTCGGCAGCGGGCATTAGGTAGTCAGCAACGCGGCGAGGCAGCAAAAGCAAGTCAAAAGGCAAAACGCAAAAGTCAAAAGGCAAAAGTGAAAAGGGGGTAGCGCGGACCCCCGTTTTTGGGGTCCGCAGCTCTTCCTTTGCAAAAACCGCGAATCTCGAAGAATCACCCCTGTCCCCGGGTTGAGGAGCGCGAGTCACGGTAAGAACCGCAGACCTCAAAGGCGGAGGGCGCTACACCGCTGCCCCTCCCGTCCTTGCCGAGGCGACGCCAGTTTAACGCTCGCTGCCTTCTGCCTTCTGCTTTCTGCCTTCCGCTTTCTGCTTACAGCGAATCCATGAAAACTAAATAGGAATTTCCCCAAAGGTTGGTGGGGATCGAGCCGCGCGGGCGGCTGGTGATGACGATGTGGAAGCCGGGCGCGGCGCAGGCGATGCGCGCTTGCAGGTCGGCCATGGATGCGGCTGACCCCGTCTGGGGTTCGACCAGCGCCAGCCTTTCGAGCACCGGGTAGATGATCTCTCCGGCGGGCGCCATGGGGGTCTCGAATCCCTCGGCAAGGAACTGCATCTGCGCGTCGATTTCGTAAAAGTGCCACGCCAGGCAGGCGCAGAAGTTGACTCCCTTTTCGAACTGCGTGAGCGCTTTCTCGTCGGCCGAAGGCAGGATGGGATCGAAAACCAGCACCAGCCGCCGCTCATCCTCGCGCGTGAACTCCCGCACCTTGAGTTGTTGAGCCTTGGCCGTGGCTTTCCAATCCACATGGCGGGCGGTGTCGGATTCCTGGTAGTCGCGGATGGCGTACAGGTCGTGGCCGCTGCCCTTGAGGAGGCTTTCAATGTCACCGCCGATCAACGGCAGGATTTCGTAAAACTCTTCCGTGGGCTGCACGGTGGGCAGCGCCAGGATTTCCTGCTTGCTCGCCACTTCATGCGCTTTCAGCAGGAGGCCGAAGGGGAATTTGGTGCTGACGCGAAATCCTTCCTGGGTATAACGCCCGCGGCGAGGAAAGGTGAGTTCCACGTGCTGGGTCACGGCGGAGCGGTGCGGGATGTAGGGCACGTAGACGGGAGCATCCAGAATCTGGCGCGGCGCCGCCAGGTTAGTCCGTTTGCGCTTCCCTTTCCGGGGGTCGCGGGCCGACAGGGTGAGGGAAAAGGAAGGAAAAACCCACTTCAGGTTCTGAACGGTCAGGCGCGAAATCAAAGGCTGTTCGGCGAACACGTGCTCCGGCAGGGCAAAATCCAGCTCCAGTTGCGAGAGCACAATGGCGGAAAGAATCCCGGACAGCAGAATTCCTGACATCAGACAGGCCAGAATGATGAAGAGGAGATTGTTGCCGGTGTTGAGCGCGGCGATGGCAATGACCATGATGACCATAAAATACACCACGCCCTCACGCGTAAACTCGTATTCGACCTTCATCACCCAGCGCTCGAGGGCGGTGCGCTTGGCGAGGTAGGGAACGATCTTGATCGCGACAATCGCGGCGATGAGCAATGACAGGGAAGCCGCCGCCATCGCCCCCTCCACGTGCCCCGCTTCCCGCAGCGCCGTCGAATACAGCGCCAGAAAGAAAGCCATGCCCAGGCCAAAAAGGGCCAGCCAGAAACGGCGCCACCCCGCATGGTCAGCATGCGCCATCTGGTAGCGAGCCATCGACCAAAGGCCGCGCCACAGGCCTCCGCCCGAAGGTTGGGTGAGTGTCGCCATGCGGGTTTCATTGTAACTCAGGCCGTCGGAAGGCACTAGGCAGTGGGCAGTAGGCAGTGGGCTATGTGCGAAGCACCTTGGAGTGCGGCGGCTCGACGCCGCCTTGGCATTGTGCCGAGGAGAGGGACTAAGGCGGCGTCTAGCCGCCGCACTCCAAGGTGCTTCGCACAGCTATTTTCATGAGTCACTAACCGCCAACCTGACCCATTGACGGGAATACGCCTCATTATCAATACTTCGTCTGTAGCGCGGCGAAGCCGGAACCTGAGACGTGCCACGGCCGTCCCGGCCGTGCTCGGGCACGGGCGGGACGCCCGTGGCACGAAATCTTCACGCGGCAACAACGTTCTAGTGACGAGCGCTATGTCGTCCATTTTGGGGAGAGAGATGGCGCACCACAATCAGGCCGACCACTCAGTAGCGCCCCCTCCGGAGAGCCTGTTTCGGCCTGTCTATGACCGCAGGGGTCTTCGCCTGGCTATTGTCTTAGGCAATGAGGCGCCTTCAGGAATCTGTCCGTACGCAGCAAAGAACTACTGTCATCACTGTGATATCGGGCTGGGAGAGGGGCGCCAATTCGATCCCGCCATGAACCTGGCAAGATTGCGCTGGCTGCAAAAACACTACTCCTCGATTTGGCCCGGGGTGGCGCACCTCGTTGTGTACAACTCTGGGTCTGTCCTCAACTGTGTGGAGTTGGCGCCCGAAACCCTCACCGCCGTCATTGATTTCGCGCGTTCCCTACCTGAACTGCGACTGGTATCGGTGGAGTCGCGTGAGGCATTCGTGATGCCGGAAGCGGTCAGCAGCCTCGCTGTGGATTTGGGCGCGGGACGCGAAGTACGGGTGATCATCGGGATCGAATCCGCGGATGACACGATCCGTAACAAATTTCTCCGCAAGCAGATGCCCCGCAGGGCGATCGAGCGCGCCGTACGGTCGATTGCCACTGTGCATCGAGCTGTGGTCGCGAGCGGAAACCAGGCGGCCCTCCCCGGCTTAACCGCCAATGTCATCGTTGGAGGGCCAGGCACGACGTTGAACACCATCGTGCGGGATGCCGTCGAGACCTCCATGTACTCTCTAAGTTTGGCTCAAGCCTACGGCCTCCCCCTTGATTTGAATGTTCATCCGTACTATCCGAGCAAACGAAGCACCGCGCGGTTTCCAGACCATCCTCGTCCCTCGTTGCCAGCCTTAATCGATGCGATATCCTCTGTGGCGCAAAGCGTCGGGGTTAGCACACCTGTTTTCGTTGGCCTTGAGGATGAAGGCCATGACCAGGACCCGGGGGGCTGGAAAGAGCAGTTGTCCCGGTTCGGCCGCGCTGCCGACTACTTCAACCGGACCGGCCGACGGGACTGGTTTCGGGAGTTGCTTTGATTTTGAGCTCGAGGCGCAGGCAGCCGCTACGATGTTTCTTTCACCGTGGGAGGCCCATAATCCGCACTGACATCGGTCCACCGTTTTGCAGGAACACGAAGGCAAATGCTTGGTGGGAAAATTCAGGGTGAATTGGCCGCTTACTTCCTTCCGCCTTCTGCCTGCCGTCCCCCGTATGCTGTCTACCGCCTACCGTCTACCGTTCTTCACAGCGGCACGGGTGTGGATTCTACGATTTCGCGCAGGATAGCGTCCGACTGGTCCGATTTCTTCATGGTGGAAAGGTAGCGGGAACTCACAATGCAGCGATGGGAAAAAACGGGGATCACCAAGCGCTTGAAATCGTCGGGGATGCAGTAGTTGCGGTCTTCCATGACGGCCATGGCTTGCGCGGCGCGATAGAGCGACATCGAGCCACGCGGGCTGACGCCCAGGCTGAGGTACTCATGCTGGCGGGTTTTCTCCACGATCGCCAGCGTGTAATTCATCAACTCTTCATCGACGCTCACGCGGCGGACGGCCTGCTGAATTTCCAGCACCTCGTCAGCGCCCATGACGGGCTCGATCTTCGCCAGCGGTTCGGAGTCGGCAAAATTCCGCAGAATTTCTTTTTCACTTTCCGGGCTCGGATAACCGACGCGAACCCGCATCAGGAAGCGATCCATTTGCGATTCCGGCAGGGGGTAGGTGCCGTGGTGCTCGATGGGATTCTGCGTTGCCACCACCATGAAAGGCCGCGGCAGCGGGTAGGTGCGGTTGTCCACCGTCACCTGGTTTTCATTCATGGCCTCGAGCAGCGCGCTTTGAGTTTTGGGGGTGGTGCGGTTGATTTCATCCGCCAGAACGATGTTGGCAAAAATCGGGCCGGGGCGAAATTCGAAGCGCTGGGTGGATTGGCTGAACACACTGATGCCCACGACGTCAGAAGGCAGCATGTCGGAGGTGAACTGCAAGCGTTGGAAGGTGCAATTGAAAGAGCGCGCCAGCGAATGAGCCAGCGTCGTCTTGCCCACACCCGGAACGTCCTCGATCAGCAAATGGCCGCGCGCGAAGAGGCCCACCAGGGTGAGCTGGATCACTTCATCTTTGCCCCGGATGACACTTTGCACGGACTGTTGCACGCGCTTGAGCACGTCCGGAGCGACAGCGAGGTGGTTGTTCACTGCGGTTTTTTCCATGCGGTTGAGTCTCGAAGGCCGGCCCGCGCGTCTAGACCATGACTCCAAAATCTGTTATGTTGATGAATTGCCGCGGGCGATTAACTCAGCGGTAGAGTGCTATCCTCACACGGTAGAAGTCACAGGTTCGAATCCTGTATCGCCCACCATTCCTTATTAATAACTTAGCAAGTTTACCACAAATGCCGATGTTGACCGTGTAGTAGAAAATGTAGCAGGGGCCTATCTTAATACAAATTGACCAGCTTCGATTTGTTTGGAGCCGGTGAACCCAGACTCGCCGGATTGACAATCCCGCTGCGGCTCCGTTACGGTGGGCAGGTGAGCTGGCGTGCCCACTTATCTCGGGGTTGAAGCCGCATGAACATTACGGCGTTCTTTGCGTTGCTCGGAGGATTGCTGGTTCTGGCCTTCGTAGCCAACCGACTGGCGCAGCGGACGCGTGTGCCCGACGCCGTGGTGCTGATTCTGGTGGGCACCTTGCTCGGACCGGTCTTCAGGCTGGTCGATGCTGCCCAGTTTGAGAACGTGACACGGGGTTTCGGCACGCTCGCCCTGCTTCTGATTCTGTTCGAGGGCGGCCTGGAGCTTGACGTGCGTGAGACCTTACGCCACTTAGGCGGTGGCCTCGTGCTTTCCTGTTCGGCTTATGCCATCACTGCAGCTTTGGTGGCCTGCGTCGCCAGGTGGTCACTGCTGCTCTCTTGGCAGGGGGCCCTGCTGGTGGGCGCCGTGCTCGGGTGCGTCAGCAGCACCATCATGCTTCCCGTGCTGCAACAGATTCCTCTGCGGTTGCCCGTCAAACTCACACTTCTGGTGGAAAGTTCCATTGGCGACGTCCTGGCAGTGCTTACGGTGGGCGCCCTGCTGAACCTGTCACGAACGCAGGGCTCGTTGGTTAAAGGTCTTATCGGCGGCTTTGTTTTTGAGCTGGGCGTTTCAGTGGTATTTGGGATAGTTGCGGGTATTCTCTGGGCTTGGCTGATGCCGCTGCTCTCCGAACAGCGCTTCTGGCAGGCCCTGACGTTTGCCGCCGTGCTGCTTCTCTATGCGGGAACATCCGCTCTCAAGGCCAGCGGATTGTTCGCGGTGTTGGTGTTTGGTATTGTGCTGGCAAACTTGCCTCAAGCGAGGGCGCGACTTCTGGCCGCCGACATGGGAATCGAGTTGCCGGCTGGGGACCTTCACCACCAAATTCTCAATTTTCATTCCGAGCTGGCGTTTCTGATTCGCACTTTTTTCTTTGTCATGATCGGCGCGGCGGTCCACTTCTCTGGATTAAAGGCCAATGCCATGCCGATTCTCGGGTTTACGGGAGCGATTCTGGTGGGCCGCTGGATGGCCGTGAACCTCAGCCGTTGGACGTGGAAGGGGATTTCCAGGCTGGAGAGAGGGCTGATCGTTTTGCTGCTCCCGCGCGGCCTGATCACGGCTGTGCTGGCCATTCAAGTGATCGAGAATCGCGGGGCGGAATTTGGGTTTCTGCGCTCCGTGGCCTTCGTCATCATTTTAATAACGAATATGCTTGTGGTGCTGGGTAGCGTTTTTGCCCGGCGCGCCACCGCACTGGCTGGAGTTGCCGAGCAAATTCCTGGATAGCCCGCCCCGGAAAAACCGAGAGGGCATTGCTGGCAGCTTTCATGGGTCTTGAGGGTGATGGATCATGGGGACGGGGTGCGATCCCTTCCGGCTGCGGCCAGCGCGACGATGGAATGTTCTGTGGCATCGCGCCGCGAAGCGGCCTAGGGACGCGGCGCCGCGGCGGGTTCGTCTTTTTCTTCCTGGGTAAGCTCGCGGCTCCAGCGAAGCGCTTGCAGGTACAGTTCGCTGAGGTTTTCCTCCTTCAGCGCCAGCTTTTTTGCCAGTTGGGAAAACTCCTCCCAATTACCCTTTTCGTAGCTGATGACGGCCTGGAGGACGTCGCGCAGCGGGTTCTGCTCGCCCACGAGCGCGGCGGCGACGTCGGGCACCATGGGCAGCTCCGCCAGCAGCATGCGCATGGGGCGCCCCATGAGGACATCGATACTGGAAAGCAATCCCAGGAAGAAGTAATCGGACTGGCGTCGCGGCGCGCCCACCAGCGGCGCCAGGGATTCGCAGAAAGCCGCGCGGATCAGAGCGATGGTAACCAGGATGGGGGGTGCACCCTCGCCCAAGGCGGCCACGGAAATCAGCCCGACCCACTTGCGAAGTTCATTCTGCCCCAGCAGCAGGAGGGCGTGCCGGATGGATTTGATCTGCGAGTGAAACGCGAATCGCGTGGAGTTTAAGAAACGCAGCAGCTTGTAGGACAGGGCCAGATCATGCTTGATGGTGTCGGCAATTTCCTGCACATCGATTTCCGGCCGGCTGACGGCCCGCAGAACCAGCAAGTAAACCAACTTTGAGGGTGAAACTTCGGAAGTCGAGTAAGGCTCCGGTCGGCAGAAGAATTGGCCCTGGAAATAGGAAAAGCCTTGCCGCACGGCGGCCTGGAACTGCGCGCGCTTGTCCACCCGATCCGCCACAAACATTGCGCCCCTCGGCCGATACTTCCGGATGAGGAGCCATTGCGCTCGATCCGTAAGGGCGGTTACATCCAGCTTGATGATATTGGCCACGTCCGCCAGCGGCTCGTGCTGCGCACCCTGGAAGTTCTCCAAGGCGATCAGAAACCCGGCAGCTTTCAACTTCCGGCACGCGGCCAGAACCTCCTCATCGGGTTCCGCGGTCGCAAGCATCTCCAGCACTACCTGGTCGCGCGGCAACTCCGCGGCGTGCCCCCCGATCAAGGCTTCGCGTGAACATTTGATGAAGGCGCGTGCGCCGTCGGTGATCTCTTCGATTCCTTCAAAGGCCAGAGTGCCAGGCGAGGCATTCTCCCCGGCTCCGTTGCCGTTCATCGGAGGCCAGAATTCTTCTTCCCCGGGACGGGAAAAAAGCTCGTAACCATAGACCCTTTCATAGCGGTCCAGGATGGGTTGCCGGGCAATAAACCTGTGCATAACCAAAAGCCTTTCCTGCCCGCAGTGGCTCCTAGTGCTGATGCTCCCACTGCGGCGCCGGGCCAACCCTCGGGTAAACGGGGGTCATCCTCTTAATCGGCAGCGCCACAGCAATCTTGAGCCCAAAATCGAATGGGGCGGCAATTCTCCGACGCAGCCCTCGCGCTGGGATGAGAAACCGCTTTGATCTTAGGTAGGATGATCCTGAACTTCCTTCCCGGGAGGTTGGCCAAGGGGCCGCCAGCCTCCGGTAGACGTATCATCATGGATATTTTGCCCGAAATACGCCTCGATCCGGCAAGCCGTCCCAGCCGCCCCAGCAGGTATGTTAGTATCAAGGTTCATACAATTTCCGGCTTTTTCATATCTTATCTCAGTTTGTAAAGAGGGAAGTGTGCTCCGCATCGGAATCGTTGGGTTACCTCAGAGCGGCAAAACCACCCTGTTTCAGATTCTCACTCGCGCCCATGGCAGTGGTATCGGCTCCGGGAGGCAGGAGGCCCACGTGGGCGTGGTGCGCGTTCCCGACGTGCGCCTGGACCGGCTGGCTGAGCTCTTTAAACCGGAGAAGACCGTCTACGCCACCATCGAGTACATGGACATGCCGGGCAGCGTCATTGAGCTGGCGCGCACGGGGGTGCAATCGCAGACCCTTCGCGAGCTCGACGCGCTGGTGCATGTGGTGCGGGCCTTCGAGGATGAGGCGATTCCCGTGGAAGCGGGGTCCGTCAACCCCCAACGCGATATCGAGAATGTGGAGCTCGAGCTGATTCTCTCCGACCTCGCGGTGGTGGAAAAAAGGCTGGAACGGTTGGAGAAGGACATCAAGAAGCAAAAGAGTCCTGCCCTGGAGAAGGAATTCCAGGTGCTGAATCTTTGCAAGGCCGCACTGGAGAAGCAGACGCCCCTCCGCGAGGTCGAGTTGGGGGCGGAGGAATCCAAGGTGATTCGGGGTTTCACTTTCCTTTCCCTCAAGCCCATGCTTTACGTTTTGAACTTGGGTGAAAGCGACGCGGCGCGGGCCAATTTAGCCGAGCAATTCGCCGCCGAGGCGGGCTTGAAGCAGCGGTTGCGCACCGCGGTGAGTGCAATCTGTGGCAAGGTGGAAGCCGAGCTGGCCCAGTTGAGCGACGCGGACGCGGCGGAGTTTCTTTCCAGTTACGGATTGAAGGAATCGGCCACCTCGCGCCTGATTCATGCCAGTTATCAACTCCTGGGTTTGATCTCTTTCTTTACCGTAGGAGAGGACGAGTGCCGCGCGTGGACGATCCGCGCCGGCACGACGGCGCTGGACGCCGCAGGCGAGATTCACTCCGACATCCAGCGCGGGTTCATCCGCGCCGAAGTGATCAAGTACGATGACTTGATGGCGACGGGGAGCTTTGCCGAAGCCCGCAATCGCGCCCTCCTGCGCTTGGAAGGGAAAGAGTACGTCGTACACGACGGAGAGATCGTACACTTCCGGCATGCATCTTAAAGAAGTCGTCAGTTATCAGTCATCAGTTGTCAGTCCTCAATTTTCAGTTGTCAGTTCACGGTTGGACACAGTATCTCGGCCCTCCGTGCAAATTGCCAGCAGCCCTGCCATCGCCGCTGAATAGAGGAGACCGAGAGCAGGTGACTGAAACCGATAACTGACGACTGAAAACTGATTACTGAGAACTTGTCTTGATGTCCTACCTTTGGATCAGCCTGGCGTTGGGGGTGGTGGCGGGCCTTGCCAACTTATTTGGCGCCGCCATTGTTTCCGCGCGTCCGTGGAGCCGCACGTTTCTGGCGCTTTTCATTGCGCTGGGCGCAGGATTTATGCTGGCGACGGCGCTTACGGAGATGGTGCCGGAAAGCCTGCGCCTGGCGCCCCGCTCCGGGCCGGCGCTGATCCTGCTGGGATACTTTATTGTTCACTACTTTGAACATGCCTGGCCCGCGCATTTTCATTTTGGTGAAGAGACGCACACCGATGAGTTTGTGAACCCCCGGGTGGCATACACGGCGCTGGCGGGCTTGACGATCCACACCTTTTTCGATGGAGTCTCGATTACCTCGGGATTCCTGATTTCGCCCTGGCTGGGCACGGTCATCTTCGGCGCCACCCTTCTCCACAATGTCCCGGAAGGCTTCACGGTGGCCTCCATCATGGTGGCCGCCCGGCAAAGCCGCAGCGCGGGCATGGCGGCGGCCGGCGTCTTGGGGGTTTCGCGCCTCCTGGGAGTGTTCGGAATGGCGCTGGCGCACCGCTGGGTGAGTTACGGTTTGGCGCTGTCGGCGGGGGTCACGCTTTACGTGGCGGCATCGGATTTGATCCCCGAGGTCAACAAAATGCGAAGTCCGAAATACGCCCTGACCGTGGCCCTGGGAGTGGCGCTGGTGCTGGTGATGCGGTATCTGTTTTTCAGTTTCTGATTTGACGATTGGGGAAAATCATCGCGGGCCTTCAGGCGGGTTGATTGTGGACAAACCACGAATCCCTATTATTAACCATCCTTGAGGGCATTGGGCCCAGGGCGGCGCGTGGGCAAAATGTCCGGAAAGGCCCCGCTTGGCGACATGGTGTCTCCCTCTGGATGTAACCACGCTCACGGTAGTTGTGACCGTGGGTCCTTGCCCCGATGAATGGTTTATCTTGCACCGTGCCCCAACCGAGCTGTCGCACTCTGGACACAAGCGTGAGAAAAGCCCGCGGTCAAAAGATCACTGATGCTGGCTACCACGCTGGGTAACCTGGGCTGGCCACGGCAGCGAAAACCCGCGCTCGGCTACACCCGGCAGGGTAACGGGCAGCTTCGCGTGGTTTTGGACCTCGCCGAACAGGGCCTTGACCGCGCTGATCTCTGACGTCGATGCCATCGCGTATGCGCAGATATAGGTCTGGATGTTGGGGAAACTCTCGATAAGGTAAGGGCTGCCGAAGGCCACAACGACGGTCTTGTCCGTAGCCGCTTCCAGAACGCGCTGGAGCAACTGGCCACTGGGCCCCAAAAGCCCAAAGGAGGTGGAGGTCTTGCCGTTGCTCATGACCTGCCGGGCTTGGTTATGGGCAACATAGGCGGCTACCACCACGCCTTCGGCCTTGCCGACGGCACTCAGGATGTCGGCGGCGGCGGTTTGGGGGGAACGATTATCAAAGTAGAACACTGGCGCATTGGGGCGGCGGGAGCGCCAGGCTTTTTCAAACTCGCGCCCGTTGGTGCCCTCCAACCCTTGCCCGAGGACGATGGCGACCCATTCCGGCTTGGCCGGGGAGCCCTGGCCGGGCGTCGGGCCATTTTCCGCCGGCGTCCCGGTCTTGGGGAGGGGAAGCATCTGCCCGTTGTGGCGGACAAGGGTTACCGCCTCATCGGCAACCTGCTGCGCGAATTCCTTGTCCTCGGGTTTTCCGGTGAGCGCCGCAACCTGCTCGAGGTCCACCGTCCGCGTCCGGTCGAGGCCCACGGCAGCTTTCATCCTCAAAACCTTGCGCACCGACTCGTCGATGCGCGACTCGGGGATCTCGCCGCTGCGCACGGCCTGGACGATGGCTTGGAAGGGCGCGTCAACGTCCATAGGCGTCATGATGACGTCGCACCCCGCCTTCACCGCGTCCACCGCCGCCTGCGCCGCCGGGTCGCCCTTGCGAGGATCATAGAGTCCGGTCACGCCGCGCATCTCCAGAGCATCGGTCAACACAACCCCCTGAAACGCCAACTGGCCCTTCAGCACGTCGGTCACGATCTTTGCCGAGTTGGTGGTGATCTTCTCGGAATCGGGCTCCAAGGCCGGGACTCGTGCGTGGACCAGAAGAATGGCGTCCACTCCCGCCTCGATGGCCTTGCGAAAGGGCGGAAACTCGACCGTCTGGAGGTGATCCATGGTGGCATCCACCGAGGCGATGGCGCGGTGGGAATCAATCGCGGCGTCGCCGTATCCGGGGAAGTGCTTGGCGGTCACCAGCAGCCCGTGCGCGCGCGCCCCGCGGATGAAGGCCGCCACCAAGGCCCCCACCCGCGCGGGGTCTTCGCCGAAGGATCGATCATTGATAATCGGGTTGGCGGGATTGCTGTTCACGTCGGCGACGGGGGCCAGCGCCCAGTTGATGCCGACGGCGCGCGCCGCGCGGGCCGTGATGGCGCCCACGCGCTCGGCCGTCGCCGGGTCGTCCACCGCGCCCAGCGCCATGGGCCAGGGGAAGTCGGGCACGTTTTCCAGGCGCGAGGCCACCCCTCGCTCCAGGTCCGCCGCCATCAGCAGCGGGAGCTTCGCGTCAGACTGCAATTGGTTGATCGTTTTGGCGGCGGCGAGCGGATCGACGCGCACCAAACCTTGCGCATTGATGTGCGCCGCCAAAATCATCGAGCCGATGTGGTCCTTCTGAACCCGCTCCTGAAGCCACTTATAGTCGGCAGTTTCGAAGTTAGGGTACTCCGCATAGCTGCGCACTTGCAGCATCTGGCCGACTTTCTCTTCGAGCGAAAGCCCGCGCAGCGTCGCCTCTACCCATTGCTGGCCATCCTGCGTGAGCCTCACCGGCTCAGACTTGTCTTGCGGTGATCCCGTCTGCGCCAAGCCCCAGCACGACAAAAGGGCGAAAGCCGTGAGGACCTGAACCGCCATGCGCCGCCGCAGAAAATCCCCCTGTGCCCGCCACAGCGAGTGTGGGCGAGATCCTTGATTGTTACTGGACTCCGCAAGTAGTAGTGTCATTTGAGATGGGATCCCTTCCCAAGGTCTGGACCACAGCCCGTGCCGTTGTTTGCGGGCAGCCGCCAGACCCGCAGCCCCACGACCAAACCCCATCATGGAATATGCGGTCCATCTGCGCGTTGCCCGTCAAAGCAGGGTAGCGCACGCGTTCTGGGCGTCCGTCTGCGGCTCTTCGGGCGTCCAGGGGATTTCATCTTTGGATACTAAGATCACAGTGGATGTTTCCATGTTAAGAACCGCGGAGGAAGCCACAGGGCGGCAACCTCCGCGCTCCCGGCAGCGCGGGGCCGGAAGAGAAATTCCCTTCGGGATCGCAGACACGAAAAGGCGGGTGTCTGCGCCAGTCGGCCCCTGCCCGCTTCATCGTGCATTTGCCATTAGCATGTGTAGGTCATACCGCCCACCTATTTTCGGGCTAGCTTTTCGCACCTTTCTGCTTCGCTCGAGTTGCCGGTCAGGCGATAAGTCCTCGCAAGCCAGCCATAGATTTTCTCGTTTTCGATGCTTGCTCGGCTCGCATGCGGTTCCACCCGCTCAAACTCCTGAAGGGCTTTTCCGTAGGCACCCTCTTCTGAGTAAATAACGCCTAGGTAGTATCGAGCCAAGATTGAAGCATCATCGTCGTTTCTTCCTTGCAAGGCTTCGAGAAACCTGGCTTTGGCCTGCTTCTTATCACCGAGGTTGAAAAAGGCTAAGCCGAGGTAATACAGCAATTTTGCCTTGTCTTCAGCATCCAAATCGAATGACAGCCCTTCTTCCAAGAGCGGACGGGCTTCGCGTGGGCGGCTGAATTCGGTGAGCAGGATCCCGCGCCTGAACTGGACCTGTTCGTAGAGGTCGCGAAAATCAGGAGTGCATAGGAGAGCAGAGTAGTCCTTTAGCATCCTGTTGAGCATGTCCAAGCACTTCTGGAACTTTCTTTCCTCCCAGCACAAGAAAACTTCATTAAGGTCAACCCGAGACTGTATTTCATTACTAGGGCAAATCGCAATAGCCTGACGATTACACCTCCTAGCCTCCTCAAACCTGCCCAACCTCAGGAGGCACACGGCTTCGCCGTACATATACACCGCCTTCTCAACCGGTTCAATGGCCTCTCGTGCCATGGCGCGAAGCTCGCGGATGGCTCCCTCCTCCCTGCCGGAGTCCCGGAGCGCCATCGCTTTTTGGAATCGTTCCTGGTCCATAGCCATCAATACATTACTTCCCCGCCTGGAATCCCTCCGCAACTGGGCAGGCTATAACCAGACGGAACCGCCAGGCAGGGGTTGACCATGATTATGAAACTTACGCCGTGACCCGCAAAATCCTGGGCGATGTGAAGCAAATCCGCGGCATCCCTTGAAATCTGTCCCCACGCTGTTTCCGGCAGCGACGAGGGGCTCATCTGACCACTCGGCGTGCCAACGGGTTGCAGAATCTTGGGGAGTGTTTGCTTGGGCATTCCTCGGGCTAGCTGACTCGCTGCCTGCATCGCCGCGTTCGCCCCAGCGGCTAGGCCAGAAATCCACAGAGGCGCGGATGCCCACCAAGGCGTCTGATTTCCAGGTGTGGCCGTAATCCTGATTGTGCAGCTGAGCTCGCCGTTGATGATAGTACACACTATACCGCCTGGCTGGTCGGCGTTGCCCCAGTCGCCCCAGGGGCCGGTCGACGCACCGGGGATGGAAGTGTTGCCCCCGGCCGTCTGCCCGCCGCCCGGCCCAACGGGGGGAGGAAGCGGAACGCCACCGCCACCTCCGCCGCCCCACGGCCCATCGGGGGGAGGAAGCGGGCCGCCACCTCCGCCGCCTGGGCCCGGACACGCTGGGTCACTCATCCAGCCCACTCCGCCACAATTGCCGCATGAGGGATCGTCGACCGAGTCGGCATCATCGCTCGAACAGAGCCCCAGCGGGTCGATGAAGCTCGTCGGGTTATTCAGCGCGTACGCATACCGGTTGAGCGATTGGGGATTGGTGACATCGCCGCCGTACGGGTCAGGGCTCATCCAGCGGCCGAGGCGCGAGCTGTAGCTTCGGGCCGGGGTCAAAAAGAGGTCGCTCTCGGGGTTGTACCAGGTCATCGCCGCGTAATTGGGC
>Ga0209039_10001443_pt1 | contig 22120 bp, 20 predicted proteins | sample BogFormECP12_OM1_FD_188238 | JGI IMG/M metagenome (GOLD analysis project Ga0209039, IMG submission 188238) | Bog forest soil microbial communities from Calvert Island, British Columbia, Canada - ECP12_OM1 (SPAdes) (version 2) | ecosystem: Environmental > Aquatic > Freshwater > Wetlands > Bog ... | reverse complement strand
CTCGCCATGGGCGCCGGCGCGGGCCTCCTCGCCGCGATCACTAAGCGAGCCCAGGGCGCTGCACCTTCGCCCGACCCGCCGTCCCAGGCCCGCTCCGATCCGGGCACCGCATCCCGAAAGGGGTAGGCGATGGGGGCCGACCGGTTCGTCTTTGCGCATCTCGCGGATGCGCACGTAGGGGCGTGGCCGAGGGACCCGGCGGTCCGCGCCGCTCTTCGGGAGAGCGTCCTCTCCGCCCTCCGCGTCGCCGAGGACCGGGGCGCCGAGTTCCTGCTGATCTCGGGGGACCTCTTCCACACGCCGGTCCCCGACCCGGGAGAAGTGGCGCCCGTGGCGGCGGCGCTCCGCCAATTCGTCGACCAGGGACGCCGAATCTACGTGATCTACGGCTCGCACGACTACGTCGCCCAACGCACGAGCTGGTTGGACGTCCTCGCCGAGACCGGGGTCTTTCTCAAGGTCGCCCCGGAGGCGGTCCACGCCGAAGGGACGCGTTGGACGCTTCCGTTCCGCATCGACGAACCGACGGGGTGCCGCATTGCGGGGATCTCCGGCCGTTCCCATGGCCTCGACCGAGAGTACTTCCGCGCGGTGGATTCCGAACAGTTCCGAGCCGAGCCCGGGTTCAAGATCTTCCAGTTCCACGCGGCCGTCGAGGAGTACCTCCCCGCGAACCTGCGGGAACACATCCACGGGATCCGGGTGGACGACCTTCCGGCCGGATGCGACTATTACGCAGGCGGACACATCCACTACACCTACGTGGGCGAGGGCCCGGGCGGCGGGCTCCTCGTCAATCCGGGGGCGGTCTTCGGAACAAGTCGCACGGACCTCGAGAACGGACAGGAGGGCCGCACGCACCAAGGCGTCGTGATCGTGAGCGTCGCCGAGGGTCGACCGACCGCCGAGTTCGTGGACACGGCCCCTCGCGGCGCCGTGCACCTCGTCGACGTGGATGTTTCGGGCAAGACGGCCGAGGAAGCGCGGGCGGAGCTTGAACGCCGCCTTTCGAGCGAGAGCGCACCCGGCGCTCTTCTCTTTCCCCGCGTTCACGGCACTCTCGCCGACGGAACCCTCGCGAGCCTGGCCCTCACGCAGGTCGCCCGACGACGAGGGCCCGAAGCCGGCTCGGTCCACTGGGACGTGCGCGACCTTGCGCCAGCCCCGACCGAGGCCACCTCCATTCCCTCCGAAGTCCACGTCGAGACCCAGGAGCTTCAACGGTTGCTGACCGAGACCGCCGTAGGGCGTTCCTGGCTCGACGGAATGGAAGGAGAACAACGGGTCCGGGAGCTTCTGCGCGAGCTCGGACTCCCGAAATCCGAAGGGGAATCACGCCAAGATTACTCGAACGCCCGACTCGGAACCGCCCGCCGGATCCTGGGCGTGCGTCTCGAGGGAGCCGGGGAGTAGGGGCACGCCGTGCAGCTGAGCCGCCTACGGGTCAAGAACATCCGCAGCTACGAATCGGCGGACCTCGAGTTCGGCCGTGGCACGACGCTCATCGCCGGGGACGTGGGCGCCGGCAAGACCAGTCTCCTCTACGCCATCGAGATGGCCCTGTTCGGCGTCGCGGAGGTCAACGCCGCGTACCTCGTGCGCCACGGGGCCGGCCATGCCGAGGTCTCTGTGGCGTTCGAGGGACCGGGGAAGCGTTACGAGATCTCCCGGAAGTTCCGGCGGCTCCGACGCAAGGGTCAGGATACCTTCGAAGCCGAGCGGATCCGGTTCACGGTGGACGGGGCGGAGACCGCCTACTCGGCGACCGAGCTGCGCCAGCAGGTGATCGACCTCCTCGGGTTTCCGGACAACCCGAGCCCGCAGGCTCACTCCGACCTGTGGCGATGGGCGGTGTACGTTCCTCAGGAACGGATGCGCGACATCCTCGGAGCGCGACCGCAGGAGCGGCTCGAGACCGTTCGGAAGGCGCTTGGGGTGGAGCGCTACCGGACGGCGGCCGAGAACGCGCAGGAGCTCGCGACGGACCTGCGGCGAAGCGCTACGTCGCGGCGGCGCGAGGCGGACCGCCTGCGACACTTCGACGAGGAGTACGCCGACGGCAACCTTCTCGCCGACCGGCTCCGAATCAACCGGCTCGTGGTCGAACGCTCGTTGCGTGATCGTCGAACGGCCGTCACCTCCCTTCGGGCCACTCGGGACGATATCGAGGCGAAGGCGCGGAAGGCCGCGGGCGACCAACGTGAACTCGTGAGTCTGGAGCGTGAGGAGCAAACCGACCAGCGATCCCTGGACGAGCTGGTCCGCCTTCTCGCCGACCGGCGAGCCGAAGCGGTCCGTCGGGAGCAGGAGTCCCAGGAGGCGAAGGCCGACGCGGATGCTCTCGAGGCTCATCGCGCCGGTCTCGCCGGACTCGAAGGCGACCTGACCCGTCTCCGGAACGAACTTGACCGCCTGGGCTCGAACCTACGCTCGCTCGCCGAAGCGCGGGCGTTCCTCGCCTCGGCCGAGCAACGCGAAGACGACGCGCACCGCGGGCTCGAGCGTTCCCGTGCGGAGGCGGAGAGCACGAAAGGGGCTCTTGAAGAGGTGCTTAGGGAGGGGCCGACGAAGGAACCGCCCGTTCCCACCCCCGACGACCTGTCGGTTCTGGACCAGCGGCTGCAGGCGGCGCGGGTGAAGGAGACGTCGGCTCTCCAGGAGGTCACCCAGGCGGAGAGCTCCCTTTCGGAACTCGAAGAGCTCCTCCGTGGGGGCATTTGCCCGAGGTGCCAGCAATCGGTTCGACCGGCGGATTTCGAGAGCCACCGGGCCGAAGCCCGCGCCTCCGTGGACGCGGCCCGTTCACGCTTCGCTTCGGTCGAAGCGGAGAGAACCGGAGTCGAGGACGCGCGCCGCGCGCGGGAACGATACGAACGCGCCTTCGACCGCTGGCAGGTCGTGGAGGAGCGACGTGCCGTGGCCCGCTCCGCGAACGAACGCGCATCGCGCGTCTTCGAGGAGGCGGCCCGTACCCTCGAGGAATGCGCCCGCTCCGTCGCGGTGGCCCGACGGAAGGTGGACGCTCTGCTCCCCGAGGAGGAACGCGAGGCGCGGCTTCGGAACGAGGTCGGCCGTCTCGAGCAGGTCCGGGCCGAGCGGGCCCACGAGGTCGAGCGGTCCGTGCTCGCCGTCGAGCGGCGGCAGGGGATCGGTCGGGCGCTGGAAGCTCTGACCTCCGAGCAAGCTCGCCTCGGGGCCGATGTGGCCGCGGTTCGTCAACGTCTCGAGGAGCGACGCCGGCGAGTGGAGAGCCTGCGTGCCGTACGGGGTGAGCTCGCCTCCCTGCAGGCTGAAGTGGACGAGGCCGACCGGCGCCTCGAATCCGCCAACGACGAGCTGGCCGCAGACCAATCGACCCTCGCGGGCCTAGAAGCGCAGCTGGACGAAGCCGTCCGTCGCGTTCGGGCGGCCGAAGCCGGACGGCGAGAGCGGGCCGAGCTGCTCGCGGAGGCGACGGACGTGGAGGACAAGGCCGCATGGGTCGGGACCGCGTTCCGGGCCACCGTGCTCGGGATGGAGCAGAAGCTGCTGACTCACGCGCAGTCGCTCTTCGAACGGGAGTTCGCCCGGTACTTCGCGTCCCTGGTCGACGACCCGGGCCTCGTGGCTCGGACCGACCCCGCGTTCACGCCCCTCGTGATGATCGAGGGGGAGTGGACCCCGGCGGAAGCGCTGAGCGGCGGAGAGCGAACGAGCTTGGCGCTCGCGTTCCGGCTCGCCCTCGCCCAGGTCGTCCGTTCGATGGGAAGCTTGCACCTCGACACGATCCTCCTGGACGAGCCGACGGACGGCTTCTCCCCGGAGCAGGTGATCCGCATGGGGGAGTTGCTCGAGGAGCTCGCATTGCCTCAGGTGATCCTCGTCTCCCACGAATCGCAGCTCGCGGCGATCGCCGACCGTGTCGTTCGGGTGCAAAAGGTCGACGGACGCTCCGTGATCGATGCCGCAACTCCGGCGACCTCGAGACCTGCCGAAGGACCCGGTGTCGGGACGCCGGGATCAACCTAGGCGACGAGGGCCAGGAAGAGCTTCCGGCCGCGCCGCGGCCGGGCGGTGATCGGGGAGCGTAGGACCTCACAAGGTCGACCGGGTCGCGACGATGGGTGAGGAGGTCGCGCCAGCTTGAAGACGCAGTCGTGGTTCGGGCTCGGCGACGAACATGCCTCGCCGCAAGTACGGGCGGATGCAGAAGCCCATACCCCCGGTGCCCCCCGAGAAATGTCGGCTCTGCCGCCTCAAGCGGCCCTGCCCCATCCATCCGCACACACCGCGAGAGTAGTGCGCCTATCGAGCTTCGATCGGGCGGGTGCCCGCGTCCCGTCGCCGGCGAGGAACGGGCCGTCCTCCCGAGATCGCTCCGACCGGGCAGTACGGTACGCACCACCCGCAATCGGTGCAGTTGGAATGGACCACGAGCTCTGTCGGGGTGAGCTCCAAGGCATCCGGCGGACAGACGGCGGTGCATAGTCCGCACAGCACGCACGTGTCGGGGTCGATGACGATCACGTCGACCCTCCTCGGGCGAATCGGCGACGGGACCGCTGCTTCTTCTCGGCCGACGCCCCCGACCTCGGCTCCCGCGGCGGGTACATCACGCCACGGGGGGTAGAGATTCGGGATGGAGCGCGCGTCCGAGGGCCGCAAACCCGGTGAGAGCGCACTTGACACGGACCGGGGACAGAGGGATGCCGAGCTGCTGGATCATATCGTCCTTGGTGAGCCGACCCGCCTCCTCGAGCGTGAGGCCCGACACCTTCTCGGTCATCATCGAGGTGCTCGCCATGCTGATGGCGCACCCGTCGCCTTCGAACCGGATCTCGGAGATCTTGTGCGAGCCGGCGTCCACCCTGAGGCGGACGGTGATGTGGTCTCCGCACAAGGGGTTGGACTCTTCCCCGATTCGGTCGGCGTCCGCGAGCGGCCCGAAGTTCCTCGGGCTACGGTAGTGCTGGAGGATGACCTCCTGGTACATGTCATACATCTTCGGACACCGACTACGAACTCACCGTCGCGCGCGTACTAAACGCCTTCCGAGGTCCGGATGCGACGACGGGGCCGGCCCCGGCTCAGGACCGTCTCCGTCGTCGGAGATGCCTACGCTACGAGCGGCGCGGGAGCCCGCTCGATCGACGGGGAGGCCACCTGGGAAACCTCAGCGGGGAACCATCGTACAGCAGCCGCGGCCCGCGTGCTCTCGGCTCCCACCCAGAGAAGATACTCCGCGTACTCCTCGGCATCCCAGTCGCACATGGTCCAGCTCCCCAACGTTTGCTTCTACAAAGACCCTCAGGGTGGAACGGCGCGGCTCGTGACGGCCCCCCGGCTCGGCACGGTCGGTCTAGGCCCAACAGGGTCGACAGACGCGCCCCTCCTGCTCCGCCGAGGGTGTGTCGTCCGCTCATCTTATAAACACACTCGAGTGTGTAAATCCAATGGCCTCTGCGGCGCCCCGCTTTGAGGAGTGGCTCAGCCACGATGAGGTCGTCCGACTCTCGCGCGACCAGCACGACCCCGAGGGGTTCGCACGCCAGAGGCTCGATGCCTACGAGCGGTTCCGTCAGCTTCCGATCGAGCCCAACCCGCTCTATCGCGGGTACGGCTACTTCACGAACGTCGACCTGGCGGGAGTCGACCCGGAAGCCTCCGGCGAGCCGGTGTCGCTTCCTCCTTCCCTCGAAGGCGCGATCCGAATCATCCACGATGCCTCCGGCACCCGATTGGAGGTCCCCCACGAGCTTCGCGATTCGGGAATCCGGGTGGAAACGCTCGCGGAGGTGTGGAAGTCCGACGGCACCGGGGTGGAAACGTTCCTGCGGGGCACCGAGGAACCGACGGATCGACTATCGGCTCTCGCCACCGCGCTGTTGAACCGAGGCTATCGCCTGGTCGTCCCCGACCGGTTCCCACGGCCCGTTCGCCTCCAGGAGATCTCGATTCTCTCGGTTCCGAAGCAGGCGCTGGCGGTTCGCCGTGCGATCCGAGTAGGCGCCGGCTGCCAGCTCCTGGCGACCGAAGAGGTGTACTCGACCCCCGGAGTGCCGGACGGGCAGAGGCTCTACGCTTCGAGCACGGACCTCGACCTTGCGGACTACTCGAAGACCGTGTTCCTCACCGTACACGCGCCCGACCTCCGGACCGTCTCGGTGTATCGCCGCTCCGCGACCACAGGCACGGAATCGCGAATCGGGTGGATGTGGAACGGGCTCGGGGGATACCGTGCGAAGATCCGGAACCACACTCATCTCACCGGCCGGGGGTCGGTGGCCGAGGACCTGCAGGCGTTCTACGGCGCGAAGGACCAGTCGTACGACAGCTCGTTCGACCTCACCCATACGGCGACGGACACGCACGGGACCTCCGTGACGCGCGGCGTCTTCACCGACCAGGCGCGGGGCATGAGCCGCGGGCTCGTCCGCATCGAACCGGACGCTCGAAAGACGGTCGCCCTGATCTCGGAGCACGCCATGCTGCTATCCCGGGGCGCGCGTTCCGACACGATCCCGATCCTCGAGATCCTGTGCCGTGACGTCAAGGCGACCCATTCCACCTCGGTCGCGCCGGTCGACCCGGAAAAGGTGTTCTACCTCGAGTCCCGCGGGGTGGCAGAGACCGACGCCGTGCGGATGATCGGCGAAGGGTTCCTCTCCACCGTCTACGACCGGGCGCCGGTCGCGGGCCTTCGCGATATTCTCTACCCGGCACTCCAAACCCGGTGGGACGGTGGCGAGATCTCGTGGAGGGAAGGAGCGTTTCCTGCCCTCCCCCAGCTCGAGGTCACGGGCACCGAGGCGACCCCCGATTGGCGGTTCGACTCGAAGCTGCGCTGAACCGAAGAGACGGGGCGGGGAGGAGCTCGGGTCATGCCGCTGGTATTCGACCCGTCGTCCTTGCCGCCGAAGACCCTCGAAGAGCTGCGTCAGTCTCTTCGGAACGACCTCCTGGAGACGAAGGAGTTCGTGGCGCAACCGTCCGGACGGGTGGTCGACCCCGCCAGCCTCGAAACCGCTGCGGACCTCCTACGCTCGGTGCTGGCCCGACTGGAACTTCCGGGGCCTCGGAGCCCCGAGGCCGCGGTCGCCGACATCAACCTTGCCTACGCGACCCTGCTCGCGGTCATCGATCTAGCGAAGTCGCACACCGAGGTCCCGAGAGTGCCGCGCGCCCGGAAGAAGGACTGACCGAAGGCGCGCCCGCTTTCGAAGATGCTCTCGCCCGACGCGCCGGGGCAGTGAAAGGGAAGGAAGGGGTTGGTCCTAGGGAAGGGCAGTTCCCTCAGGCGGTCGCCTTCGGGACCGTTTTCTTCATCGGCCCGATGATCGGCACGCCGAACTCCGCTAGTCGGGCCCACCCCGGGAACCTGCGCTCGATGTAGTAGTCGACGCTGTAGCGGCTCACGCCGTGGGCCGCGTTGATCAGGACGAGGCCGTAGAGCGCGAAGGCGTACATGATCCCCGTCCCGATGTCCGTCGACTGGACGGTGATCGTCTGGAAGACTCCGCCGAAGGCTTCGGCGATCGACCAGATCAGAAGGGCCAGCACGATGCCGCCGATGTATGCGAACTTGCGCATGAATCCCAGGATCAGCGCGAGCCCGAGGGCGACCTCGAAGAAGCCGACAAGGTACACGAACCCCACCTGGTTCGTCTGGGTCACGTTGATCCAGAACTGGTCCCAGCCGTTCGCGAGCCAGCTCGGGTCCGACGCCTGGTTTCCCTGGAGGGTGGCGAGGAAGGGACCTCCCGCGAACCCCGAGTAGAACTTCAGGAAGCCGTCGTAGAGCCAGACGACTCCCATCAGGACCCTCAAAATGGCGTTCAGGGGGTGGACGTGGCGCGCCCACCAGCTCGGATTCGTCTCTACGGTTGTGCTGTCGGTCATCCCGGTACCTTAGGCGTCCCGACCGAACTGCCCGTATAAGAACGGCCACGTTAAGCCGGATTTCCGAGGAGGCGGACCCGACGAATCGCCGGGCGTTGATGGAAATCGCTACCCGACCGCTCCGGCCATTTCGAGCTGGATCAGGCGGTTCAGCTCGAGGGCGTAGTCGACCGGGAGCTCCTTCGAGAACTCCGCGAGGAATCCCATCAGGATGAGGTGGATCGCGTCCGACTCGTTGAGGCCCCGGCTCATCAGGTAGAAGATCTGCTCCTCGCCGATCTTCCCGACGACGGCCTCGTGCGTGATCGTAGCGTCCTCCTCGTGGATCTCGTTGTACGGGTAGGTATCGGATCGGCCCCGCTCGTCGGGAAGGAGCGCGTCGCACCGGACCGCGGCCTTCACGCCGGTCGCCCCCGGGGCGACGTGCAGCAGTCCCCGGTAACTCGTCTGCCCCCCGCGGATCGCGATCGACTTCGCGACGATCTTGCTCGAGGTGTCCGGCGCGGAGTGGACGGCCTTGGCGCCCGAGTCGATGATCTGACCCTCGCTCGCGAAGGCCACCGAGAGGATGTCCGCCCGTGCCCCGCGGCCCTTGAGATAGACCGACGGGTACTTCATCGTGATCTTGGAACCCATGTTCCCGTCGACCCACTCCACGAGCGAGCCTTCGTAGGCGACCGCGCGCTTCGTGACGAGGTTGTAGACGTTCTTCGACCAGTTCTGGACCGTGGTGTACCGTAGCTTTGCAAACGGTTCCGCGACGACCTCGACAACGGCCGCATGCAGCGAGTCGGTCGAGTAGATCGGGGCAGTGCACCCTTCAATGTAATGGAGCTTCGCACCTTTGTCCGCGATGATCAGCGTCCGCTCGAACTGGCCGACGTTCTTCGCATTGATGCGGAAGTACGCCTGGAGGGGGATGCCCGCATCGACCCCAGGAGGTACGTAGACGAAGCTGCCCCCGGACCAGACGGCGCTGTTGAGCGCCGAGAACTTGTTGTCGTTGTACGGGACGACCTTGCCGAAGTACTTCCGGACGATGTCGGGGTGCTCCTTCACCGCGGTGTCCGTGTCGCAGAAGATGACGCCCTTCGCGGCCAGGTCCTCGCGGATCTTGTGGTAGACCGTGCCACTGTCGTACTGGGCGCCGACGCCGCCGAAGTACTCGCGCTCCGCCTTCGGGATCCCGAGCTTCTCGAACGTGTTCTTGATGTCGGCGGGCAGGTCCTCCCACTTGCGCTTCGTCTCCCCCTCTAGGAGGGGATTCGCGTAGTACGTGTACGAATCGAAATCGATGTCCGAGAGGCTCGGACCCCAGTCCGGCATCGGCCGCTCCACAAAGTGGTCGTACGCCCGGAGCCGGTACTCGAGCATCCAGGCCGGCTCGTTCTTGAATCGGGAGATCTCCCGGACCACCTCGCGGCTGAGGCCCTTCGGGATCCGAAGGCGGTACGTCTCCGGGTTCTTGAAGTCGTAGCGCGTGTAATCGAGGGGCGTTATCTCGGACGCCGTTTGAGCCATGGAACGACCTTGGGAATTCCATCACCCCGGTGTATTTAAATAAGAGGTCGCCCGCGGCACGACATCGCCGCCGCTGTCAGGAATCCCGTCCTTCTGCTGGGCTGTGTCGGCCGACACGCTACAGCCGTTCCCCCTCGGCCAGAGGGTCCGGAACCGCCGTTCACGACGCGCTCGGAGTGCGACCGGACCCCGACAGCACCGCCGAGACCTCTTCGAGTCCGTCGAACAGCTGCGTGATCTCGTCGTCCGAGTTGTAGAGGTACGGGCTGGCCCGCGTCAGAGCGGGGACCTTGAACCGCTCCATCAACGGCTGAGCACAATGGTGCCCCGCGCGGACGCATATCCCGCGGCCGTCGAGGAGGCTTGCGATGTCGTGCGGGTGGGCCCCCTCTAAGGAGAACGAGATCACGGCTTCCCGAGCGGAGGGGTCCTGCGGCCCGAAGATACGCATCTTTTCACCGAATCGCTCGGCGGCCAGAGTGAGGGCCCGTCGCTGAAGTCGTTCCTCGTGGCTTCGAAGCTCGTCCCAACCGACCGACTCGAGGTAGTCGAGGGCGGCCGAGAGCGCGATCGCGCCTCCCACGTTCGGGGTCCCGGCCTCGAACTTTGCCGGGGACTCACGATAGCTGATGCGGTCCATGTGGACGTCCCGGATCATCTCCCCCCCTCCCATGCACGGAGGCATCGATTCGAGGAGCTCGGTGCGGCCCCACAGGACCCCGATCCCCATCGGTCCGAGGGTCTTGTGGCCCGAGAACGCTAGGAAGTCGACCCCGAGGGCGTCGACGTCGAGCGGCATGTGCGGTGCGGATTGCGCCGCGTCCAGCACGACGAGAGCGCCCGCGGCGTGCGCGCGGTCGGCGATCTCGCGGACCGGGTTCACGGTTCCTAGCACGTTCGAGACGTGCGTGAGCGTGACGACCTTCGTGCGGGGACCGAGGAGGCGGTCGAGGTCGTCAAGACGCAGCTTCCCCGAGTCATCGACCCCGATGAACTCGAGGTCTACCCCCGAGTACTCTCGCAGCATGTGCCACGGAACGATGTTCGAGTGATGCTCCATCACGGTGGAGACCACGCGGTCACCCCGGTGGAGCAGCTTCCGGCCCAGGCTCGTCGCGACCAGGTTGATCGCCTCGGTCGTTCCGCGCACGAACACGACGCCCGAAGCGTCCTTCGCGTGCAGGAATCGGGCGACCCGGGCCCGGGCGCCCTCGTAGGCGTCGGTCGCCTCCACGCTCAGGGCGTAGACGCCCCGGTGGACGTTCGCGTTCGTCTCCTCGTAGTACCGTTGCTCGGCGCTGATCACGCTGCGCGGCTTCTGCGAGGTCGCCGCGGAGTCTAGGTAGATGAGCGGGTGGCCTTGCGTCGGGCGCGCGAGGATCGGGAAGTCTTCGCGGATCCGGGAGACGTCCATCGGTCGCGGAGGGAGCTGTCCGACCCACTTAGGCTGGAGGGTTCGCAATTCCGAGGCGCACCCAGTCGTACCCTTTTGCCTCGAGCTGGTCGGCGAGTTCTCGGCCCCCCGAGAGCGCGATCGCTCCGTCCACCATCACGTGGACGCTGTCCGGCTTCAGGTACTTCAGGATCCGCTGGTAGTGGGTGATCACCAGGATGCCCGCGTCGGGGCGACGAAGCTTCGCCACGGTCTCTCCGACCGCCCGAACCGCGTCGATGTCGAGACCGGAATCGGGTTCGTCGAGGATCGCAAACCGCGGGTTCATCGTGGCCATCTGAAGTACCTCGACCCGCTTCTTCTCGCCTCCCGAGAACCCCTCGTTCAGCGAGCGCTTGAGCAGCGACTCGTCCATCTCGAGATACTGGAGGTGGGTCTTCAGGTCCGAATCGAACTGCTTCGTGTTGGCGGTCTGGGCCGTGTGCGTCTGCATGTACGCGGTCCAGAGGAACTTCGAGAGGGACAGTCCCGAGACCTCCTGCGGATACTGGAATCCTAGGAACAGCCCGGCCCGCGAGCGCTGGTCCACGGTCAGCTTGAGGAGGTCCTGCCCGTCCAGCAGGGCCTTCCCTTTCGTGACCTTGTACTTGGGGTGGCCCATGAGCGCGTAGGCGAGCGTGCTCTTTCCCGAGCCGTTCGGGCCCATCAGTGCCGTGAGCTCTCCGCTCTTGAGCGTGAGACTAACCCCCTTCAGGATCTCCTTGCCCGCCACCTCGGCGTGGAGGCCCTCGACCTCCAACGTGTGAGGCCCGGCCAGCAGTTCGTTCGGCATCGACTCCGTACGAGCCGATACCGTTATTTAAGCATGGCGCGGTGTGTAAATCCTAGGACGGTTTCCGGTTAGTCATGGGAGCGATGGCCGAGTCCGAGCAGCTCGAGGGCACGCGCGGGCGGATTCTCGAGGAGTTGGCCGTCGCCCCTCGGACGGCGAGGGACCTCGCACGCACGCTCGGGATCCAGGAGAGCGCGGCACGCGGACACCTCGGGCGCCTCGAGGAACGTGGCCTCGTGACCCCATCGTTCCGACGCGAAGGGGTCGGTCGACCGAGGAAACGCTTCGCCCTGACGAGCTCGGCTCAGGAGCTGTTCCCCAAGAAATACGACCTCATCCTCGATACCGTGGTCGACGCTCTCCTCGCCCGGGAAGGCGAGGGATACGTGAGCGCGCTGTTCGCGGCCGCCGCCGAGCGCATGGCGGCCGAGGTCGCGAATGAGGTTCCGCGCACGGGTTCCCCCGAAGCGCGCGCCGAGAGCGTCGTGCGCGCGCTGAACCGTCTGGGCTTCCGAAGCAGCACCGACCATGCGCCCGACGGGTCGATCCGAATCACGCGGTCCAACTGCGTCTTCCGGCACAGCGCGATGACCCATCCGTTCCTTCTCTGCGAGGTCTTCGACAAGCATCTCACCGAGGCCCTTCTCGGGCAGGCCGGAGTGGACCTGGTCGATTCCATCGGCCGTGGGGGGATGCGATGTACTCACTTGATCCAGCTCCGGTAATCTCGGGACCTCGGGGCGGTACGGCTTCCCGTCGACCTTCCGGTTCGCCGCGTGATGACGTCATGGTCGTCGCTATCGGGAACACGCCTCTCGTACCGCTGGGCACGATCGTCGCGAGCGCCGGGCGCGGGTTCGAGCTCTGGGCCAAAGCAGAGCACCTCAACCCCACGGGGTCGGTGAAGGACCGCACCGCCCGGGGAATCGTGATCGACGCGATCACTGAGGGCAGGCTAGGTACCGGCCGCACCCTCCTCGACGCCTCCAGCGGCAACACCGCGGTCGCGTACGCGATGTTGGGAGCGCGTCTCGGGTTCCCCGTCGAGCTGGTCCTTCCGTCGAACGCCCACCGTTCCCGCGTGGCCCGCATCCGCGCGTACGGGGCGAGCATCGTGCTGACGGACCCCACCGACGGGACGGACGGAGCGCAACGCGAGGCGCGACGGAGGGCCGCGGCTCAGCCCGAGCGCTACTTCTACACCGACCAGTACAACAACCCGTCCAATCCTCAGGCCCACTATGCGAGCACCGGTCCCGAGATCTGGTCGCAGGTCGGGGGACGGGTCACCCATTTCGTTGCGGGGGTGGGAACGGGCGGCACGATCTCGGGGATCAGCCGGTTCCTGAAGGAGCGGAATCCCGCGATCCGTGTGGTGGGAGTAGAGCCTCCGGGCCCCATCCACGGCATCGAAGGGCTGAAGCATCTGCCCACGGCGCTCCGACCGTCCACGTATGACGAGCGCCTGGTGGACGAGACCCTCCGCGTGGAAACCGAGGACGCGCTCGAGATGCAGCACCGCCTCGCGCGCGAGGAGGGTCTCAGCGTGGGCTCGTCCGCCGGTGCGGCGGTCTGGGCCGCGGTCCACGTGGGTCGAACCCATCCCGGTGCGGTCGTCGTCACGATCCTGCCGGACGGGGGCCACGACATGCCGGAGGGGGATCCAGCGTGAAGCCGGTCCTTCTCCCCGCCCAACTGGTCTCGGAGATGGAAGCGCACGGTCGAGAAGCGTATCCGGACGAATGCTGCGGGTTCCTGATCGGCCCTTCGCCCGAACGGGAGACGGGCGAGGCGCGCACGATCGAGGCCGTGGAGCGCGCGGGAAACCGGTTCGAGGGGGAACGGCGGCGCCGCTTCCTCATCCGCCCGGAGGAGCTCCGGGACCTAGAGCGTCGGCTCGAAGATAGCGGCCAGGCGGTGGTCGGCTTCTACCATTCCCACCCGGATCATCCCGCACGCCCCTCGCAGTTCGACCAGGAGCATGCCTGGCCGTGGTACTCCTACGTCGTGATGTCGGTGACCGCTTTCGAGACCCCGGCCGTGGGAGCGTTCGAGCTCGACCCGGACACCTTCATCTTCCGGGAGGTCCCGCTATCGGTCGCGCCGACCCCGCCCCAGATCCCAGCGGTGGCCCGGGGGTAAGCGAGAGCCTAAGAGCCGGAAACGGGAGGAACGATTGATGCCGAAAGCCACGGTCAAGGTCCCCACTCCTCTCCGCGCGTTCGCCGGGGGAGCGTCCGAGCTTTCGCTCGAAGCCACCACCGTCGGGGGGGTCATCCGGGCTCTCGCCGAAGCGAACCCGGCGCTCATGCGCCACCTGTTCACGACCGAGGGGCGGCTGCGGAACTTCGTCACCGTCTACCTCAACGACGAGGACATCCGGTTCCTGGACCGCGAGGCGACTCCCCTCAAGGAGGGGGATGTCGTATCGATCGTCCCCGCGGTCGCGGGAGGCGCGCCGGGCGTGAGCCGAAACCGTGGCCACCGGAGCGCCGCGGCGGTCACCCCCCCTGCCCCCACCGAGACGTTTTCCACCGACGACCTTCGTCGGTACAGCCGTCACCTCCTGCTGCCCGAAGTGGGCATGGCGGGCCAGAGGAAGCTGCGTCAGTCGAAGGTCCTCCTCATCGGGGCCGGAGGACTCGGAGCCCCGGCGGCCCTCTACCTCGCCGCGGCCGGCGTCGGCGAGATCGGCATGGTCGACTTCGACACGGTCGACCTCTCGAACCTCCAGCGTCAGGTGCTCTACTCCACTTCGGACGTCGGTCGACCGAAGCTGGTCGCAGCGAAGGAACGTATCGAATCGCTCAACCCCGGCACTCACGTCGTCCCGCACGAACTGCGCCTCAGCTCGGAGAACGCCCTCGAGGTCCTCGCGCCGTACGACGTCGTCGTCGACGGGACCGACAACTTCCCGACCCGCTACCTCGTCAACGACGCGGCCGTCCTCTTGGGAAAGCCGAGCGTCTACGGCTCGATCTACCGGTTCGAAGGGCAGGTCAGCGTGTTCGACGCACGGCACGGGCCCTGCTACCGGTGCCTCTACCCCGAGCCCCCTCCCCCCGACCTGGTGCCTTCGTGCGCCGAGGCGGGCGTGTTGGGCGTCCTGCCCGGCTTGATCGGCGTCCTCCAGGCGACCGAGACCGTGAAGCTGCTCCTTGGGCGGGGCGAGTCCCTCATCGGGCGCCTCCTTCTATACGACGCGCTCGCGCTCAAGTTCCGAGAGCTCAAGATCCGCAAGAACCCCCAGTGCGTCCTCTGCTCGCCCCACGCCACGCAAAAGGGACTCATCGATTACCCCGCGTTCTGCGGGGTCCCGGCCCCGGGGGCCGCGCCGGTCAACGACGGCGTTCCCCGGGTCGAGCCCGAGGCGCTCCACGCCGAGCTCGCCTCCTCGGAGCCGCCGCTCCTGGTGGACGTGCGCGAACCGGGAGAATGGGCGATCGCCCATCTTCCGGGGGCCCGCCTCATCCCGAAGGGCGAGCTCGCGGAGCGCGTGGACGAGCTCACGCGGGCCTCGAAGCTCGTCCTCTACTGCCGCAGCGGCATCCGTTCCGCCGAGGCGACGCGCTTCCTCCTCGACCTCGGTTTCTCGAACGTCCGTACGCTGCACGGTGGGATCAACGCGTGGGCCCAGCGCGTCGACCCGTCGATCCCCCAGTACTAGCGAACGCGCGTCGCGGACGGCACGGAAGGTTCAGCTACTCTCGGTCGTCGGGGTCGCGTGGGGGTCCCCGACATCCAGCGGGAGACGCCCGGTGTACGAACGCACCCGGCGTGACAGCTCCCGGGCGAACTCATCCAGGTCGGTCGGGGAGATGTAGATGGGCACTCCTTCTCCAGTAACGAGGAGGCCTTTGGCCGGGTCGGTGTACACGGCGTCGAAGTGGCCGATCGAGGGACTCCACATCCGGCCCCGCCATCCCCAGGAGCCGATGAATCCGGTCGGGCTCAGCTCGCGCATGTTCGAGTACTCGATCCGGTTGATCGATTCGAGGGGGATGCGTCGTCGGCCCGCGATCCGCCAGGCCCTGAGGTGCGTATCGTTGAGCGAGTACGTCGTGGAGAGGTACCGGGCGAGGAAGAACACGAACAGGGCGACGACCGCGCCGAGCGCCCAGGTGGCGAGCGAGGACCGGGGAAGGACGAGGATCGCGACTAGGATCAGGAAGAGGTAGACCCCGATCACTGCGAAGGAGAGCCGACCCCGGTCGTGGTAGACCCCGTGGGCGTCCGTGCGGTTCACCGACCTCGGAGGTCGGGTCTCGTTGGCATCAGGTGACGGCTTCGTAGTAGTACTCCCCCTTGGCACGCTGCTCGCGGTCGAGGACCGAGCCCTCTCGGTTGATCCGGGGACGCAGCGTCTCCGCGTCACGACGGAACGTGATATCGACCGTGCGGAGCAGCCGGTTCATGCCTTCCCGCATCGGGAACGGCCCGTCGCCGCGGCCGCGGGAACCATCCGGCGCGTCCGACCGGAAGGCCATCAACGCGTCCGAGGCGAGGTCGAGGAAGTAGACATCGTGGTCGACCACGAGCGCGCTCACGGCCTGGCGCTCGACCTGGCGGCGAATGAGTCGCGCCATCGACATCCGCTCGTCCGCGTCGAGGTAGGCCGAGGGCTCGTCGAGCAGGTAGAGGGTCGCCGGCCGGGCCAGGGCCAGCGCGACCGCCGCGCGCTGGAGCTCCCCCCCGGAAAGGTCGGTAAGCGCTACGTCCAGCACCTCGTCGAGGTGCAGCCCGGGGACGAGCTCACGCTCGAACAGCTTGCCGTCGAACGACGGGTCGCCGGCGAGCGCGTTCGACCGCTCCCGAAGGCTCGCAGGCTGGGTCGCCTTAAGGTACTGCGGCTTGTAGCTGACCGTCACACCGGAGGGGGGCGTGCCCCGCGTCGGGGCCTCGACGCCGGCGAGCATGCGTACGAACGTGGTCTTACCCGTGGCGTTCGGCCCAACGATGCCGACCGTCTCGCCTTTCGCAAGGGCCCCGCCCCCGACCGAAAGGTGGAACTCCGGGAACTCCTTCTCGAGGGGCGGGAACTCGACGAGCAGGTTCTGGCGGACCGACGGTTTGGGCGGGTGCGCGACGAAGCGAACCGGCTCGGTCCGGAACCGGACGTTCTCGTCCTTGAGATACCCGGTCAGATAGGTGTTGATCGCCGAGCGCATCGGGATCGGATGGCTGATCACCCCGAACGCCGCGGACTCCCCGTAGAGGAGGTGAGCCTGGTCGGCGAGGTAGTCGAGGAGCCCCAAGTCGTGCTCGACCACGAGCACGCTCTTCGTCTCGCCGAGACGTCGCAGCAGCCGCGCAACCTCGAGGCGATGGACGATATCGAGGTAGCTGGACGGTTCATCGATCAGGTAGAGGTCGGCGTCGGTCGCGAGGGTACGTGCGATCGCCGCCAGCTGGAGCTCGCCGCCGGAGAGCTCGGTCAACCGACGATCCGCACGGTTATCGAGCCCGACCTCCTCGAGGGTCGCGAGGGCCCGGCCCCCCGCCTCGGTAACGAACTCGCGGACCGTGACCGACTCGTCCGCAAGCCGGTCGACGTACTGCGGCTTGACCACGGTCCTCAGTTCGCCCTTCGCGACCTTCTCGAAGTGCGCATGCAGGGCGGTCCCGCGGTAGTGGGCCAGGACCTTCGACCAGTCGCCCGGTTGGGCGTAGTCCCCGAGGTTCGGGACGTCGGTCCCGGCGAGCAAGCGCAGCGCCGTCGTTTTGCCGGTTCCGTTCGGGCCGAGCAGCCCGGTGATCCCGCGGACGGGAGGGATCGGCAGCCGGTACAACCGGAAGCCGTTGTACCCGTAGCGGTGGACGATCTCGGCCTCGTTCGCCTCGGGAGTGTTCAGGATCTTGATCGCGTCGAACGGGCATTTGTGCACGCAGATCCCGCAGCCGATGCAGAGACTCTCGGAGATGATCGGCCGGCCGTCGGGCCCCTCGATGATGCACTCCTGCCCCATCCGAACGGGCGGGCAGTACGCCTGGCACTCCCACTGACACTCCTTCGGATGACAGCGGTCCTGCAGGAGAATCGCGATCCGCGCCACGGTCGACCTACGCCTCCCGTACGTCTTCGAGGATGACCCCGTCCCGCATCGTGATGTGGCGCTGCGCCCGACGGGCCACCTCGGGGTTGTGCGTGACGACCACCAACGTGGCGTTCCGGTCCCGGCGCACCCGTTCGAGGAGGGCCAGGATCGCCTGGGTGTTCCCCGAGTCGAGCTCCCCCGTCGGTTCGTCGGCGAGCAGGAGGCCCGGCTGGTTCGCGAGGGCGCGCGCGACGGCGACTCGTTGTTCCTCCCCGCCCGAAAGTTGGTGCGGGAACGCCTTCTCCCGTCCCTGGAGGCCGACCTCCTCGAGCAGCCTAGCGGCCCGGCGGCTGCGCTCGCCGCGGGGTACCCGAAGGGCCCGCATCGGCAGTTCGACGTTCTCTCGCGCGGTCAAGGTCGGCAGCAGGTAGAACCGCTGGAAGATGAACCCGACTCCCTCGAGCCGGAGGCGGGCGCGAGCCCGGTCGGTCCGATCTCCGACGGGCTGGTCGTTCCAGCGGATCTCTCCCGAGCTCGGGCTGTCGAGAAGTCCGAGGAGGTTGAGGAGCGTGGTCTTGCCGCACCCGCTGGGCCCGGCGACCGAGACGAACTCTCCGGGAGGTATCGTGAGGTCGATGCCACGCAACGCCCGAACCTCGTCCGGAGAGCCGGCACCGTAGGTCCGGACCACGCGGGTCAACTCGATGGAGGGCACGCCTACTTCGGTCACCGGAGCGCCTCCGTGATCTCTGTCCGCAGCGCCGCCCGGGTCGCGACGGCGCTCGCGAGGAGGGAAAGACCGATGACCGCCGCGACCAGTTCGCCGAGGAGGAGCGGGTCGAAGACCGCGAGCTGGGCGGCTTCTTGTACGGCAGCACTGGCCCACGCCGCGAGGGCCTCCACGATCGCGTATCCGGCGACGACGCCCGCGGCCGCTCCGACCGTCGCCAGCAGCAATCCGTTTCCGAGGATCTCACCGGCGATCGACCGCCCCGGGACCCCGAGCGCCCGCCGGATTCCGATCGAACGTCGGTCGGCCTCGACCCGCCGCAGCAGGACGAGGGCGAGGAACAGTAGCCCGACGGTGAGACCCACCGAGGAAAGCGCCAGGTAGAACCCCGTCAGCACGCCGCTCGCGGCTTCGAGCTGCTGCGCCTCCTGCGTCAAGGAACTCACTCCGTAGTACGGGAAGAGCGATTGAACTTGACCGCGGAGATGGTCCAGGGCCTGGGGGTTCGTGGCGACCGAACCCGTGACCGCGACCTGGATCGTGTCCGCGGCGTCGGGAGCCACGGAGGAGCCGACCGCGAACCCCGTCATCGCCTGGAGGTCGGAGAGCGGAAGGAGCACCGCGAACGCACCGGTGGGTCCTAGGACACTCGGAGGAACGCCGAACGTCCCGGTCACGTTGTAGGACGTCCCGAGGGTCTGGTTCGCCACCGGGCTCAAGGTGAGTTGGCTTCCCGTCGCGACATGATACTGGTTGGCGTACGGCGACGAGACCAGCACGTCGTAGGTCGGCGGGCCCCGGTACGTCCCGTTCGCGAAGTGGATCGAGTCCGTCGGGTCCCCGAGCATGATCTGTTTCGGGAAGAGGCCCGCCTCGGCCGGTCCGAGCGTCGGGGCAAACTCCCCGGGGATGACGCCCTCCGCGAGCACGGGAGCCACCGACCCCGAGGAGGCGAACGCATCGATCGTGATGCTGAGGACGGGGGAGGCCGCGGTCACTCCCGGGACCGCGAGGATCTGGCTCGTGTAGTTATGGGCGTGCGTGATGCCGTGGAGCCCACCCGCGCTCACGACGATCTGGTACCCCGCGTGCTGCAGGTTGGCGAGTTCGTGGGCGGAGACCCCGCCTCCCACACTGACGAGCACGACCGGGAGGGCCACCGCGGTCGCGATCGCGGCGACCGCGAGGATGACCTGAAGCCGGGAGTGACGCAGCGACCTCACCCGCCCCCACCGCATCATGGCGCTCGAAGCTCCTCCGCGACCGGGAGCTGCATCGCTCGAGCCGCAGGCGCGATCGCGGCCAGGAGCCCGACAGCAAGAACGAGGAGGAGCCCGTCCGCGAGGACCCCCGCGTCGAACGAGACGAAGGAGAACGAAGTGGGGAGGCCGGCAAGAAGGTTCCTGAGATACTGGTTGAGACCGTAACCGGTGACGTACGCGATCGGGAGTCCGGCGGCCAGTCCGAACAGGGAGAGAAGTAGGGCTTCCTCCACGACCATGGCCCCGACCGCGGGCCGGGAGTGACCGATCGCCCTCAGCAACGCGAGCTCCCGCGAGCGATCGTCGACCGACATCTGAAGGACGGTCGTCGTGAAGAGCGCCGCGACCACGATCCCGATGAGGCCGATCAGGTCCCCGAAGGTCCGGTAGAGGTTCACGACGTGCTGGATCGCTCCGAGAATGCTCGCGAGGGTGAACACCGTCAGCTGGGGGAAAGCGGCGGCGAGTCGGCTCTGGTCCGAGTCGATCGTCGTCGGGTCCACGAGGTGGATGAGCACGAGGGACGCGTAGTCGGTCGTCGGGGTCGCGCCCCCGATGATCTGCTGGATTTCAGATAGGTAACCGAAGGCGAGAAGCGCGGAGGGCACGAGCCAGAACGGGCCCGATATGCCCGCCACCCGGAACCCGGTCGCGTTCGCGTACCATCCCGGGAGCGCTGAAGGCGACGGGGGCTGGGCGGCGCCCAGCCAGACGCTGTCGCCGACCCCCACGTGAAGCACGTTCGCGAGACCCTGGTCGAGGACGATCTCGTGGGTCGCGGGGCCGTTGAAGGACCCACCGGCATAGTGCGGGTCCCCCGGATAGGTGAACCCCGTTCCGTTGTAGAGGTCCGGCGTCTGGATCCCGCCGTTATCCGACGGTATCCACCCGACCGTTCCGGATTCGGTGGGACCCCATCCGCCGGGCACCGAGTCGTTGAACGCGGCCGCCCGGAGCGACGCGTTGCCGAACACCAGGTCGGTCACGAGCCACGGGCTCGCGGTAGCGACGTTCGGGTCCAGGGACAGCAATCGACCGACGAGGGGGTGGGCCCCCTGGATCGGGGGGAACTGACCCGCGAGGGGCGAGGAGGCGTTCTCGCTGACCCCGATCAGGTCGACCCCGCTCTCGGTGGCCAAGGTCGTCGCGCTCGTCTCGATCCCCGCCGAGAGCGCGAGCAGTAGCACCACAAGGCCGACGGCGAGTCCGATGCCGAGCGAGGTCATGGCGGCGCGTCCCGGCCGCCGTCGGAGGGCGTCGAGCGCGTAGCGCACGGTCGCCCTTCGACCTCCCTACTTCCCGCCCGTATGTCGCAGTTCGCCGAGGGTGACCTGGTGGGAAGCCTCCACGTTGAACTTGTGGATCGATTCCTCGCTCACCGTGGTCGCGCGAACGACCGTGTCGTCCGAGACCCCGGGGAAACGGGACGGTAAGCTCGCGAGAAGGTCGCGCAGAACATCCTCGACAAACTTCGGATGGCGATGGGCGTTGATGACGACCTGGGCCTCATCACCACGCTTTAAGATGGCGTAGGTCGGGCTCGACTGGGCGGCCTCGATCGCGGCGATGAGGTCGTCCGCCTCGACGTCCGAGGCCCCGGAGAGCTCGAAGACGAGCCGCGTGCGGTTGCGCTGGTTGTGGGAGATCATCGGAAGGTCCTTCATCGTTGCATCTCCGAGTAGAGGGAACTCGGCGGTGAGCTGGTCGCGGCAGGTCTCCATCGCACACGGGCACGCGGTCATGCCCACTGCTTCCGCGCCGACCGCTCGCGAGAGCACGACCGAGCCGTCGGGACCGCGGCTCGCCCGGGCGTCCGCCACGAGCGTGTAGTCCTCGAAGCTCCGTTTCGCGTCGGAGATCCCCTTGCGAAGGAAGTACTCCGCGGACGCCTCCACCGAAGCTTCGTTCGCGTAGGGATGGCGAACGAGCAGCTCCCGGGCGATCGTGGAGCAGGCCGATTCCAGGCCCTCGACCGGTCGGGTGACCGTCTCGTCCACCACTTCGGCAAGGATCTCGGCGTTCCGTGACAGGTCCGACCCTTTTCGTTCCGACGGAAGGTCCACCGCCACGTGGAACTCGACCGTGAGCGTGTGGGTCCCCTCACGGCGCTGGACCGTGAGCGGCTTGCGGATCCCCGAGATGCCCACCGACCGGAGCCACAACCGGCCCTGGGCGGGGGACGTGGCGTGAATGTCGCGCATTGACGAGCTACCGGGGATGCGCTTAAACGAGTTGCCGGGCGCTTACCCGAAGGTCACTTCGGCTTCGCGCACCCTTATAGACCTCCGGCCGGTGGACCGGCCGATGAGCGACGCCGCCCCCACCGCACCGCCCGGACCGGCCGCACCGTTCGCTCCGGCGGCGGAGGGTCCGTATGCCGAGCGCGAGCAGCTGATCACCGAGAACCTGAAACAGATCTACGACCCCGAGATCCCGATGAACATCGTCGACCTCGGTTTGATCTACGGG
>Ga0209039_10001442_pt1 | contig 22122 bp, 21 predicted proteins | sample BogFormECP12_OM1_FD_188238 | JGI IMG/M metagenome (GOLD analysis project Ga0209039, IMG submission 188238) | Bog forest soil microbial communities from Calvert Island, British Columbia, Canada - ECP12_OM1 (SPAdes) (version 2) | ecosystem: Environmental > Aquatic > Freshwater > Wetlands > Bog ... | reverse complement strand
TCGACACACCTGCGGCCGACTCCACCCAACCCGTCTTCACGCTGACCTTGCCACCGCCCAACGTCACGGGCCGTCTGCACATGGGCCACATGCTCAACCAGACGGAGATCGACATCATCGTCCGCTGGCACCGCATGCGCGGATTCGTGACGCTCTGGTTGCCGGGCACTGACCACGCCGGCCTAGCCACGCAGGTGATGGTGGAACGGCAGCTTGCGGCGGAGGGCAAGAGTCGCCGCGACATGACCCGCGAGGCATTCATCGAGAGGGTTTGGAAGTGGAAGTGTCAGTACGGCGGCGCCATCCTTGACCAGATGAAGCGACTCGGCGCGTCGGTGGATTGGTCGCGTGAGTTCTTCACCATGAGCACCGAACTCTCGCACGCGGTGCGTGAGGCCTTCGTGCAGTTGCACGAGGAAGGCCTGATCTATCGCGGCAAGTACATCGTCAACTGGTGCCCGCGCTGCGTCACCGCGGTGTCCGACCTCGAGGCCGTCCACGAGGACACCCCGGGAAAGATCTGGGAGATCCGCTACCCAGTTGTGGGAGAGCAGGACAAGTACATCATCGTCGCCACGACCCGTCCGGAGACCATGCTGGGGGACACGGCAGTGGCCGTGAACTCGGCTGACGAGCGCTACCTGCATCTGCACGGCAAGACAGTTCTGCTGCCGCTGATGAACCGTGAAATTCCGATCATTACCGACGACATTCTCGCCAATCCCGAGTTCGGTACGGGAGCGGTGAAAGTGACGCCGTCGCACGATCCCAACGACTTCGAAGCTGGGCTGCGCAATGCGCTCCCCCAAGTCGAGGTGATTAACGAGTTGGCGCAGATGAACGAGAATGCCGGCCCCTACGCCGGACTCGATCGTTTTGAAGCGCGCCAGAGAATTGTTGCAGACTTGGAGAAAGGCGGCTTCCTCGTCGGCACCAAGGACTACGTCGTGCCGCTCAGCAAGTGCGACCGCTGCAAGACCATCATCGAGCCGCGGCTCTCCACGCAGTGGTTCGTGAAGATCCAGCCGCTGGCTGACCGCGCCATCGAGGCCGTTGAGCAGGGCGAGGTCAAGTTCGTCCCGGAGAACTACGCCAAGACCTACTTCGAGTGGATGCGCAACATTCATGACTGGTGCATTTCGCGCCAGCTTTGGTGGGGCCATCGCATCCCTGCGTGGTACTGCCAGGATTGCGGCGAAGTGATCGTGGCGCGCGAGACACCCACCAAGTGCACGAAGTGCGGCAGCGGCAAGCTGGAGCAGGACAACGACGTCCTCGACACCTGGTTTTCGTCGGGACTGCTGCCCTGTTCGGGATTGGGCTGGCCCGACAAGACTCCGGACCTCGATGCTTTCTATCCCACCTCGCTGCTGGTCACCAGCTTCGACATCCTGTTCTTCTGGGTGGCGCGCATGATCATGATGAACTGTCATTTCATGCGAGGCCACAAGCACGGCGACGTGCCCTTCCGCACGGTGTACATCCATGCGCTGGTGCGCGACGCCGAGCGGCAGAAGATGTCGAAGATGAAGGGCAACGTAATCGATCCCATCGAGATCATTCAGCACTACGGTACCGACGCGGTGCGCTTCACGCTGGCGTCGATGGCAGTGCCGGGGACCGATATAGCTTTCTCCGAGAAACAGACCGAGGGTTATCGCGCCTTCGCCAACAAGATCTGGAACGCCTCGCGGCTGCTGTTCATGAATGTTGACCGGGCCCAAGAAGCCGGCGTGTGGTCGCTCGCCGAGTTCAAACCGGCAGCCACGGATTTCACCGCGAAGGGCGTCGAGGGATTTAGCACCGACACGCTGGAAGACCGCTGGATCCTGTCCCGTTTCAACCGCGTCGCGCAAGAAATTCACCAGGCGCTGGACACCTACCGCTTCCATGAGGCAGCGCATGTCATTTATCACTTCTTCTGGGGCGAGTACTGCGACTGGTATCTCGAGCTGATCAAGCCGCGCTTGCTACCGGACGATCGCGATCGGGCTCGCACGGCCTACCGCAACCTGATTGGCATATTCGAAGCGTCGCTGCGCCTGTTGTCGCCCTTCATGCCCTTCATCACCGAAGAAATCTGGCACGCCGTTTATGACGGAAAACCGCCGCTGAAGTCGATTGCGCTAGCCGCCTACCCGCAGTCGGACGAGAAGCAGGTCGATACAGTTGCCGAAGCCGAGATGGCAATCCTGCAGGACCTGATCGTCGCCGTGCGCAATATTCGTGCCGAGCTGAAGATCGAGCTGAAGCAGAAGTTGGCCATTGAAATCCATGCTGACCCTGAGATTCGCAGTTTGATTGAGCGCAATCGCTCCTCGCTCGATCGCATGGCCAACGTTGAATCCGTCGCCTTCGTTGACGCATCTCTTGCGAATGCTGCGGGCGCTCGCAGCACCGCTCGTTTCGATGTGCGGGTCATCTACGAACGCAAGATCGATGCGGCCGCCGAGCGCGATCGCCTAACCAAAGAATTGGCGAAAATGACCGGCGAGTTGGGCCGCGCCACCGCGCAATTGTCGAACGAGGCATTTCTCGCCAAAGCGCCGGAGAAAGTAGTGAATGGCCTGAAGCAACGCAAGGGCGAACTGGAAGTGCTGATCGCGAAGGCGCAGTCAGCCCTGGACGAATTGGGGACGAGCCCGGAATACTGAGCGAGGAAAGATCGTGGATTGGTCAAGCCGCAGAGTCACCGCAATCCTGGAGAGCGCGCTGCAGGAGGATCGCGCCACTAGCGACGCCACCACGTACGCCTGCATCGGTGTGAACCAGCGAGCCTCGGCGACCATCCTCGCCAAGCAGGACTGCATCCTTGCCGGACTTGGGTGCACTGCGCGCACTCTTGAGATTTTTGCCACCCTGGACGGAACCGTGACCTCGCATCCCGATGTTACGTGCAATTCCGAAGTGTTTGACGGGGTGCGGCTGCGCAAGGGGCAGTCCATTGCCGTCATCGTGCACAACGCACGCGTGATCCTCTCGTGTGAGCGGGTGATCCTGAACATAATGCAACGCATGAGCGGCATTGCCACCCTCACGCGCCAATACGTGGACGCTGTCGCCGGCACGAAGACCACCATTCTGGACACGCGCAAGACCGCTCCCGGACTGCGCGTACTCGACAAGTGGGCGGTGCGTTGCGGCGGGGGCACCAATCACCGACTGGACCTGAGCGACGGCGTGCTCATCAAAAATAACCACATCGCGCTTGCAGGAGGAGTCGTCCCAGCCCTGCAGCGCGCTCTGAAGAACCGCCGCGGATCAGGGTTGATCGAGATCGAGGTACGCTCCCTCGAAGAATTCGAGGCTGTTGTGGAGCATGGCGCCGAAGCCGTGCTGCTCGACAACATGTCGCCCGAACAGGTGCGCCGGGCCGTGGCGATGGTTGCAAGGCTGGGGCGCCCGGTTCCGCTGGAAGCCTCGGGCGGCATCACACTCGACAATGTCCGCGCCTACGCTGAAGCGGGCGTGAATTTCATCTCCGTGGGAGCGCTGACGCACTCGGTGCATGCGGTTGACCTGAGCATGAGGATTCAGCCGGCGTAGCAAATCAGTGGCTCGCGGATAGTGGTTAGTGGATAGTCGAGAGCCGACAATCGAACCCATGATGAACAATGAGCTTCCTCCCCTGAAGTCACTTCATCCCGAATCAGCGCTCGTCCCCAGCAAGCTCGCGGCGTTCGATCGGTTATCGACTGACATGATCCTCGCGTCCCCCTTGCCCGGTCGAGGCAACTGTCTCAAGACTCGGCCGACGGGACTATACTCGATGGAAACCATCGCATCCATGTCCTGCGGAAACGAGGCGTGGATGTCGACACGCTGCCACGCGAGATCGTGGCACGGACGGAATTGTGATGTCCACAAAACTCTTCTGGATTACCGGACCGTGGCCGGGCAAGCTGACGATAGCGGCCCGTCCGCGTGGGGGCGATTGGCTGCAAGACGAGATGCGTAGCTGGCAAAGCGCTGGGGTAAATACAGTGTTGTCGTTGCTCACACCCGACGAAGAACAAGACCTTGATCTCACCGCCGAGTCCCGCGTGGCAATGCTTGGAGGATTGAAGTTCCTGTCGCTTCCCATTCCCGACCGGCAAGTCCCGACTTCTGTGTCACAAGTTGCGCCTGTGTTGGACGAGCTCGATGCCGAGCTGGCATCCGGCAAGAATGTAGTCATACATTGCCGTCAAGGCGTGGGGCGGTCGGGAATGATGGCGGCGTGCTTGTTAGTGATGCGGGGAAAGAACCCGGGAGCGGCCGTTACCGAACTGGAAAGGGCGCGCAGCACGTCCGTACCTGAAACCGCCGAGCAGCGCCAATGGATCGACCTGTACGCCTCCACCTTGACTCAGGTCAAGTGACTCCATCTCGACCCGCTGGCTTTTCAAGCGCGATCCTGACGCGCATAATTCTCGTATGCCACGCCCGACCACCGCTCGCGCCGACGCCGATCAGCCGGAAGGCCTGACCGATGCCCGCCTCGGCCGCATTATTCGCCTGCTTAGCGACAACGCGACTCTTGTCATCAGCGGCACCCGCATCGCCGAGGAGTTGGGCACCACTCGGTCGGAAGTGTGGCGCGCGGTCCAGCACCTGCGCGAATTGGGAGTTCGCATCGTCGGACACCCCTCCTCGGGATACCAGCTCGAATCAGTTGCCGACCTGCTGCTGCCTGAATTCATCGCTCCGCTTGTCAGTGGCACGCTCTTCGGCTCCCGCATTCGCCACTATTTTCGCGTTGGCTCAACCAACCTGGCCGCGATGGACGCTGCGGCAGCAGGCGAGCCCGAGGGCAGCGTATTCTTCGCTGAGCAGCAGACCGCCGGCCGCGGGCGAGGCGCGAATTCCTGGGAGTCGGCGCCATCAGACGGCATCTATTGCTCGATAATCTTGCGCCCGCAACTCTCCCCCGCGGACGCCGTGGTGCTGTCGCTGATCGCCGGTATCGCAGTAGCCGAGGCCGTCGAACAGACGACGGGTTTGCATCCCGACCTGCGCTGGCCCAATGACGTGTTGCTGGAAGAGCGCAAGTTCTGCGGCATCCTGACCGAAATGAACGCGGAAGCCACGTCCGTCCGCTACGTCGTCGTGGGCATCGGCATCAACGTCAATCAGGCGTCCTTCTCTGCCGACCTGGAGCCCATCGCCACCTCGCTTCGACTCGCGAGCGGCCACGAGTGGTCCCGCGTTCAGGTGGCCGGTGCTTTGCTGAAATCGCTCGACAACTGGTATCGCAAGTTATCCGATGGCGGTGCCGATTCGCGTTCCGCCATTTTCCGGAAGTTCGAAGAGCGCTCGTCTTTCGCCCGCTCGCGTCTCGTTCACGTCGATGAGGAAGGCGGTTACGAAGGCGTCACGGAGGGTCTCGACAACCGCGGGTTCCTAATGGTGCGGACTGATCGGGGAGTTCGCACCGTGCTCTCTGGAGGAGTTCGCGCCGCCACTGCTCAGGGAAGATAACGTATGCTTCTTGTCCTCGACGTAGGCAACACCAACACCGTGCTCGGTGTGTTCGCACCCAAACTGGACGCACAGGGCGTGGGACAGTACGGCAGACTGATCGCCAACTGGCGAGTCTCCACGACCAAGACACAAACCGTGGATGAGTATGGTGTCCTGTTCCGCAACCTGTTCGCCATGAACGGGCTCGAAGTGAGTTCGGTGCAAGGCACGGTGATTTCCTCCGTCGTGCCCCCGCTCGACTCGACCCTGCGCGAAGTCTGCGAACGCTACTTTCAGATTAAGCCGCTGTTCATCGAGCCCGGCGTCAAGACCGGCATGCCCGTGCATTACGACAACCCGGCAGAAGTTGGGGCGGATCGCATCGTCAACAGCGTTGCGGCCTTCGAGAAGTACGGAGGCCCCTGCATCATCGTGGATTTCGGCACTGCCACGACTTTCGATGCCGTCTCGCCGAAGGGCGAATATCTCGGTGGTGTCATTACGCCAGGAATCGGCATCTCTGCCGATGCTCTGTTTGAACACACCGCGCGCCTTCCCCGTGTCGACATTCGCAAGCCTAATCGTGTGCTGGCCACCAACACCGTGGGCAGCCTGCAGTCGGGTCTTTACTATGGATATCTCGGGTTGATCGACGGTATTCTCGAGCGGTTGATGGCCGAACTCGGTGGCGATGTAAAGGTGGTGGCCACCGGCGGACTGGCTTCGCTGATGGGCGGCGGTTCGAAGTACATTCGTGAAGTGGACGACCTGCTGACCCTGGAAGGTCTGCGCATCATTTACGAACGGCATATGACCTTCCTTCGGCGTCGCAACGATCATGGTCAAACCAATGCAGCGGCAACACATCCGGCGGCAGCAGCGGCTGCTACTCCGAAACGCGATTGACGCTACACTGATAGGGCACATACGCGCCGTTGGGGCGCGGGCTTGTCTCTGTGCGCGGCCAGCTTGGAAAACTACTTCAACTATTTCACCGAGATCGAGGACCATTTTCAGCGCCGCCGGGGCACTCTCACGCTGTTGTCTCCCCTTGACTGGGCGCTGATGGAAATCTGGAAAAACGCTGGCATTCCGCTGGAAGCCGTGCTTCAAGGCATCGACGCGGCCTTCGACAAGTGGGAGCGCCGTCCCAACCGGACCCGCAAGATCAACGGCCTGGCATACTGCGCACAGGAGGTGCTGGCGGCCGCCGAGGAGATGAAGGAAGCCGCCGTTGGCGCCGATCCTCCCCCGAAAAGTGCCCCTGGACTGGAAGCATCGACGGTCGCCGCCTTTCTCAGGCATAACGCAGCGAGGTTGGAAGGTGCGACACTGCCAGAGTCTGTCCAGATCATTGCAAGTGAAACCGCTGCTGGGCTACGGTCAGTTGCTGACACGTTCTCGGCTGGGAATCCACCTCCAATGGAAGACATTGAACGCCGGTTGACCGTCATGGAAGAGAAGCTCTTCGCGGCGCTGCTGGCCGCAACTCCTGAAGCTGCGCTCCTCGAGGTTCGCACCGAGGCGGACCGCGATCTGGCACCATACCGCAACAGGATGAGCGCGCAGCAGATCGAGCAACTTCACAAGCAGTACTTGCAGAAACGGCTGCTCGAACAACATCAACTTCCGCGTCTGAGCCTGTTCTACATTCCTTAAGTCCGACAACGTGGTAGGTGAGGAGCGAACTTTGGAATTGCAGATCGAAAAACTGGTTTACGGTGGCGATGGATTGGCGCGGCTGCCGGGAGACGACCGTGGGCGAGGCAAGACGGTGTTCCTGCCCTTCGTCGTTCCCGGCGAGCAGGTTGAAGCGACGCTCACCGAAAGCCGCTCGGGATTCGCACGTGCGCAGCTCGACAAGGTTTTGACGCCGTCTCCAGAGCGGATCGCGCCGCCGTGCCCATACTTTGGGCGATGCGGCGGCTGCCAGTATCAGCACATCGATTATCCGGCGCAATTGCGATTCAAGGCGGAGATCCTGCGCGAGACGCTGCGGCGGACGGCCAGGCTGGAACTCGACCGTGAAATTCAGGTACACGCGTCGGAACCCTGGAATTACCGAAATCGCACCCGCGTCCGGCTGCAACATGATCCTGCGTTTGAGTTGGGCTATTTCCAAACTAACTCGCATAAATTGCTGGCGGTCGAAAGCTGCCCAATCAGTTCGCCTCTCATCAATCAGACGATGACTGCCGTCTGGGAATTGGGACGCGCCGGCAAGGTGCCATCTGCTGTACATGGTATGCAGTTCTTCGCCAATCACGATGACACCCAGTTGCTAGTCGAGGCCTGTGTCCGTGATCAGGACACGACGGAAGCCTGCAAGTCATTTTCCGCGGCGCTCATGTCAAGATTGAATTCAGTGGCGGGGATGGTTGTATTCGCCACCTCCCCAGTCGAGGACGAGACTCGCCAGCGGGCTCCGCTGAGTTCCGTCCACAACGAGGAATCCCTCGCGATTGGCGCGGATTCTCTCGTCTACCACGCTGCGGGCCGCGACTACCGTGTGAGTGGCGGATCGTTCTTCCAGACCAACCGCTACCTTATGGATGACCTGGTGAAGGTAGCGACCAGCGAGGCCAAGGGCAAAACGGCGCTTGACCTTTACGCCGGGGTAGGCTTGTTCACGCTGGCACTCGCTGCCAACTTCGAAGAAGTGTTGGCCGTTGAATCCTCGCCCCACGCCTTTACCGACCTGAAAGAGAACGCGCCACGCAACGTAAGAACCATGCGCGCGACCACCGAGGAGTTCCTGCAGAAACGGGGCGAAAAACTCGCCGTGGACTTCGTGCTAGTCGATCCTCCCCGGGCTGGACTGGGCGACAAGGCAACCGCCGCCCTGTGTCGCACCTCCGCCTCGCAGGTTACTTTCGTTTCCTGCGACCCGGCAACTCTCTCTCGCGATCTCCGTCTGCTGCTAGAATCAGGTTTCAGGGTTGAGCAAGCGCACCTCTTCGACTTGTTTCCCCAGACAGCGCATATGGAAACAGTCCTGCACCTGGTGCGCTGATCCGCTCTCCGGAGCAAGTTATGTACGCGATTGCCATCCTTCGTTACCGCAAGCCGCTGGAAGACGTCCTCAAACATGTTGACTCGCACCGCGCGTACCTCGCGGGATTGAAGCAGGAGGGACTGCTCATCGCCTCCGGTCCCATGGTTCCGCGCAACGGCGGGGCCTTGCTGTTGCGGGTTCCCGATAACGAAGCTCAGGCGACGCTTGACAGTATCCGCGACAACGATCCGTTCACCCGGTTCGGACTCGCGCAATATGAAGTGTGGCCCTGGGCCCCGACGATTGGCGCCGAGGAACTCGACCGCTTGTAAGCGGACTTGCCAACGTCCTCCTCCTCCTCGGAGGGAGCGCATGCTTCCGTACGTGCGCCCTCGCTCGTGTATTGCGGCGGGAGGGAACCTGCGTTCATCGCCGCTCTCGCATTTGCTACCGGCATCATCGTCGCTAACTACGTCTGGCGCGCGCCCCACGTTTGGTTGATCGCTTCCGTCATCGCCGCTGCCGGTGTTATCGCTCTGCACCGCCGCGCACCGTCGCTCGCCTTTGCACTTGCGATCCTGTCCTTATTGCCCCTGGGAGCGTTTTACCTCCAGGTCACCGATGCATCCCAGGTCACTCCTCCCAACTTGGAGGCGTTCGCCACCGGGGAGGGTGCCGTCGACGTGACAGCCCATGTCATGCGTGAGGGCATCGTGCGTGACAGCCCATTCGGAGGAAAGCAGGAGTCTGTCGATGTCGAAACCGAGCGACTCGCCAGCGGCGACTGCCGTTCGTCAGCCTCCGTCGGCGTCAGACTGACAATTTACAGCCAGCGTTCCGAAGAGGAGGACGCGCGTGACTCGGGAATCGAATCGGCTTTGCCGGTATACACCTACGGCGAGCGGCTGCATTTTCCTGCGAAGTTACGAGCGCCGCGTAACTACGGGAATCCCGGCGCACTTGACTTGGTGGGATATCTGGCATCGCAAGGTATTCGACTGTCTGGATCGGCCCACGCCCGGGACGTCGAGATTCTGCCGGGATTCTCCGGCAGCCGCATCGGACTTTGGCGAAGCGACGCTCGTCGCAGCGTTCTCAATCACATCCAGCGATTATGGCCGGGCGAACCCGGGGCCTTGATGCAGGCCATGCTGATCGGCGGACGCGCGTTTTTTGGTCGCGAGTTGAAAACCAACTTCCAGCGCACCGGGACGTATCACATCCTGGTGGTGTCGGGGATAAACGTCGGAATCCTCGCCTTCGCATTTTTCTGGGTCCTGCGCAGACTGCCCATGGGAGAAGAGACGGCCACGGTGCTGACGATCCTTTTTTCGTGGGGCTATGCATTTCTCGCCGATCTTGGGCCGCCTATTGTGCGCGCAACCATCACTCTGACCATCTATCTCCTCACGCGCTTGCTCTTCCGCGACCGCAATGGTCTCAATGGACTGGGCATTGCGGCGCTTGGCATCCTGGTCGTGGCGCCGCGCACGCTGTTCGAGGCCAGCTTTCAATTGACGTTTCTTTCGGTGATCGCGGTCGCCGGAATTGCTGTACCTATCCTGCAGCGGACGCTGTACCCATTTCAGCGTGCTCTGCGCAACATCGATTCGCCAGCGTACGACTTCAGCTTGCCAACGCGGGCGGCGCAACTTCGCTCTGATCTACGCCTGGTGCGCGAGAACCTGGCGCGAATCGTGGGCCTGCGGGTGTCGAACATCGTCTTGCTCCGCGGCGCTGGGTTCGTGCTTGCCGCCTCCGAGCTGATTCTGATCTCCGCCATCATTGAGGTCTCGCTTGCCCTCCCGATGGCGTGGTACTTTCACCGCACGACTACCATGGCGCTGCCGGCTAACGTGCTGGTGATTCCGCTGGCTGGAATCCTCATGCCAGCGGCGGTTTTCGCGGTGGCCTTGTCCTATATCGCATACTGGCTGGCGCATCTGCCCGCGCTTGTCGCAGGCTATTGCCTGGCCGTGCTGACCGGAACCATCCGCTTCATCGGCCACTGGCAGATCGCGGACGTTCGCCTTGCCTCGACCACCGTGGCGACGGCTTGTGCCGCAGCCATCGCTTATGGGACAGCGATGATCCTGGCCCGCCGGCGGCTGCTGCTGGCGTGGTTGGGCGTCGCCGGCCTGCTGTCGTCGGCAATCTGGATCATGGTTGTGCCGCCGACCAGGCAGTGGCGCCCCGGAGCGCTGGAAATCACGGCAATCGACGTCGGACAGGGAGACTCGCTGCTGGTCATTACTCCCGAGGGCAAGACTCTCCTGTTGGATTCTGGCGGTGTCCGAGGACAATCACACTCTGATTTTGACGTGGGCGAGGAAGTCGTTTCGCCGTATCTGTGGAGTCGCGGCATCCGTCGCCTCGACGCCGTCGCGATCTCGCACCCCCATTCCGATCACATCGGTGGAATGCGGAGCGTAATCGCAAACTTCCGTCCCAGGGAATTTTGGTATGGCCTGGATTCGCCGACCCCCGAGTTTACTGAGTTGGCGGCCACCGCGCGAACTTTCGGAGTCACTTTCAAGCCGCGCACAGCGGGCGAATCATTTGATTTTGGGGGTGCGCAGGTCCGTGTTCTTAACCCCCAGCCAGGCGCTGCGCCTGCCAATCCGGCGCAGGACGACGAATCCATGGTGCTGCGCTTTCAATATCGCGACACTTCAGCCCTGCTGGTGGGCGATGCGCATAAGCGAATTGAAAAAATCCTGGAAGAAGAAACGCCGCTGTCAACTCTGCTGAAGATCGGGCACCACGGCAGCACGACTTCCAGCACACCGGAATTTCTGAAGGCCGTCGCGCCGCAGTTCGCGGTGGTCTCTGCTGGATATTACAACTCGTTCCACCATCCCCGCCCGGAGGTGATGAAGCGCTACGCCGACCTGCAAGTTCGCACCTACCGCACCGACCTGGCGGGGGCCGTGTCGTTCTATCTCGACGGCACGACGGTTACGGCTCAGCCTGCTCCTCGCTGACCGCTTCATCGGCATCGGTCGCGGGATGCTTGCTGAACTCCTCGATCATCGCGGCTGCCTCTTTGGCCTGGTCCTCGCGCACCACGACGATCACGCCACCCACTCCGGGGTAGATGTTTTGGGTTGCGTCCAGACTTTGAACATACGCGTCAATGCCTGCTGATTGCAGGAGTCCTTGTACCACCATGGCCTCGGTTTCCTGCTCGGTATCAAAAACCTTGACGAGTTCCTCTGCCGGTTCCGGTTTGTCTGACATACATCCTCCAGTACTCTTCGATACCATCAGCATTTCTGCAGCCTGGTGCGATCGATCACAGTTTGCGGCTGAAAATTTGTCATTTCGTTGTATGATGCCGCCACAGATGGCAGCGCATCGGTGGGATGGCCGCCAACATCCAAATTGTAACGAAAATCATGGGCTCCACCCGGCCAGACCCGGAAAACGCGGAGCCTTGGTTCCAATGAGGGAAGATATGGGGCAACCTGAGCGCGAGGATTTAGTCGAGCAGCAAGCAAGCACCGGCGAGTTACAAGAACAGGAAGAAGAGCGCCGCAAATTGCGTCGGCTTCAGATCATGATGAGCATGGTCATGTCGGTGATCAGCCAGGATGCCGATATGTCCGTGGAAGAGGCCTCTGAACTGGCCGCCAATGCCAAGCGCGCGGCCCTCGCCATGTTCCCCGACAAGGAGTTCGCCTACGACATTCTTTACAAGCCCCGATTGCAGCGCTTGATGGCCGAGCGCTTCCACCTGCAATAGACACGCTATTTGTCCATCGACGCGAGTTGTACGGTCAGTGTTCCCCAGAATAGTTTGGCTCGAATCTGGACGGGCAGGTGCCGGTCGTCGTCACTGTACCAGATCCAGATGCGCCCGCGGCTCTTCAGTACGCTGTAGTCTCCTTCCGGGCCGACTCGAATGGTTTGAAATGTTCCTGCGGGAGTCTTGATCTGCTCCTTATCTTCCACGTGGGCGTGAATCGTGACGGTCTTCCCGCCGTCGTTGAGCGGAAAACTATACGATGCGCCCTGCTGCAAGGGGAGGCTGGCGACGTACAGAATGCCCGACATCACGTCAGTCACGCATCCCGGGATGTCGTTCTCTGTATGCTTCGACTGGTTGTCTTTCAGGTTCTTCTCTTCCAGAATGGCCTTGCCCCGGCTGTAGTCGAAGGTGATGACTGTATCGCGCCAGTGCGATCCCTCCTCTGTGTGCTTGACAAGCTTGGAGGAACAGAGGCTATGGGCATCGAAGTAGGAGTTGAAGCGATCCTGCACGCGAAAGAGCAGTGCCACGACTCCCGTCGAATCCGCAGTTCCTGACACATGTTCCTGGTTTCCGCTGCGTTCGATGCGCAGCGTGGCTACTCCCGCTGTCCAGAACCGGTACTCCGCGTCATAGCGCAGGGTCTGACGCGGGAACTCGAACCCCGGCCGCAGCGGTTGGACGTGTGCACCGGAGTCGATTGAGACCTGCGACGGAGAATGCGAGGCCGTGGGATGTGGTGACTGCACCGTCGCCTGCCCGCTTACCCCGGGCGTCAATGCAACAGCCGTCAGAACTGTGATGAGCACGAAGCAACGAGTCAGCAAATTCACCATGAACCGGGAAACCAGAGCATCTTCACGACAAGAGCCGCCAGCATTGCGGCGGCCCCGATCAATGCATTGTACTCGCGATGCTGCCAATAAAGCTCGCGGGAGAATCCCGAAGTGAGTTCTGAGAACCAAACCGTCCTGGGCAGCAGCCGGGGCACGCGGCGCGCGTAGCCGTCATATTCAGCGAACCGCTGCCGCAGAAAGGTTTCCTCCGCGCGGATCACGGGCACATAGATCAATCCGAACAGCGCGAGGATTCCGGCCGCGACCCACACATCGCGCGACGCAATCGCAAACCCGATGGCGATGATGAGCGATCCCAGATACAGAGGGTTTCGGAAGTAGGCGTACGGCCCGGTAGTCGCCAGTTGCTCGTTCTTCTTCACTTGGCCCGAAGCCATCGCTCTGAGAAAAACTCCTACGGCGACGACGATTCCACCGAATGCCAGCGAACGCAAATCGGGACGAGCGCGCCAAAAGTAGAACGCTGCAAATAGAAATCCCAATGGTACCCGGATACGACGGGCGATGCGGTTCCATGATCCAGCCCACCCGATCGGCGTCGCTTCAGCCATTTTGTTCCCTCATCAGCTCATCGGCAGCGGCGATCACCTGTTGCGGCTCGATCGATTGCAGGCCTTCATCGGGAAGATGAGTATGCGAACTGTTGTCGATACTCTCCGGGCTGCGCAACATAATCGCGCGTGTCGCATACGGGCCATTCCTCTCCGGCTGAGTCGGCCCGAACAAGGCCACGACAGGCACTCCTAACGCAGCTGCCAGGTGCATTGGTCCGGTGTCTCCTCCAATGAAAAGGCTGGCGCGCCGGGTCAGGGCAATTAATTCCCCTACCGAACACTTTATCGGGTGCGCCGTCCCACCGCTCGAATGGCGGACGCGCTGGGCGAGAGTTTCCTCCTCAGGGCCGTAATTCACCACCACGGCCATCCCGCTGACTGACAGCGCTTTCGCGACTGCGCCATAGGATTCAACTGGCCAGCACTTAGCTCCCCAGCCTGCTCCGGGGTTGACGATGGCAATCGGTTTCCATCCGATCGAGGAGTGGAAGCGGTCAGCCCACGACTCCGTTGCAGGATCCTGCGGAAACGCTGGCGGCTCGTAGGAGAGGTCTTCCCCGGCCACCACGGAGGCCAGCGACAAAGCGTGCTCAATGACATGCGTGCCTTGGGTGACGACCGAACGCGTATAGAACAGGCGCGCCGGTCCCTCGCGCGGTTCCGCCGGCCCGACACGGGTCTTCGCTCCTGAGAGGCGAGCTGCCAGCGCCGACCGAATCGCCCCCTGCAAATCAAGCGCGATGTCGTAGTTCATCGCACGCACCTCTCGCATGGCAGTGTGCATGTGACGCCAAGTCCCGCCGGACAACAACCCTTTCCGCCACTGTTTGAAGTTCGAGATGTGGACCCAATCGACCAGCGGTTTCAATTCAGAGCGCGGCTGCAGATTCTCCAAGGGATGCGCACAAAGCAACTCCGCCCAGCGCTCCTCGACCAGCCAACCGATCTGCAGATTCGGCCTTTCCCGGCGCAGCGCGGCGATTGCCGGAATCCCATGGATCACATCGCCCATGGCGCTCAATCTCACCACGAGTACGCGCAGTGTTGCCGGGTCCGCGCCCGCGAGTTGTTCCTGCACCAAAGTTTGCTGGTCCGACTGGGCAAGAGGCTGCTTCACGATGACCGCTGACCTCCGCTGGAGGTTCGCATCTGACCGAGAAAGATGGTGGTGGAATGGTCCTTGGGATCGCCCACAATCTCGACCCGTCCTCCGTAGGCCAGCACTTCCTCGCGCTCGGGAACGTTGTCGCGCGTGTAGTCCGTGCCTTTCGCCTGAATGTCGGGACGAAGTTCGCGGATAAGCCCACGGACATCCGGCTCATCGAACATGACGACGGCATCGACGTCGGTCAGCGCGGCAATAATCTCTGCCCGCTCCCCGGCAGGCATCAGCGGGCGCCCCTCGCCCTTCAGTTGCCGGACGCTGGCATCGGAGTTCATGCCCACGATCAGTCTTCCACCCAGCGCCTTCGCGCCGCGAAGGTAGCGCACGTGCCCAACGTGCAGCAAGTCAAAGCAGCCGTTTGCCAGCACGATCTGCTCGCCGTTGCGCCGCCACTCGGCAACCCGCGCCTGCAGTTCTAGCCGTGAAAGTATTTTTGCTGTGCTCTCGCTCACTGTTATTTGGTTGCTGCGTATCGCTCGATGGTGGACTGCAGTTCCTGGCTCGACACCGTGGCCGTTCCCCTCTTCATCACCACGATCCCGCCTGCAAAGTTCGCCAGCCGGGTGGCGGAGGCAGTATCGGCCCCAGCCGCCAGTGCCGCTGTAAAGGTGGCGATCACGGTGTCGCCTGCGCCGGTTACGTCCACCACCTGGTCTGATCCGAAGATGGGAATCATCAGCGGTGCGGCATTTTTCTCGAACGCAACCATGCCGTCGCGGCCACGTGTGATCACCAATGACTCCAGCTCCATGCGTTTCATCACTTGCTCGCCTGCCGACAACAGCCTCTCAGTGTCGTCGCCGATCCTGGTTTGCAACGCCTCTTCTACCTCGGACTCGTTGGGCGTAGCCGCCGATACTCCTGAATATTCCAGCATCCGGTAGCGCGAATCCAGAGTGATCGGCTTGTTTTCGAGGCAGCCGTTCGACATCACCTGCCGGAGCAGTTGCGGCGTCGCCACCCCGTAACCGTAATCCGAAATCAGGAACCCATTGGACGCGGCGCCATACTTCCGCGCAGCCCTCACCAGCTTCGAAAGAACGGCGTGGCCCTCCGCCAGAGGAACCGGTTCCCGATCCACCCGCACAACCTGCTGACGGCTGGTGTGAGACATGCCCGCAAGAATGCGGGTCTTCGTCGTCGTTACGTGGCCCTTCAATTGAGTAATTCCGCTGGTAGGAATCTTGTTCTCGCGGAACTTTTCGAGCAACAGCTCCCCCGGCTCATCGTCGCCGACCACGCCCACCGGAACAACCTTCACTCCCAGGGAAGCCAGGTTCATGACGGCATTGCCGCCGCCACCCGGAGCCACTGTTCGCTCGCGATACTTCAAGATCAGCACCGGCGCTTCCCGCGAGACGCGCGCAATTTCTCCATAGACGAATTCGTCGGCCACCAAGTCGGCCAGCACAGTGACGGAGACATGTGGAAATGACTGAACAATCTTCTTCCAGCGCTCGGCTTCTTTGAGGTGTTGTGCCATGGAAACAGACAAGCATCCTGCGTTAAGTTTCCGTCGCTGGACGCAGTGAAACTTCTCATTCTCTCACGCGATCCTGATTCTGGCGCGCGATGAAGCCGTAAAGCAGGTCTACAGGCGACGTGTCGCCATCGGCTGTCCCCGCGGCGCGCTCGGGCGCAAATTCGAACTGCATGCGGACGGGCACAATAAGAATCGGCTGCAAGTCTGACAGAAAGCTGCCCAGGTTCACGGCGTCTTTTTCCGTTGTAACGAAAGCCGTAGCTCCGGACTGTTGCCGCAAGCGCTGCAACAACTGAATGTCACCCGCTCTGTACGCATGGTGATCGCGAAATTCGCGCGTACCCGCCAGACGAATCCCCGTTTTACGGAGTTCCGCGAAAAAATTCTGCGGACGAGCGATCCCACAAAACGCGAAACACGCGTCGCGTGTTTCCGGCGGAACAATGCTGCGCGACACGCGCCACACATACTGGCCCTCACGCACTGGAACTTGATTGGAGGCTACGCCATGCATCAAAACAATCGCGGAGGCTCGCGACAACGAAGCCAGCGGCTCCCTCAGCCTTCCGACAGGCAGCAGCGAATCATGCAAGTCCCGGTCCGTAACCAGCACGATGTCGAAGTCCCGTGCCAGCCGGCGATGCTGGAACCCATCGTCCAACAGGTGTGCCTGCACCGCGAACTTTTCTTCGGCGAACCGCCCGGCAGCGTAACGATCTTCGCCGACAACAACGGGCACATCCAGCGTGCGCGCAATCAGCAACGGCTCGTCGCCGAATTCCTGCGATGATCCTTCGGGGTCAACCAGCGCGACACCCTCCGTCCGCCGCCCATAGCCCCGCGAGAGCACGTCGAACGCTAGGCCGCGCGCCTTCAGCAGTCCACCCAGCAGGATGAGAAACGGCGTCTTGCCCGCGCCTCCGGCCGAGAGGCTGCCAATGCTTACCACGGGTGCCTGCAAGCGGTTGACGCGGAGCGTGCTGCGATCGTAGAGACGGTTGCGAATCTGAACCCCCGCGCCAAAAAGCGCGCTTAGCGGATTCAAGCGTGCCCTTCCGAAACAACTGCCGCAACGCCGGAAGTCGACTCCGCCGGCAAGAGTTGGAGAAGCGTTGTAACCGTTCGCTCGGTAGCGCCCTGCTGCAATTGCATCACCTCGAGCGCGCGCCGGCCTAACTGGACCCGTTCAGCATCATCCTGCAAGAGCCCCAACATCGTCGAAATCAGCGACTCCGGCGTCGCCATGCGCAAAGCACCGGCCTTGTGGAATAGGTCAACCATGTCGCGGAAATTTTCTGTGTACGGTCCGACCACGATCGCGATGCCGAATTGCGCAGCCTCGAGCACGTTGTGTCCACCTTTCGGAACCAGGCTGCCGCCGACGAACGCCAGGTCGGCAAACTGGTAGAGACTCGCCAGTTCGCCAATGCTATCCAGCAGGAACACGCCGCCGCTCAGAGGTTGTTGTCCGTCCCATTGAGAACGCCTTTGCCAGCCGAGCCCTGACGCTGCGAGCATCTCTGCAACCGATTCAAAGCGCTCCGGGTGTCGCGGCGCCAAAAGCAGCAGCGCGCTCGGATAGCGAGCAACAATGTGGCGAAAGCAGTCGATCAACATGGCCTCTTCCCCTTCGAGGGTGCTGCCCGCCACCAGCACTGGACCGATCTCCTCCCTCCTCGCCGCTGCCGCAAACGGATCAAGAATATGCGGCCTATCCGGTTGCTTGACCTCGAATTTCAGGTTCCCGCCCACGCGGACTCGCTCTGGGGGCGCTCCAATCTGCACCAGGCGTCGTGCGTCCTCTTCGCTCTGTGCCAGAAAAACGTCCACGTTTTGCATGACGCGGTGAAGCAGTTTTCGGAAATATAGATAGCGTGGCAGTGACCGGTCCGATACCCGCGCGTTGACAACCGCAATCGACGATCCCGAGAGGCGCGCCTCGTGCAGCAGGTTGGGCCAAAACTCGCTCTCCGCCAGCACCAGCAGTTTGGGCCGCAGTGCCTGCAGATAGGCCCGTACCGCGAACGCAAAATCCAGCGGGAAATAGAAGACGTCGCTGTCGCCAAATTTCTGACGTGCCAGCTTCTGGCCGGTATCGGTTGTGGTCGAAATCACGACACGCCAGCCCGGCAGGCGCGCTTTCAACTCGTTGACCGTGCGCGATACCGCCAGCACTTCGCCCACAGATACTGCGTGGATCCAAATTGTATCCGGCGCCACCCGGTCAAACAGACGGTGAGGCACTATGCCCGACCGCTCTCGCCAGCCGACGCGGTATTTGCCGTAGCGCACTATCTCCAGCAGCCACCATGGTGTGCTCACCACCAATGCCAGCAAAAGCAGCAGACTATAGGCGAAATACACCCTGCGATTGTACTTGCGCAGCGCAGACGAACCAATCCTCAGTTGTCGCTGACGGCTGGGCAGGCGATAATCCCATCATGGGTCGTCATAGCCGTTGGGCTTTCGCCGTTGTTGTTGTCGGTCTCCTGTTCGGCGTTACGCAGCTTTGGGGATTCAAGGATTTCGTCATGCCCAGAGCCGAAAATGCCGGCACTTATCCCAGCAGGGATTCCCACCCCACCGAAAAAATCACGGCGGCGATCGAGCTGTATAACACCGCACCCAAGGATGAAATCTTCTCCACCCACTATGTGCAGGAGGGGATCCTGCCCGTCTTTCTCGTCGTCACCAACGATGGCGACAAGCCAATTTCGCTGACACAAATGCGCGCACAACTCGTCACCGCGGCCCGTGCCAAGCTCGACGGACTGAGTGTGGATGACGTGATACGCCGTGTCGCGCACGTGAGTGCCAGCAGCACCAGTCCCGGACGTATCGGCAGCATTCCCATTCCTGGCGGAATCAAGAACAAGAAGGCCCAACAGCAGCTTGACGAGGTAAACCGCGCCAGATTCAGCGCTTTTGCGGTGGAACCCCACTCCACCCAGTCGGGATTCCTCTTTTTCGATATTCAGGACGTGCGCAACCCCCTGCAAGGGGCGCATATCTATCTCACAGGTGTGCGCGACGCCAGCGGAAATGAGCTGATGTATTTCGACATTCCCGTGATCCAGTCGAGCGCGGCAGGCGGCCAATAATCACGGCTGACGCCTCGCGTCGCCCCGCTTCCACAAGAAAACTCCCGCTGCATTCTGCTTGACTCCCACCGCCGGGAAACATAATCTCGCAGTCTCAGAGAGAGGAACCCGAACCCGTCATGAGTCTTTTGGAATGGTGTGATGAAGGTCCAGCCATTGTTTCAGTGCTGGCCAGCGTGGAAGATGCCATCCGCACAATGCTGGACAAAGACGTGGGTGCGGTCGCCGTGATCGACGAGCATGGCATAGTCGCTGGGATGTTCACCGAGCGAGACGTGATGGCCAAATTTGCGCTCAGCGGGCGCAACGCCAAGACCACCCCCGTGCGCGAACTCATGAGTCCCATGGTTGAAATGGCCACAGAGGAGACGCCAGCCGCCGAGGCCTTCAAGGTCATGCTGGAGCGCCACTATCGCCACTTGCCCGTCGTCAACGAGCAGGGGAAGGTGCTGGGGATTTTATCGATCCGCAACATTCTCGAGGCTCGGATCGACGACTTGCTGGAGGAACTGGAAAACAAGTCCCACTTCCATTAAGGCTAAGCTATTTCAATACAATGTGATCCCGACGTTTCGATCATTGGTTTCGGAAACCCTCCTGCAAGAATCTTAGTCGCTTTGACTCAGATTTCGGTGCGCCTCGAAATTCCCCGGTATAATTAAAGCTTCCTATGCCACAAAAGCGTTTGATACGTTCCACAACGGTGCTTTGCGTTCGCCGGGACGGTAAGGTTGTCATGGCTGGAGACGGCCAAGTCACCCTCGGCGAAAGCGTTATCAAGCACACCGCCCGCAAGATCCGCCGTCTCTACCAGGACAAAATTCTGGCTGGATTCGCCGGGTCGACGGCCGACGCCTTCTCGCTGTTCGCCCGCTTTGAATCCAAGCTCGAGCAGTATCATGGCAACCTTGGCCGCGCTGCGGTGGAACTGGCCAAAGATTGGCGCACCGACAAGATGCTCCGCCAGCTCGAGGCCTTGCTGCTGGTCGCCGACCAGGGCCAGACGTTTCTTATCAGCGGCCAGGGAGACGTGATCGAGCCCGATACCGGCATCGCTGCCATTGGTAGCGGAGGCTCCTACGCGACCGCCGCTGCCAGCGCGCTGTTCGATCACACGCAACTCTCAGCCCGCCAGATTGCCGAGGAAGCGATGAAGATTGCCGGCAAAATCTGCATCTATACCAACGACAAGCTCACGATTGAAGAGTTATAAGGGGTGCAGGCCCACAATCCGGCGACGTCCTATGCGCCCGGACAACGGCTTCCGCCCAAGAGGAATACGAATTGGCCATTTATCTACCCGCAACTGCCGATGACGAGCACGTATCACTGGATGAATTGACGCCGCGCGAAATCGTGCGCGAACTGGACAAATACGTCGTCGGCCAGCACGATGCCAAGCGCGCCGTGGCTATCGCCCTGCGCAATCGCATGCGCCGCCAGAAGCTGACGCCCGAATTGGCGGAAGAAGTCATTCCCAAGAACATCATCATGATCGGCCCCACCGGCGTGGGAAAGACGGAGATCGCCCGCCGTCTGGCAAAGCTTGCCAACTCGCCATTCATGAAGGTTGAGGCCTCCAAGTTCACCGAGGTCGGATACGTCGGGCGCGACGTGGAATCGATGATCCGCGATCTGGTCGAAATCGCCATCGACATGGTGCGCGAGGAGAAGCTGGAAGACGTTGCCGACAAGGCTGAGCTCAATGCCGAGGAACGGCTCCTCGATTTGCTGCTGCCTTCCATGCCGACGCAAGTTCCTGCGCGACCGGCGGCGCACGACAACCAGCCCATCGGATTCAGCCTTGAAAAGGAACCTCTGCTGGCTGGAGAGCCCGGTTCTCGCACGCGGGAAAAGTTCCGCCAGCAATTGCGCGAGGGCAAGCTTGACGAGCGCATGGTGGAACTCGAAGTCCGCGAGAAATCTATGCCGGCATTCGAGATCATCACCAACCAGGGTGTCGAGGAGATGGACGTCAACATGAAGGACATGTTGCCCAACATCTTCGGCTCACGCACCAAGAAGCGGAAGATGAAGGTCAGCGAGGCCTTCGAGTATCTCATTCAGGAAGAGGAGCAGCGCCTGGTCGACATGGACCAGGTGCAGCGCATTGCTGTCGAGCGCGTCGAAAACTCCGGCATCATCTTCCTTGACGAAATCGACAAGATCGCCGGCCGCGAAGGCGGACACGGTCCCGATGTGTCGCGCGAAGGCGTGCAGCGCGACATCCTACCCATCGTCGAAGGCACCACCGTCAACACGCGCTACGGCATGGTGCGCACCGATCACGTCCTGTTCATAGCGGCAGGCGCTTTCCATGTCTCGAAACCCAGCGACCTGATTCCCGAACTGCAGGGCCGCTTCCCCATCCGTGTGGAGTTGCAGTCCCTGACGGTCGAGGACTTCATCAAGATCCTCACCGAGCCCAAGTCATCGCTCACCAAGCAGTACATCGCCCTGCTCGAAACTGAGGGCGTGAAACTGGAGTTCACTACCGAGGCACTGCAGGAAGTTGCGAACTTCGCGTTCAAGGTCAACGAGGGCACGGAAAACATCGGCGCCCGCCGCCTGCACACCATCATGGAGCGCGTGCTCGACAAGATCAGCTTCGAGGCTCCTGACCTGAAAGAGAAAGATGTCCTCGTGGACGCCGACTACGTCCGCAACTCCCTGACCGACATCGTCAAGGACCAGGACCTCTCGCGCTACATTCTATAAAGCCATAGCTGGAAAATTGGGTGCCCCATCCTTACCCTTCTTTTGGGAAAGGGTGG
>Ga0209039_10001439_pt1 | contig 22153 bp, 17 predicted proteins | sample BogFormECP12_OM1_FD_188238 | JGI IMG/M metagenome (GOLD analysis project Ga0209039, IMG submission 188238) | Bog forest soil microbial communities from Calvert Island, British Columbia, Canada - ECP12_OM1 (SPAdes) (version 2) | ecosystem: Environmental > Aquatic > Freshwater > Wetlands > Bog ... | reverse complement strand
GCGCAGGCGCACCAGGCCGTTGTAGAGGATGACCGCGTAGGTGAGCACACCGGCTACAAATAGAAAAAGCGCCAGCCCGGAAACGATGCTGCTGCCCATTGTTACCTCGACTGTACTTCTCAGTTGTACGTCTCCAAGGTGCCAGCAGGAAGCGGGGAGTGGCAAGTAACGGAAGGGTTGCGGGGCGGGGGGGAAACCTTTAAACGCAGAGAACGCGGAGGATTCGCGGAGGTCGCAGAGGAACACTGGAGTGGTCGCCGATTTGAGGAGGAAGTCAACATCCCTCCCTAGCCGCAAAGAACGCGGCTAGGATGGGGCACCCGCAGTGTAGGATGGGGCACCCGCAGTGGCGTTAGTCTTTGCTCGGCTTCTTCGGGGTCAGGTCGCAGGCCTGGCGGACCAGGTCGAGGTTCAATCCGGCGGGGGAGAATTCGGCGATCTGAGCCCCGCTCCTGGTTCTGGCTTCGATGTTGAAAATCTGGGCGCCGAGCATACCGCGAATGGTGCCCTTATCCATGGCGAGAACGCGACGCTCCCAGTTCCAGCCATGGTCGCCATGGGTATCGTCGATGCGGACCATGACCTCCATCTTGGGCTGTCCCCAGAAGCCGGGATGATCGGGCGGACCCAGTCGGGTGCCCGGGTTGAAGGCGCCCTGGGTCAGCTTGCCGTCACTGCAGAAGAGTTCGACACGCGGCTTGTATTCCGGGTCTTCCTTGAAATAGTTGTTGGCCAGAAGTTCGAAGCGGACTCTCTTGGCGCCGGTCATCTTGTCTTCCGACTGAAACTCCATCCACTTGCCGCCGGCGCTGACGCCGTCTTTTTCGCCCTGATAGGGGCTCATGGCGCCAGCCTGGGCGAGGGCCGAAGCGGCAGCGGCACAAAGAAGGGCGAGACCGGCCAGGAAGGCGATCGCGGCTGAGGTTGGGTGGTTCGGGTTACGAGAGAATTGCAGTCCGTTCACGGGAGTCCTCCAGACAGAAATCCTACATATTAAGAACCCGAAAGGGCATGGAAAAGTTGCATGAAAAGAGTGCCTGGCCGGAGCGGTCAAAAGCTGGAAACGCGGAGAGCGCAGAGAAAAGCCGCGGAGGACGCAGAGAAGATCACTGCGGGCTTGGGAACGCCGCGCAAAAGCTTAAACCACAGAGGGCACGGGGGGCACAGGGGAACCACTGAGTGCATCATCAGAGCTTCCCTAGCGGGTATCTACTCGCAGATCGAGGTAGACCTGGGAGCGATCGTCGAACTGGCTGACGGACTTGATGTCGCTTTTGCGGCCTTTGTACTGGGCGTAGATCTCGTAGTCGATGGCGGTGGAAAGGGCGGGGAAACGGTAGGTGCCATCCGGCCCCACGATATAGGTCTTAATCGCACGAGTGCGGGTGTTGGTCAAATAAACGACGGCGTCAGGAACGGGGTTATCCCCCTGGTCGAGGACTTTGCCGAGGAGCAGGCGCCCGGCGGTTTTCTCCTTCTTGTCAGAGGCAGCGCCAGCCATGACGCCGAGAGCGAGCAGCAGCGCGCAGAACACAGACAGCGCCGCGATCAGGGATGGCTTGCGATTCATATCGGTGATCATTGTCTCACGACTGGCGGGACGGAAGAGTTAGCGAGTTAAGTGCAGGCCCGTGTCCTCGCGCTCGTCGTTGTAGACATGCACGGTGACTTCCTGAGCGTGTGCTGGGGCGCCGTCGGAGAGTTTGACGCCTTTGAGGTCGGCGGAGATGATGTAGTCGGATTCACCAGCCGGGACTCGCTGGGCAAATTCACCGCGGTGGTCGGAGTAAAGTTCCCAGCGGACTTTCTTGGGTTTATCGGTGGAGCGGCGGATCTTCACTCTTACGCCGTACACGGGATGATTGTCCGGTCCCCAGACCGTGCCGAAGATGAGGGCGTAGGGCTGGCCGGGTTTGACCTGCTGAGCGGCAGAGTTCAGAAATGGGGTCAGGCCGAGGAGAAACGCGAAGATCAACGGAAGCCCGGAGGGGGAGCGCTTCGCGGCAAGCAGGCCCTGGGGGAGTCTAGGACAAGTCACCGTCGTCGTTTTCCTCTTCCAGTTCTTCTTCTTCCTCTACGTAACCCGCTTCCACGGCCTTCAATTCCAGCGGACTGGTGGTGACCACTTCAAAGTCGGTGCCGCACTCGGGGCAGGAGATAACCTCGCCCTCGTCCACTTCATCTTCTTCAATGTCCAGATCGGTATCGCATTCGGGACACAGAACCATAAGCCCTCCGTTACCCATTAGAGCCTCCTGATAATATTTAGATTCTTCCCCGGTCGTTGGTCAAGAGGTTCGAGCCGGGACAGGATTATTCGCGCAAAATGGGGACGCAGGCCGCTAGGGTATCAAAACGGGGGCAATCAAGCTATGCCGTATTTTTCGAGACTAACGGTTGGGACAGCCGCGGCTTTAACGATGCTGCTAATGACAACGATGAATTGTGCGGCGCAGTCGGCGAGGTCGAGCGCCGGATCGAAGCCCGATCCGCAGATTGTGGCGGCGCTGCGGCAGGTTTCCGCGCAGCGTATTCAGGCAAACATGGAGAAGCTGGTCAGCTTCGGAACGCGCTCAACGCTGTCGGCGCAGGATCGGGCGTCGATCGCGGCGGGGCGGGGGATTGGCGCGGGCTGAGGCACCGGCGGCTCCGGCGAACGTCCGGTTGCAGACCAAGGCGCTGGAGAATGACTCGACGCTGACGTGGGAAGCCTCGCCGGGCGGGCTGGCGGCGGAATATGAAGTGCTGTGGCGCGCGACCAGCAGCCCAGAATGGGAACAGGTCCAGAATGTTGGCAGCGTGACGCGCGCGACAGTGAAACTTTCGAAGGATAATGTGATCTTTGGGGTGAGAGCGGTGGATCGGGCAGGCCATCGGAGCATGCCGGTGGTGCCCGTGCCGGAGAGGTAGGAACTGATACCATCTAGAAGTAACGGGGCTTTGCTATACGCCTGACTTAAACCGCAAAGTCTGCGAAGGAATGCGGGGGGCGATCAAGAATCTTAAACCGCAGAGTTCGCGAAGGACTTCCGCGGAGGACGCAGAGTTAAGACACGGCCCTTCGAAAGACGGCTTGGCGCAGGTGCTTGGCTTCTTCGTGAGTCGCCGGCGGCTGGAATCTTAAACCGCAAAGTTCGCGAAGGACGGCCGCGAAGGACGCGAAGTTAAGACACGGCAACGCCGAAAGTCGGTCGCCGCGCGCCATTCGGGTGAATTATGTTTCGGCGCTTAGAATCACCGAGGGCATAACTGCACTTCTATGTATCGTGGACGAACTCTAACGCTGAGCTTTCCTCCCTTCACCAGAGCGGTGAAGTGGCTCATCCTGACTAATGCGGCGGTGTTCCTGGTGATGGCGCTGCTGGGAGCCTTCGCGCCCAATTTAAAGGACGTGGTGGAATACGTCTTGTCCCTGGTGCCGGATCGCGTGCTGCATGGGTGGATTTGGCAGATGGTTACGTACTCATTCCTGCATGCGGGAATTCTTCATATCCTATTCAACATGCTGGGATTGTGGTGGTTTGGGTCGCCGCTGGAGATGGACTGGGGGAAGAACAGGTTTCTGGAATTTTATGTGTTCTGCGTGATGGGTGCGGCGCTGACGACCATCGCGGTGTCGTACACCGGAGTGGGAGGCATCACTCCGCAAACGGGCACGATTGGAGCGTCCGGCGGGGTGCTGGGCATACTGATGGCGTTCGGGATGCTTTACGGCGACCGAGAAATCCTGCTCTACTTTCTGCTGCCGATCAAAGCCAAGTATTTCGTGGCCGGCATCGCCTTCTTTGAACTGATTAACGCGATCCAGGCGGCGCGACCGGGACACGGGCAGGGCATCGCTTACGTGTGCCACCTGGGAGGGCTGCTGTTTGGGTTTCTCTATGTCAAGTTCGTGCCCCGGCGCGGGCTGATGTTCAAGGCCAGCGAAAACTATTTCAACCTGCGCAATTCCTTTTACCGGTGGAAGCGGCGGCGGGCGGCGAAGAAATTTGAAGTGTACATGCGGCAGCACGATCAGGAAGTGCACTTCGATGAGCACGGGAACTACATTCCTCCGGAGGACGACCGGCGCAAGGGGAACGGCGGGGGGAAGTCGGGGTGGGTGAATTAGGAAATCCGGACACGGATTTTCACGGATCACACGGATTGCAGATCGGGTCTTAGGTATTCGGTCTTAGGTATTCGGTCTTAGGTATTCGGTCTTAGGTCTTGGGCTGGACTCGGGCGATTGCGCCGGAACCTAAGACCTAACACCCAACACCCTTACAAAAAGAACTTCTTGAATTGCGACAGGATGTCCTGTGGCAACTCTTCCCGCGTTGCTTTCCCCTTGAATCCCAGGTCGTGACCGGCGCCTTCGATGGCGAGCAGCCTGGTTCTGGCGGGAATCATTTTCAGGGCCTGTTCCATTTCAGCGATCGAGCCAAAGGGATCGCGGGTGCCATGGACGAAGAGCGCCGGGGTGCGCAGGTTGGGGAGATGCTGGGTGCGCTGTTGCTCGGGGCGGCGGGGAGGATGCAGAGGATAAGAGAGTAGGAGCAGGCCCGAGACTAGGTCCGGGGCCGTTTCTGAAAGCTCGGCGCAGAGGATGCTGCACTGGCGTCCGCCGTAGGAGTGGCCGGCGAGATACAGCGATCCCCACCCTTGTCGCAAAGAACGCGACAAGGATGGGGCACCCACAGCCTCGTTTTCCGTAGACTTCCCACCCAAGTCAGCCAGACTTTTCTTGATGGCGGCGATGGCGTTTCTTAGACCGGCGCGATCACGGGCGGCGTCGCCGGGGCCGGGAGGGCCATAGGACCTTACTTGGCGATAGGGAAGATCGCAGCGGAGGACGGTGAATCCGGCGGCGCTGAAGGCGTCGGCCAGGGCGCGGAGCAGCGGGGCTTGTGCGTTCGAGCCGGCGCCGTGGGTCAGAACGAGGGCATTGCCGTTGGGAGTGTCGGGGACGTGCAGGAATCCGCGCACGTGGGGCTCGACGGAGTCGTCGAGGAATTCGCGGATGGGAATCTCAGGCAAATTTCTATTCTAATCTGCCCACGAGGCTCGGACTTGTCCGGGGAACGGCGGGGTCGATAAGTGAAATTGAGATTTAACGACAACTATGAAGAATATGCCTTGATTCGTGCAGCGATTCCTCCGGTTTTAATGCAGTCGTTTGCTACGTTCCAAATCCCTACGTCCCAACTCATCCCATGTGCATAAATTCGAGGTGTCTGGAACACGGTGGGACGACTCAGCCTGGCAATCGTAGACCTCCAGCCAGACGATCTCGCCTTCGCACCCCCAGAGAATCAGCCCGGCCTGCTGGCCGTCCGGATACACCGCTAATTCGTCGGCCAGCATCTGTAGCTTGCCTCGCTGCTCCTGAGGTTTGAAGTAGAGGCTGCTACATCCGCAACCGCAACTCCCAACCACGCGCAACTCTTCGATGGGGTGGAGACGATAAGCTGTTACGTCACCCAACGCATGGTCGAGAAGCCAATTAACAACTTTCACTTCATTCGGGCTAATTGCTCTATCCATACCCGTCGCACTTTACGCTCGAATTGATGCGACTTCCAGTTTGGCGACCAGGCGTTAGCGCTCAAAACCAGGTTTTACTGGGAGTGGCTACTTTACATTGTCCGTCGAAACTTGGCTGAGCGTCTCGTAAACTCTGACGATCTGAATTTCGTTGCCCAGGCGGGCCCAGCAGCGGAGCATGGCGGGATCTTCCTGGGCGGCGCGGCGGGCTTCCTCGGACTTCCAGTAACGCAGGAAAACGTAGTGCCCTTCGCGGTCGCGGTAGAGGAGATCGCGGCCGTATCCCTTGGTGGCGACGATGGATGTGATTTCGCGGAGGGTGGCGAGGGAAGCGGACTCCATTTCAGGGATGGGCGTCCACACGGCCACCGACAGGATCTCTTGCGGCATACGGAGGGAATTATACTTCGGCGGTTCGAATCTGAAAGGGCAAAGTTCGGGAAGGGCTGGGGGGCGGGCAAAACCTTGAAACGCAGAGTTCGCGGAGGACGGCTGCGGAGGACGCAGAGAAAATCAGAGGTCAGGGGCTGGGACCAGGGGTCAGGGGTCAGGGGTCAGGCAGTCCGCAGCTTGCGTTGAAGAGCCCGCACGGATGGAGCAGCTGGGCAAAGCATAACGTGGAGTCCGCGAAGGAAGGCTGCGGGCAAAATCTTAAAACGCAGAGTTCGCGAAGAACTGCCGCGAAGGACGCAAAGGTAAGACTCGGCAAGTTCGAGCGACGGCCTGGGGAAACTCTGATCAAGTTCTGCAAAGCGAAAAGCAGGTTTCTCGACTCCGCAGAATTGCCCCTAAGACTGGCAATTCCGCTTCGCTCGAAATGACAGAGTTGAGATTGATTAGAGCGTTCCTAGCGGGGCTTCCTGGGGCGGGCCATGCGCCTGGCTTCTTCTTCGGTCACTACGTGCAAACGCATGAGGTTGGTGGAGCCGGAGGCCAGGCGCGTACCGGCCACGACTCCCAGCACATCTCCCGACTTGAGCACCCCACGGCGGAGAAGATCCTGCTCGGCCATGGTCACCATCTGTTCCGCGGAGCGGGCCATGCGGCAACGCACTGGATGAACTCCCCAATAAAGGTTCAAGCGATGCACCACCGGATCGAGGTGGGTAAACGCGTAGATGGGAGCCTGGGGGCGATATTTCGAGATCATGCGGGCGGTGTTGCCGGTTTCGGTGAAGATGGCGATCGCACCCATGGGCAAGTCTTCGGCGGCGTGAGCGATGGACTCGCAGATGGTTTCTGCGACGGAGAGACCGTGATGTTCACGGCGGCGCCGGGGCTGGGTGAAGTCGGCCAGGTTGCACTCCGCTTCCACCACAATGCGCGCCATGATCGAGACCGATTCGCGCGGGTACTTGCCGCTGGCGGTCTCGGCCGAAAGCATTACCGCATCGCTGCCGTCGAAAACGGCGTTGGCCACGTCGCTGGCTTCGGCGCGAGTGGGGCGCGGGTTTTCGATCATGGATTCGAGCATTTGGGTGGCGGTGATGACGGGCTTGCGCCAGGCAGCGGCGCGGCGAATGACATGCTTCTGGATGACCGGAACTTTTTCCGGCGGCACTTCGACGCCGAGATCGCCGCGGGCCACCATGACTCCGTCGGCGGCTTCGAGAATTTCCTCCAGATGATCGATGGCCTGCGGCTTCTCCAGCTTGGCGATGACAGGAATGTCGCGATGATGCGCGGCAATGATCTGCTTGACCATGCGGACGTCGGCGGCGGTGCGCACGAAGGAGAGGGCGACGGCGTCTACATCGTGCCGGAGGCCAAATTCCAGATCTTTGCGGTCTTTTTCGGTCAGCGCGGGGATGGACAACGCCACGCCGGGGAGATTGATGCCCTTGTGCTCTCCCAGCAGGCCGCCGTTGAGCACATCGCAGAGCACGTCTTTGCCGCGGATGGCGCGCACGCGCAGTTCGATCAAGCCGTCGCTGAGCAGGACGCTGGCGCCGGGCGCGAGCTCGCGGGCGAGATCGGGAAAAGTGGTGGAGATGCGCGTGGCCGTGCCGGGAACGTCCTGCGGGGTGATGGTTACGACGGAGCCGGTCTTCAACAGAACGGAATCGTGGCCCTCCAGTTGGCCGGTGCGGATTTTTGGGCCCTGCAGATCCTGAAGGATGCAGATGGTGCGCCGTTCGCGGTGAGCGGAGCGGCGCAGGCGTTCGATGTTGTGGGCGTGGTCCTGGTGGGAGCCGTGGGAGAAGTTGAGGCGGGCGACGTCCATGCCGAGGCGGAGCAGATCGCGCATAAGGGCTTCGGAGTTCGAGGCGGGGCCGATGGTGCAGATGATCTTGGCGCGGCGGGAGTGGTTGGGGATGTCCTTCAAACTCTCCTCGATAATGAAAAATCGTAGAGACGTAGCTTGCTGCGTATGTTTAGCAGTTTACCGGAAGAGCAATTTGCTCCTAGCGCCGAGTAGCACTCTATCGAGCCTTCGTAGCTTAGGGTCAGGTCGCGAACGACCGAGCGATGATTACCAAAAGGCACAGTCCGACGCCCAGGCCCCCGACCCCTACAAGTCTTGCAATCCACAGGATCGTCTCGTCATCTTCGGGAAGGTCTGGGTGTGCTCGCTTGGCCCAGCGCACGATAACAACCGGGCGGAGAATGGCTAACACTGCGACGCCCAGCAACCATGCCACAAGGATAACGTCTATCAGATGCCTCAAAAGACCTCCTCAATCGCTCAGGTCACGCCATGCCCAAGTGCCACACCAGGAGCGCCAACCCTGTTGCCACCGCCAGGTAGAGTGCAGCAAGGGCGAGTCGGGATGGGTAGGGGAGAACCTTGCCGGGCTGCGGCAGCTTCGTGAGTGGCGGGCCCATTCTCCCCCTGGTGAGTATGTAGACTCCGTTCGCAAAAAAAAGCACCGCGAGGAGCAGAGCTCCTCCTAGTACAACATTGCGCTTGGTGGGCAGAACGAGCGCAGTGAATGACGCTAGAGATTGCAGTCGCCACACCATGGAGTCTCCTTATCTCCTCTCAGCGGGATGAGTGCTCACAGCGGCAGGAAGACCGTCGAGCTTCTCTGCAATTGCGCCGACGGGACAAACCACACGTGCGATTGTGTTACTGAGGACTAGTCGAAGCCCTATGCCAAGCCAAACCATGCTTCCGGCAATCATTGCGTAATGGACTCGGCGCACGCAGCCTTCTCCTACTCTTGCATCTCCAAAAATTATATAGGCAGCGCACCATGCGGCTACACCCTCGGTCCGTTGACGGCGGTGAGCTCCTTGCCCAGCATGGCGCGCGGGAAGAGCAGGGCGTTGAATTCCGCGCCCACTAGCACCACCAGGGAAATCAGGTACATCCACACCAGCAGGGCCATGGCGACTCCCAGCGATCCGTAAATCGTGGCGAAATTCCCGAAACTCTGCAGGTAGGAACGAAATCCGATGGTCACTGAAAACCACAAAACCGTGGCCAAGGTAGCGCCTGGGATCACGCTGTGCCAGGGCTGAGTGCGCGGGACGGCGTGGTGGTAGATCAACGCAATCACCGAGATGCTGGTCAAAGTGGCGATCAACCAGCGGCTCGCCCCCCACAACAACAGGACGTAGGGGCTGAAATCTGGGTCCAAATACGGCAGCAGACGGATCTCAAACTTACTGCCCACGGCGACCAGGATCGTGGCGAAAGTCATCGGGACCAGCGCAAAGACTACCAGTAAGAATGCGATCAGGCGCTCTTTCACCAGTCCCCAGATTTTCGGCAGTTCGTAACAGCGGCGGAAGCCTTCCATCCAGGAAATCATGACGCCGGAAGCGGTCCAGAGCGTGATGGCCGCAGTGGTGATCAAGACGCTGACGGGATGCTGGGCCGCTCCCTTGAGATAGGTCAGAGTGACGTTCGTGCCGGCCGGGAGGATACTGCCGAGGGCGTAGGAAATCTCGCGGAGATAGGGCGCGCCCTTGCGCCAGTTGGCCAAGACAGAGCCCACGATCAGCAGAACGGGGAAGAAAGTAAGAATCGAGGAATAGGCCGAGGCCTTGGCCGTGGCAAAGGCATCGTGCACGAAGGCACGCCAAAACGCGAGTCGCAGAAGGCGGAGGAGGCGCAGCATGCGCTCTCCTAGCTTAGGGCCACGAGGCACCGGACGCAAAGAGGGAAGTTCGCCGGGTTCCTCGAATCGCACTCGCTGGAGGGTAGCCATCGTTCGTTAAGGGGTCGAGTTCCCACGCTTGCCGCAAAGAACGCGGCAAGGATGGGGCACCCGGCCATCTCTAAGTTCTGCGACCGGGAGTTTTCCACCCTAACGTCGCAAAAGGCGCGACGTTAGGATGGGGCACCCAAATTTCCAGTTTCATGATTCGGCGGGCAATTCCGCTCCCAGTTCTTCGTTCTCGCCCTCGTGGCGCATCATCTCGAGAGCGCGTTCAGCCTCTTCATAAGCGGCCGAGACTTCGGCCTGGACCTTGGCGGCAGCCTCTTCCATTTCTGGCGAGAGACGGACGTTGCGGTAGTACTCCATGCCGGTGCCGGCCGGGATGAGGCGTCCGACAATGACGTTCTCCTTGAGGCCGCGGAGGTGGTCCACCTTGCCGTTGATGCTGGCTTCGGTGAGCACGCGCGTGGTCTCCTGGAACGATGCCGCCGAGATGAACGAGTCGGTGGAGAGCGACGCCTTGGTGATGCCGAGCAGCAGCGGGCGTCCAGTGGCCGGTTTGCCGCCGTCCTTGATCACGCGCTCGTTCTCTTCGCGGAACGCGAACTTGTCGAGCTGTTCCTCGAGCAGGAAGCGCGTATCGCCCACGTCCTCGACCTTCACCCAGCGCATCATCTGGCGAACAATCACTTCGATGTGCTTGTCGGAGATGTTGACGCCCTGCAGGCGGTAGACTTCCTGGATTTCGTTCACTAGGTAAGCCTGCAGCTCTTTTTCGCCGAGCACGGCCAGGATGTCGTGCGGGTTGAGCGGGCCGTCCATGAGCGGTTCGCCGGCCTTGACGCGCTCGCCTTCCTGCACGTTGATGTGAACGCCGCGCGGAACCGAGTATTCCTTCTCAGTGCCGTTGTCGGCGACCACGTAGACCTTGCGCTGGCCCTTGGAAACCTCGCCGAACTTGACCGTGCCGTCAATCTCGCTGATGACGGCGGTCTCATGCGGCTTGCGGGCTTCGAAGAGTTCGACCACGCGCGGCAGACCACCGGTGATGTCTTTGGTCTTGGTGGTTTCGCGCGGGATCTTAGCCAGCACATCGCCCGGTGAAACCGCGTCGCCGTCCTGCACCATGAGGTGGGACCGCGAGGGCATCAGGTAGCGCTTGCTGCCCTTGCCTTTAATCACGATGGCGGGCTGGCGCTTCTCGTCAGGAGAGTCGCCGACCACGTGACGGGACAGGCCGGTGACTTCGTCCACTTCTTCGTGCAGGGTGACGCCTTCCTGCAGGTCCTTAAACTGCACCGTGCCGCCGATTTCGGTCAGGATGGCGAAGGTGTAAGGATCCCACTCGACCAGGATCTGGCCGAGCGTGACCGCGGCGCCTTCGTTGACCTTGACTTTAGCGCCGTACACGACGGAGTAGCGCTCGCGCTCGCGGTTCTTCTCGTCCACGACCGCGATCGAGCCCTGGCGGTTCATGACCACCAGATCGCCGGACTTGGCCTTGACGGTCTGCAATCCGATGAAGCGCACGTTGCCGTTGTTCTTGGCTTCGAGGCGCGACTGCTCGGAGACGCGCGATGCCGTGCCGCCGATGTGGAAGGTACGCATGGTGAGCTGGGTTCCGGGTTCACCGATGGACTGCGCCGCGATGACTCCGGTGGCTTCGCCGAGTTCGACGAGGCGTCCGGAAGCCAGGTTGCGGCCGTAGCACATGACGCAGACGCCGCGCCTCGATTCGCAGGTCAGCACAGAGCGGATTTTCACCCGCTCGATGCCGGCGGCCTGAATCGCCCCGGCGAGGTCTTCGGTAATTTCGTTGTTAATATCAACGATGATGTTGCCGTCGTAGTCTTTGATCTTTTCGAGCGATACACGGCCGACGATGCGGTCGCGAAGCGGTTCGATAATCTCGCCGGCTTCGACGATACCTTGCACGTAGATGCCGTCCACGGTGCCGCAGTCGTACTCGCTGATGATGACGTCCTGAGCCACGTCGACCAGGCGGCGGGTGAGATAGCCGGAATCGGCCGTCTTGAGCGCCGTGTCGGCCAGACCCTTGCGGGCGCCGTGGGTGGAGACGAAATATTCCAGCACGGTCAGCCCTTCGCGGAAGTTGGCGGTGATGGGGGACTCGATGATTTCGCCGGAAGGCTTGGCCATCAAGCCGCGCATGCCGGAGAGTTGGCGAATCTGCTGTTTCGATCCGCGGGCGCCGGAGTCGGCCATGACGTAAATCGGGTTGAGCTCGCCTGCCTTGTCGCGCTTCTGCATTTCGACGAACATTTCGTCGGCGACTTTTTCGGTGATGCCCGACCAGATTTCGATGACTTTGTTGTAGCGCTCGCCGTTGGTGATGGCGCCGTCCAGATACTGCTGCTGCACGCCCACCACCTGTTTCTCGGCTTCGCGAACCAGGAGCTTCTTGTTGTCGGGAATGACCATGTCATCAATGCCGATGGACAAGCCGGCGCGGGTGGCGAAGCGGAAGCCGAGCGACTTGACCTCGTCGAGCATCTTGACCGTGATCTCGAGACCGAACTTCAGATACCCGTAGTTCACCAGCGCGCCAATGCCCTTCTTCTTGAGCAGGCCGTTAATGAACGGCATGCCTTCGGGCAGATGGTCGTTCAGGATGGTGCGGCCGACCGTGGTGTTGACGAACGACCGCTCCACGTGTACCGGCTCGGTGTGGATCAGGTCCTGATCATCGTAGGCGGTGGTCAGGTCGATCAGTTCACCGGTGTAGCGCAGGCGGATCGGCGTCAGCGTCTCGACCTCACCGGCATCGAGCGCCAGCTGCACTTCCTCACTATTGGCGAAGGCTCGGCCCTCGCCTTTGGCGCCGGGCTTGGCCTTGGTCAGGTAGTAGAGGCCGAGCACCATGTCCTGCGTGGGCACGGTGATGGGCTGCCCGGAAGCGGGCGAGAGAATGTTGTGCGAGGAAAGCATCAGTACGCTGGCCTCGACCTGGGCTTCCGGCGACAGCGGAATGTGAACCGCCATCTGATCGCCGTCGAAGTCGGCGTTGAACGCGGTGCAGACCAGCGGATGAATCTTGATGGCCTTGCCTTCCACCAGCACCGGCTCGAAAGCCTGAATGCCGAGGCGGTGCAGGGTGGGCGCGCGGTTCAGGAGCACCGGGTGATCCTTGATGACTTCTTCCAGGATGTCCCAAACGATAGGCTCCTGCTGCTCGACCATTTCTTTGGCTTGCTTGATGGTGGTGACGTTGCCGGTCTGTTCGAGCCGGTGATAGATGAACGGCTTGAACAACTCCAGAGCCATCTTCTTCGGCAAGCCGCATTGGTGCAGCTTGAGCTCGGGACCGACCACGATGACGGAACGGCCGGAGTAGTCCACGCGCTTGCCGAGCAGGTTCTGGCGGAAGCGTCCCTGCTTGCCTTTGAGCGTGTCGGAGAGCGACTTGAGCGGACGGTTGTTGGCGCCGCGCAAAACGCGGCCGCGGCGTCCGTTATCGAAGAGCGCGTCGACCGCTTCCTGCAGCATGCGCTTTTCGTTGCGCACGATGACTTCGGGAGCGTGCAGGTCCATCAGCTTCTTCAGCCGGTTGTTGCGGTTGATGACGCGGCGATAGAGGTCGTTCAGATCGGAGGTGGCAAAGCGGCCGCCATCGAGTGGAACCAGGGGGCGGAGTTCCGGGGGAATGACCGGGATCACGTCGAGGATCATCCAGTGCGGCTTGTTGCCGCTCTTGCGGAAGGCCTCGACGACTTTCAGTCTTTTCGCGTACTTGAGCCGCTTCTGCAGCGAGCTCTCGTTCTTCATCTTCTCGCGCAGCTCGGTGGCCAGGCCGTCAGTGTCAACGCGCTTGAGCAGTTCCTTGATGGCCTCGGCGCCCATCATGGCCTTGAATCCGGCGGGGCGGTATTGCTGATCGAGTTCGCGGTACTTGGCTTCGTCCTTGATGACTTCGCGATCTTTCACCGGAGCGTCGCCGGGCTCGACTACGACGTAGGCTTCGAAGTAGAGCACGGACTCGAGATCGCGCAGGGAAATGTCGAGCAGGTGCCCGATGCGGCTGGGCAATCCCTTGAAGAACCACACGTGGGAGCAGGGCGAAGCCAGCTCAATGTGGCCGAGGCGCTCGCGGCGGACTTTGGAGAGCGTGACTTCCACGCCGCACTTGTCGCAGATCACGCCGCGGTGCTTCATGCGCTTGTACTTGCCGCAGAGGCACTCCCAGTCGGTGACGGGGCCGAAGATGCGGGCGCAGAACAAGCCGTCGCGCTCCGGCTTGAAGGTGCGGTAGTTGATGGTCTCGGGCTTGGTAACTTCGCCGTGGGACCAGCTGCGGATTTTCTCGGGCGACGCCAGGCTGATGCGGATGGCGTCGAAGTCCGCGATCACATTTGCCATTTCGAACGGGCTCGAACGAAACAAGGTGTTCCTCCGCTTTCCTCGGCTGTTGCGCCGCCGCTTGCGGCACCTGGGAGAAAGTGGCCAGTGGTCAGTGACTAGTGGCCAGTATCGCTTGCGGCCCGGGCTGCGCAGGTGCATCGCAGCCGGCCATTCATTTCAAACTCTGTGAACCTCGTCCGCGCGGTCAGTACCTCAGGGGCTAAAGCCCCCGGGATTATTGCTGGCCTTGACGGCGCGGCTAAAGCCGCGCCCTTGCAAAACCCAGGTCCAGCCGCTGACCACTAACCACTGCTTCTCAATCCGCTGCCGCGGTGGCCGCCGGCTTCTTCTCGCCGGCCTTGATCAGTTCGACGTCGAGGCAGAGCGACTGCAGTTCGCGGATCAGCACGTTGAACGATTCGGGCACGCCGGGCTCCATGGCGGCTTCGCCCTTGACGATGGCCTCGTAAATCTTGGTGCGGCCGTAAACGTCGTCGGACTTCGCCGTCAGCAGCTCCTGCAAGATGAACGCTGCGCCGTAAGCTTCCAGCGCCCAGACTTCCATTTCTCCGAAACGCTGACCGCCGAACTGCGCCTTGCCGCCCAGCGGCTGCTGGGTGATGAGCGAGTACGGTCCGATGGAACGGGCGTGAATCTTGTCGTCCACCAGGTGCGACAGCTTCAGCATGTAGATGTAGCCGACAGTGATAGGCTGTTCGAACTTCTCTCCGGTCATACCGTCGCGCAGAGTCGTCTTGCCGGAAGTCGGCAGGCCAGCATGCTCGAGCAGCGCCTTGATCTCGCCTTCCTTGGAGCCGTCAAACACGGGCGAACCCATGAAGACGCCCTTGGTGAGGGTGGGCGCGACTGATTCGAGCTCCTCATCGCTCATGTCGGCGATAATGTCGGCCAACTGCGAGTCTTTGAACAGCGCCTTCAACTCGCGGCGGATGGCCTCGGTACGGGTGTTCTCCTGGAGCAGACGCTTGATCTTGTCGCCCAGAACGAAGCCCGCCCATCCCAGGTGAGTTTCAAGAATCTGGCCCACGTTCATACGGCTGGGCACGCCGAGCGGGTTGAGGACAATTTCCACCGGCTGGCCGTCTTCGAGGTACGGCATGTCCTCTTCCGGCAGAATGCGGGCGATGACGCCCTTGTTGCCATGGCGACCGGCCATCTTGTCGCCCACGCTCAGCTTGCGCTTCATGGCGATGTAAACCTTGACCAGCTTGATGACGCCGGGGGGCAGCTCGTCGCCCTTGGTGAGCTTGTCTTTCTTCTCGTTGACGATCTTCTTCAGGACGTCGATCTGGCGCGAGGTCATTTCCTCGATCTCGTCGATCTGCTCATTCACCCGCGGGTCCTTGTCGGCATACTTGATGCGTTTCAGGTTGCGGGTGGAGATGCGCTCGATCTCGTCACGAGTGAGGATGGCGCCTTTGACCAGCAGGCGCTTGTTGGTGCGCTCGTCGTGCAGGTCGGCCTGCACTTCCTTGCCGCCCAGGATGTTCTCCAGGCGCTTGAGCCGCTCGTCGGTCAGAATTCGGATTTCGTCCGAAAGGTTCTTCTCCAGCTTCGCAACCTGCGAAGCTTCGATGGACTTGGCGCGCTCGTCTTTTTCCTGGCCCTTGCGGGAGAAGATCTTGACATCGACGATGACGCCCTCGATGCCGGGCGGGCAGTAGAGGGAAGCGTCGCGGACGTCGCCGGCCTTCTCGCCGAAGATGGCGCGAAGCAGCTTCTCTTCGGGAGTGAGCTGGGTTTCGCCCTTGGGCGTAACTTTGCCGACCAGAATATCGCCCTGCTTGACGGTGGCGCCGATGCGGATCACGCCCGCTTCGTCGAGATTGCGCAGCATGGACTCGCTGACGTTGGGAATGTCGCGGGTGACTTCTTCGGGACCGAGCTTGGTGTCGCGGGCTTCGATTTCGAATTCTTCGATGTGCAGCGAAGTGTAGTAGTCCTCCTTCACCATCTTCTCGGAAACGAGAATCGCGTCTTCGAAGTTGTAGCCGCGCCAGGGCATGAAGGCGACCAGGACGTTGCGTCCCAGCGCCAGCTCGCCGTGATCGGTGCAGGGACCGTCGGCGATGACCTGTCCCTTCAGCACACGCTCGCCCTTCTTGACCACCGGCTTCTGGTTGATGCAGGTGTTCTGGTTGGAGCGCTTGAATTTGGTGAGCTGGTAAATGTCGCTGCCCACTTCGCGCGAGAGCTGCGTGGGATGGTGCTCGCCTTCGACGCGCACGATGATGCGCTCGGAGTCGACCGAATCCACGAGGCCATTGCGGCGGGCAAGAACCACGGCGCCCGAATCGCGAGCGGTAACGCCTTCCATCCCGGTACCGACGATCGGCGCCTGCGCGCGGAGCAAGGGCACGGACTGCCGCTGCATGTTGGCGCCCATCAGAGCGCGGTTGGCGTCGTCGTGCTCGAGGAACGGAACGAGCGAAGCGGCGACGGAAACGAGTTGCTTGGGGCTGACGTCGACGTAATCCACTTCATCGCGGTTCACCAGGACGAAGTTTCCGGCCTTGCGGGCGTTGACCAGTTCGGCCACGATGCGGCCCTTGTCGTCGAGTTCAACGTTGGCCTGCGCGATGGTGTGGCGATCTTCCTCCCAGGCGGAGAGGTAGAACGAGAACGGTTCGATCTGCGCCGGCTTCTTGCGCTTCTCTTTCAGCTCGGCGTTGATCTTCTCGATCTCGTGCTTCTCGATGTGATCGCCGACTTTGAAGTCGCTGTCGCCCACATTGCTGATGGTCACAAAATCCACAATGCGGCCGTTCTTCACCTTGCGATAGGGCGACTCGATGAATCCGTAATCGTTGATGCGGGCGTAGCAGCTCAGAGACGAGATCAGTCCGATGTTCGGACCTTCCGGCGTCTCGATGGGGCAGATACGTCCGTAGTGCGTGGGGTGAACGTCGCGAACTTCGAATCCAGCGCGCTCGCGGGACAGGCCGCCCGGCCCCAAAGCCGAGAGGCGCCGCTTGTGCGTGATCTCGGAGAGCGGGTTGGTCTGATCCATGAACTGCGAGAGCTGCGACGATCCGAAAAATTCGCGGATCGCGGCCATGACCGGCTTGGCGTTGACCAGATCGTGCGGCATGGCCGTGGACATTTCCTGGTACACGGACATTTTTTCCTTGATGGCGCGCTCCATGCGGACCAGGCCGATGCGGAACTGGTTCTCCATCAGTTCGCCGACCGCGCGGACGCGGCGGTTGCCCAGGTGATCGATGTCATCCACCGCACCGACGTTGCGGCGCAGCTTGAGCAGATAAGAGATGGTGGCGTAGAAATCCTCGGGATCGAGAGTGCGCTTTTCGAGCGAGGTAGCTTCCTGGTTCTCGAACAGCTTGATGTTGAACTTCAGCCGGCCCACGCGGGAGAAGTCGTACTTGCGCGGATCGAAGAACATGCCGTGAAACAGGGCGGTAGCCGTGTCGAGCGTCGGCGGATCGCCGGGACGCAGCTTGCGGTAGATTTCGATCAGCGCTTCCTGCGGAGTCTTGATGGAATCGCGCTTCAAAGTCTGGCTGACCACCGTGCCCACGTCGTCGCGCTCGGGGAAGAACAGGTTCATCTCCACCACGCCCGAGTCGAGAATCTTGGAGACCTTGTCGGCGGTGAGCTCGGAGTTGGCTTCGAGCATGACTTCGCCGGTGGTGGTGTCCACTACGTCGCCGGCGGTCCAGGCGCCTTCGAGATCGGTGAGGTCAACTTCGATCTCGGTGATCTTCGCCTTCTGAATGTCTTTCAGAATCTGGTGGTTGATCTTGCGGCCGGAGTGGGCGACTTCCTCGCCCGACTTCGACTTGATGCTGTGGGCAAGCTTCATGCCGAGCAGGTTCGTCGGCTTCTCGCTGGCCGGGTCGAGCGTCCAGTAAAGCTTCTTGTCGCGGACAGCGATGCGATCCACGGTATAGAAGGTGCGGAGAATGTCTTCGCCGGACCGCAGGCCGAGAGCGCGCAGGAAAATCGTACCCAGGAACTTGCGTTTGCGGTCAATGCGGACGTAGAGGACGTTCTTCTGGTCGTACTCGAACTCCACCCAGGAGCCGCGGTAGGGAATGATCTTCCCCAGGAAGTAAGTGCGGTTGTTGGCGGTTTCGAAAAACACGCCCGGCGAGCGGTGCAACTGGCTGACAATGACGCGCTCGGTGCCGTTGATGATGAAAGTGCCGTTCTGCGTCATCAGAGGAACGTCGCCGAAGAAGACTTCCTGCTCTTTGATGTCGCGGATGGAACGGTTGCCGGTCTCGGCGTCCTTGTCGAAGATGGTCAGCCGCATGGTGACCTTGAGCGGGGCGGAGTAGGTCATGCCGCGCTCTTCGCACTCGGCCACGTCGTACTTCAGCTGCAATCCGACCGGGTCGCCGCACTTGTTGCAAAAGTCGGGCGTATTCGCGTTGTAGGTGCCGCACTTGTTGCACAGCACTTCGCCGGGATGGAACGGGTCGGTAATGACGGTGGAACCGCAGTTCTTGCAGGTCGTGCGCAAGTGATGCAGGCCCTTGAGATGGCCGCACTTGCACTCCCAGTTGCCGATGGCGTAATCCACGAACTCCAGCTGGGATACGTTGCGGAAGTCGGTGATGGGAAAGACGGACTGAAACACCGCCTGCAAGCCGCCGTCTTCACGCTCGCTGGGCAGCTTGTCCATCTGCAGGAAGCGGTCGTAGGAACGCTTCTGAACCTCGATGAGGTTCGGGATCTGGATGGTGGCCGGAATTTTGGAAAAATCGAAACGTTTACGGAAGGCAATATTCTTCATCGTCAAGAAACTCCCAATCTCACGCGCAGCCGTGGGCGCGCGATTGAACCGCGGAATGTGGGCGCGTCGTTACTTCGTAAAACCGCGCCGCGGGACTCACCTCATGTAAGAAACAGCCGTATGTAGAGCCGGGACAACCTGGGAACCTCATCAGGCCAATCAGAAAAGACGACGGGGCGCCCGCAGGGACAGTCGTTCCCGCAGACGCCAGCCAAGGCGTTTCGCCAATCTTGATTTGAACTCTTTCGCGCCAGTTCTCCGGCCTGTTTCCGCTCCGCCTGCCCGCGGAGCAGCCGCCCAAACTTCCCTCGCGAGCCCTCGCTCGCGAATCGAGTGAGGCCGAGGAAAGCGACGTTAATATAGATGCTAACATCGCCGCTCCGGCTTCACAAGTAAGAAACGTTACTACCTTAACGATTTTGCACCGTTCCTGGTGCGGTTTTGGCTGTGTGGAGCGGGCACTTCGCCGCTAGCCTTAGCGGTGCTGCCGGCCAGCGGGCAGGAGTGCCCGCTCCACACTTGCCGCTATTTGACCTCGACAGTGGCCCCGGCGTCGGTGAACTTCTTCTTGATGTTCTCCGCCTCTTCCTTGGAGACCGCTTCCTTCACCGTCTTGGGCGCTCCATCCACCAGTTCCTTGGCTTCCTTGAGGCCCAAGCTGGTGACTTCGCGGACCGCCTTAATCACGCCGATCTTGTTGGCGCCCACTTCTTTCAGGACGACGGTGAATTCTGTTTTCTCCTCGGCTGGGGCCGCGGATGCCGCTGCACCGCCGCCGCCGGCCACCATGACCGGGGCCGCTGCTGCTGCCGACACGCCTAAGCGCGATTCCAGCTTCTTGACCAGTTCCGCCGCTTCCAGCAGCGACAGGCCTACGATTGATTCTTCTAACTGTGCTAAATCCGCCATTTTTGTTTCTCCAGTATTTAGTCTCTTTCGTTCTTTCGCTATCCGCAGATCAGGTTTCCAGTGCGACCGGGTCCGGTTTCCTCGCGCCAGACAACGTCCGGAAAGGACCGCGCAACCCCTGAACTGCGGACAACCAAACTCGATCAATGTGGCGCGGGCACTCCCTTCGACTTCGCTCAGGGCAGGCTTTGCCCGCGAGCTACTTCTACCGATTCCGCTTGCCCTTCCAGGTACGCCACAATGCCCTGATCCCTTCAGCAAGCGCGACCACCGGCAGCATTGCCAAAGCCCAAATCGCCAATCCAACCCAATCGTCCGACTTCATCAGGCTGGCACCTCTAGTCGAGCTTCGCTCGACCGGGCGGACGAGGGCGTCCGCCCCTACACGAGCTACGCTTCCTTGAACTTCTTCTGCTGCACGCCTTGATCGACGACGACGGCCAGGTTGCGGCCGACCGCGTTCATCGCGGTGACCAGACGCTGCGCCGGGGCGTTGATCAGGAACAGGAGCTTCGACATCAGTTCTTCCTTCGAGGGCATGCTGGCCAGCGCTTCGATCTCTTTAATCGTGATCACGCGGCCTTCGACCACGCCTACCTTGAAGGTGAACTCGGGAGTGTCCTTGGCGTATTTGGTGAGCGCCTTGGCCATCGCTACGGGATCGCCGGTGGTATAGGCGATCGAGGTCACGCCCGCGAGATCCTTCAGCGCCCCCTCGACCTTGGTGCCCTTCGCGGCGCGCTCAGCCAGCGTGTTCTTGACCACCTGATACTTCGCGCCGGCGCCGCGGAGGGCCTTGCGCAGTTCATAGTCCTGGGCCACAGTCAGTTTGGTGTAGGTCGCGACGACAACGTTCGAAACGTTCTTCAGGTCCTGGCTCAGCTTCGCGACCTGTTGCGTCTTTTTCGCTCTGGTAACTGGCATCGTTGAATCTCTTTCGCCCCTTCGGGGCTGACTGAATGTTCTACTCGCCACCCACGGCTTGCGCCGTGGGCTGCATTCTTGCGCCGCTTCGCGGCTGAATTCTGCTAGCGCCCGGTCGAACGTCGTCCCTAATCACATCTTCAGACCCGGCCTAACGTACTTGGCGCCGCTTCGCGACTGGATCGCGCGGCTTAAGCCGCGCCCTTTCAAAACCTCTGCGTTTCGCGCTGGCGGGGCTTAAGCCGCGCCTTTTCAAAATCAATCTCTACGCTTTCGCGGCGGCTTCAATAGGAGCCGTATCCAGCCGGATCCCCGGCCCCATGCTCGAACTCAAGGTGCAGCCCCTGATGTACTTGCCCTTGGCCACGGTCGGCTTGGCCTTGATCACGCTGGTGATCAGGACCGTAGCGTTCTCGATCAACTTCTCGGGCGGGAACGAAATCTTGCCCACCGGGCAGTGCACCAGCGCCGTCTTGTCGGTGCGGAACTCGACCTTGCCGGCTTTCACTTCCTGCACCGCCTTGCCTACGTCGAAAGTGACCGTGCCCGTCTTTGGATTTGGCATCAAGCCCTTGGGGCCGAGAATCTTGCCCAGGCGCCCGACGGACTTCATCACGTCGGGAGTCGCGATGAGGGCGTCGAAGTCAGTCCAGTTCTCCTTGGTGATCTTCTCGACCATCTCCTCGCCGCCGGCGAAATCGGCGCCGGCCGCCTCCGCCTCTTTCACTTTGTCGCCGCTGGCGATGACCAGAACTTTTTTCGACTTGCCCAGACCGTGCGGCAGCACGACCGTGCCGCGCACCATCTGGTCGGCGTGCTTGGGATCGACTCCCAGGCGCATCGTGACCTCGACCGTCTCGTCAAACTTGGCATACTTCACTTTCTGCAGAAGCGGAACCGCGTCCTGCAGGACATAGGGGCGCTTTTCGACTGCCGCGTGCGCCTTAGCGATGTTCTTTCCTTCTTTTTTGTGCATTTGCTTTTCCTTGTCTCCCACCGCTGAACGATGCTTCGATCAGCCGTGGTGCGTTTGACTTTGACTCAATATGTGGCGCCGCACTCCCTTCAACTTCGCTCAAGGCAAGCTCTGCCCGCGAAATCTAACCACATCGACGACGCCAGCGAAAACCTCGCTCGCTTTGCTCGCTGGACGGACGAATGCGTCCGTCCCTACACGAACCTATCCGACAACTTCAATCCCCATGGACCTTGCCGTGCCGCGGATGCTCTTGATCGCGGTATCGATCGAGGCGGCGTTCAGGTCGGGCATCTTTTGCTTGGCGATGTCCTCCACCTGCTTAGCAGTGACCTTGCCAACTTTGTCCTTGTTCGGGGTGCCCGAGCCCTTGGCAATGCCAGCCGCGCGCTTCAACAAGATCGCCGCCGGAGGGGTCTTGGTGATGAAGGTGAACGAACGATCGCTGTACACCGACACCACGACCGGGATGATCAGGCCTTCCAGTTCCTTCTGGCTGGTCTTGGCATTGAACTGCTTGCAGAACTCCATGATGTTGATCTGCGCCTGGCCCAATGCCGGACCGACCGG
>Ga0209039_10001438_pt1 | contig 22156 bp, 21 predicted proteins | sample BogFormECP12_OM1_FD_188238 | JGI IMG/M metagenome (GOLD analysis project Ga0209039, IMG submission 188238) | Bog forest soil microbial communities from Calvert Island, British Columbia, Canada - ECP12_OM1 (SPAdes) (version 2) | ecosystem: Environmental > Aquatic > Freshwater > Wetlands > Bog ... | reverse complement strand
TGGGACAAGCTCCCCTTCACCTGCTCGTACCTCCCCGGAAAAACGCCCGCGTGGATGCTGGCGGCGGAATTCCTGGGGCTTCTCGGGCTGCTGCCCGTGGTGTGCGCCATCCTGCTCGCCGCCTTGTACAGTCGCGCGGGTTACCTGGTGCTCCTGGCGGTGCTGTTGGCCGCCTGGGTTCGCATCCGCGCCTTGCGGAGAGAAACCTGGGGCGAAGTGAGTTTGCGATACGAAGAACTCCCCGATCCCGCGGTTCAGTCTCTGGACCTGCTCCAGTAAGCCTGGCGCGCGCCCCGTCCGGGCACTCCCGCGCGGCGCACTGTTGGAAATGCCGGTTACCCCCGCCCGAGCCACCCGCCCGTCTGCAACGCGGTCTTGAGTTTCCCGAACTCCTCGGCGGCGCGCGGCAGGAGCGCGCCCACCCGTTCCAGATCGTTCGCCATGGCCGCCCGTTCCATCTCCCACCCCACCGCGCTCAGGCATCCCGCCGAAACGCAGGCGGCCGACCCCTTGATCCTGTGGGCCTGGGAGCGGACTCCCGGCGCATCCGCCTCCGACAGCCTCTTCGACAGAAGCGCCAGTTGCGAGGGACAGTCTTCGAGGAAACCCCGGATCACCGCGCCCGCCAGATCCCGATCGTTCATGAGACGGCGGAGCAGACCGTTCCCGTCGAATACCGGATCGGCGGTTTGGTCTTCCGCCGGCTGGAGGGGATCGCCGGCGCCGGACGCGGGGAGCCATTTCAGAAGCATTTCCCGGAGCCGGTCCAGTTCCACCGGTTTGGAAAGGAAATCGTTCATTCCCGCGCCAATGCACCGCTCGCGGTGGCCCCGCATGGCGTCGGCCGTGAGGGCGATGATGGGGATGTCCGTCCGCCCGGCTGCCCGCATTCGGCCGGTGGCTTCGTACCCGTCCATGTCCGGCAGACGGCAGTCCATCAGGACCAGGTCGTACTCTCCGGCTTCCAGCGCCTGGATGGCTTGCATTCCGGTGCCGGCCACGTCCGCCGCGAATCCCAGACTGGAGAGTTGGGCCAGGGCGACGGCCTGGCCCGTGGAGTCGTCCTCGGCCACCAGAATCCGGGGCTGCCGCCCGGAGTTGGGCCGCCCGGCCGCCCGCAGCCATTCGGCGGAGCGTTCGGGCGCCGGCTGCGGCGCGTGCTCCGCCGCCGCCCGGCCGAAAACCGCCGTGAACCAGAAGGTCGATCCCGCTCCCTCTTCGCTCTCCACGCCGATTTCGCCGCCCATCAGTTCCGCCAGTTGCCGCGATATCGCCAGGCCCAGTCCCGTGCCGCCGTACTTGCGGGTGGTCGAGGCGTCCGCCTGGACGAATGGCGAAAACACCGCCGCCATGCGCTCCCGCGGTATCCCGATTCCCGTGTCGGAGACGGCAAAGCGGAGGGTGGCGCCGGCGCCGGTCTGCTTGTCGAGCGTCACCCGCACCGCGATCCCTCCCCGATCGGTGAACTTGACGGCGTTGCCGATGAGATTGATCAGCACCTGCCGCAGCCTGTGGGAATCGCCCCTCACCAGCCGTGGAACTTCCGGCGCGGTCTCGCCGTCGAGAGCCAGTCCCTTCGCCTCGGCCCGCACCGCCAGCACCGAGACCGCCTCGCTCAGCGTGGTGCGAACGTCGAAATCGTGCGCCTCCAGAGTGAGCTTCCCGGACTCGATTTTCGACAGGTCCAGAATGTCGTCGATGAGCGCCAACAGCGCCCGCCCGCTGGTCTGAGCCACCTCGGCATAGTGTCGCTGCACGCTGGAAAGCTCCGTGGCGAGCAGCAGTTGGGCCATGCCGATGACCCCGTTCAGGGGAGTGCGAATCTCGTGGCTCATCGCCGACAGGAAGTCGCTCTTGGCGCGCGTGGCGGCCTCGGACCGGTCCCGCTCCCGCTCCAGGGCCTGGTAGCCCCGCGCGTTGCTGATGGCCAGCGCCATCATGCGGCCGATGGCGAGAGCCGTCGAGAGGTAGCGGTCCTGCCACTCCGGGAAAGCCACGTCCTCCAGTTCGAGCACCCCGAATTCCGCCTCGCGGCGCCGGACGCGGATACGAAAACCGCGCCGGCCGGGCGTCCAGGATGCATCCGGCGGGTCTCCCGCCGGAGCCGCGCCGTGGAATGCCGCGCTCCGGGGCGCGTACAGCATCCGGCAGAGATCCAGCCCCTGCCGGATCACTTCGGCCTCCGAGCGGATATCCGTGAGGCGGTTCATCAGGTCCAGGACCATGGCGGCGTGCGCCCGCACGCGTTGCGCCTCCGCCCGCGCCGCGCGGCGTGCGCCCTCGGCCGAGTCCAGACGCCACCGCAGCACCAGTTCCGAAGCCCATCGCCGGAACGGGTCCATTCCCACCGGCGTGGTGGACGCCGGCAGCCCCACGAACCCGGCCATGGCTTCCAGCCGGGCTGCGGCATCCGGGTAGAAACCCGTATCGAGCAGCAGCAGGCCGCTCATCGCCTCGCCGAAAAACTGGCGCGCCGTGTCCCGGTCGAAGCCCCAGCGCCGCACGTGGCCCTCCCAATGCTCCAGCCACCCCGGGCTCAGCACGTACAGGCCGCGGCTCTGGCAGTGGTCCACGTAGGTTTTCCCGGCCAGCAGGTACAGGCATTGGCCGGCGTCCCAGATCTCGATGCGGCCGGGATCGGGGTTGGAGGCAGCCAGGCGCCCGGCGCAGGATCCTCCCGCCACGCACATTTTCCCGAACGGCCGCTGCGCCGCGCAGCCGCCCACAATCGCCTCCCAGCCCGGTTCCCGCTCGAGGCAGACGACGGGATGCACGCGGACCTCCACGTCCTCGAACCCCGCCGTGCCGGCGATGGACTCCGCTTCCCGCCGCAGGCTCTCGCAAACCGCAAGAACGAAGGTTGGCCTATCTCCCATCTCTCCCAAAAAGGGGATATTCCCCCCACCGCCTGACGGCTTCCGCAATCGCCATCAAGGTGTCGCTTGAAACCTGCCAGGGAATCTCGCCGTGGTTGTCGGAGAGAATGAACCCGCCGCCCGGAGCGCCCTGGGCGATGGCCGCCTTAACCTCGGCCTCCGCCTCCGCCTCCGTCCACCGCCGCATCGCGATGCCGTCCAGGTTTCCAATCACCGCCATCCGGCCCGCGCAGGCGTGCTTCACTTCGGCCAGATCCTCCAGCGCGCTCACCCCCACGGCCACCGTCCCGGTTTGCGCCAGCAGGTCGATCGCCGGCAGGCTGCGGCCCGAAGCCAGGTGCGTGGCCGTGGGCCCGGCGATGCGCGCCAGCGTTTGCCTTGCGATCCGCCAGCCCGTGCGGCGGTACTCGGCGGGAGGCGTGATGGTGGGCGACGCCAGCGGGTCGAAGTAGCAGATCGCGGTGGCGCCCGCCTTCAACTGCGCGTTGGCCCATTCCACGCAGAACTCCTGGTTCATGCGCCACAGCCGCTCGATGGCTTCCGGCGCCTCGGTCTGCCAGTCCAGGTAGCGCTCGAAGCCCAGTTGCATCACCGGCAGCGAGTACGGCGACATCACCACGCCGATCACCGGGACCTCGCCCGCGGCTTTCTCATGCAGTCCCGCAATGGCGTCCAGCACCTGCCGCAGGCGCGCGCACTCCGCCACGTCCGGCACTGCCAGCCCGGCGATCTGGGCGGCATGGCTGACGATCGGCGCCCCCGCGTTCGGCGGCCCGTCGTCGAAGAAGCGCGCCTCGCCGCCCCAGGCTTCCATCTCGATGGCGGCGTAGAAGAACGCATCGTAGCAATCGTGCCCGTACCTGGTCCGCAGCCGCGCCTGGCCATCCACCACGTGGCGCGCGGCCGAGAAGTATTCCCGGATACCCATGCCCAGTTCCTGCGCGCCGTGCAGGCTCAGCAGCAGAAACAGCGGCACGCGGTCGGGTTCGCGGCGCCCCAGAGTGGTCAGCACGCGCTCCAGGGATGTGAGGGCCGGTTTCATCGCCCGCCTCCCAGCAGACGCCGCACGATGGAGACGGCGTCGGATGCGCTCACGCCCACGGCGTCGGCCCCCACCTCGTCCCCCAGGCGCCGGTCGCAGACGAACGGCGCTCCGCCCGCCACCACTTTCACCGCCGGCCGCGCCGCTCCCAGCGCCCTCACCAGGTCTTTGATCCGCAGGGCGGAACGCAGCATCAGGGTCGAGACCAGGAGAACCCGCGTGCCGTCGGCGCGCGACCGATCCACCAGTTCCCCGACACCCAGGCCGGCGCCATAGTCTTTCACCGGGATGCCGCCGGCCCGCAGCACCGACAAGACAATCCGCTTGCCGAGCGCGTGTTGGTCTTCCACAACGCCGATGGCCACCCGCGCTTCGCCGCCGGCCGGGTTCCCGGCCCCGTCCGGCATCAGCCTCTCGACGAGTTCCTCGCAGATCCGTCCGCTCATGTAGACTTGCGCCAGCGCCAGTTCGCCGGACTCCCACCGCGCGCCGATGGTCTCGAGGGCGGGCATCATCAGGGAATCCAGCGCGTGGCCGGGCCCGGCCAACCGGGACGCCGATTCAAGCACCCGCCCCGCCGCCAGCCTGTCGGTCTCGATCAGCGCCTCCAGAAAAGCCTCCCGTGTGGGCGATAGGGTATCCGTGTGCGTCAAAATGCACTATCCTTCCGCGTTGCAAACCATCCGCTGGTTTATCGGCGGATCTGCCGCGGAGGATTAGCCCGGGGTTTCTCGTGGCCGGCGCGTTCCTCGAGCTTGAAGTGGTCGAGGGCCACCCAACCAACCAGGCGCCGGCCCGCCCAGCCCAGCTACCCGAACGCCGTGGCGCACGCCCACCGCCAGTGCCGGCCCCGGTAGCTCTTCTCCCGGTCCCGAATCCACTGCTGAGCCGTGCGCGTTTCCATAAGCTACTCCGCCGGCTGGCCGCCCCCGCCCTTGCCGGACGCCGTCTCGGACGCCCACCGCCCGGCCTCTTCAAGCTCCCTCTCCGTGGCCGCCGATTCGTATTCGTAGCGCTCCATGGCTTCGCCGAGGATACCCGACGCTTGCCCGAGTTTGCGAGCCTGAAACCAGCCGCCGGCGAGGAGGACCAGGCTGGCGGCAAGAACGTGCCACGGCCGGAGCCATCGCCACCACGAATTCGCGGCGGGGATCTCCAACGCCAGCACCAGCGCGGCAGGGCTCACCCATCCGAGGATTCTCAACCAGTAGCGGCGCCGCTCGCTCCGAATCCACGCCGGGGCGGTTCTGATGCGTTCCACCCGCGCCTTCTCGCGCGCCCGCCGCTCGGCCTCGACGAGCGTCGACTCGGGCAGATCGGAGCTCACCTCGTACCGCACGATGGCGCCGTAGAGAGCGTAGGCCGCGTTCCGGTAGCGCCGGGCGCGTTCCTCGAGCTTGCCATGGTCCAGCGCCACCCAGCCCACCAGGCATAGAACTGCCCCGCCGATCCACGGGGCAGTGTCCGGCGGCTGGAGCATAAAGAACGTCCACCACCCCGCCCAGCCACCCCAGCACCGCCGCGCCAACCCACATCCAGCGTCCGCGCCGGTAGCTCGCTTCCCGGTCCCGGATCCACTGCGGAGCCGTTCGCGTTTCCACAACCTACACCGCCGGCTTGCCGCCCTTGCTCTTGCCCGGCCAAACCTCCGCCGCGCGCTGCCCGGCTTCCTGCAGATCGCTCTCCGTCGCCGCCGCTTCGCATTCGTACCGCTCTATGGCTTCGGCCAGGATATCCCGCGCCTTAACCAGCTTGCGAGTCCCGACCAGGGCGCCCACGGTGTAAAGGATGAAAGCCGCCAGGAAAGCCGCGCCGTACCACGGCTCGATCCATCCCCGTTGCAGCACCGCGGCCGCGGCCGGAACGGCCACCGCCAGCAGGGCCGGGATGATCCATCCCAGGATTCTCAGCCGGTAGCCGCGCCGTTGGTCCCGGATCCATGCCGGGGCGGTGCGGATGCGTTCCACGTGCATGATTTCGTGCGCCCGCTGGCGGGCCTCGGTGAGCTCGGACTCGGGCCGGTCGGGGCTGGCTTCGTACCGTACCATGGCGACGTCGAGCAGGTGCGCGGCCACCCCGTGCCGCCCGGCGCGCTTCCCGGGCGCCAGCACCAGCAAGCTCACAAACGCCGCCGGACAGGCCACTTTCAGGACGTTCCACCAGGCGGTGTCCGGCATCTGGCGAATCAGCATTGAACCCGCCCAGCCCAGCCACCCGAGCGCCGTCACGCACTTCCACATCCGGCGCCGGCGCCGGTGGCTCTTCTCGCTCTTACGAATCCACTTCGGAGCCTTTCGCGTTTCCATAAAACGTCTCCTGCCGAAATCTACCCCGCGGGCCCGCCGCGCCCGCTCCGGCCCGCCAGAACCTGGTTGGCGCGCCGGCCGGCCTCGTCCAGGTCGCTCTCCGCCGCCGCCGATTCGAATTCATAGGGTTCGATGGCTTCGCCCAGGATGCCCACCGCTCGCGTGAGTTTGCGAGTCCCGATCATAGCGCCAATCAGCAGCGGGATGGGAACTGCCGCGGCGGCAAACATCTGCCACGGCCGCGCCAGCCGGAACCCCAGCAGGGTGCCCGCGGCCGGCAGCGCCACCGCCAGCAGGGCCGGGCCATACCATCCCAGGATCCGCAACCGGCAGCGGCGCCGCATGTCCCGGACCCACGCCGGGGCGGTCTTGATGCGTTCCACGCGCAGCGTCTCCCGCGCGCGCCGGTCTGCCTCGCCGAGCAGCGGCTCCGGCCGGTCGGGGCTCGCCTCGTAACGCGCGATGGCGGCATTGAGCTCGCGCGCGGCGGTCCCATAGCGCCTGGCGCGCTTGTCCGCCCGCAGAATCAGCAAGCCCACCCACGCCCCGATAAAGACCAGCCTGGGGTAGCTCCAGCGGACGGGAGTGAGCGTCAGCGCCAGCCAGCCCAGCCACCAGAGGACGTTGGCGCACGCCCATACCGTGTGCGCGCGCTGGTAGCGCTGCTCCGTCTCCCGAATGGCCCGCGGCGCCGTTCGCGTTTCCATTAGCCGCCCCCGCCCGGCCCGGATAGAACCGCCGATGCGCGCCGGTCCGCCTCGTCCAAAACGCTCTCGGTGGCCGCCGATTCGTACTCGTAGCGCGCGATGGCTTCGCCGAGGATGATCTGCGCGCCCACCAGTTTGCGAGCCCCAAGCAGGAACCCCGCCAGCAGGGGGAGCAGAACCGCCGGGGCGCGCCAGGGCCGGAGATATCGCCAGTGCAGGAAGCCGGCTACGGCGGCAAACGCGACCGCGAGGAGGAAAGCCGGGCTGAGCCGCCCCAGTATCCTCAGCAGGTAGCTGCGCCGCTTGTCCCGGATCCAGCCCGGCGCGGTGCGGATCCGTTGCACGCGGGCCGTTTCTTGCGCCCGGCGGTCCGCCGCGGCGAGCGTGGACTCGGGCTGGTCCGCGCTCACTTCGTAGCGCGCGATGGCGCAATTGACGGCGTTGGCGGCAGCCTCGCGGCGGCGGGCGCGATCGTCCGGCCTCCAAACTAAGAGCGGTACGAGGCGCCACGGCGCCAGACCGCGCAGCCAGGCGGCGTGTAGCAGGGCGCCACCGAACGCCAGACCCGCCATCACAACGAACACGGCCGCCGTCGCGCACATCCACATCCAGCGCCGGCGTTCGTAGCGCCTTTCCGCCTCGCGAATCCACTGCGGAGCCGTTCGCGTCTCCATAAAATGCCTTCTGCCGCCCTTGGTCCGAAATCGCGGCCTTTATGGCTTCGCTAAGAATACGCGATGTCCCGGCCGTCTGCCAGTACCGATAGGGGACTACCGGTACTTGCCCGTCAGCCCGTTCCAGCGCACCTTCATCGGGTCCAGAAACCCTTTTGCCCCCAGCATCATGCTGACCTTGGTCCCGGGCGCGTCGTTCCACCGCACCGGCACTTCCAGCGTGCGGTATCCCAGGCGCCGGGCGATGTACAGCACTTCCACGTCGAAGCCGAAACCGTCCAGGCGCTGGCGGCCGAAAATCTCCCGGGCGGCGGCGGTTTCGAACAGCTTGAAGCCGCACTGCGTGTCGCGGAACGGCAACCCGGTTTCCAGGCGCATCAGCAGGTTGAAAACGCGGCCCATCTGCTCGCGGAAGAACGGCTGGTGGACGCCGATGAGCGACCGGTCGAGCGCGCGGCTGCCGATGGCGCAGCGCGCTCCATCGCGTTCCACGGCGCTCCACAGCGTTTCCAGCTCCCCGATGGGCGCGGACAGATCGGCGTCGCTGAACAGCGCCCACTCGCCCTGGGCTTCCAGCATGCCGTGGCGCACCGAGTACCCCTTACCGCGGTTGCCGGGATTGTGGAGGACGCGCGCCCCGGCGGATGCAGCCACCGCCGCGGTGGCGTCGCGGGAGCCGTCGTCCACCACCAGAATCTCGGAAAACTCCCAGCCGCCGGCTGCCAGATATCCGCTCACCGTGGCCAGGGTGGCGGGCAGCCGCTTCTCTTCGTTGAAGGCCGGAATGATAATGGAAATCGATCGTCGCAAGCGAAGCCTTATAATAACTGGTTTACGGCGCCGCCACGCCGGCGCGAAACGGGGAGACTCACCTTGTCGCTGGAAGACGACCTGCTCAAACAACGCCTGGCGCGCATCCGCGAGATCGAAGCGCTGGGAGAACGGCCCTACGGACGCCGCTTCGACTTCACCCACGCGATTCCCGAAATCGTGGCCGGCTACGGCGCCAAAACCGCGGAGGAACTCGTGCCCGAGGTGCGCGTCCGCGTGGCCGGGAGGCTGATGACGCTGCGCCACATGGGCAAGGCCGGGTTCGCCCACTTGCAGCAGAACGGCGAACGGTTGCAGATCTACGTGAAGAAGGACGCGGTGGGCGATGCCGGCTACCAGCTTTTCAAGCTGCTGGACATCGGCGACATCCTGGGCGTCGAGGGCTACCTCTTCCGCACCCGCACCGGCGAGTTGAGCGTCCACGTGGAGCGGCTCGAGTTCCTGTCCAAGACGCTGCTCTCCATGCCCGAGAAGTGGCACGGTCTGGAGGACGTGGAGATGCGCTACCGCCAGCGCTACCTGGACCTGATCGCCAATCCCGAGGTGCGCAAGGTGTTCGTGACGCGCGCCAGAATCATCGCCTCGCTGCGGCGCCAGTTGTCCGATCGCGGCTTCATCGAAGTGGAGACGCCCATGATGCAGCCGCTCTACGGCGGGGCGGCGGCGCGGCCCTTCGTGACCCACCACAACACGCTCGACATCGACCTCTACCTGCGCATCGCCCCCGAGCTGTACCTCAAGCGGCTGGTGGTGGGCGGGCTCGACCGGGTCTTCGAGATCAACCGCAACTTCCGCAACGAGGGCCTCTCGAAGCACCACAACCCCGAGTTCACCATGCTGGAGTTCTACCAGGCCTACACCGATTACCGGGGCCTCATGGACTTTTCGGCCGAGCTGCTGCGGCAGGTGGCGCTCGACGCCACCGGAAGCGCCGCCGTGGAATTCGGCGGCGAAACCATCGATTTCGGCTCCATCCGCCGGCTCACCATGCGGGAGGCGGTGGTGGAGTTCTGGCAGGGCGCGGAAACGCCCACGATTGAAAACGTGGCCGATCCCGCGTGGCTGCGCGGCCACTCCGGGCAGCCCACGCCGGGCGAAGCGCTCACCGAACTGTTCGAGCGCCACGCCGAGGAGCGGCTCATCCAGCCGACGATCGTCTACGACTACCCGGTGGAGACTTCGCCGCTTTCCAAGCAGAAGCCCGGCGACCCCACCCTGGTGGACCGCTTCGAGATTTTCGCCGCCGGCATGGAGATCGGCAACGCCTTCACTGAGCTGAACGATCCGCAGGAGCAGCGCCGGCGTTTCGAGGGGCAACTCGCCATGCGCGAGCGCGGCGACGAGGAAGCCCACCAGATGGACGAAGATTACGTGCGCGCGCTGGCCTACGGCATGCCGCCCACGGCCGGCGAAGGCATCGGCATCGACCGGCTGACCATGATCCTGACCGGCTCGCGCACCATCCGCGACGTGATTCTGTTCCCGCTGCTGCGCCCCGAGGGCCCCATCGATCTGGTGGCCCACCTGCGTGAACTGGATGGGTAATGGTCTCATGTGGGGCAGGTTTTCAACCTGCGGCCGATTTTTAATCGGCCCGGTGAGCGGAGCTCGCCTGCCGGCGCAACCAACCGGCAGGCGGGTTACAAACCCGCCGCAGGTTACAAACCTGCCCCACATTCCTGCGATGAATACCTATGCCTAGCCTGTCTCAATCCCGCTTCGAGCTGTTCGTGGCCGCGCGCTACCTGCGCGCCCGCCGCAAGGAAGCCGTGATTTCGGTCATCACCGTCATCTCCGTGGCCGGCGTGGCGGCCGGGGTGATGGCGCTAGTGATCGCGCTCGCCGTGACCAACGGCTTCCGCAACACCCTGGAGCGCAACCTGCTGGGCGCCATGGCGCACATCGATATCGAGGAGAAGGGCAGCGACGGCATCGCCGGCTGGCGCGAGTTGTGCGCCCGCCTGCGCAGAATGCCGCACGTCACGGCGGTCTCGCCGTCGCTCTACACGCCGGTGCTGATGACCGGCGGCGTGCGTCCCAAGGAAGCCGTGCTGAAGGGCGTGGACGTGGACGCGGAGCTGGCCATCAGCGACGCGCTGCGCCATCTGAACGAGGGGTCGGTGGAGCCGCTGCGCGACGCGGGCGCCCGGCCGCCGGGCGTGATCGTGGGCAAGCAGTTGAAGGACGACACCGGCCTGGTGCTGAAGGCCGTGGCCACGGTGGTGAGCCCGGAAGGCCAGTTGACGCCCATGGGGCCGGAGCCCTCGATCCGCAAGTTCCGCATCGCCGGCGTGTTCGAGACGGACTTCTACGAGATCGACGACCTGTGGGCGTACACCTCCATCGAGGCCGTGCAGAAGGCGCTTTCGCTCGACGACGTGGTCAACCAGATCGAACTGAAGGTGGACGACCTGAACCAGGCGCCCGCCATCGCCGCGCGGATTTCGCAGGCCATCGGCTCGCACTACACCGCCACGGCGTGGCAGGAGAAGAACCGCGCGCTGCTGAACTCCATGAAGATGGAGCGCATCGTGACGGCCATCGTCATCAGCCTGATCATTCTGGTGGCCGCGCTGAACATCCTGATCGTGCTGGTGATGATGGTGATGGAGAAGTACAAGGACATAGCGATTCTGATGTCGATGGGCGCGCGCCGGGAGCAGATCCGGCGGATCTTCATGTTACAGGGCGTGCTGATCGGGGTGGTAGGCAGCGCCATCGGCCTGGCGGCGGGCTACGGGGCGGCGCACTTCGCCGACAAGTACAAGCTGATCCCGCTCGAGAAATCGGTCTACGCCTTCAGTTTCGTGCCCTTCGACGCGCGCTGGACGGACGGCGTGTGGATCGCCGCTCTCGCCATCCTGGTAAGTTTCCTGGCCACCATTTACCCCGCCCGCGCCGCCACGCGGATTACGCCCGTGGATGTGCTGCGGTACGAGTAAAAAACCCGGGGACAGACGGAACGTTCACCTGGTTTTCCAGCCGGCCGCTCCCCGATTACACTACCGCGCGTTCAGGTCCCGGACCTTGCCCCGGCTGGCGCGAGCCACAAAGCAGACCTGATGCTCGCCGGCAGGCTGCTGGACCACGGTCAGGATGCAGCCGCGATCCCCTATTTGGCGGAGTCCCTGAGCGTCTGGAAACATGATGAAAAGCGGATTCGCGGCTGGATCGATGCGATCGGGGCCGGCCAAAGGCCGGCGTTCTCGGCATCCTTATCATTCAGCGCACCAAGCTGTCTTCCTGCCGCTTCGACGCAGGAACCGCAACCCTGCTACCTGCCGAGGTTGTACACCGGCTGGGCGCCGTTTTGAATGAACGTGCAGGTCGCCTTGCCCTTATCGCCGCAAACTTCGAGCTGCATCTTGATGGTTTCAAGCTGTATGAACTGCTCGGGCGAAAGGTGCATGGCTTCACGATAGGCATTGTCGGCGTTGGCGCGGCTCGTCTCGGCCATCTGGCGCTGATCTTCGGCCAGCTTTCTTTGCTTCTCCGTCTGAATCCGCTGCTCCTGGGTGGCGGTTTCGATGCGTTGGCTTTTTACCGAATCCGGCGGGTTGGCCCTCCCCACGGTCATCGTGACGAGTTCCACGGGGAGGCTCTTCTGCTTCATGAAGGCGATGAGCTGGTCGTGGATCTCCCGGTCGATTTCGTCGAGCGCCGTAGTGCTGATAGCGGTCTCGTTCATGCCGCGCTTTCTGACCGCCTGCCTGACCATGGTCTTGAACGGTTCCTCCAGGTTGTTCTGGTACCACTCGGGACCGAAGTTCTTGATGAGCGACACCGAATCGTTCACCTTGAGCACCATGATGGCGTGGAAGGTGATGGGGACGCCATCCGACGTCATCGTGTCCGGTAGCTCGATTTCGAACTTCTGAGGCTGCATGTTGACATCGATGCCGTCGGTCGTCACGGCGCCGAACGAACGGCCAGTCCTGACCGGCTCGGGGTCGACGCCGCCGTGGCCGAATATCAACGGTTTCTCAATCAGGACCACTTCGTGTCCCGCGTTGGGCGCATAGGACCTGCACCCGCAAAACACCGCAATGGCCCCTGCAACCGCAAGAATCACTATCAAACGGGCAGACTTCATTCGATCCTTCTCCTCGGAATGTCCATTTGGGCCTTCCAGATCCCATTGAGTATAAGCCAAATCGCCATCCCTTGGTCCGGCCCGCGGGCTTTCAGGCCGCCAGCACTTCCAGGTCGTACATGCGCTGGCGCAGATCGCGGGCCAGGCGCCCGATGGTCTGGCGGCCGCAACTGCCGCGGTTGGCTTCGTCGCAGGCCTGGCGCAGTTCGGCGGCGATCCCGTAAGCGCGCCGCGCCAGCGCTCTGATGCGCTCGTCGCTGGCCACAGTGTGGCCAGCGAAAATCTGCAACCCGTTGAATCTAAACGGAATTGCCCCGAGGAGATGGCCACACTGTGGCCGCCTCCCTACCTCCATCTAAGCAGACGCCCCCCAGGAAACCGCCCCCTCCGTGCCAGGCCGCTCCTCCAGTGGCCGTCAAGGAATTGGAACACAGATGAACGCCGAAAAACTCCGATGAATGCATTTTGCCTATCCGCGTTCATCGGCGTTCATCGGCGGCTCGACCTGCTTTTCCCGCGGCGCTACACTGTCAACTGGCAACCACCATGCACCTCGCCCGCATCCACCGGCACGGCGGCCCGGAAGAGCTGGTTTACGAAACGGCGCCCGAGCCCTCCATCCAGGCCGGCGAGGTCCTCCTCCGCGTGCGCGCCTGCGCCTTGAACCACCTCGACCTGTTCGTGCGCGCGGGCATCCCCGGCATGCAGTTTTCCATGCCGCACGTGTTGGGCAGCGACATCGCGGGCGAGATCGTCGAGGTGGGCCCGCTGTGCCGCCGGGTGCAGCCCGGATGGCGCGTGCTGCTCTCGCCCGGACTCAGTTGCCGCCAGTGCGAGGCTTGCCTGCGCGGCCAGGACAATTTCTGCCGCCGCTTCACCACCTTCGGCTACGCCCACGACGGCGGCAACACCGAACTGCTGGCCGCCCCCGAGTACAGCGCCATCCGCATCCCCGACAACCTCAGCTTCGAAAGCGCCGCCGCCGTCCCGGTGGTGTTCCTCACCGCCTGGCACATGCTGATGACGCGCGCGCGCCTGCAGCCGGGCGAGGACGTGCTGGTGCTGGCGGCCTCCAGCGGCGTCGGCTCGGCCGCCATCCAGATCGCCAAAATGTTCCACTGCCGCGTCATCGCCACCGCCGGCGGCGAAGCCAAACTGGCCCAGGCCGCCGCCCTGGGCGCGGATCTCGCCATCGACCACTACCGCGAAGACATCTCCGGCGCGGTCCGCAAATTCACCCAGAAACGCGGCGTGGACGTGGTGGTGGAGCACGTGGGCGCCGCCACCTGGCCCAAGAGCCTGGAATCGCTGGCTTACGGCGGCCGCGTGGTGACTTGCGGCGCCACCACCGGCTACGACGTCAAGGTTGACCTGCGCTATCTCTTCAGCAAGCAGTGGAGCCTGCTGGGATCGTTCCTGGGGACCATGGGCGAGCTGCACCAGGCCCTCAAGTTCGTCTTCCGCGGGCAGTTGAAACCGGTGATCGACAGCGTGTATCCGCTGGCGGAAATCCGCGAAGCCCACCGCCGCCTGGAGAACCGCGAGCAGTTCGGCAAAATCCTGGTGGCGCCGTAGGATTGCGCGGGCTCTATTTGGCGCCCGGCAGTTTCAAAATCATGGTGTCCCCGTTGGGCGCTTTAATGATCTGCGCCTGGTTCGGGGGCTTCGGCGCGGCCGGCGGGGGAGCCACCGTGGCGGGCTGCGGGCTGACCAACGTCGGGGGCGGCGGGGGCGGCGCAGACGGCGGAGGCGCGGCCGGCGTTTCCGGCGCCGTCGCCGGGGCTGGTGGAGGCGGAGGCGCGGCCGGCGTTTCCGGCGCCGTCGCGGGGGCCGGTGGAGGCGGAGGCGCGGCCGGCGTTTCCGGCGCTGTCGCGGGGGCCGGTGAAGGCGGAGGCGCGGCGGGCATCTCTTGTGCCGTCGCGGGGGCCGGTGGTGGCGGAGGCGCGGCGGGCATCTCTTGTGCCGTCGCGGGGGCCGGTGGTGGTGGAGGCGCGGCCGGCGTCTCCGGCGCGGCGGGAGCGGCTGCCTGCGCGGGCGCGGCTGCCGTCTCCGGGGCCGCGGGCTGGGCGCCGGTCTTGGCGGCATTGCCTGGGAGGCTTTGCGACAAGACCGCCAGCGCCGCCGCCCGCTGATTCGCGATCGCCTTGCGCAACTGCTCTTCGGTCATGGTCGCCGTAATCCGGAACGTACCGTCCTCCGATTGCACATCGAGAGTCGGGCTGTCGGCGGTCTTCTGCGCCTTGAGGGCGGTCTCGACCCCACTCAGCAGCGCCGTAATCTTGGCGGCGTCCTCGGTGGAGCGCGCGTGTAGCTCGGCCGTGAACGCCAGGCCCTGGCGCAGCGCCAGACCGAACATGAACCGGTCGATCGCATTGGGTCCTATCCCCGGCACGGCGGCCGCGGTCTGCGGCGACATCGGAATCTCGCCGATACCCCAGACGTCGTAGCGCGAACCCGCCACGGCGATCCGCTCCTCCAGTTCCGAGCCCAGGTGCTCCGATCCGAGCCGGTCGATGGCTGCCTGCACCTGCGCCTTCTCGCCGGCGATGGCCGTGTGGTCGCTCAACAGGCCGATGGCGCCGCCCACGCCGCCCGGGACGGACCCGCCTTCCACCAGCGGGACATCTTTATAGCGCTTGGCGCCGGCCGCCAATTTCTCCACGTCGAACCGCCCGCGCACCACCACCAGCGCCGGAGACTTGTCGTTCAGATTCGCCACGAGAATCCAGACCTGGTCCACGTCCTTGAACGGATCGAGACCCGCGAGGTTCGCTCCCGCCGCCAGTTTCCCGGCAAACTCCCGGTCCTGGGCGCCCAGCTCGGTTGCCAGGGGCGAATCGAGCAACCGGCGCACGTTGATGCCGATCGTCACCGCCGTTCCTGGAGGCGCCAATTCGGAAAGGGACGCATCCGCGGCCATGGCGGCGGCAACCGCCCAGGCAAACACACACACTACCGGCCAGCGTTTCATATCCCGAGATTGCCCATCTATCTCCCTGAATGCCAGACTGGCTTCCGTTACTATCTGGTTGCTAACTCTGGGGATCCGGGGCTTTACAATAGCCAATAGTGAATCCACTCGCGGCGCCCGCCATCCAACCAATCGCATGACCCTCTACCGTCTGGTGTGCTGCCAACTCGCGTTCTCTTGGGCGGTGTGGTGCTGGGCGCCACTATTCCGCGCGCCGCACCATCAGAAGCGCCCCTCCATCACCTCCCGCGGGGCCACGCTGCTGGGCCTGCTCTTCGAAGTAACTGCATACGGCGTAGCGGTTTACATGCGCCAGCCGGCCGCCACGGTGAGTTGGCCGCGTCTCCTGGTAACCGCCATTTCGGCCCCCCTGGGAGCGGCGGCGATGTGGACCGCCGTGGCGCACCTGGGCCGGCAGTTCCGCATCAACGCCGGGTTGTATGCCGACCACGAACTGGTGCGCACCGGCCCGTACGCCGTGGTCCGCCACCCGATTTATGCATCTATGTTACTCATGCTGGCGGCTACCGCGGCGCTGCTGACGCGCCCGGGGTGGGCCGCGGCGTCGGTCGCCCTGTTCCTCATCGGCACGGAGATCCGCGTGCGCACGGAAGACCGCTTACTGGCTTCGCGCTTCGGGGACCGGTTTGCGGCCTACCGCCGGGAGGTGGCCGCTTACATTCCGTTCCTGCGTTGACGAGCGCGCTGTGGCTCGGCATCCTGCGGCAGGCCATCCGCCGGGGGCCGGCGCTCACCCGCTTATACTGGAGTTCATGAGGCGTGCCGCCGTACCGGGTTTCGCGTTGGCCGCGGGCCTGTTGTGCACGCTTCTCGCGCAGCGCCCATTTCGCGAATACCCGGCCTGGGAGTACAACAACTTCCCCATTCCTCCGGATTACAAAGTCCCAGGCGAGTGGACCTTTGCCCGGCTCATGTATCCGTCCTATCACCTGCAGACCGACTGGCAGTTCAAGCCCGGCCTGGACTGGCGCAAGGGACTTACCAACTGGACCATCGATTATCCCCGCTCCGACCGGCACCTCGCTCTGGCCATCCGCCGCCTCACCCGCATCGACGCCAAGAGCGTCGAGCAGCCCATCGACCTGGACGACGACACCGGGGACGTTTTCAACTACCCGTGGTTATACGCGGTGGAAGTGGGCCACTGGGAACTTACCGATTCGCAGATCGCCCAGTTCCGCGAATTCCTGCTGCGCGGCGGCTTCTTCATGTGCGACGATTTCCACGGCACGGTGGAATGGGACGTGTTTGTCAAGACCATGAGTAAGGTGTTCCCCGGCAAACCCATGCTGGAACTCCCCAATGACAGCCCCATCTTTCACACCGTGTACGACCTGGACGAGCGCTACCAGGTGCCCGGGTATCAGTACGTCTACTCGCACCAGATTTGGGAGAAAGACGGCAAGATTCCGGAGTGGCGCGCCATGTATGACGAGCGCGGGCGTATCATCGTGGCTATCTGCCATAACATGGACCTGGGCGATTCGTGGGAAAACGCCGACGATCCCCGCTATGAACAGCACTTTTCCGCGCTGGGGATTCGCCTGGGGGTCAATTACATCACTTACGCCATGTCACATTAGTGCCTTCGCTTGACGGCCGCATTCCGGCGCCGATTCCGCCGGAGAACCGCTTCCGCGCCGCCAGCGCCATCCCCAGCAAGCCGGCAGCGAGCGGCGCCGGGAAGCCGGGTTCGGGCGTTGGCGTCTCGGCTATGCTGTAGAACGCCGTCAGGCTGGTTGTCTTTTTGTTCGGTATTAGCCAAGTCTGCGCGTTTCCGGCGGGGGGATAGGACACGTTCAGCGTGCTGCCGATGGTGAATGGGTCTGCTCCCTTCAAGGAAATGTAATTGCCTCCGCCCGAGTAGACTTGCTCGGTGGCGTTGAAAGTCGCTCCGCCATTGGAGAAAGTCCCCGTGACGCTCCATTTGGTTCCAACCGGGGCGATTCCAGCGTCGTCCCATATAAAGAGCCATTCGTCGCTGTCCGGGCCGGTGCCGCCGCCAGGGTCGATGGAAACATAGATCACGTCGGCGATAAGGGCATTCGCTCCCCCGGACAGCAGCAGAAGTAACAGTGCAAGTCCTGCTCGCAGGCTCGCCCTTAGAATCATGGGCACCTCCAGCAAGATTATAGCCGGAGTGTCAAGACCTTGGGTCCCGGAGAACAGCGCAGGCTTTCCATCCGCGTTCATCGGCGGTCAATCATCCTGCCGGCAACCAACGGCGCTGCCGGGCGGCGATTCCTACGCGGCTTACGGCACGGGCGGCGCTATAAGTTGGCGTTGGGTTCCAGGCTGCGCCACAGGTACCAGCTTGCCACGGTGCAATAGGGATGCCAGCGCCCGGCCATGGCCTCGACCTCGGACGGCGAGGGCGCCTGATTCAGGTTATAGGCTTTGCGGATGGCGTTGCGGATGCCGAGATCGCCGGTAGGCAACACGTTGAGCCGGCGCAGGGCGAAGATCAGGAACATGTGAACCGTCCAGACGCCGATGCCCTTGACCTGGGTAAGCGTCTCGATGACGGCGCCGTCGGGCAGGTCCGCCAGGTGTTCGAAGACCAGGCGGCCGTCGCGGGCGTGACGCGCCAGATCGCGGATGTAGGCTACTTTCTGCCCGGACAGGCCGAGCGTGCGCATGCGGGACGGGCGGAGTTTGAGGACGCCGGCGGGGGTGAGTTTGCCGCCCACGGCCTCCACCAACCGGCCGAAGATGACATTGGCGACGCGTCCGCTGAGCTGCTGAAAGACGATGGACTTCGCCAGCGTCTCGAAATCCGGGTCGCGGAACTCGATGCGGTAGTCTCCGACGCGGTCGATGATGGCCGCCAGGACGGGGTCCTGCCGCTTCAGATGGAGAATGGCGGCTCGACCATCGGCTTCGTGGCGGTTGGGCGGGCGGGTGGTCATCGCGCCGCCAGGCGGACGACCGGTGGCAGCCACCCGATGGCCTCGAGCGGGGCGATGCCGAGCACCACCGGGCTGACTTCGTCGCTCGCGCCGAAGACGGGATGCTGTTTCCATCCGTTGGCCTCGGCTTCCCGGGTTACCTGCGCCGTGATCCATGGATAGATCTTGTCGAGCGGCGTATCCTTCTGCTGTCTGAGGCCTTGCAGGAGATAGTAAGTGAAGAGGCCGTGAGAATACTTCGGCGATTCGTAGGAACTCTCTTCGGTGCGGCTGGCCGCCAGGATCACCCGGCCGGCGCCTTCCTTAATATGATCCACGGTCTGCGCGGACAGGGACTGCGGAACGGTGACGGTCTGCGCCAGGGCGCCCTGGCTGTGGCAGGTGTCCAGTATCACGGCCACCTTGAGGGCTTTGATACGGGTGCGGACGACGTTGGCGATCTCCACCATGGGAATGGCGGTGGAATAGAGGCCGTCGAGGGAATCGACGTCGGTGTCGTAAGTCACCACGTAGTTGGCGCCGGCCACGTCCTGCTCGCGCGCGGTGCCGTGAGTGGCGATGTAGATGGCGGCCAGGTCGTCCGCGGTGGAGCTGCGCGCCAGCCAGTTGAGGCCGGCGCGGATGTTGACGGAAGTGGCTTCCGAATCGGCGATGAGGCGAACGTGGTCGGCGCGGAAGCGGCCGCAGGCGGGATCGCGGAGTAAGTCGGCGACCGCTTGGGCGTCGTTGCGGGTGTATCTCAGGTTGAGGCGCGGGTTATGAAACTGGCCGACGCCCACCACCAGCGCCCACTTATGAGAAACGCCGGGCTGGCGGAAGTCCCGCGTGGCGTGGGAAACGGAATCGGGAGCCGGCGTGGAATGCGCCAACACCCCGACGCCGCGCGCGGGGGTGGCCAGGGTGAAGGGGTCATCGGCGTTCCTGAGGGCCGGGGAGTTGCGTTCCCGAGCCTTCCCCAGGGAGTACGGCGGGTTGCCGCGGCCAAGTTTGCGCTCAAACAGCGACCGGTAATACCAGGCATCGCCGTTTTCGTCGCAGGCCTCTTCGGCCTGTTTGAGCAGCATCAGGCCGTTCAGCAGATCGTCGGCGGAGGGCGAGGCGGAAACCAGTTCCAGCGCCCGCACCACCAGATCCCTGGACACGGCGCACCTCTGCTGCGCGCAGGCGCCCGCCGCCACCGCCAACATGGCCGCAAGCAGTCTCAATTGGTTTTCCCTTTCTTCGGCTGCGTTCCGGGGGCGGCGGGGCCGGCCTGAGCGGACAGTTGCTTGTAGTGTTCGAGGGCGATCTCGATGCGGTTTACCGGCTCGATGAAATACTTCTCCCGGGGATTGGCTTCGCCCGCCTTGCGGTACTCGATGACGGCCTGCTCGAAGTAATGTTTGGCGCTGGCCGGGCTGTCCGCCTTGTAACCCAGCGCTTCGTCTCCCACGCCGATGTTATAGAGGCGGTACGCGTCGTCGTCCATGTGGGGGAGCGGCGGCATGGTTTCCAAACCCTCGACGAATTTGGTCCACTGGCCGGCATCGGCGTTGCGGTTATTGGAATCGAGCGCGCCGCGCGCCAGCAGGACTTCGACGCGCTCGTTGGTGTCGACGAGGCGGGCCGCCACGCGCTGGGCGATGCGGTCGACCAGAATCTGGACGACATCCTCCATGGTGTGGGGCTCGTCTTCGCCCTCTTCACCCTTGTGTTTGCCGGGGTGGGGAATGGCCTCGATGATCTTCTTGGTTTCGGAAACCGCGCCCGTCAACTGATTGAACTCGTGGTCGTACCTGACGTCGATGGGCTCGGCGTCCAGGAACCCGCCGGCGCGGGTGCGGGCCTGATAGGCCACCTGCAGGCGCCCGTTGACCTTCACGCCGCTGGGTTGCCGCTGTCCCTTGTTCTTGCCGGAGAGCAGCGTGTTGTACTCCGGAGTGGCCAGGGCGTTGCAGATCAGCACCCGGAGCGCGATCAGCGTATCGGGCCTGGCGGGATTCAGCTCCAGTTGGCTGTTGAAGCGGATCAGGTCGGTTTCGACCATGGACTGCAGCTTGTCGGCAGCCAGTTTCTCGCAGGGATCCTGCGGCTTTTCCGCCGAGACCTGGACGTTGAATGCGCTTCCCGTAAGCTTGACCGCGGCGGGCAGTTTTCGCACCAGGACGATGGACTTCTTCAGCTTTCCGAAGCCCTGGCCGGGCAGCAAAGCCGGGCACAAGACGATCAGGCTGGCGATCAGCAGCTTGGGCATTCCCCGAGGCCCTCGATACGTGGTCATGATAGCACGCGGGAACCGCGGGGCCCCCCGTGGGAGCGGGGCGCCGGCGCGACACCGGCTACGCTTTGGCGCCCTTGGTGCTGGCCACCGAGACTCGCAGCGAGATGTAGCTCACCAGTTGCGCGGTTTGCGGCGCGGCGTCGAACACGTCCATGGACGTGGCTTCTTTCGGCACCAGGAAGCCGTCCAGGATTTTCAGCTTGCCGAGCTGGTCCTTCAGCGCCGCCGAGTGCTCCTTGGGAATCACGATGTAGCTGCCGCTGCGCAGCCGCAAAGCCTCGGGAGAAGCCTTGGAGCCATCCACCGTGGCCGCCACGTCGAGCGGCGGGCTTTGCAGGATCCACTGCTGCTGCGCGCCCTCGGCCTGCAGGCTTCCCACCAGGCCCTTGATGCCGGCCAACCCCATGGCCCCCACCACCGGAAAGGACATCAGCGGCAGGTAGGACACCATGGGCGAATTGACCACTTTCGACATGACATCCACGAAAGAACCGAACAGCGTCTTTCGCGGGTCCTTGGCGAAGCAGGCGAAGGACGTCTTGCCCAGCCCGCCCGGAAGCGAAATGGTCTGCGACTGCTTGGCCGCCTGCAACGGGATGGTGGCCGCGGCCGCGCCCGCGGGCGCGCCCGGCGCCGCGGCCTGCGCCGGAGCCTGGCTCTTGGAAGCGGCGGAACCCGCCTTGGCGGCCGATCCGCTTTTGGCGCCGCTCTTGGATGCGGCCGGCCCGCTTCTCGGGCCCGGAAAGATGGCGCTGAAGGTGGTGGTCGCCAGCGAGATCATCTCGCCGAAAACCGATTGCGGTTGTCCCTGCTGGAAGTCCAGGTAAATGCCGCCGGAGGTGTAGTTCTCGAAGTGATGATGGTCCTCCGGGTTGAGCCGCATGCGCACCAGTTGAAAATCCAGCTTGGCGTCGGTGAAGGCGTGCATTTTCTGGGTGGGTATCTGGTCGGAGGGCATCAGCGCGCCTTCTTCCGGATCGTAATGCAGGAAGAGCGGCTCGCGCGCCAGGTTGGAGGTCTGCGGACCGTTGGGAGCGCGCCCCCGGGTGGCTTGTCCGCCCAGTACCATGTGGGCTGGGACTCCCATATCCCTCACCCAAAAATCCACCACATCCGCCGGCACGGCGGCATCGGGGGTTTGCGAAAAAGACAATTCGCCGAACCCCGCCATTCCGAGAGCCGCCAGCGGAGTCCCGAAAAGGAAACCTCTCCGATCCGTTTTCATCGTTCATCTCCTCCCGGCTTCTGGGCTATCATACCATCAGTGTCCCCTACACTCCATACGGACCGGGGCCGCGCCGCGTTTCTGCTAGTTGCGCTTGCCGCCCTGGCCCCGGCCCTGGATGGCGAGTCGCGCCGCGCCATCCTGGTGGGGATCGACAACTACAATCCCGACGCCGCCACCCAGGCCGAACTGCAGCGCAACCGGCAGCCGCCCGCGGTGAAGCGCCCGGGGGTGGAAGGCG
>Ga0209039_10001437_pt1 | contig 22157 bp, 16 predicted proteins | sample BogFormECP12_OM1_FD_188238 | JGI IMG/M metagenome (GOLD analysis project Ga0209039, IMG submission 188238) | Bog forest soil microbial communities from Calvert Island, British Columbia, Canada - ECP12_OM1 (SPAdes) (version 2) | ecosystem: Environmental > Aquatic > Freshwater > Wetlands > Bog ... | reverse complement strand
CCGGCTGGGCCTTTCGAGATTTCGTCCGAAGGAGTTGTGATTCGTGGCGAACTGGGCTCACCCGCGCAACGACGAGTGCTCTGGTGGAACTCGGTAAGGCGCCTGTCGCAAGTTTCCGCCGGAGCACGCAGGTCGTTTCTTTGCGCTGCGACCTTACAGTTTGACTCGCGTTGGCGGCCACCTCTGGAGGCCCGAGATACTGCTTCGTACCGGCGATTCGGGCTACTGACCGCCCCGGAACTGCGGGAACTCGCCGCGGCCGGAATGACCATTGGCGCGCACACGATGAGCCATCCGATGTTGTCCCAGGCGCCGCCTGAGCTGGCGCGAGCTGAAATGGTCGAGAGCCGGGCGAAACTTGAATCTGTCCTCCAGAACCGGGTGTGGGCGTTCGCCTATCCCTTCGGGGATCCAGGGTCCGTTACGCCGCAGGTGCTCGCGATGGGGCAAGACGCTGGATACGCCGCGGCATTCCTGAACTTTGGAGGCGGACTGGGCGCCGAGCTACCTCCGTGCGCCCTGCCGCGCGTACACGTGACTTCGGAGATGAGTATTGCGGAATTCGAGGCGCATGTGTCCGGCTTCCATGGTCGGTTGCAGCGGGTTTCGGGTCGTGCCGTGCAAGTCGCGGCACAGCCAAGCCTGCCGACGCGAGGTTAAGCCGCACAATCGTCCAACTCCCGGTATTCGACAGACCGGTATTACTACGTATTCGTGAAGCGCCACCCGCGGTGAACTGTGCGGCGAATCGCATTCTGCCCGGTTATTCCACAGATTGGTACTATTACGTATTCGCGAAGCGAGGTCACCGGAGGCTCAAAAGTTGCGGCTGGTCCTGCTCAGACAAATTCCGGAAGATGCGAATCTGCGCCAGCAGTGGAATGCGTTGGTGGAGCGGATGGATCAGCCCCAGGTGTTCTACACCTGGGAGTGGGCCCTTGCGGTGCAGCGGAGCTATCACTCGACCCTGCGTCCGCTGCTTTTTCTGGCCTATGACGCGCGTGAATCCTTATGCGGGGTAGCAGCGTTGGCGGCCAACACGGAGGGTAATCAGGGCTCGTTTCTGTGCGCGAACACAGGTGACTATTGCGACTTTCTCAGTTCTCCGGAGCATAAGCCCGCCTTGGTCTCGGCAGTGTTAGCGGAATTGAGAAAGCAGGGCATCGGCAGGCTGACTCTGACCAACCTTCCGGCGGACTCCAGCACCGTTGCTGCCATCCAGCAGGCCTCGGCGAAGAACGGCTATCATTACTTCGCGCGCACCGCATATTTCTGCGCGCAGGTGGTACTCAGCAGACTTGAGCGCCGGCCCGGGGAGAAGGGACTCGCCCTCCCGCGCAAGAAAATGCTACGCCGCTTTTTGAATGCGATGGGGCGGGAGACTCCCGTCGGTCTCGATCATGCGCGGTCCTGGGATGCAGTCGAACCTCTCCTGCCCCAGTTCATTCAAGCTCACGTGGCGCGCTTTCTGGCGACCGGACGCATCAGCAACCTGGCCCGTCCGGAACGGAAGGTGTTTCTTGAGGAACTCGCCAAATTACTCTGCGACCGCGGCTGGCTGGCTCTTACCGGGATGAGGTCGGGCGGGGACGTCTTTGCCTGGAATTATGGTTTTCAATTTCAAGGTAGCTGGTTCTGGTACCAGCCTACGTTCGACAGCGCTCTAGAGAAGTATTCGCCAGGATTTTGTCTGCTGGCGAAACTGGTCGAGGAAGCCTCAGAGAACCCTGATCTGAAGCTGGTTGATCTTGGCCTGGGTGCGGAAGAGTACAAGGATCGATTCTGCAATCAGACTCGCGAAACGAGGTATGTAACGCTGAATGAGTCAGCGGTTCGACACTACCGCGACGCCCTTCGCTACTATGCCGTCGAGATCATCAAGACATCTCCCGGGGCTGAAGCTGCAGCCCGGGCAATCCGGCAGTACTGGCGTGGGATCAAGGAGCGCGTCCGACAGCACGGTGCGGCGGCAACATTTTCCTGGCTAGGTAAGCGATTCGCTGACCTGTTTTGGTTGGAGAGCGAAGTCCTTTTCTACGAGTGGAATGGCTCCGCGCTTGCAGATACGAAAGGATTGAAACTCCAAACCCTAGGTCTGAATGAGTTGGCCATGGCGACACTGCAGTACCCGGACGATCAGGAGACGCTTGCATATCTGCTGCGGGCAGCCGGCCGCTGGGAAGGAAACGCGAAAGGCTTTGGGCTGGTTGATCAATCGGGAGTCTTTCTGCACTTTGCATGGGCCGACGCATTCGATGGCTTCTTTCTTTCCGAATTGAACGCTAAGGTGGACGCACCTTCGCCGGATTGCGTCCTGCTCTTTGACTGTTGGACTCCTCCCGCGGTGCGTGGCCACGGATACTACGGCCGAACTGTGGCGCTGGTCGCAAAGCTCATGCAGAAAAACGGAAAGAAGCCCTGGATCTTCAGCGCTGCGAGTAACGTCGCCTCGACTCGCGGCCTGGAGAAAGCCGGTTTTCAACAGCGCTACTCCCTGGTGAGGCAGCGCGCGCTGTGGTGGCAGAGACTCAAAGGCAAGGCTCCCGTGCCTTTGAAAACGCCGCCTGCGGAGGTCTCGGCCCAGGTTTGACAAAGCGGCCACCCGCCATGCGTGTTCTCCTTGTTCATCCCGAAGATTCCCCGAGGCGCGGTCCCTGGACCCGGCGGAACTGGGATCTGATTGTCGATCTGGGGAAGTCGTCCAGGTTTTCGGCGCAGGAATGGTCGGAGCAGTACCGGTGCCCGGTGCTGCGGACGGATTCTTTTCGTCAAGGAATCGCAGATGGAAAACGCGTGAGGCAGATCTTTTCCATAGGTCGGGGCCGGCTGCTCGATGAAGAAGGGCTAGACTGGTGGGACCTTACGTCGCTACTGGTGGTGCCGGAAGCCCTGGCCCTGCTGGCGCTGGAGCGCGTAGCGGCGGAGATCAGCCCGTCCGCCGAGCTTTGGGCGACACGGCCGGGTTGGCCGGCCGCCACCCTGGCAGCTTTGGCAGGCCGTACCTGCCACAGTTTTGGGCAGAGCGCATGGGCACGCTCGACGGCTCGCGCCCTGCATTATGCCGCATTCGTCCGGCGGTTCTCGGCAGCGCAGATCAAAGAGATTTTTCTGGATAAGTATGATGCCGGTTATCGGTGGCGCTCGTATCTCGCCGCGAAGCCGAAAAGATGTTCCGACCCGGTCGTGCTGCTGCCCAGCGCATACGGAAATGTATCGCGCATGGGCTCTGCCTACGCTCGTCTGCTTCCACAGCAATCCTTCCTGATGGTGGCTACCCGGCAGAGCGCAAAGCAGTTTGCGCCTCCGGCTAATGTGCAGGTGCGGGACCTCGCTGCCTATGCCCCGGCCGAGCCTTCTGCGAAAGAGATGGCGTCTCTGGTTCAGCGCTGGCTTGAGCTGAGCGCAGACCTGGATTCGACTCCGGAATCGCGGATGCTCTCCCAGGCGGGAATTCTGGAGGCATTTCCCGGTTGGATTCGCGACGGTATGGGCGCCCGTAACGCATGGCGCGAAGTGATTGAGCGGGAACCCGTGCGCGGCGTTCTGTGTGGCGACGACAGCAATCTGTACACGCGCCTGCCCGTTTTGCTGGCTGCCCGGAGGAAGATACCAACCGTAGATTTTCATCATGGCGCGTTCGACGGGCGCTATCTGCTGAAAGAGCTATCCTGCGATCTGTACCTGGCCAAGAACGAAATGGAGCGGGACTATTTGTCGCGGATTTGTGGCCTTCCGAGCGAAAGGATCATGATCGGCGCGCCTCCGAGGCAGGAGCGTGCCGCAAAGGAACCCGGGCGGGAGGAAGGTGGTTCAGCGATCTTCTTCTCTGAGCCGTATGAGGCCGCAGGCATGCGCGCCGACGAAGTGTACCGTGAAATCCTGCCTGCGCTGTGTCGCGTGGCGGGTGAACACGGACGCACCGTTATCCTTAAGCTGCATCCTTTTGAAACCCGTTCGCAGCGCAGCCGGATGATCCGCGACATCCTGAGTTCCGCGGATCAGAAATTAGTGACCGTGCGCGACGGTCCTCTGACCAATGAACTGTGGTCGAAAGCCTGGTTCGGAATTACCGTCGAGTCCACGACCGTGATGGACTGCCTCGAAAACGGCGTCTGCTGTTTCCTGTGCGGATGGCTGGCGCTTTCGCCTTACGAGTATATGCAGCAATTCTCCCGCTTTGGAGTGGGAGAAGTGTTGCAGAGTGCGGAGCAGATCGGCGACGCTCCCAGACGACTGGAGGAATTTCGCAGCCGTCGCGCAACCACGCCGAACCTGTCGCAACCGGTTGATCCGGCAATGTTGCAGCGGTGGCTGACGACTGGTCTGCACGAACCCTCCAACACGAGGTCGGCTTCATGAGCGATCCAATCGTCAACGCCCTGGCCGACGGTGCTACTGAAACCCAGCGATTCCGCTCCCAGGTCGGACACATCTCACGCCAGTCCGGCATATTTTTCGCCGGCACAATTTTTACCGCAGCTTTCGGCTACGTTTTCAAGGTGTACCTGGCCCGCGTTCTGGGCGCGGAGGCGCTGGGTATCTACGCTCTAGGAATGACTGTGGCAGGACTGGCAGGTGTTCTTGGCGGCCTTGGCTTGACCTGGGCGGCTTCACGGTTTCCCCCGATTTATTGCAGTGCAAACCGCGTCGAAGAATTGCGAGCATTTCTCGTGTGGAGTGTCGCGATCCTGGTCGCCGTAAATGGACTGCTCGCGCTCGGCGTGGTTTTCGCTCGCCACTGGATTTCGACTACGCTCTATCACACTCCCGCACTCTCGACCTATCTCCACTTTTTTGCCGCAATCATGTTCTTCGGTGCGCTGACCACTTTCTTCGCGCAACTCCTCACCGGGTATAAGGAAGTCGCTAAACGAACGATCATCACGAACATCGGCGGCAGCCTGCTGACGATGTTGTTGACGGTGATGCTGGTAGAAACCGGAGGCGGCCTCCGCGGATACATCCTTGCCCAGATCGCAAGCACGGTGGTGGTCCTGATCCTGCTGATGTGGGTCGCGCACCGGCTTACCCCGCGTGCTGCACGTTTTTCGTTGCGGCCGATTCGCTTTCCGCGGGGGATGTTTTCATTCGCGTCGGCCGCGTTCGCCATGGACGTCGTGGGTTTTCTGTACACGCAAACCGATAAGGTCATCCTCGGTTTCTATCTCAACGCCCGTTCTGTCGGCATTTACGCGGTCGCGGCGACGATCGTGGCGTTTCTTGCTATCGCGCTGCAGTCAGTGAATCAAATCTTTTCGCCCACGATCGCCGATCTCCATGCACGCGGTGAGGCCGGGCTGCTGAACCGTTTGTATCAGATTCTGACCAAGTGGATCTTCGGCTTAACCCTGCCGCTGGCTGCTGTGGTCATAGTGTTCTCGCGTGTCTTGATGAGGGTCTTTGGCTCCGATTTCGAAGTCGGCTGGGTAATCCTCGTCATCGGCGCCGCCGGGCAATTGGTAAACTGTGCGGTTGGATCCGTGGGATATATACTCCTGATGGCGGGCCACGAGAAGAGGCTGGTCTGGGTCCAGCTGGTGACAGCCTTGGTCACCGTGACCTGCTGTCTGCTGCTCGTACCGAGGTGGGGCATTGCCGGTGCCGCGGTTGCTGCGGCAGTTGGCAATGCCGGTTCGAATATCTGGTGTCTTCTGGAGGTTAGGCGGTTGCTGGGTTTTTTTCCATACAATAGAAGCTATTCAGGATTGGTTTTGCCAGCAATAGTATCTATCGCCGCTGCGATTGCTCTGCGGGTTGCTCTGCAATCTGTGCGGCCAGATATCGTAGCGGTTGTCGTCGCTACGATCGCAGTCTACGTAGCCTTTGCGGGAGCGGTCGCCGTTACCGGTCTTGAATCTGATGATCGGTTGATCGCGGGCGCAATTTGGGCACGAATTCGCAATCTGATTCCCGGTTCCTCGGCAGGCCCGGCATGAATGCTTCGTCGCGACAAGTGTCTTTGCCCGACCATCTCTATACGGCCATCGAGCGAAAGTTCGGTAGTGTGGAGCCGTTTCTTGTGTTTGTGCTAGGCGAACTGCTGAGGGACGATGCTGCCGTTCTCGACCAGGAAGAGCAGCGCATGGTTGAACAACGCCTCCGGGACCTTGGCTATCTCTAAAACGTGCTGATTCGCGACTTAAAGCCTGGATGCCAGATACCTACTCACGCGAAGAGCTGCTGAAAATCGCCAACCAGCGGCTCTATCCATCTCTTACCAATCCCAGCTACCTCGTGCAGCGCGCGCGGCGGCGAATTCTGGGCCAGTGGATTGAACGGATTCCCGGCAACCGTCTCACGGTTCTGGATATTGGCGGCCGGTATCAGCCCTATCGCCCCATGCTCGCGGATCGGATCGAACGCTACATCGCACTGGATGTCCTTCGTACGGCATTGGTCGACGTGCTGGGGAAGGGACAGCAACTTCCTTTTAAGTCCGACACCTTCGATCTGGTGATCGCCACCGGAGTGTTCGAATACTTTCCGGATCCGCGAGCCGCGGCCGTCGAAGTCCACCGGGTGCTGAAGCCGGGAGGACATTTGATGATGAGCGTAGCATCCGTGTATCCGAGGGTCGTAGATGAAGAACATTGGCGGTACTTACCGGCGGGTTTACGATACGTACTCGCGCCCTTCTCCGCGATTGAAATTGTTCCGGAGGTGGCCAGCATTGGAGGGTTCCTGAGGGTGACCGCTTCGTCGCTCAGCATCTTGGCAAGATACCGACCTGCGCGGCAGATCTTGCACCATACGGTCGTACCTTTCCTGAACATTGTGGGCGTTGCACTTGACCGGCCGAGCATTTCCCGCAACGATCAAATCGCTGGTAATTATTGCGCTTTGGCTCGCAAATAGTCGGAGGCTCCGGTTGGACTGCTTCATTCCGGCTGCACCTGCGTCGACACCTGTTCTCGACCTGCGATAATGTAGAGCCCAATGAGAAAGCTGAAGGAGGTCACACTGCTGCGCTCGGCGAAACTGTCTACGCTGGGATTCATGGTCATTCTGGCCCTGGCTGCTTTGCGAGCCTATCAATACCCCGCTTACAACTCCGACGAGTTTCAGTACATGGCGAACGCCGTCGCCATGCACGGAGCGCATCCGCCGGAGATCCATGACACGGTATACGGCGAAGCACGGGCGCACATTCCCCGGAATATTCTCGATCACCTGCTGGGAAAAGATCCGGTCGAGACGGCACAGAGCCGGTCCTATCAGGAGCGTGCCGCCAACCCTTACAGGTTTGCCCAGTTTCTACCTTGTTTCGCCGTGCGTCCCCTGTTCAACGAAACGGTGTACGTCCTGCATTACTGGCTTGGGGTCGGGTTATTGCGGGCGACGGTGTTCATCCCGGTTTTTTCGTACTGGATCATGGGAGCGCTTCTGTGGGCCTGGATCTCGCGCTACGTGGTCGCCCCGTGGGCAGCTGTTGTTTCATTGTTGCTCATGCTGACTCCTCCAATATGGGATCTGGCGCGTTGGCCTCTGCCCGACGGGCTGTCCTGCCTGATTTTGCTTCTGGCACTGTACCTGATCCTGGAACAGAATCGGATTGTCTTGGGGATGACGGTTCTCCTGGCGTCGGTTTACGTTCGCACTGACAACATGCTCCTCGTTCTGACTGTGCTTGGTTATCTCTCGGTTTTGAACCATACGATCGAAAAGCCAAAAGCTGCGGTCCTGGCGGCGGTGGCGGTCGGGTCCGTGTTCTTGATCAATCATTTTGCCGGCGACTACGGAGCCAAGCTGCTGTATTACCGGGCTTTCGTCTCGACTCCTATGGCTCCGGGCGAACTCGTGCCCCAAGTCGGGTGGCACGACTATTTGCGTGGGTTCAGGGCAGGGATGGTTGGGATTGTCCACGGCAACTTCATCGTTTTCGGTCTGATGGGATTGTTGGGATGGCTGAAGCGGCCCTCGCGGGCAATCTCGGGCCTCGCGATTGTAACCGTTGTCTACAGTGTCGTTCGTTTCCTGATTTTTCCCTTGGCTGACGAAAGATATTTCGCACTATTCTTCGTGGCCACGGGGATTTTGCTGGCGTCCGTGGCCATGACGCCGCCTGAGTCGGCACTTGGTCCAGCATCCGCTTCAAGTTAGGCCTGGTTGTGGCATTGCGCGGCTTGGTTGACTCGTGCTGAAATTCGTTGAAAAGCTCTGGCAGCGAGGCCGGGACTTGTTCCCCGTCGCTGGATATCACTTTGATCGGCCGCTCGTCCTTTTCGAGAGCGATGATTGGGGCCGCGTCGGATTGCGCGATCAGGAGGGTCTCGAACAACTTCGGACTGCCGGACTGGCGCTGGGTGAGCGGCCCTACGATCTCTACACTCTGGAAACAACTGAGGATCTAGCCGCATTGCGGACAGTGCTGAAGCGGCACGGCGATGCCAGCGGGCGCCATCCCTGCCTCACGATGAATTTCATTCTGGCCAATCTTGATTTTGCCAAAATGAGCGCGGATGCCTTTCGGCAAATTCATCTTCTGCCCCTCCCGGAAGGTCTTCCCGAGGGCTGGAGCCGTGCGGGTCTGATCGAGGCTTGCCGCGTGGGAATTGCCGAGGGAGTCTTTCATCCGGCTTTGCATGGAACGACCCACTTCTCCCGTTCGGCGGCTGAGCGTGCGTTAGCCGGCGAAGGCGACCGCGCCGACTTTCTGCGCATGCTATGGCGAGCGGGCACTCCCTATATTCACTGGCGCATGCCCTGGATCGGCTACGAATACTGGGATCCAGAGAAGCCTGAGGACGAGCGGTTTCTGCCTGAGGAGGCGCAGCGGGAACTGATCGGCCGGGCAGTAGGAGCGTTTGCAAAATTGTTCTCATCGCTTCCGCGTTCGGCTTGCGCTCCCGGTTACCGCGCCAATGAAGATACTTACCGCGCGTGGGCGCAGCACGGGATTCGGGTTGCGCAAAGCGGCCCGGACGTGCCAGTTCCACCCTACTTCGATCGCCACGGCGTGTTGCATCTTACGCGCACGGTAGAATTCGAGCCGGGCCTCAATGAGGTATTCTCGGTCGAGGCCTGCCTCCGGCAGGCAGAAGAATGTTTTGAACAAGGTGTGCCGGCGATCGTGAGCGTGCACTCCATCAATTTCCATTCCACGGTGCGGGATTTTCGCGGCCCGACTCTGCAGTCTCTCGACGGATTCCTCACGGCCCTTGAGGCCAAGCATCCCGATCTGCTGTATCTTCACGACGAGGACCTGTATGAGTTGGCAACCACGGGGGCTTACAGAACGGGGAGCGGCGATGTGTTGAGCGGTGCTGTACGCACAAACGTGACCACAAAGAACTTCACCCGAGCAGGATTGGCACGACGGCAGAAGACATAGATGGGAATCCAGAAATCGATTGTACTGGTGACAGTAGATTGCCTGCGCGCCGACCATGTCGGCTTTATGGGCTACGAACGTCCTACGACTCCATTTCTGGACTCTCTGGCGGCCGAGAGCTTCGTTTTTCCGGCGGCCATCGTTGCTGGTGCGCCAACGTATTACTCATTCCCGGCCATCCTGGCATCGCGCTATCCGCTGTCGTTAGGACGCGACGCGCTGGGCTTAGCTCCGGGCGAGCCGACCCTGGCATCGGTGCTGAAGCAGGCTGGGTATGCAACCGCTTCGTTCGCGGCTGCCAACGCTTACATTTCATCGCGGTTCGGTTATGAGCAGGGCTTCGATACTTTCCGGGATTTTCTTGACGACGAACCGGCGCCGCTCTCCGGCGAAAACGTGAATGCCGCCACGGGCAACGGTTGGGCGAGCCGGCTGAACCGGAAGCTGCAGCAGGCGCGCCCCGCCTTGGGGCCGCTGGGCATTCTCTACGACGAACTCTACTTTCAGTACTGTCAGCGAACGACATCGGTGCCGAACTCGCTCGACACCCTGCGACGGTTTCCTGCGGCCGACGTCATTGTGGATCAGGCTTGCCAGTGGATGGCATCCGTCGAAGGGCCGTTCTTCTTGTGGCTGCATCTGATGGATCCACACTCGCCCTACTACCCGAAAGACGAGGCACTCACGCTGCTCGGACTCGACCCGGTCAGGCCCTTTCGTGCTCGCTATCTGAACTCATACTGGAACCGGTCTGATCTCGGACCACGGAGGCTGGCTCGCCGTCGCGACCAGGTCGTCGCGCTTTACGATGGCGGAATCCGGTGGGTAGACGCGCAAATGGCACGGTTGATCGAGACAATCCGCAAGGCTGGCCGTTGGGACAGTTGCATCTTCGCTTTTACCGCCGATCATGGCGAGGAATTCCTCGATCATGGCGGTCGTTACCATCCTCCTTCGCGATTGATGGAAGAGTTGATTCACGTGCCTTTGCTGTTGCGCGTGCCCGGCAACGCCAAGAGAGAAGTGGCGCAGTCTCCCTTCAGCTTGATCCATCTTGCGCCCACCTTGCTGGATGCGGCCCAAGTGCCTATTCCTTCCGAGTTTCAAGGCAGCAGCTATTGGCCGCAGGTTCGCGAGGGCCAAAGCTACGATGCTGTAGCCATTTCGGAATGTGTAGCGGGCTGCACCAATCCCTTCCGCCCGGGGAACCGTCTGGGACCTCGCGTGTTGTCTGTGAGGGAAGCGCGCTACAAATTGACACTGCATTTCGATCCTCGCGAGGAACATCTTTACGATCTTGAAGCCGATCCGGGCGAGCACGCGCCTCTCGCGGTGACCAGTTCGAAGCCGGTGCGCCGGCGTTTGCTCGAGATCGCGCACGCACATCTCCAACGGTCGATCGGCCAGCGCGACCTGGAAGCGCGCACGCAGGTGCGTCTGCGAGATCTTCAGCTAGAATGGAAAAAACTCGGCAGATAAGGCTTCGGCGGCGGCTTCCTAGACCGTCTTCAGCCATAGCGTGGACTAAAGACGCTTGTCATCCCGAGCGTAGCGAGGGATACAGGTTCTAGCTTGCACCACCAGTATCGCCGCCGCGGGCAAACCCCGAGATCCCTCGCTGCGCTCGGGAAGACAGTTCGTAATGAGCTACAGTAACTGTGAAAATGCTCTAGCCTGCGTATTGGACATTCTTGGCACCCGCAATGATTACGATCTTTACCCCGTCGTTCGCTGACGAAGCTGATACCAACGCGCAAAATCTGTCTGCCAAGGAGATTGTGGCCCGACTGGATCCCGAACGAGCTTCGGTGACGATGCTATTTGAAGGTGCGGTTGATCCGCGCATTGCGTCGCGAGCGAACACTAAGCTGCTGCGCTGGCATCGGCATGGAAATACGCTGCGAATCATTGGGCAGATTCTCAGAAGGATCCCCGATGTGTATTTCCACCCCCGCGAAGGCCCGCTGGATGCGGCTTTTCTGCGCCTGCGCCGCCATGCTGGGCTTAAGACGGCATTGGTCACGCGCGTCGTTTCCGGTGGCTTGTATTCTCAGCCGTACGCGCCGGCCCGCATGCGCAACATCCTCGAAGCCGATGCAGTTTACGCCAACAATCAGTATCTCGCGCAGTTGGTGAGCGAAAAACTTGACGTCAACGCAGGAACCATCCACAACGGGATTGACGGCCGCTATTTTTTCCCAGCGCAGAGCGTGCGATCGCCTGGCGAGCCAACCGTGGTTCTATACGCCGGATCTTTCCGGCCGTATAAGCGTGTGCCTCTGGTAGTTCAACAAGCCTCGCGCTGGCCGGAAGTACGGTTTCGCATTGCCGGAGCCGGAGAAGAGGAAGAGATTTGCCGGAGCCTCGCGGAGAAACTGGCGTGCAGGAACGTCGAATTCCTCGGACACCTATCGCTCGCGCAACTCGGCGAAGAAATGCGGCGCGCCGACATCTTTTTTTTCCCGAGCGTCATCGAGGGGCACCCGCAGGTTCTTGGGCAAGCGGCCGCCAGCGGGCTTCCCGCCATCGCCATGAAGGTTTATCGTCCCGACTATGTGGTGGGCGGCACGACCGGCTTTCTCGCTGATACCGACGCTGAACTCTCCGAGAGATTAGACTTGTTGATTCGCCAGCCGGAATTGCGGCGGACCATGGGAGCGGCCGCGATCGCCCACGCGAAGAACTTCGACTGGGATGCGATCGCCAAGCAGTGGCAGGAAGCTTTCGAACAGGCCGTGGCCAGGCGACAAAAACACTAAGATGTGCGGAATCTACGGAGTCTTCGATCCCTCGTCCCCTCTCGACGATGCCATGCGGGCATGGTCCCAGCGGGCCCAGGAGTCATTGCGGCATCGCGGGCCAGACGATCAAGGCTGCGAGGAGCGCATGCAGAGGCATTGTCTGCTGGGCCACACGCGGCTCTCGATCATTGACCTCCAAGGCGGCCGACAGCCTCTGCGCAACGAAGACGAGACGGTGTGGGTTATCTGCAACGGAGAAATCTACAACTACGTCGAACTGCGAGCGCAGCTTATCGAAAAAGGACACCGCTTCCGCACCCACAGTGATTGCGAAGTTCTGGTGCATCTCTACGAAGAAAAGGGCCAGGCCCTGCTCGATGACCTGGTCGGGATGTTCGCCTTCGTCCTGCTCGACGAGAAGAACCAGCGGCTCCTTGCCGCCCGCGATCGCTTTGGCGAGAAGCCGCTGTACTGGACTCCACTCGCGGAGAACGGCATCGCTTTCGCGTCCGAGATGAAGGCGTTGATGTCTCTGCCGCACCTCGACAGCCGCCTCGACGTGGCGGCCGTCGCACAATTCCTGGCATTGCGCTACGTTCCCGCTCCGCGTACGCACCTGCAGGGCGTCCGTAAGCTGATGGCTGGCGAAGCGCTCGTAGTGGAGGCGGGAGCGGGAATTCGCCGTTGGCGCTACTGGGAGCCGGAATTGTCGGAGGATGTCCCGGGCAAACCGCCGAGCAAGGCCGAAGCAGTGGAAGAGATTCGACACCGGGTGCGCGAGTCGGTGCGGATCCGATTGCGCAGCGACGTACCGCTGGCGGCGTTTCTTTCGGGAGGTATCGACTCCACGTTCGTGGTGTGCGCGATGCGGGAGTTAATGCCTGGCACGAAGTTCAGCACGTTCTGCGCCTCCTTCGATGATGAAGAATTAGATGAATCGCCCTACGCATGCATGGTTGCCGAGCGTATCGGCTCAGATCACCGCGAAGTCCATTTCACGTCGGAGCAGGTGCTGAGCTCGTTTGATGCCTTGATTGACCATTACGACGAACCTTTTGCCGACGCCTCCATGTTCCCGACATTCGCCGTCTGCCGGGCCGCACGGGAGCGCTGCAAGGTCATGCTCTCAGGCGATGGCGGGGATGAGTGCTTTGCCGGCTATCGCGAATTCTTTCGTTATTATTCACTGCACGGGTTGCGGCGGTTCCCGGGCGTGAATGCCACGGCCTCTGCTTTGTTGCCGCGTTGGCATGCCTCCTGGCGCGGCATCGGCCCGTTGTCGTTTCTGGCGCGTTCGGATTGGGGCCTGCTGTATCCAGAGGAGCAGCGGGATGGTCTTCTCAAGATATTCCTTCCTCCGCATGCATCCGCCGCTGCAGAAGGGCTGGAAGAACTGAAAGTGATCGCGCGGCATCATGCTCGACTTTCCTACCCGAAGTCGGCTATCGAAGCGATGACGGCCAGTTATCTTCCCGAACAGATTCTGGTGAAGGTGGATCGCGCCAGCATGAAGTCCGCGCTGGAATGCCGTACTCCGTTTCTGGATCGCGATCTCTCGGATTATGTTCGCCGTCTGCCGCAGAACTATCACTTCGAACGGGGCTTGGGAAAGGCACTGCTGCGCCGGGCTTTGCCACAGTGGGTGCCAGATCAGATTCGCTGGCGCGAGAAGCGCGGGTTCACTCCTCCGTTGGCCACCTGGCTGCGAACCAGCCTTCGGTCGCAGATGGAACAGGCTCTACGGGAATTTCCCGCGGCGCTACGCACTGTGCTCGACCTGGCTCCCGCGTGGAAACTGTTCGACGAGCACCAGGCCGGCGCAGATCGCAGCGATCAGCTTTTTCGCTGGTTGGTGTTGAGCCGGCGCTGCCGGGAGGCGCGGCCCGCTTGACCGAGACTCCACATCTTCCGCCCGTGCTCGGCCAGACGGACAGCCCGGTGAAGAAGGAAACAGCTAAGACCGTTCACGTTCTTACGCTGACACCGTTCTATCCCTCAAGAAACGACGATGCCTCCGGTTGCTTCGTCGCAGAGCCGCTGGCCGCGACTGCCAAGGCCGGCGTGGTGAATACCATCTTCGCGGTGCAGCCCTTTTATCGCGAAAGGCTTCGTGCGGATTCGACGGCACCGGCACAGTGGTTGCGTTATTTCTCCTTGCCCGGAGGCCTTGGACTTCCCCTCGCAGGCGCTTTCCTTTTCGCACGCATCGTGGGACGAGTGCGCGAACTGCAACGCCTGCGGCGGATTGACCTCGTCCATGCCCACGCGCCGCTGCCTTGCGGACACGCGGCCATGCTCTTGAACGCCGAACTGGGACTGCCGTATGTGGTCTCGGTGCATGGCCTCGACGCATTTTCCACCGAGCAGGTCAAGGGACGAGCAGGCGAGTGGTGCCGCCGGATTTCCCAGCGTGTGTACCATTCCTCGCGCCGCGTGATTTGCATCAGCGAGCGCGTTCGCGAGCAGGTCCTGGAAGGCCTAGGTCGCAGTTGCCGCACCTCCGTCGTTTACAACGGAGTAGACCCAGAGCTGTTCTCGCCGGGGAGTGAAACGTCTTCTGGCGAGCCGCTCGTGCTCAGCGTCGGCAACCTGATCGCGATCAAGGGGCATGACCTGCTCATTCGGGCGGTTGCATCGCTGGCTCCTGAGTTTCCCGAGCTCACGCTGGATATCATCGGTGACGGCCCGGAGCGTTCCCGCCTGCAGGCGCTGGCTCGGCAACTCCAAGTTCCCGACCGGGTGCATTTTCTTGGACGTCAGTCCCGGCATCAAGTAGCCGCGGCCATGCGCCGGTGCACGGTATTTGCGCTCCCCAGCCGCTATGAAGGTTTGGGTTGCGTCTATCTGGAAGCCATGTCGGTGGGCAAGCCCGCGATTGGCTGCCGCGGGCAGGGAATTGCCGAGATTATCCAGCACGGCTCGAATGGTTTTCTGGTTGGTCCTGACAACGAGAAGGAACTGGCACTTGCCCTGGCGATGCTGCTCCGCGACCCCGTGCGCCGCCGTAATCTCGGCGCCGCAGCGCGAGACACGATTCTGGAGCGGCTCACGCTGGCGCAGCAGGCGGAAAGCCTGGTGCGAATCTACCGGGAGTCAGCCGCATGACGCGCCGCCTGGTGCTTCTGACAGAGATTATCTCTCCCTATCGCATTCCGCTGTTTAACGCTCTGGCCCGGCACGAAAGCATCGATTTACATGTCATTTTCCTGGCCGAGACCGACCCAAATCTGCGGCAATGGCAGGTCTACAAAGAAGAGATCAAGTTTTCGTATGAGGTCCTGCCTTCATGGCGGAGGCGCCTGGGCAGGTACAACGTGTTGCTAAACCGCGGGCTCGGCCGGGCACTGGCTGCAGCTTCGCCCGAAGTCATCTTGTGCGGAGGGTATAGCTATATCGCTTCCTGGCAGGCTCTTCTTTGGGCCCGTTCCCGGAGCATTCCGTTTCTTCTTTGGTCGGAGAGCAACCGGCAGGATCTGCGGCGCGGCCACGCTCTGGTGGAATTTCTGAAGGCTGAATTTGTTCACCGGTGCGACGGATTCGTCGTGCCCGGCCGATCGGCTCGGGAGTATCTTCGCGCTCAGAAAATCAAGGAAACCTCTATATTCACGGCACCGAATGCCGTGGACAATGATTTCTTCGGTTCTGCTGCGGCCATCGTTCGCTGGGAAGCATGCGCTCGCCGCCGCGAGCTAGGCCTGCCGGACCACTACTTTCTATTTGTGGGCCGCCTGGTGCCGGAGAAAGGGGTGTTTGAGTTGCTATCCGCTTATGCCAAACTGGATGAGGCGCTGCGCCAGCAGGTTGGCCTGGTAGTCGTCGGCGACGGCGCATCGCGGCGGCGACTGGAGGAGCAGTCAGCTTCCATCACGCCGGGACGGGTGAGATTCTCCGGCTTTGCTCAGCGGGAACGGCTCGCCGAGTATTACGCTCTTGCCCAGGTGCTGATTCTGCCGACTTACACGGATACGTGGGGATTGGTCGTGAATGAAGCCATGGCTTGCGGTTTATCGGTGATTCTCAGCCGGGCGGCCGGATGCGCAGCCGACTTAGTGAAGGAGCACTGGAACGGCCTGCTGATTCCGCCGAAGGATGTAGCAGCGCTCACTGAAGCCATGACAAGTCTTGCCAATCACCCGGAACTGTGTGTGACAATGGGCGCCAACGCCGTGCAGTATATTTCCCACTATTCCCCGGCCGAATGGGCAACGGGCATTGCCCGAGCGGTCGAGATAACGGCAGGTGCCCGTGCCTGAGCGCTTTTCCAAGGTGGCGCTGATCGCTGTGGCGGCTATGTGTCTGCCGCTGGTCGCCTATTTTGCTTATGCCCGCCCAGGGTATTTCACGAGCCCGGCCTATCTCGGGAGAGTTGTCCTGTTCGAGCTTCTCATTGCCGCCGTCTGTTTGTACCGCCGAGTTTTCTTCCTGCTGGTCATTCTTGCGTTTCTCTTTGCTGGCGCGATCCTGCCCCTCGGAGGACTCTGGCTTACGGTTCGCTGGTTCTTTCTCGGAGCGGGGGCCTTGGTTGGCTCCATCATCATGCTCAAAGAGCGCCGTCATCATTTCGGTCTGTTCCATGCTCTGGCCATGTTTGCTGCTCTGGCTGCGCTGGTATCGGCGGCTGTTTCCCGGTATCCCGGCTTTGCCCTGCTGAAAGCTTTCAGCCTGGTCCTGCTGTTCGTCTATACGGGTACGGGAGCGAGACTCGCCGTGACCGGACGCGAATCCCGCTTCTTCACGGGTTTGCTGATGGGCTGCGAGGTGTTTGTAGGAGCGATGGCGGTCTTTTACTTCCTTGGGTTCGAAGCCATGGGGAATCCCAACTCGCTGGGTGCAGTGATGGGAGTGGTCGGAGCCCCGATTCTTCTGTGGGGAACGCTACTGGATGAGAATGACTTCGTTCTACGCCGCCGCCAGATCTTGTGTGCCGTCGCACTGTACCTGGCATTCCACAGTCAGGCGCGCGCCGGCCTGGCTGCAGCTTTTGTCTCCTGTGGGTTGCTGTGTCTGGCCCTTCGCAGGTACAAGTTGCTGGGGCAGGGCCTTGTTATCCTCGTCATTCTGGTGACCTCTTCCGCAATTCTCAATCCAGAGGCATTCTCGAAGGAAGTTTCCCGGTTGAACGCTGACGTTGTGTTCAAGGGAAAAGATCCGAACCTGGGTGTATTTGCCTCGCGACAAACGCCCTGGCAGGGAGCAGTCGAAGTCATCCGCAAGCACTTTTGGTTTGGATCCGGCTTCGGCACCACGGATAACGGCCAGGACGCCAGCGCATTCCTCAATCAATACAGCAGGTACGCCACCAGCGAGAGGGTTACGAGAGAAAACGGCAGCAGCTACCTGACCATTGCGACCTGGGTCGGGATGCTGGGGGTTGTGCCTTTTGCCTTGCTCCTGGTTGTGCTCCTGGGGAGCGTCCTGCGCACGGTGTTGTGGATGTTGAACACCGGAAATCCGTCCCATCCTGCCGTTCCTCTCGCCATGGTCATGGTCGCCGGTCTGGTTCACGCTGCGTTCGAAGACTGGTTGTTCGCCGTGGGTTACTACCTTTGCGTGTTTTTCTGGAGCCTGGCATTCGTCCTCGTGGATGTTGCGCCTTACTCACCGCTTCCCCAGCTCTCATTCAGGTGGCGGCCCCGGCCAGTGCCGCAGCGTTGGGGCGGAGTTGCTCCGAGCCCATGATGCATTTGTTCATCAACAGCCTCGCTGCCCGCGCGGGCGGGGGCCTCACCTACATTCGCAACCTGATTCCCCACCTGGCCGCCACGCCTGGCCTGCGTGTGACCGCGGCGCTGGAACCTGGCCTGGCCCAAGAATTTCGCGATTTCACAAACCTTGCTTTCCTGGAATTACGAGTCTCGTCCGCTCGCCGCTTCTGGTGCGAACAGTCGGCACTTCCTGGTCTGATCCGGGATTGCCGCGCCGATGTGCTGCTTTCCACAGGGAACTTCGCGCTCCGGAACTCTCCCGTGCCGCAAATACTGCTATCGCGCAATTCTCTGTACACGTCAGCCGATTCTTACCGCGACTTGCGTTCCCGCCGCGAGTACGGCGCATGGCTGGGTACCCGCCTGAGAGCTTTCATGGCCAAGAGGTCAATCCATTGGGCGGACGCAACCGTGGCCCCGAGCGAGGCATTTGCCGCCGAACTGCAACGCTGGACGGGATGCCGCATCCAGGCTATTCATCATGGCTTTGACCACGAGGCGTTCACCCGCAATAGCCGTCCGCTCAACGCGGAAGTCGAGGCCAAGCTGCGATCTGCGGAAGACTCGCTCAAGCTTTTGTTCGTAAGCCACTACAACTACTACCGAAACTTCGAAACCCTGATCCGCAGTCTCCCGTTCCTGCGCGATCGTCTGACCGGTCGTTCGGTGAAGCTCCTGCTGACTTGCAAGCTGGCCGCCGGGCAGAATCCGGGCGCGTACCGCCCTGAGCCCGCGGCAAAGCTGGTGAAGGAACTAGGAGTTGGAGATATGGTGGCCGAACTCGGAACGATTCCTTACAGTCAGCTTCATCACCTCTATCGCCGCGCCGATGTCTATGTGACTGCGGCCTACGCAGAGACCTTTGCACACCCACTGGTCGAGGCGATGGACAGCGGTCTGCCCGTGGTCGCTTCTGACCTGCCTGTGCACAGAGAGATATGTGGTGAAGCGGCCCTCTACTTTCCTCGTTTTTCCCCCCAGGAATTAGCGGCTCGCATTGTGGAAGTTGTCTCGACGACCGGCCTGGCGGCGCGACTGTCCGCCACCGGAGCCGTGCGGTCAGCGGCGTTCAGCTGGAGAAAGCACGCCGATGAATTGTTATCGCTCGCCGGCTCGCTCGCCGCAAGAACTGAACCAGCGTCTGAGAGGCCCAGGTAGTGGCTCAGTTTCAAGTTTGACGATTCCTCTCCACCGGCTGTCATCCTGAGCGAAGCCGCTTTTCAGGCGGAGCGAAGAGCCTGCCCTGAGCGAAGTCGAAGGGATCTCGCGTGGACCAAACAAGTACTATACTGCACGCGAGATCCCTCGCCGCGCTGGTGAAAGCGCGGGGCTTCGGGATGACGCCGAAGCAGAGGTTAAGATTCAAATTGAGCCACTACCAGGCTCCTGAGGTGGTTGATTCCATTCCTACCCGGCGCATAGAATTCCTTGCTTCAATCTTTCCATTCGGGTGCTGGGAGATTCTGTGACAAGCATGAGGTGGCGCAGCGTTCTGGTCGCGGTGTTGCTTCTCGCATCCGGAGCGGAGTTCTGCGCCCGTGGTCCGCTTCGTGCGGTGCGCGAAATGGCTTGGAACGACTTTCTTCCCCTCTACATTCAGTCTAGAGCGTGGGCATATGGCAAAGATCCCTACAGCGCCCAGTCTTTCATTTCGCAGTGGCCATCCGGCAATCGGCGTCCTGCCTGGGTAGATAGCGACACAGCGAATGGAGTATTAGAGCTGAAGCGGGGGATGCCGCCTCCTTATCCCCCGAGCAGTTTGGTTGTGCTTTCGCCCTTCAGCATGCTTCCTTGGGCGGTCGCGGAGCCGTTGTGGATCGTCATAAGCATCGCTGCTGTGGTGCTGTCGCCGTTCGCGTTCCTTTCGATCTGCGGCTGCAGTCTGGCGGAGCTGCGCGCTCAACTATTCCTGGCGGCGGCGTTTGCCCTAGCCCCCTTGCACACTGGTCTGGCGACTGCTCATCTGACCATGTTAACCATCAGCCTCACAGTCTTCACGGTTTGGGCTGCGCGCTTTGGCAGAGGAAAGACCGCCGGCGTCCTATTGGCAATTGCCGTCTGCCTGAAGCCTACCGTGGCCGGCGGATTACTGCTTTTCTATCTGGTTCGCCGGCGGTGGAAAGTAGCCGGCATTGCATGCGCGGCCGCGGCGATGATTGGTGTTCTCGGGGCTTCTCGTCTCACGATCGCGGGAGTGCCCTGGCTTGCTTCCTACTTCGAAAATATTCGAAGGATTTTTGCTTCGGGGTCGCTCACAGATTTCGCACAGAAGGATGCAATCCGGTTCAATCTGATTAATGCCCAGGTGTTTTTCTACAGCCTGCTTGGAAATGTTTCTGTTGCCGACCGACTGGCGCAGTTGCTGGGGACGGCGTTTCTGGGATCTTGGCTCTGGCTTTGCTGGCGGCGCCGCGCGACCTCTGAACTGCTGGAAATCAGCGCTATCGCTGTCATCAGCCTGATTCCTGCCTACCACAGGTTCTATGATGCCGGGTTGTTGATCTGGCCTCTGGCATGGAGCCTGTTGCTGGCGGGAAAGCGTTCAACTGTGGCTATAACCCTCGCGGCGATTGTGCCGTTTCTGGTGCCGGGGCCGGTTCTCCTCACCGAACTTGTGCGCACAGGCCGGATTCCAGCCGCAGTCGCGAACGGATGGTGGTGGAACGCAATCGTCCTTTCTCATGAAGCCTGGGACTTGATCTTGTTGGCAGTTCTGCTTCTTTACTTCATGGCCCGAGGGTCATCGGAGCGAGGATCATCGGAGCGATCGCTGCCCGATTCACAGGCTCTGGCGTGAAGGGAGTCAGACGAGAGTCTGCGCTCTGCGAGCGCCAGCTTTCTCCATCGCGCGGGCAACTTCCGCAACCGCTCGCTCAGAGAGTTCGGGATACATTGGCAGGGAGAGTACCCGTTCTGCCGCAGCCTCGGCGTGAGGGAATGATCCCCTCCCGTATCCAAGACTCGCATACACAGGTTGCAAGTGAGCCGGCACGGCATAGTGAACCGCAGTCTGGATTCCCTCTGCCAGCAGCGCCGCTTGCAAGTTGTCGCGATCGTCCGCGCGCACCGTGTAGACGTGATAAACGTGGCGTGCCCATGGCATCTCGGCGGGCAGCTCGACTCCGCAGCCTGCCAGCAGTTGGTTGTACTTGCCGGCCACGGCTCGACGCGCTTCGGTCCACTGCTCCAAATGCCGGAGCTTGACCCGCAGGATCGCTCCCTGGAACCCTTCCATCCGGTAGTTATACCCGTGCAGCACGTGGTGGTACTTGCGATCCTGGCCCCAATCACGCAGCATGCGAATCGAGCGCGCATACTCCGCGTTGCTGGTGGTCACGGCGCCGCCTTCGCCATAAGCTCCCAGGTTCTTGGCGGGATAGAAACTAAAGCAGCCGATGTCACCCATGCTTCCGGTCGTTCGTCCCTTGTACTTTGCGCCATGTGCCTGGGCCGCATCTTCGATTACGACCAGTCCGTGGCGGCGCGCCAGATCGAGGATGGGGTCCATGTTCGCAGTCTGGCCGTAAAGATGCACCGGCAGGATCGCCTTCGTGCGAGGCGTAATGGCAGCCTCGATCGCTGCCGGATCCATGGTGAAAGAACGCGGATCAATATCCACCAGCACCGGCCGCGCTCCCGTGAACATGACTGCGGCTACGCTGGCTATAAAGGTGAACGGCACCGTGATGACTTCGTCGCCTGGTCCGACGCCTGCCGCCAGCAAGGCCAGATGCAGGGCGCTGGTGCCCGAGTTCAGGGCAATGCACTCAGCCGCCCCGCAATAGGCAGCAAATTCCTTTTCAAAGGCCGCTACCTCGGAGCCGAGAACAAACTGACAAGTATCCAGGACTCGGGCGATAGCCGCATCAATTTCCGGTTTGATGCTCTGGTACTGCGCCTTCAAATCGAGATACGGCACCTTAATGGAAGAGTTTGACATTCGAAACCTTGATCAAACGCACGAGGAACGAATCATCTGTTTTGAAGCTAGCTGCTGGTCTAGCAGGTAGTGGCTCAGTTTGAATCCTATCCTCCTATGAGGCGTCATCCCGAAGGCCCGCGCTTTCACCAGCGGGCCGAGGGATCTGGCGCGCACAAACGAGGCGCCCCGCGCGGGATCCCTCGCTCCGCCTGAAAAGCGGCTGCGCTCGGGATGACGCCATCGAACAAGGTGGGGATGGTCAAAATTCAAACTCAGCCACTACCGTTCAGCATCGAGCTGTTTCGTACTCACACACGAGCTTATATACTAATGCTTTCCAGCCCAAAGGAAACTCCCTTTCATGCGTTCTCCGTCGCGAATGGAAATCGCCGTACTGTGGATAATCTCTGCTGTGCTCTTCGTCGCCGTGGTCTCTCATTTCCGCCCTTTCATCGCCA
>Ga0209039_10001436_pt1 | contig 22158 bp, 23 predicted proteins | sample BogFormECP12_OM1_FD_188238 | JGI IMG/M metagenome (GOLD analysis project Ga0209039, IMG submission 188238) | Bog forest soil microbial communities from Calvert Island, British Columbia, Canada - ECP12_OM1 (SPAdes) (version 2) | ecosystem: Environmental > Aquatic > Freshwater > Wetlands > Bog ... | reverse complement strand
CTAACGGCAAGCTGGCGGGTTGCCAACCCGCCGCAGGTTGCCAACCTGCCCCACAGCTAAATTCTGTGTTTTCTTTGCCTTATCCGTGTTCATCCGTGGCTAATTGCCCAGGGTGAACCGCCGCGACGCCCCAGCTCGGAGGGAAGTCAGAGGTGTTGAACGTGAGCAACTGCTGAATTCCGTGAACAAGCAGCAGCGATGCCAGGCGCGCGTCGTGAGCCCGTTTGCCAATGACCTGGCAACGGCCGACCAGTTCGAACCAGCGCTCCAGAACATCCGGCGTCTCATCGAGTATCGAGAACTGGTCGCGCAACGCGCGAATCACATCGGCCGTGGCTGCGGCGGACCAGCCGAGTCCGTTCACCGGCTCCGGACGGGTTGCTACCGCCCAGAACTCGACAATGACCTGCGCGCCAATAAAGACGGAATTATTGGTCGCTAGCAGGTGCTCCACGGCAGCTACAGCGATTTCATGCTCTGGGCTTCGTTGGTCGGCGAACCGGAGCAGCACGTTGGTATCGATGAGCCAACTCATCAATCGTAGAGGTTCTCGCGGCGCAACGCTTCGGCCGGTATCGCAGGACCTTCACGCTTCGGGAGGCGGGCGACCCAATCGCGAAACACGCGGGCCCGCTCTCCAGACGATAGCGTTTCCTGGCGAGCGTCACAACCTTCAGGAACCAACCGAAGGGCATGCCCTTCCTGTTCCAGGCGGAACCGCGCGCGCGGGCCGGCGCCCAGCACCCCGGCCGGGATCCGGAGCTCGCCATTTGCATTGGTTTCCAGGATGGTGGGCTCAACCATAGATTGCCACCTTTATGCTAGCACGGGCCGGAACAACGATGAATGGCAGCGGATGAACACGGATGAACACGGATAAAGCCAAGAAAGCAAAGTCTTTTGGTTATCTGTGTTCATCCGTGTTCATCCGTGGCTGATTGGTCTTGCGGGGTTTCCGGCTACGGTGGTGTTCGCCGGGACGCTCCGGGTCACTACGGCGCCGGCTCCAACCATGGCGTTCTCGCCGACCGTGACTCGGGCCAGGATGGTGGCGCCGGAGCCGATCGAGGCACCACGTTTGATCAGGGTGGATTCGACCTGCCAATCCTGCTCGGTTTGCAGGGCGCCGCCGGGGGCGGTGGCGCGCGGGTAGATGTCGTTGATGAAGGTGACGCCGTGGCCGATGAAGACATCGTCCTCGATGGTGACGCCTTCACAGATGAAGGTGTGACTGGAAATCTTGCAGTTGCGGCCGACCTTGGCGTTCTTCTGAATCTCGACAAACGCGCCGATTTTGGTGTTATCGCCAACCTCGCAGCCGTAGAGGTTGATGAACTTCGAGAGTTTGACGTTCTGGCCGAATTTGACGTCGGGGGCGATGCAACAGTAGTCGCTCATAAGAAGAAGGAATGGCAGCGGATGAACACGGATGAACACGGATAAAACCAAAGCACATTTTGTTTTTGCTTATCCGTGTTCATCCGTGTTCATCCGTTGCTAATTATTTTGGTTAGAGTTGGACGGGGCGGCCACGGTCTTTCAGGGAAAGGGCGGCGGCTTCGAGGAGGCGCACTACTTTGAGGCCGGCAATGCCGTCGTTGAACGGAGTCTCGCTCTTGTCGATGCACTCGACGAAGTATTTGGCCTCGAGTTTCAGGGCCTCGGTCTGATCGACTTTGGGGGCCCACATGTCTCCCGAGCGATAACTGACCAGAAGATCGTAGATGCCCTGACCGTGCGCGATTTCGACGCCTTTGTCGTATACCTTGATCTTCTCGTCCGCCTCCAGGTCGTTCCACACCACCATTTTCTTCTCGCCGCCGATCAAAGTGGTTCGCACCTTGACCGGAGAGAGCCAGTTGACGTTGATGTGGGCCAACATGCGCGAAAAGTAGATGGTGACGTACGCCATGTCCTCCAGGCCGTTCAAGTGGCACTGGCCGGTGGCACTGACGCTCTCCGGCTCGGCGTCGATCAGGTAGTTCATGATGGAGAGATCGTGCGGCGCCAGGTCCCAAATCACGTTGACATCGTGTTGGAACAGGCCGAGGTTGACGCGCGAGGAATCGTAATAAAAGAGCTTTCCGAGAACGCCCTGGTCGATCATCTGCCGGATCTTGCGGACGGCTCCCGTAAAAAGGAAGGTGTGATCGACCATGATCTGCAACTTCCTGGCGGCCGCGAGGTCGATCAGTTGCGAGGCCTCCGACGAGGTCGAGGTGAACGGTTTCTCGACAAAAACGTGTTTCCCGTTTTCGAGGGCCAGTTTGGCGAACTCGAAGTGGGTCCAGACTGGCGTGATGACTGCTACTGCATCGATATGGGGCGAGCGGACGATCTCCGAAACATCGCCGGTGACTTGTACACCCGGATGAGCTTTTTGGGCACGCGCCTGCGCGGCGGGATTGGCATCGCAAATGGCGGCCAGTTGGCAGCCATCCGCGGCTTGAAAATTCCGGGCAACGACGGGTCCCCAGTAACCATAGCCGATAATGCCAACTCGAATCATGAGAACTCCGAAAGAAAGAAGAATGGCAACGGATGAACACGGATGAACACGGATAGAACAAAAACCTTAAGACAAGATTCTTATCCGTGTTTATCCGTGTTCATCCGTTGCTATTTGTTTTGGTTAATGCGCGCCGCTGGCCGAGAAGACGGCTAGGGGCGTCTGTAAGAGGATCTTGATGTCCAGCCAGAGCGACCAGGAAGTCGCGTACTGCAGGTCCATGCGAACCATGTCGTCGAATTTCACCCGGCTTCGTCCTGCAACCTGCCACAAACCGGTGATCCCCGGTTTGGCAGCCAGCAGACGCGTGCGGTGCCAGGTATGGTAACTCTCGACTTCGTAGGGGAGCGGCGGCCGCGGGCCGACGAGGGACATATCGCCCTTCAAGACATTCAGGAACTGCGGCAACTCATCGAGGCTGGTTCTGCGCAGAAAGCGCCCGATGGGTGTGACGCGCGGATCGGCGGTGAGTTTGTAGGTGGGCTGGCCTTCCGGCGTCTGGCTGGAACCGCTGGCGATGAAGCGCTTTACATATTCCTTGTGGATGGTGGGGTCGTTGTTGACGCACATGGACCGGAACTTCAGGAAGTTGAACTTTCTGCCGTATTGCCCGAGCCTTTGCTGACAAAAGAGGACCGGTCCTTTGGAAGTGAGCTTGATGACGATCGCGACGGCAAGGAACAAGGGCATGCCGAAGAGCAGAGCCAGCAAGCTGCCCGCGACATCCATCGCCCTTTTCGCCAGGCGGGGCAAAGACTTCGGCGCTGTCTCGTGGAGCAGGTCGTCGTACAAGACCGATTCGGTTTCGTCCACGGGGCTGCTCTGGTCCCAGTCTTCGGGAAAGACGTGGAACGACAGTCGGATCTGGTTGATCTGGCCGATCGTTAAACTGCCGGTCAGCGCCTTGGTCACCTTGGTAAGAAGGGCGTCGGCGACCACTCGCCCGTCCGCATCGGCGCCGAGTTCCGTGAAAATCACACCGATAGTGGACTCTTGCTTGTACCACCCCTTGGTGTCAGTATCGCGAGTGGAGCGGGACAGCGCGAGGAGCACTTTCTCGAGCGCGCGGTGGTCGCCTTCGGGCTTCAAAAGCTTGGTGGATTCCAGGAGCATCAGTACGAAACTCCTGCCGGAGCGTTCAGTCCGTTTGCGCTCGACGAACAGCATGCGGGCGAAAAGCTCCCGGGAGAGTATCCCATAATCCTCCATGAGGATAGAGGTGTGGGCGGCGTGCGAGTCTTCGTCACGCCGGTGTAACAGTGAGGTGGATCGTGCTGGGCTTGTCACGGTTTTGCTCGCCTCTGGTGCTCGATTGTTGCGGATGAACATGGATAACAGATGTTCATCCGCGACTGATGATCAGACCTGCTTTTCCCCAATATGGGGATAATGAAAAGAGATTTTGGGGCTGAGTTAGCCACGATTTGGAAAAACTCCAAGCGGAGGCTCAACCTATGGCGCGGCGAGCAATCACGGGCTCCGAAACTTGCATTGGGGACATCGACTCGGCTGACGCCGAAGGTGCTTCCGCTCGCGCCTGAATGGGCTGTGGAACCTTCTTTTCCTTCTTGATCGACAGCCTTTTCATTCTGTACAGCAGGGCCTTGTAGTCGATCTGTAGCAGTTTCGATGCCTGCTTACGGTTCCAGTTTGTGGATTTCAAGACACCGACGATGGCGGCACGCTCGGCCTCTTGCTTGTCCCTTGCCACTTGCTCGAGCACGGAAGTCGCTCCTGAAGGCACGATCGGAATGTTGACCGGCGGGGGCGCGGCGGCGGGGGTGGTTGCAGCGAGCGCCGAGCCATTAACGGGCCTCTGTTGCAGGTTGCGGCGCAGTTCCTGCTCTATTGACATCGCCTTCCGGAAAACCAGGAACTTGCGAATCATGTTCTCGAGCTCGCGGACGTTACCGGGCCAGTTGTAGTCCAAGAACAGTTCTTTGAGCGCCGGCGGGATCTGGATCGGCAGCGCGTCCGAAGCAGTGTGCTTTCGGAGCAGGAACTCCGATAGCGGAATGATATCCTCTCTCCGTTCGCGAAGAGGTGGGACCCGGATGTTGATGACATTAAGGCGGTAATAGAGATCCGCCCGGAAGTGGTTTTCAGCAATGGCCTTTTCCAGGTCGCAGTGTGTGGCGGCGATGACGCGGACATCCACCTTTATGGTTTCCTTGCCGCCGAGGCGCTGGAATTCCTGATCTTGTAATACTTGGAGTAGTTTAGCCTGGAGTTTGAAATCCATGTCGCCGATTTCGTCGAGCAGGATCGTGCCACCATCGGCGAGCGCGAACATACCAGGTTTCTTGTCGACGGCGCCGGTGAAGGCGCCCCGCTCATAGCCGAACAACTCGCTTTCGACTAATTCGGAGGGAAGAGCGGCGCAATTGAGCTTCAAAAAGGATTTCTTCGCACGCGGCGAACAGGCATGCAGTTCCCGCGCGATGACTTCCTTTCCGGTACCCGTCTCTCCCAGGATCAGAACAGGTGCTTCGGACCAGCCGATCTCGCCGAGCACGTCCTGCAGGTCCCGCATTTGCGGGGACGTGCCAAACAGGATCTGCTTATTGGCGGGTGCGGCCGTTTTTTCGATGGGGTTGGGGACCACGGGCGGCGTGTTATCAAGGACCACTTTGAGCGCTTTGCGGAGATCGTCGGGTCGGATTGGCTTGGCAATGAAATCGTTCGCCCCGCTCTTCATGGCGTCCACGACGTTCAGGGCCGAGGATGCGCCCGAAATCATGATCACGGGCAGATCCCGATTGAAACGGCGGATCTCCCTCAGGGCTTCGATCCCATCTCTGCGCGGCATGATGATGTCAAGCACAACCGCGGAAATGGGGATTTGGTTCGCGCGAAGGCATGCCAGGACTTCTTCCCCGTCCTGTGCGACCTCAATTGAATATCCCTGGCATTTGAGGGCGGTCTCGAGGTAATTGCGTACTTCGAGATCGTCCTCGCCCAACAGGATTGTGCGACCGTTCTTGGCGGCAGGCATCTACGATCAGCTCTCCTCGATCCCAGCCAGACATGCTCTTTCAGGGTCAATGTGCCCAGCGGAGACACGCGTATCGATCGGTTGAACGGGGAGGACGAAGGAAAAGACGGCGCCGGCAGAGCGGCTCTCGGCCCAGACCTGTCCTCGATGCTGTTGCAGGATCATGCGGCAAATCGCCAAGCCGAGGCCCCCGCCCGAGCGGTCTTGCCCGCCGGAATAAGAGGTATATTCCTCGAAAATCTTGGCCAGATGCACGGCGGGAATCCCCGGTCCGGAGTCGCGGATATCCACTCGCAAGGAGTTGGGGGTTTTGGCCTGTTTGGAACGGCGGTCCTTTGATGGGTCCAGCGACGCGACGCGTCGGGTTCTACGCTCCCAGAAGAACGGGTATCCCCGGATCTCGATTGTCCCGTTCCGAGGCGTAAATCTGCATGCATTATCCAGCAGATTGATGAGTGCCTGTTCGATTTGCGGTCTTCCGAAGAGCAGGCCGTCCGGTGGCTGCTCGAAGTCTACCCTGACGGTAATTCGCTTATCTTCGAGGAATAGAGCGACTTCGTGCAGGGCATGGTTGATACAATCGCGCATGTCGGCCTCCTCGAGGTTCAGTTCTTGGCTGCCGTTCGCGCGGATGCTCAACTGGAACATCGCGTTGGATAAACGAGAGAGTCGTGTGGCGCTGTGCTGCATTCTTCCAAGGACCTCCCGCTGGTCCGGCGTCAAGGAGCCGAGTTCCTCCTCCAACAGAAGGGCGCAGTATCCACTGATCGCGGTCAGGGGAGCCCGAAAATCGTGGAGAGAGCGGGCCAGGAAGTTGGTTCTCTCCTGGTCGTATTCCTGCAGCTTGAGGTTGGCCTGGATCAGGAACTGCAGCATTTCATCGCGCTCAACTCGCAGCGCATCTGTGCTCCCAGCGAGGCTACCGCTGTCGTGGGCCCGCTGTTGATGAGCGTCGCTGAGGAAAACGCGCAGGGTGGCCGCCGTGACGGGCTTGAGCAGCACGTTGATATCGACCGTGCCCACCAGCGCCTGAAGCGCGGGCAGATGTTTACGGTGAAGGAGGAACAAGGACTTCCGCAACTTCGCTGGATCGAGGTCTTGCGGAATGGGCATTTCCCCAGGGATGAAATCCCAGAGGCATAAGTCCTCCTGAGAAGGACACTGGCCCGGAAACCCGACTTCCAGCCTCGATTCCGTGCCGAACATCTCGCACAGAATCTCCCGACAGAAATCGGCTAGCTTTTCATCATTTGAGAAGAGGAGAATGTTCATTCTCGCCTGGCCTCCTATCTTGCGGTACGCACGCCCTCACAAGTGCCGCCAGAGACACGGATCGACTGCGCGACACGGGCTCACGACGTTACACTCTCTCGCTCCAGAAGGAACGAGACTTGGGACTCCAACTGGCGAACCCGTTCATCCAACGCCGACAGTTTGGCGGCGAAACCGTCTTGTGGCCCGGCCGGGTCGGTCACAATGCGGTGCAGCGCGAGGCGTGTCAGCTCGGAGATGTTGCGGGCGCCGTGGGTGCGATAGTGCGTTTTGAGAACTTCATACTCCACCTCGGAAAGGCGGAGACTGATCATCTTGCTTCTGTGATCCGAATCAGGCATGTAGGGAACTCCGACGGGGGAGGTTAGGCGATTGCAGCCACCGAGGCGATGCGGCTTCCGCGCATCGCTTTGTTTCTAGTGGAACGTGAAGGCTTTGCACGCCTTCCTAGGACTGAGGATGGCTGTACTTAGCCAGCTTGCGCCATGGAGCGGGTGCGTTGGGACAGGGTGACGGCGCGGGGGCCCATGCCCTTGGCGATGGGGCGCGCCCATTCGCGGTCGATTTCGACGGCGACGGAACGTTGCAGCAGGTTGACGGAAACTATGAGGCGATAGACCTTGTCTGCGTTCGTGATGATGCCTTCCAAGCCTGCCAGGGGGCCGCGCTCGATGTACACCTTGGAGCCGATGGTGAGGAATGGCCACGGCAGGGCGGCAAGCCCGGAACGCAGGATGGCCCGAATGGCCTCGATCTCTTCCTCATCAACTGGAACGGGGGTCTTGCCGGCGCCGACGATGCCGATGACGCCGGGCGTGGTCAGGATAGGCATCAGGCGATCGGTCACATCGCAACGGCAGAACAGATAGCCGGGGAAGAGAGGGAGTTCCAGTTCTTTGAACCGGTCGGACCAGCGCCGCCGGGAGCGATAGAGCGGAAGGAATTCTTCGTAGCCCTTGCCCCGGAGGGTGGCGGCGGCGACGCTTCCCAACCTGGATTGAATCCGAATAGCGTACCAAGGCAAATTGTCCGACACAACCTCTCCCTATCCGACGTATTTGGACAAGCTGCCGCCATTAGAGCCCCAATGGCGGGATCTACCTGAAATTGGACTAAAAGCAACCCGACTCCGACCGTATGGCATTCGCCATACGCGGGATGCAATACGCGATATTAGGGGTTACGGGCCTCAAAGTAAAGAATGTAGAACAGGGAAAAAGTACTGGGAAGGTACGGGAAAGCACACAATATCTCTGCATTACATCGTGATACACGGCACTTGGTCGGTCAGATTCGGCGGGTATGAAATCTAAGGTTGTAGGGATCTTCCGACACAAAATGGTACTTACAGGACCCCCCATTTGCGCCTCCGGCTTACCGCTGGTGCGACCAAGGCGCTGCTGGGGACGTTCGCGTCTACGGGTCGGAGCAAGGGCATCAAGCGAGGTTGTGGTCGATGACGTAGCGCACGAGGTCGGCTGTCGAGGTGAGGCCCAACTTATTGAGTACGCGGCGCTTGTAGGTGCTGACGGTCTTAGCGCTCAAGCTCAATCCGGCGGCGATCGAGCCGGTACGCCCGCCGGCCGCAACCGCCAGCAAGACCTTGCATTCCTGGGCCGAGAGTTTGGCGTGGGGGACAATGGGCCTGGGGCTGTCAACCTCGCGGCGAATCGATTTACCGAAATACGTCTTTCCCTCGAGGACACTCTTGACAGCGTTGATCACAGTGGAACGGCCGGAGCTCTTGGAGATGAAACCGGCGGCGCCAAGTTTCAGGGAACGGGCGGCGTACAGTGAATCCGATTGCATGCTCAGCATGAGCACGGCGGCCTCGGGACGGCGGGTGCGGATTTCGCGCAGGACGAAGAAGCCGTCGTGGTCCGGAAGACCGATATCGAGAATCACGAGACGCCAGGAATGGGCCCCGATTTTAGACAAAGCTTCTTCGGCAGTCTTCGCCTCGCCAAAGGCGAGGTCGCGGATCTCGTGGTTCAGCACCTGTTTCAGGCCCTCTCGAATGAGCAGATGATCGGCAACAATCAGTATCGGTAGCTTGAGTGCCTGTCGCATTACTCCTCATGCGGATCGTATCCCCTGGGTACGCCAGAGAGACTCCGCGCCTTTAGGCGAACAAGGCTATACCTCAAGCCGCTGTCGCCATTCGACGCCGCGCGGGAAACCCCATCGCCAAAGGGAATTATACCTGTGGGTGCTAGGCGAAGAAAGCGAAATCAGACGAATTGAAGCGAACTGCCATCAGCCGAGCTCGGCCGTACCCGCAGCCTTCTGAGGGTTCCGGGAAACTTCGGGTAGTCCCGTTGTAAATCTCCACACCGGGCGGAAGACTCAACCGGCCAAGCAATTCTGGCCTGCAATGGAAGCTGTACACGCGAATCGTTCCGATCGCACGGCCCGCTTTAGGCGTGAAGCCACGTGCTGGCATCGCTGAATCACCGCAACGTCGCGGCCATCCGCGGGCGGACGCTAGGTCGACGGTTTCTGCTTCCGGAGTTCCTCCGCGTCGATGCGGTCCTTGGCGCGGCCCGTGGCGTCCTTGTTGCGGAGGAGAGACGACCGGCCGATGAAGTTGACGGGTAGGCCATCCAGATCGCCGGGGGCGCGATCTTCCCATGCATCGTCGAAACTCACACCCGTGACTGAGGTCATCAGGTCAATGCGGTTCGGCTCGTAACCGAGCTGGATCACTTTTCCTGTGAGTGTCAGATCGGAGGCGGATATGTCGAGGCTGCCGAATCCGAATTGAGAAAGCGCCCGCAGTACGCGCACCGCGTTGGCGTGGCTGGGGCGAATCAGGAAGTCGATATCTGCGGAGTACCGGGGAAATCCATGCCACGAAACGGCGAGCGCGCCGACGACCAGATACTCAACTTCGTTCGAGTTCAAGCACTCGATAAACTCTCGCAAATCGCTGCTTAAAGGCATCGGGGTGGGCTCGCTCTCGCAGTTCAAAGAATATGGCGGCCCGCTGCTGCGGGGTCATTTGAGCGCGGGAAAGGGCATCGGCGGCATCGGCTTCCTCAAAGTTGTCGAAAACGCGGACTACTTTCTCCATAATCTCATTTTACGCTGGTTGTTCGATTGTGGCGGCGGGGATCTCGCGTACTGAACTTGCTAATGCGTTCACCTTCAAGCATGTGGAGATTTTAGGGCCTGAATGGCCTATAATATGGCATGGCTCTGGGGCGGCCACCATATCATCTCCGGGGTGAAAGCGGGCGCCAAGAACCCGGCGCAGGACGAATTTGCCGCCTGCAAGTCACTCAAACCAAAACGATGGCTTCCACTCGACCTCCGACGCCACTACGAAAAAGGTCGCAGGAGATCTCAGAGGAGTTTCTGGAAGTGCTTGAAAAGGAATGGCGGGGACGACGGGGCTCGAACCCGCGACCTCCGACGTGACAGGCCGGCGTTCTAACCAACTGAACTACGTCCCCGCAATGTCAGGCGGATAATCCGATGCTAGCACGGCGGCGGCGCGGGCGCAAAATCGCGGTAATGTGTAAACATGACAATTCGCGGCGTGGTGCCGATTACCTGCTCCCTGGCGGTCCTGGCGTGCTGCTCGGCGCGCAAGCCGACCCCCGAGGAAGCGCGCAAGTTCATCGATGATGCGGAGCAGAAGCTGCTCGTTTTGAGCGTCGACCAGTCGCGCGCGGACTGGGTCAAGTCCACCTACATCACCGACGACACCGAAACCCTGGCGGCCAAGCTGGATGAGCGCGAAATCGCGGCTACGGTGGAGTATGCCAAGCAGTCGACGCGGTTCGACGGCCTCGAGCTCGACCCGGTGACGGCGCGCAAAATCAAGCTGCTCAAACTCTCGCTGACCATCGCCACGCCCTCCGATCCCAAGGAGAGCGAAGAGCTGACGCGCATCGTCGCGGGCCTGGAAGGGACCTACGGGAAGGGGAAATACTGCCCCAGCGGGCCGGCCAGTTGCAAGGACCTCGACCAGTTGAGCAACATTCTGGCGGACAGCCGCGACCCCAAGCAGCTTCTGGATGCGTGGACCGGCTGGCACGCCATCGCGCGGCCCATGCGTCGGGATTTCGCGCGCTACGTGGAGCTGGCCAATAAGGGCGCGCAGCAGCTCGGGTTTAAAGATAACGGCGCCATGTGGCGGGCCAAATACGACATGCCGCCGGACGCTTTCGCCGCGGAACTCGACCGGCTGTGGGGACAGGTGCGGCCGCTCTATCTGTCGCTGCACGCCTACGTGCGGGCCCGGCTGCGGGCAAAATACGGCGACGCGGTTCCGGCCAGCGGGCCGATCCCCGCCCACCTGCTGGGCAACATGTGGGCCCAGGAGTGGGACAACATCTACGCGCTCGCGGCGCCGGCCAACGCCGATCCGGGCTACGATTTGACGGCGCTGCTCAAGAAGCGCAACACCGATTGGAAGCAGATGGTGAAGTACGGCGAGAACTTCTTCGTCTCGCTGGGATTCGATCCGCTGCCGCAGACCTTCTGGGAGCGTTCGCTGTTCCTCAAGCCCAGGGACCGCGAGGTGGTGTGCCATGCCAGCGCGTGGGATATCGACGAGCTTAGCGATGTGCGGCTGAAGATGTGCATCCAGATCACGGGTGAGGACTTCCTGACCATCCACCACGAACTGGGCCATAACTTCTACCAGCGCGCCTACAGCCCGCTTCCGCCGGCATTCCGCGACAGCGCCAACGACGGTTTCCACGAGGCGGTGGGCGACACCATCGCGCTTTCCATCACGCCCGAATACCTGGTGAAGCTGGGCCTGCTCGATAAGGCGCCGGATACCTCCAAAGACATCGGCCTGCTGTTGCACCGGGCGCTGGAGAAGATTGCGTTTCTGCCCTTCGGCCTGGTGATCGACCAGTGGCGCTGGAAAGTATTTTCGGGCGAGATTCCGCCGGAGAAGTACAACCAGACCTGGTGGGAGCTTCGCCAGAAGTACCAGGGAATCGCGCCGCCGGGCCCAGGGGGCACCCCGGAGGGCGCCGCGCGCGGCGAGGAGGATTTCGACCCGGGAGCGAAATATCACGTGGCCGCCAATGTGCCGTACATGCGGTACTTCCTGGCCGACATATTGCAGTTTCAGTTTCACCGCGCGCTGGCGCAGGCGGCGGGCTGCACCGGGCCGCTGAACCGCTGCTCCATTTTCGGCGATAAGGCGGCGGGGAGCAAGCTGAACGCCATGCTGGAAATGGGCCAGAGCCGTCCCTGGCAGGAGGCGCTGGAGAAGATTGCGGGCACGCGCGAGATGGATGCCTCGGCGATTCGCGATTATTTCGCGCCCTTGCAGAAGTGGCTGGACGAACAGAATCGGGGAAAACCGGTGGGCTGGTAGCCGATCGCTGAGAGCTTACACGTAAAGGTGCTCCACGTCGGGGCCGGGATAGTCTTCCGACACCTGCGCCTGCAGGTTCTGGCACAGGCGGTCCATGTCGTCGAGGACTCTCAGGAAGATGAAGGCGGCGCGATTGTTCGGCCCGTAGGCGCCGACCACCACATCGCACAGTTCGCGCATGCGGACGCGGGCCGCCCGAATCTCGCGGCTCAACTGCAGATGTTCCTCCAAGGTGAGAGGGTCGGTCTCGGGACGCATTCCGCTCTATCATAGCAGTCTCATACCGGGCGAGCGCTTCGGACACGAGTGGGCGAGTTGCTACAATCGCAGTGATGGCCAACCAAATCTACGCCGCATTCGATACCACGGAAGGCACGTTTAAGATCGAGCTTTTCGACGCCCAGGCGCCTCGCACGGTTGAGAACTTCGTCAGCCTGGCGGAAGGAAAAAAGACGGGAAAGCCGTTCTACGACGGCACCATTTTCCACCGCGTGATTCCGGATTTCATGATCCAGGGCGGCGATCCGCAGGGCACGGGACGCGGCGGCCCGGGATATAACTTCGCCGATGAGTTTCACCCCAAGCTGAGGCACTCGAAGCCGGGCATCCTCTCCATGGCCAACGCCGGGCCGAACACCAATGGGAGCCAGTTCTTTATCACCGTGGCCGCCACGCCGTTCCTGGACAACCGCCATAGTGTGTTCGGGGAAGTGACGGAAGGGTACGAGGTAGTGAAGAAGATTTCGCAGGCGCCGCGCAACGCGCAGGACCGGCCGTTGAAGGAAGTCCGGGTCAAATCGGTGAAGATCGAAAGGGCGTAGGAAGCGGCCTTGCCGCCCACATGAGACTGGCGATTTTCGGAGGCACGTTCGACCCCATTCACAAGGCCCACCTGGCGGTCGCCAGGAGGGCGGCGGAGCGCTTCCAGCTTGACCGGGTGCTGTTCGTCCCGGCCTCCCATCCGCCGCACAAGGCGGGAATCACGCACGCGCCGTACGATCACCGGGTGCGCATGGCGGAGTTGGCGTGCCAGGGCGAGGCGCGTTTCGAGGTTTCCCGGCTGGAAGAGGGCGGCCGGCGCAGCTACTCCATCGATACCATCGAGAAGATGCAGGCCCGGATCGGGCCGGCGGACGAACTGTTTTTCATCATTGGCGCGGATGCCTTCGCCGAGATCCGGACGTGGCGCCGATGGGAGGATGTCGCGCGCAGGGTCCGTTTCATTGTGGTGAGCCGCCCCGGCCATCTCTATGAGACGCCGCCGGGGGTGCGCCTGGAACGGCTGGATGCCATCGAGCTACCGGTCTCTTCTTCGGGAATCCGCCGCGCCCTGGCGGCGGGCGAGCGCCCCGCCGAAGTCCCCGAACCGGTTTTGGAGTACATCCTCAGTCACGGTCTGTACGGTGCGCGCGTGCCCGCCTGACGTAGCGCCGGGCCCAGAGGGCACCCCCTTGTCACCGGGGTCTTTCGATACACCCTCTGTGTCGGGTTGCGCCGCGAGGCCGGGGACGGATACCGCCCCGGACGCCGCGAGGACCCGTTGTGAATTCACAGTAACCCACGATTTTTCTTGTATCTAAAACATAAATGGTCCATTATGTTTTTAGGAGAAAAGCCGGATGGCAGGCGCCGTGCAAGGTGATTAGCGTATTGAGGCGTTCCCCCCGTCCGAACTGCCCGATCAGTGGAGGTGTGCCTTGAAAAGTCTTCATTCCGTTCCGAAACTCACAGTGTTTCTGCTGGCGGCCGCCGCGGCGTCGCACGCGCAGACGCTGGTCATCAGCCCGAATCCGCTCAACATCACCGTGCAGGCGAACACCAGCACCACGGCGCAACTCAGCTTTGCGAGCTCGGGTGCGCCCATCAACTTCACGGTTACGCCGAATCCGGCAACCCTGTGGCTGCACAGTTCGCTTGGGACTGGCCTCATCGGAACCACGCCGCAAACCGTCACCATTACGATCGACCCCCAGGCCGCCCAGGCCACTCCGTATACCAGTTTTCTTACGGTGAACAGTACCGGTTCGGTCGGTTCCTACACCGTGCCGGTCAATGTCTCGGTCAGCAGCATTGGCGTCAGTTCGCCGACTCTTACGTTTCAATACACGGCTGGCAGCGCCCCGCTGCCGCAGCCTGTCACGCTCACCGTTCCTTCCGGCACCACGGTGAGCCTGGCCTCCCCGACCACCTCTAGCGGTGGAAACTGGCTCCAGGCGAGCCTCAGCGGGACTACGGTTACAGTCCTCATCAACACATCGGTGGCACAAACCCTTGCCGCCGGCACGTATTCGGGAACCATTACCATCATTCCCACTGTCGGCGTAGCGGCAACCATACAGGTGAGCTTGGTAGTCGGCCCGGGGCCCCAGTTGACGGTTGCGCCCTCTTCGCTCTCGTTCAACTACCAGATGAACGGGACCGGCAATGTGACCACGCAGTCCATCACGCTCACGGCAGGCTCCCAGAATGTCAATTTTTCATTTACGGCGCCATTGTGGATCGCCGCCAGCCCGCTGACCGGAACGGTCCAGGCGGGTCAAAACCTCACCGTCAACGTCACCGTTACTCCTCCTGCTTCCTGCACACCCGCATCGAGTCCCTGCTCCGGCGCTTTGACCTTGACTACCTCCGGCGCCGCCCAGAATATTCCGGTCGGGCTTACGGTCTCCAATAATCCGCTGTTGAATCTTGGCGCGACGGCGATTCCCCCCTTCGCTTACCAGATTGGAACCGCGCCGCCGGCGGCCACTTCCGTCACGCTGGGCAGCACCGGCGCGGCGCTGCCATACACGGTCACCTCATCCACCACCAGCGGAGGATCCTGGCTGATTGTCACACCGGCCTCCGGCACCACGCCCACTCCGGTTTCGATCGGGGTCGATCCCAGCAAGCTCGGTCCCGGAACTTACAACGGCACCGTGTTTTTCACGGCCAGTGGCGTGACGCAATCCATCTCCGTGACTTTGACCGTAACCAACAATCCCATGCTGGTCTCGAGCGCCAGCTCGCTTTGGATTGCGTACCAGATCGGCCAGCAGGCTCCCAGCGCGCAAACCGTCGCGCTCACCAGCAGCAACGGGACGCCGCTGAACTACAGCGCCACGACCACTGCCGCGTGGCTGATCCTGACCGGCCAGACCAGCGGAACTACGGGCAGCAACAGCACCTTCAATGTGTCTGCCAGCACCTCCGGTCTTACGGCGAGCACAAACACCGGCCAAATCACCATCACCGCCACGAACCCGGCCACCGGGGCCGCGCTGACCACCGTCAACATTCAGGTGATGTTTTATGTCAGCACCAACGCGCTGCTGTTGGTGAATCCATCGACCCCGGTGATGCTCCCTGCCCAGGCCTATAGCGGCCAGGCGTCGCTACCCCAGAGCTATGCACTCTCCAGCACCAGCCCCACCGATCAACTGACGCTTACCGTGAGCCAGCCTCACACGGACTCGGGAGGGAATTGGCTGTTCGCATCGGCGGTTCCTACTACCACGCCTGGCACGCTCCAGCTCATCGCGGTTCCCCCAGCGAACCTTGCGCCCGGGACCTACACCGGCAGCGTTACGGTGACGGCAACCGGCCCGGCTGGCGCCGTTCTGGACAGCCCCGAAGTCATTCCGGTGGTCTTGCAGTTGAGCTCCGGCACCATCTCCGTCAGTCCGGCCGCCGGCCTCTCGTTCACACAGAGCCTCGGCGGGTCGGCCCCGCCTGCGCAGCCGATCGCCGTATCCAGCACACCGACGGGGCTGACCTTCATCCCTTCGGCTTATGACGGAGGGTTTGGCTGGCTCTCGGTATCCTCCTCGCCCGGCACTACCAACGGCTCGTTCAACGTGTCCGTGGATGGCTCGAAGCTCACTCCCGGCACGTGGCAGGGCAAAGTGATTGTGCTCAGCAGTCAGTTCGCTGCCGGCAGCCCGGCCGTCATTCCCGTGACCTTCACGGTGACTCCGGGAACCCTCTCGGCGCCCACCACAACGCTCTTTTTCACCCAGGTGCAGGGCGGTTCCGCGCCGGCCGCGCAAACCGTGGCCGTCTCCGGCTCGCCCGCGCCTCTCAGCATCACCGTGACCACCAGCACCACCGACGGCCACTCGTGGCTCACCGCGACCCCGCTCACCGGAACCACACCGGCCACGCTGCAAGTGGGAGTGAATGCGACTGTCGCGGCCACCCTGCCGGCGGGATCGTACAACGGCACGGTCAGCATCGCCTCGGCGGGCGCTACCGGGAGCCCCATCAACATCCCGGTGACGTTTGCCGTGACTGCGCCGCAGACATTCACGGCCTCGCCCACGACTCTCAATTTCAGCTACATCGTCGGGCTGACCGCTCCGCCGGCGCAGACCTTCCAACTCTCGTCCTCGGGCGGCGCTGCTCCCTTCACGGTGACTACTCCGAGTAGCGCTACTTGGCTGCAGGTATCGCCCGCCACCGGGAACACGCCGGCTACTCTGTCGGTGTCGGTGGTCACGCAGGGGCTTGCTGCCGCTGGCAATTACAGCGCCAACATCACCGTCAATTCCCCGTACTCTCCGGGGAGTGCGGCGGCGTCGGTGACCGTGACCCTCACGGTGACGCAGATTACGGTGAAACCGACGGCGATCCAGAACGCCGCCAGCTATGCCACGGGCCCCGTTTCTCCCGGAGAGTTGATCTACATCTCGGGGACCAGCATCGGGCCTCCTAGCCTTACGTTCGGCAGTCTCACCGCGAACGGCAGCGCGCTGAGCACCAGCGCCGGCAATACCCGCGTGCTGTTCGACGGCATTCCAGCGCCCGTGGTCTACGCACTCGCCACTCAGACCGTTGTGGTGGTGCCGTACGAGGTCGCGGGCCGGACCACCACCAGCGTGGTAGTGGAGTACCAGGGAGTGCAGTCGGCCCCTTTGATATACAGCGTGCAGCCAGCCGTGCCCGGGATTTTCACGCAGAACCAGCAGGGTACTGGACCGGGGGCTATTATCAACCAGGATGGCGTGACCGGAAACGGACCGGGTACACTGGCCCCGAAAGGTTCGGTGGTGTCTGTTTACATGACGGGTGAGGGGCAGACGTCACCCGCGGGCGTCACCGGCGCCATCGCGCCGATCAACGTCCCGGCGCCCTGGAAACAACCGCAGTTGAAGGCGACAGCCACAATCGGCGGTCTCCCGGCTACCGTGAAGTACTACGGTTCGGCGCCGGGCCTGGTCTCCGGCGTGATGCAGGTCAATGTACAGATCCCGGCCACCGCTTCCTCGGGCGCCGTGCCGATCGTCATTACGTTAAGCGACCCGAATACGGGATTGAGTTACGGCACGCAGGCGCAAGTGACGGTGTCGGTGCAGTAAGCTGTCAGCTATCAGCGGTCAGCTTTCAGCTACACCGGCGCGGTCCGGGGCTGATAGCTGATCGCTGACCGCTGAAAGCTTTTTACCTACCCCACTACCTCCAGAAACGCTTTCGCCGCGTGGCTCAGGGCGCGGCGCGTCGGATATACCAGGCGGATCTTGCGCTCCACGTGCAACTCCTTGACCTTCACCTCGTAGAGGGTCTTCTGCTCGATCTCCTGTTCCACGCACATGCGAGGCACGAATGCCACGCCCTGGCCGTTCTGCACCATCTTGCGTATGGTTTCGATGGTGGGCATTTCCACGGGCATCTGCAGGGGCACTTTGTGAGCTTGAAACTCGCGCAGCACCACTTCGCGATAGGGAGAGACCACGTTGTGGGCGATGAAGGTCTCCGCGCCGAGCTCGGTGATGGAAACCGTCTTGCGCCGCGCCAGCCGGTGCTTGGGCGAGACCACGAAAGCCAGCGCGTCGGTGTAGATGACCTTGGATCTGAGCCGCTCGTCGGCGGGGTCGTAGCTGATCACGCCTAGTTCCAGGTTGCCATCCAGCAGCTCATTGGGGATCTTGCTCGAGAGGCTGCGGCGCACCTGCACCTTCACTTTGGGGTGGAGCTCGCGATACCGCTCGATGTGGCGCAGCAGGTAGAGACTGGTGGATTCGTTGGCGCCTATGATGAGCCGGCCGGCGGAGTTGTCGCGCAACTCGGCGAGCGCGTTGTCCAGTTCCTGCCCCAGGCTCTGAAAGCGGCGGGCGTAGTCGAGCACGGTGCGCCCGGCGTCGGTCAGGATCAGGCTTTTCCCGGTGCGGTCGATGAGCTTTTCGCCCAATTCCTTTTCCAGGCGCTGCACCCCCAGCGACACCGCCGGCTGCGTGCGCATCAGCTTCTCCGCGGCGCGCGAGAAGCTCTTTTCCGCGGCTACCGTCAGAAATACCTGGAGCGAGTAGAGTTCCATGTGAGGTTGATTATAACATCTGTTAATGTAGACCGCTAACATTATAAATTTGCCAAATCGAACACCGGACCGGCATAATGCTTGTATCATGAGCGAGCGCGTATATATTTTCGACACCACGCTGCGCGACGGGGAACAGTCGCCCGGCTGCAGCATGACGGTTCCGGAGAAGCTGCGGATGGCGCGGAAGCTGGTGGACCTGGGCGTCGACTTTCTGGAAGCGGGCTTTCCCATCGCGTCGGATGGCGATTTCGAAGCGGTGGATGCCGTCAGCCGCGAGTTCCCCGAGGCCAAGGTGGCGGCGCTGGCGCGCTGCTGCACCCTGGACGTGGAGCGCGCCGCCAAGTCGCTGGCCCATGCCAGACAGCCGCGCATTCACACCTTCATCGCCACCAGCGAGATTCACCTGAAGTACAAGCTCAAAAAGAGCGAGGAGCAGGTGCTGGAGGAAGCCGTGAGGGCCGTGGAGCTGGCGCGGCGATACGTGGACGACGTGGAGTTCTCGGCCGAAGACGGCGCGCGCACCGGGCCCGAGTACCTCGACAAGATCTCGCTGGCGGTGGTGGCGGCCGGGGCGCGCACGGTCAACATCCCGGATACCGTGGGATACTCGGTGCCGCACGAATACGGCGCCCTGATCGGCCGCGTGGTGAAGGCGCTGGGCGATTCCGCGATTGTCAGCGTGCATTGCCACGACGACCTGGGGCTGGCGGTGGCCAATTCGATTGTGGCCGTCGAGGCCGGCGCGCGGCAGGTGGAGTGCACCATCAACGGCATCGGCGAGCGCGCCGGAAACGCCTCGCTGGAAGAGGTGGTGATGATTCTGAAGACGCGCTCGGATTATTACCCGTGCTACACCGGAATTCACACCGAGCATCTCTTCTCTGCCAGCGAGCTGCTGAGCTCCATCATCACCTTCGGACCGCAGCCCAACAAGGCCATCGTGGGACTGAACGCGTTCGCGCACGAAGCCGGCATCCACCAGGATGGCTACCTGAAGGAGAAGACCACTTACGAGATCATCGATCCGCGCACGGTGGGCGTGCCGGAAGGCCGGCTGGTGCTGGGCAAACACAGCGGCCGGCACGCGCTCAACCAACGCGCCATGGATCTGGGCTACAATCTCTCGAAGCAGGAGTTGGACGGCCTTTACCATCGCTTCATCGCGGTGGCGGACCACCGCAAGAAGGGCCTGATGGATAAGGAGATTGTGTCGCTGATCCGCGCCGGCGAGGTGCCCGAGCGGGTGGCGGCGGATTAAGCGCATGGATCTGCCGGTCGATGGCTCGGCGCCCGACATCGCCGGGCGGAACAAGGCCAACCCGCTGGGCGCCATCGGTTCGGTGGCGGCCATGCTCTCTTGCAGTTTCGGCTTAGAGGAAGAAGCCGCCGCGGTGGAAGCAGCCATAGGAGCGGTGCTTCAGAGCGGCAAGGTTACCGCGGATCTGCGGCCTTCGGGCGCACCCGCCACTACCGAACAGGTGGGGGAATCGGTGTGCGCCGCGATCGGTTGAGCGAGCGACCTACCAGTCGCTCGCTCAACCAAACAAACTGGATCGGAATAAGGTAGCCTGAAAGCAGGGGCGCGCTACCCTGGCCCCCGGCCCCCGACCCCTGGCCCCCATTTCTTATGCCACGCACCATCATCGAAAAACTCTGGGACTCTCACGTAGTCGACCAACAGCCCAGCGCTCCGGCGCTGCTCTACATCGATCTGCACCTGGTTCATGAAGTCACGTCGCCGCAGGCGTTTCAAGGCTTGCGCGAGCGCGGTCTGAAGGTCCGGCGTCCCGATCTCACCATCGCTACGGCCGATCACAGCATCCCCACTACCGATCGCTCGCTGCCTATCGCCGACGAGATCGCCGCCAAACAGCTCGCGCAACTGGAAGCCAACTGCGCCGAGTTCGGCCTTCGCTGTCTCGGCGTTCACAGCGACTGGCAGGGCGTGGTCCATGTGATCGGGCCGGAGCTGGGCTTGACGCAGCCAGGCATGACGGTGGTCTGCGGCGACAGCCATACCGCCACGCACGGCGCTTTTGGCGCGCTGGCTTTTGGAATGGGCACGAGTGAAGTGGAACATGTGCTGGCCACGCAGTGCCTGCTGCAGCGCGAGTCGAAGACCTTTCAGGTGCGCGTGGATGGGCGGTTGAAGCCCGGTGTTTCGGCCAAGGACATCATCCTGGCGCTGATTGCGAAGATCGGCGTCGGCGGCGGCACGGGTAGCGTCCTGGAGTACACCGGCAGCGCCATCCGCGCCCTGGACATGGAAGAGCGCATGACGGTGTGCAACATGTCCATCGAGGCGGGCGCGCGCGCGGGGCTGATGGCGCCCGACGACACCACCTTCCAGTATCTCCGCGGGCGCCCGCACGCGCCAAAAGGAGCGGATTGGGACGCGGCCGTCGCGCGTTGGAAAGAACTCCCCACAGACGAGGGCGCCGCGTATGACCGCGGCGTAGCTCTCGATGCCGGCGCGCTCGAGCCCATGATCACCTACGGAACCAGCCCCGGCATGGGCGTGCCGATCACGGCGCCCATTCCCGATCCTGCACAGGTGACTGACGCGATGGCCCGGGATTCCATAACCAAGGCGCTGAAGTACATGGGTCTCGAAGGCGGAAAGCCGCTGCTGGGGCGGCCTATCGACGTGGTCTTTATCGGAAGCTGCACCAACGGGCGCATCTCCGACTTGCGCGCGGCCGCATCTGTGTTGAAAGGACGCAAGGTCAACCCCAGGGTGCGCGTCCTGGTGGTGCCCGGTTCCCAGGAGGTGAAGCGCCAGGCCATCGCCGAGGGGCTGCCGGAGATCTTTCGCTCCTCCGGTTGCGAATGGCGCGAGCCAGGCTGCTCCATGTGCATCGGCATGAACCCCGACCAGCTCACGCCCGGCCAGTACAGTGTTTCCACCAGCAACCGCAACTTCGAAGGACGGCAGGGAAAGGGCGGGCGCACGTTCCTGGCCAGCCCGCTGACCGCCGCGGCCAGCGCCATCACGGGCGTGGTGACCGATGTGAGGACGATGCTATGAAGCCATTCTCCAATTTCGAAAGCCGGATGGCGCCGCTCGCCATCAACAACATCGATACCGACCAGATCATTCCGGCGCGTTTTCTGAAGACGACCACCAAGCAGGGCCTCGACCGGCAGCTTTTTTGCGATTGGCGCTATGACGCCCAGGGCAATCCCAAGCCCGGCTTCATTCTGAATCAGCCGCGGGCTCAGGGCGCGCAGGTGCTGCTGGCGGGTGATAATTTCGGTTGCGGCAGCTCGCGCGAGCATGCACCGTGGGCGCTGACACAGTTCGGTTTCCGCGCCGTCGTCAGCACATCCTTTGCCGACATCTTCAAGCAGAACTCGTTGAAGAATGCGCTCCTGCCCATTGTGGTTCCGCCTGGCGTCCATGCGGAGTTGTTTGCGGCGGCAGACGACCCGGAAGCCACCGTTAAGGTCGATCTCGCCAGCCAGACCCTCACCACGCCCGGCGGGCGGAAAGTGGAATTCCCCATCGATTCTTTTTCCAAGCGCTGCCTGCTGGAAGGCGTCGACGAACTCGGCTACATTCTCCAGCACGAGGCGCAAATCGCCGCCTATGAGTCTGGCCGCGTGGGGTCCATCGACACGCTGGGCTAGCCCAATACTGTTCACTTAGGGCCTGTGCATAAATAAACGCTTCATTTATCCGCTGGGCGATATAGTGTAGTTCCAGTCACCGTGGAATGCGTGGCGGGTGAGGTTGAGGGAGT
>Ga0209039_10001435_pt1 | contig 22158 bp, 18 predicted proteins | sample BogFormECP12_OM1_FD_188238 | JGI IMG/M metagenome (GOLD analysis project Ga0209039, IMG submission 188238) | Bog forest soil microbial communities from Calvert Island, British Columbia, Canada - ECP12_OM1 (SPAdes) (version 2) | ecosystem: Environmental > Aquatic > Freshwater > Wetlands > Bog ... | reverse complement strand
CGCCGCTTATTTTTTCCGCGCCGTCAAATTGACCGTAGCGGAAGTTCCGGGTCGGCAATCCTCCGGCCGCATTAAGAATGTTCACCAGCACATCGGTGCCATATAGTTTGAGCGCTTCCCCGCTGACGGGATGGCCTACAACACCTTTCGCAAAGGGCACGGAAGCCTTCCTGAACTTCTCCTTATCGGCGATCTGCACATCGGGTCCTTCAGCAGGATCAATGGTGATGTACTTGATTTTCTTCGAACCCATCACCGCACCCAGGCCGCCGCGGCCATGACTCCGAATGGTCCCGTCCGGGTCTTTTACTGAAATGTTGGCGGCCGCCATCTTCATTTCCCCTGCCGGCCCGATTGACAGGACAGCCATCTTGCCCCCATATTTATCCGAAGTGATTTTCATTACTTCATAATTGCCCTTACCGACTAATTCCGTCTCTTCCTGAATCGTGATACCGTTCTTGTCAACATGCAGATGGTACCAGGTATCTTTCTCAGGGATTCCTTCAATGATCAGAGCCTTGATTCCCAGCCGAGCCAAAAATTGGGCGGCAGTGCCTCCTGCGTTACTCTCTTTGATAGTCCCGGTCAAAGGGCTTTTACCACCGGCAGAAAGCCTTCCCGAGTTTGGTGCTTGCGTGCCCGTGAGCAGACCAGGTGCAAATACGAGCTTGTTATACTTACCCAGTGCAACGCACGTGGGCTTTACTTCCTGAGCCACGATGGTTGACGTCAGGCCTCTGCCGCCGAGTCCTTTCCACTTCTCAGGCACATCTTCAGAAGAGGTCTTCAGGGTCGACATATTCACACGATAGATTTTCTCTGCCATAACGCGTTCCTCCTTTTCCTAATAAAACGTTTGTTCCGTACCGGCTATTTCTGTCTCAGTTTTTTTGCCTCTTCCCACATCTCACCGAAGGCCTTTTCAGTCTTCTCGCTCATGACCTGCCAGATCGCGACGGTCTCAAAGTAGGCATTGTCACCCACGTGGAAGAGATTCTTTTCCGTGGCTGTCACCAGCTTTCCAACGTTGTTTACGACTGGCGAAACACCCTGGTTCTTCACGACCGCTGCCTGGGCTTTGGGTGAAAGCTGGAGATTGATCCATTCCTCGCAGAGCTTTTTCTTTGTGCCTTTTGCCGCCTGAGTTATGCACCAGTAGTCAATCCAGGCTGTCCCTCCTTCTTTGGGAGCAGCGATCAACCACTTTCCGCCCTTCTTGTTTGCCTGTGCCGCGGCGAAACCCCAATCAGTAGCAAGGGCCAACTGGGGAAATTCGTCAGGATTTGCCGAACCATCCCAGAGGCTTTTTGCGTTCTGTGCCAGAACATTCAGCTTCTCCTGAATCTTCGCGCGGTCCAGCTTTTCGATGTCGAATATCTGATCGTATTTGTACCCGAGGGCAAGCGCAGTGATCCAGATGTTGCACTTAGGGAAGTTGTTGTTGATAGTATATTTCCCCTTGTACTGCGGGTCCCAGAAGATGTTCCAGCTCTTAGGGGCCTCCTTCACGATGGCGGTGTTATAATCCAATCCATAGGGACCGCAGTTGTAGGGAAGGCCGTACCGCTTCTCCTGATGGGTGAGGGACTTATCCGCCGCAAAAAAGGGGATCAGGTTCTTCGCGTTAGGGATGTTCTTCAGGTCCACCTCCGCGAGCAGAAAGTTTCCCTCCTGAAAGCAATAGAACCTCGGGGTCTTGGCCACGTCTGCCGGCGGAGAGATCAGGTCAGCGGTCCCGTCCTTCGCCGCCTTGTAGAATTCGTCCTGATCTTTTGGGTAAGACGCCTTAACGTCCACGACTATCTTATATTTCTTCTTTACCAGACTCTTGAATTGCTTCACCATCGCGGCATCCGCATATCCTTCCCAGCAGGTGATCCGGATGGTCTCCCGGGCGGCGTACGATGAATTAATACTGAATAGCAGAACCACGGCAAAAATACTGACAGACAAAACGAGATTTTTTTTCACAAGCCCCCCCCCCACGGCTTTATTTTTCAATTGTTGCTTACTTCACTTCTGCTCCTGTCTCGGCTGCTTCCTTTTTCACCTTTTCCTTGCCTTTGAGCTTAAGAATTCCTGCTTCTTTTTCCTTCACCGGTGAAAAGTACTGATTCTCCATAGAGAGGGACTTTACCGGGCATATCTCGACACACAGGTTGCAGGTACAGCATTTGAGGCGGTCGATCTGCCATTCTCTGCTATCCTTGGTAACCACGATGGCATAGGTCGGGCAACGCCTGCCGCACATGCCGCAAAAAATACATTTGTCGATGTTATTTTCGACGCGGCCCCTGGTGATCGGGGTAAACGTACGTTTCTTTTTCGGATACATGAGCGTTGCGGGGCCGCCCAGCAGGTTCTTGATCACGGTTTTTGTCATCGTAAATGATCTCATGTGCTTACAGTATCACCTCTCTGTGCAACTGATGCAGGGGTCGAGGGTAAGGATGATATTCGGAACATCAGCAACCTCCGAACCCTTCAGTACCTTGATCATTGCCGGGATATTGCTGAAGGTCGGCACCCGCACCCGGAACCTCTGAAGAAATCTTGAACCGTTTCCTTTGGCATAATGAATCACTTCACCCCGCGGCTGCTCCACGCGGGAAAAGTATTCCCCGTTGGGCGTGCCCTTCACCTTGATATCGACGGGCCCCTCGGGAATCTTTCCCGCCGCTTGACGGACCAGATCAATGGACTGAAACGTCTCGCGAATACGTACCAGGCATCGGGCATAGCAATCTCCCGTGGTCTCCACCATCGGCTCCACATCCAGGTACTTGTAGGCAGCGTACCCGATGGTCCGCATGTCCATACTCAGCCCGCTTGCCCGGGCCATGGGCCCGACGCAGCCGAGCGTATATGCGTCCTGTTGGGAGATATATCCCACGCCTGCGAGCCGGTGCCTGATGGAGTAATCATCGATAAAAACCGAGCAGATTTCCTCCAGGTCCTTTTTCAGGGTAGCCAAACGGTTTACGATCCCTTTCAAGGTCTCAGCATCGATATCGCGTCGTACCCCACCCACCTTGCACACGCCCAGGATGACCCTGGCGCCCGTGGTCGCTTCAAATATGTCGAGCACACCTTCTCTCAGCCGCAAAGACTGCATGAAAAGACTCTCGAACCCGAAGGCATCGGCAGCCACGCCGAGCCAGAAGATATGGCTATGGATACGTGACAGCTCCGCCCATATGGTTCTCAGATAGAGCGCCCGCTCAGGCACCTCAATTCCCATGATCTCTTCAACAGCCTGAGAATATCCCAGCGAGTGCATGAAGCTGCACAAGCCGCAGATTCTGTCAGCAACATGGACAAAGTCAATGAAATCTCTTTTTTCGATCAGTCTTTCCAGTCCACGGTGAACGTAACTTATCGAGGGGAGGGCATCCACAATCTTTTCATCTTCCGTCACGAGGTCGAAATGGATCGGCTCAGGAAGAACAGGGTGCTGCGGTCCGAAAGGAATGACATTTTTATGCGCCATAAAAAATAACTCCTCTATTCTTTCTGTGCTTCAGCCGCTTCTGCCTTTTCTGCTTCAGGGCTTTCCGCCTGCTGCTTCGGTTTATCCGCCGGTTGTGACGGAGCACCAGCCTTCTGCTTCGGGGGCTCCGGCAGCTTGACGTTTTCCACGCTGAAAGGTGCCTTTATCGCCGTGCGATACAGGGTGCCGCCATAGTCGATGTTTATATTGGTAACAATGACGCCGAAGAGGTCGTGGATTTCGTTTTCGTACAGAAAGGCGTTGGCATAAACAGCGCTGATGCTCGGTATCTCTTCTCCGGACTCCACAGTAACACGGAGGTTCTTGAATCGATATTCTTTGTCGAAAGAATAGTTGATCTCATAGCCACTCTGGAGCGTGCTGCAGCCGATCTGCACCAGCCGGTAGCCCTCCGCAAAAAGCCGCGCCACCATACCCACCAGATCGTTCTTTCCTATTGGCGTGATTTCCTGGGGCTCACTCATGATTGATCCCGACCTCTCTTTTTTTGCTCGACATATTTCTTTTCGAGTATGTCGCACGCCTGGATCACACCGTCTATAATCGCTTCAGGCCGGGCCGCACACCCCGGGACATACACATCTACCGGCACAACCTTGTCAACGCCTCCCATAACGTTGTAGCAATCCTGAAAGACACATCCTGATATGGCGCACAGGCCCACTGCCACGACAGCCTTGGGATTCGGCATCTGATCATAGAGCGTTTTCAAAACCTGTACGCTCTTTTCATTGACCGATCCCGTGGCCAGGAGAATATCGGCGTGCTTCGGATTACCGGTGTTGATGACGCCGAACCGTTCAAGATCATAGAGCGGGGTCAGGCTGACAATGACCTCAGTATCGCATCCATTACAACTGGTCGCGTTGTAATGAAGCACCCACGGTGAGCGTTTGAACCATGCCATGTTGTTTTCTCCACTCTTTCATTTCGCTATTGTCGAAATCCGCGCCGGCGCCAACCATTTCCTTCGCTTGCTGGTGCTCCGTCTCTCACCCGTTCTAAGTTCTCCTTCCGCTTGCCTGTGGAACTCGCGCACGCCTGCTATCGATAGCAGGCTTAGCGCTCAAACAATCCTCGGCATGCGCCCCACACTGCGCACCGCTCCCTCCGAACATAAGACGGGTCCCGAGAGACTCCCGCAATGCTTCGCTCAGGAAAGGTTGAACCGCGCTCGCATGTTTCATAGAGTTTTTGGCAACACCGTCACTTCATTAAACTGAGCACAATAATATTGGAAATACCCGCCACGGCAGTGAAGATCCACGAGCTCGCAAACGTGAGCTGCCACTTGAACCGCGCATAATTCATGTCGATAAAAACCTCAAACAGATACACCGCCACGGATACCACAAGCGCGACCCACGGGTTAAATCCAAAAAAGAGGTAGACCATGCCCAGCAAAAGCACGTTCTCATACCAATGGGTGATCTCGATGAGGCCGAGTGCCGGACCGGAAAATTCCGTGGTGATCCCACGCACGATTTCCTGATGTGCGTGATGGGACATGGAAAGGTCAAAAGGAGACTTTCTGAATTTGATGGTGAGAATATAGAGAAAGCCGGCAAAAATCCCGGGAAGGTAGAGTATGAGCGGCTGCTGCTGTTGCACGAGCTCTGCAACTTTGAAGCTCCCTGTTGCCTGGTACATGCCGACAGCCAGAAGAATGACCATAGGCTCGTAGGCGACCATCTGGAGCACCTCGCGCTCAGCGCCGAGGTGGCTGTAAGGAGAGCCCACAGCGAACCCACCCAGAACGAAGAAGGTGCCTGCCAGGGCCAAACTGAATACGACCAACAGAAGATCCGCTCCCGCAAAGAAGAGGGCCCCGGAAAACAGGGTGAACAGGAAGAACAAAACGATGCTGAAGTTCTGGAACTTGTTGACGACGATTCTCTCTTTTTGAAAGAGTTTCAGAACGTCAAAAAAAGGCTGTCTCAGGGGCGGGCCATATCTGCCCTGGAGTCGCGCACTCAGTTTCCTGTCGATCCCCGACAGGAATCCTCCCACGAGAGGCGCCAGCACGAGGAAAACCAGCATTCTCTCGGGCATGCTCATAAGTTGGTATACGCCGTAAATAGTGTTCATATGAATGCCACCCCGAACATCACGCAAAGTAGTGTCAGGGAAACCAGAACCCCGACATTGAACAGGCGATCTTCTCCGAAATATTTTTTTAGATAGTAGTTTTTCAGCCTGATTGTCTGTGTAGAAGCCATTGCCCCCTCGAACGTAACCTCACTGAGGTTGGCGCCGCCCAGATAGGTTCCCACCCGTTTGTAATTCTTATTGACGTATCCGAAAAAGAAGATGCCCAGAGGAAGGAGAATGAGCAAGCCGACCATCATGGCGAACGTTACCATCATGTTAAAGCCTTCAGGCGGAGGAACATTGCCGAACACTTCCGTGATATAGGGATTGATGAGGCCTGAAGCGATAAGCGGGAAAGCAAGACAGACGAGCACCGTGCACGCCGCGAGAATATCGAGCGTGAACCATTCCCAGCGGCTTACCCGATGCTCCACGACCTCGGTTTCCCCATGCCTTACCGAGATGATCTTGCCCATCCATTTTGTCCAGAAAAAAAGTGTGGCAGCGCTTCCGTAAGCGAGGATGATCGCCATTCCGGGGTTGGTGTCGATGAATGCTTTGAGTGTGACGAACTTGCTGATGATCATGCCGAAGGGTGCGAGAAACATCCCTGCCATGCCGATCATCATGACGGCGGTCAGCTTCGGCAGGCGCATGATCAGGTAGTCCATATCCTCTATGTCGCGGCTGTCCAGCTTGTATTCGATAATCCCCACGCACAGGAAGAGGAGCGACTTTGCCACGGCGTGGAAGATGATCAGGAGGAGCGCCGACCAGATTGCCGCAGGTGTGTTTATGGCGGCACACGCCACGATCAAGCCAAGATTGGAAATGGTCGAGTAGGCAAGCACCTTTTTGGCATTGCTCTGGGAAATGGCCATGAATGCCGTAATGAGGAAACTGACACCGCCGATGAGCATCAGCATTTTTGCCGCTACCGTGTTCTCGAGCGCCGGCGCCACCCTCAGGATGACATAGACGCCGGCTTTTACCATCGTGCTTGAATGGAGCAGCGCTGACACGGGTGTCGGGGCTACCATGGCGCCGGTCAGCCAGGACGAAAACGGCATTTGCGCCGACTTTACAAGTCCTGCGAAGGCTATGCAAACGGCGGGAATCAGGGCGTAGCTCTGGTCAAGGCGGATCAGCTTGTCTAATTCCATAACATGGGAGGTGTTGTAGAGGTAGACAATACCGATGACAAACCCGAGACCTCCCAGCAGATTCATCTTCAGGGCCCTGAACTGACTCTCGATAGACGGTTTGTCGTTTCTGTAACCGATCAGCAAGGCCGAACAGATGGTGGTTATTTCCCAGAAGAAAAAGAGCCAGATGAGGTTATTGGAAAATATGATGCCGAACATGGCGGACAGGAAAAGGTAGATAAGGAACGAAAAATAGCGACGCCTGTCCTTCACTTCCTTATGGTGCTGGTGATATTCGGGAAGGTAGCCGATTGCGTACAGGCAGATGGCGCTTCCGATGATGCCGACGATCAGTGCCATGATGATCGAAAACTTGTCTATGAAGAGGCTGTTCTCGATCTCCATCGAGCCGCCTGAAGTGAGCTCAAACACGATCATGATCAGCGACTGCACAACAACAAGCAGCACGGTCAGATACTGTTTTGCCTTGATAGAAATGTAGACAATAAATGCAGCGATGAGCACTTCTATCCCAAGCATGAAACTACTGACGAGGTGGCTCTCAATGGGGAAGTATACGGGCCCTTGGTCAAGATACGTGACCAGCAGATAGATCGGCACTGCAGAGAGCACCATAGCAGTTATGACACCGATCGTTCTTCTGAGAGCGTTCCCAAGGGGCAGTACAAGCGCCAATCCCGCGATGCATAACGGAAAAACTATCAGAAAAATCAGTAGGTTCACCGGGATATCCTCACGTTAGATAATTTTGTTGCCGCCTTCATAGACGTGTATCACATTTACCGGGCAAGCCTCGGCAGCCTCTTTACTGCACCCCATGTCATCCATATCCAGTTCGTCGTTGCTTCCCACTCGCGTTGAGCCCTTCACCTGAGCCCACCCGTCATCCGCCATTTCAAAAGTGTCCGGACAGCTTTCGACACAACTTTCGCACCCCGTGCATTCTTCCCTTTCCAGCACTACTTTAAACTTTGCCATAACAATCTCCTTTCCAACGCCATGTTTCAGGCTGCGGTTGGTGGTTGTGACTTCTTTGTCATTAAACACAATTCTCGCAAAGGGCTCGGAGTTTGTCCATAGGACTTTAGTCTTATAACTGAAAGTGTCGAGGGTCGAGTGTCGAGGGAGGAATCAGACAGACAAGTGGCAAGGGGCTAAAAGCGTCGGGTGACGAGTGACTAACAGTGTGTTAATGTTCTTCTTCACCACTCGACACTCGTCACTCGTCACTCCTCCTTACTTCTGTCACCTCCGACAGCCAGTTGATCGCATCCTCAAAACTGGTGAAGACCTTATAATGAAATCCTTGAAGATGCAGGGATGCTTCAAATTGCTTGGCTATGGCGAGTCGTTCTTCATCATCCGGCACCACGTTTGCTATTTTTCCTTTGAAAACAGATCCGTAGCGTCCCATCTCGACAGCCAGTTGCAATATCATCCCTATGTTGCTCTCTCCGACAACTGTTGTTTCTCTCAGGTCAACAAGGATATTATGACCGGCATAAAAAGAAGCCGCTACCGCAAACTCATGAATCATCTGCGTTGACCGGTCGAAGTCGATTTCTCCTGACTCATTAAACCGGAGGAAGTCTTTAATCTTATAAACCTTAATATCGGAAGCCATGTTCACCTCCCAAATCACATAAGAGTGACGAGTGTCGAGTGTCGAGTGAGGAGAAGGCAAGGCTCATAGTCAACCTTTTTCAGCTTTGCACATTTGAAAAACGGAGCCGATAACAATGTCGAATCTCAAATTCGTGTAAGCTCTGGCTCATCTAAGGTTCTTTCTCACTCGACACTCGTCACTCGACACTCGTCACTCGTCCCTTTTCCCTGCGCAGGGCCGAGTCGCGCGGCGGGTATTCGAGTTTATTGTCGATTTCCGCAATTGTTTCAGGCGAGAAATCAGGAAAAGGCAATTCACCCTGTTCCCGCCACTGGCGAACCTTCGCTATGGCTTGCTCGCGCTTCGCGGCATCAAGGCCTGCATCCTGGGCGACATAGGTGGTCTGTGATGGGAAGGCAAACCCGCTGCCGCTCGCCTCGACAATCTCCATAATGCGCAAGAGCAAATCTTCTTGTACAGAAAGGAAAAACGCGTAGTCTGTTTCCAACACATACGCAAAGATTTCCAGGTCGAGTGATGACTTTCCGAACCCTATAAAGCGCACCCGGGGTGAATCGGATTCGACTTTCGGATGCTCGTACAGCAGCTTTCGGATCTCGACGAGGATGTACCGGAGCTGATCCGATGCGGTTTCGTATCTCAGTTGGAGGGTGTGGTGAAACCAGATCTTGTCCCGCAAGGTAAAGTTCTCGAGGCTCATGATAGCGAGCTGGCCGTTGGGCACTGACACAACGGTCCGGTTGAGGGTCCGAAGACGGGTGGAGCGGAGGCCAATGTCCTCGACCGTGCCCGTGTAATCGCCCGCCTTGCAGAAATCACCCACGCGGATGGGTTGATCTGAAGCAACCATGATGCCGCCAAAGAGGTTTTCCAGGGTCTTCTGCGCCGCAAAAGCCACTGCGATACCGCCGACCCCGAGACCGGTCAGAACGGCAGTCAGGTTAATACCCGCGATGTACAGAACAATAAGCGCCCCCGTAGCCACCACCACTATCTTGAACAGTTTCCTCGCCAGTTGTACCATGGAGATCTTATTTGTTGAGGTAATTCCCAACTGTGACTCTCTCAGCCTGGATACGATATCGATGAAACGAACACAGAGCCAGGTCACGCCGATAATGGTGAGGGTTGTGGCCACATAGGCCCAGAAGATACTCGTCAGGACTGAACGGGAAAACAATGAAATACACCAGATGGCAAGGGCAAAGATCAGGATGCGGAGAGGGCCGGATAAACCCACCACATGTCGGTCAACGCGGGCCCCGACTATCCGGTGCACAAGCAACATAAACAGGGGTGCGAGAAGACGGGTCACCAGCGTGGCGAGGATAAACGATAAAGGAATGACCAGAAGAATCGAGAGCCATTGCCATAGAGGAAACCAGAGAATCCAGCTATTGACGAGGAACTTTGGTAGGTGGGTCTCGAGAGTACGGACACCCACCTCCTGGTAGTACTCCGGAACCTCCTTCAGAGTCTCAGCAGAGAAAAGCCAGATAGGCGGCGCTTTCCCTCGTTGCACCCGTTCGATGAGAATATCAAAATTGCCCGATGGGGTGTTTACGGTACCGACCCGGTTCTGGGAAGGCGGGAGGTTATCTTCCGCGGACCCTTCCGGTTTATTGCTCAGCAGCGGAACTCTACCTGAGAAACCGCGATCCAGAATGGCCTGCAGCGCAACGATAAGTTTTTGTGCGGCTATGCCTGTTTTTTTGGTGTCCAGATACTGGAGGGCCTGTTCATAGTCTTGCTGTCTGGCCGATTTTATGAACCCGAGGACTGTGCCCTGAGGCGTGCTGCGCCCGAGGGGATCATCGTACGACACTCCCGGCTCTGCCGCGGTCAGTGCGCCTTTTGCTTTCGAAGCCACTCCTTTTGTTTGAGCACTGACTCCGCTTGCCATTACGCACGCGACAAGCAGAAGAGCAAGCATCAGGGTTCTTCTAGCCATGGTGATTCTCCGAGGTATTCATTATATAGCGGCTAGCGGCGAGTGGCAAGGGACGAGGGAGGGAAAAAAGTGTCGAGTGTCGAGAGAGAAAAGGAAAGTCGCCGGTGACCGATAATCGGTGCGAAAGAAGAGTGGCAAGGGGTTAGCCTCATAGCTGGTGCAACCGAAAGAAATGATAGCCCCACGGCCCGAGCTCAATGTAGAATCCCGGGTCACGCATCTCGTCCCCGTTTTGGTCATAGGTCACACCCGACAAAGTATCGACGAGGCGCCACATTTTTCCTCGAACCTCCTCCCAGGGCAGCAGAACTTGCGCTTGAGCGCTGCTGTCGCTGAGATTGACTACGATGAGGCATCGATCGTCGTCCCTTACCCAGCTCCAGGCCACGAGGTTTTGATAGCTCTGATTATCCGGCCAGCCCGTGCGCGTGCAGAGAAGCCATTGACCCTCCTGGAACAGAGGCGCGCTGATGGCGGCAAGAAGGCGTTTATAGAAGGCCTGTGAATCCGCATCCGGCACCTCTGCGGGTCGCCTCGCCAGAAATACGGGCAGCCTCACTCTTCTTCCCTCGAACTGCCCTTCATGGAAGAGCTTTGCTCCCGGCACCGTGGCCATGGTCACTGCAGCGGTCCGCTCCTTTTGCGAAGAGAAGGTTGTGGCAGCGCGAGGTTCGTCATGGTTCTCGATGAAACGGACAAGTTTATTCTGATAAACAAAATCAGCACAGAGATGGAGCCGGATGCTCTCGGCGCTGCCGTGCTCCAGACGATCATAGAGTTTCTTGTCGTAACAGTAGTCAAACCCCTGCTGCTGGAGTTCCCACTCCAGGTCCCAGTATGCCTCCGCGATAAACAGAAAGTCCGGGTAGCTTTTCTTGACGGCGGGAATGACCTCCTGCCAGTATTCGGTCGCGGGCCTGTCGCCAACGCGACTCCCCCAGGTGCGTTCGAAGATGGGGTTCATGAGAAGCATGGCCATGTCGCAGCGCACACCATCGCTCTGGCCGGCGATATCGATGAGGGTCTCGATCACCGCCTGCCGGAGCCCCGGCCGGAAAGCATTCAGCTGTACTACGTCCGGCCATGCAGGAAAGTAGGGGTCCCGACCGCAGGCAAGAATCCTCCCCCCGACCGCAACGAATGAGGCAGGGTCCCTGCCCAGGCCTTCGTCATCTGCCTGGATGAAATACTCGGGATGCGTGGATACCCACGGATGGTCCGGCGCCACATGGTTCGGAACGAAATCGAGGATAAGCTTGAGTCCCCGCCTGGCCAGTTCTCGCCGCGCAACAGCAAGGCCTTCCCGACCTCCCAGGTGTTCGTCAACCACGTAGCGTCGCACACAGTAGGGAGATCCCACGTTATCTTCCGGCCTGAAATCGGAAAGAGCTCGCCGGAAGTCTTCAAGAAGGCCCTCGTTCTTGTTTGCAATGGCAATCCCCGCAGGGCTCCTCTCCCACACGCCCATGAACCAGACCGCGGTCACTCCGACTTCGGCAATCGCGTCCCACTCGGACGCGGGGACCGTGGCCAGGGTGATCGGGGTATTGAATTTCGCTTTCAGTTCCTCCAACCAAACCCAGGTGTTGATTTCATAGATGACAGGGTTATGCGTCCAGTTGGGCATTGGCTCCTCCTTCGCTCATCCAGTGCCTCATACCAAGTTGCCTTCATTCATATAGCTCCTTCACTGATTCATTTGATTCGGTTGCTTGAGAAGCAATGCCGGTCCGGGTTTAAGGTTCGCCAGGAGTATATGTACGCTGATCAGGAGCACCCACAGCGGAAAGACCACCGGAACCCAGGAAAGATACCCGAGGCTCAAAAGGAGCAGGAGCGCCAGTGCGTAACCGAGGAGCGCCATCCAACGAGGGAAAATCCGGGTGCGGATCGAGACCGTGCAGGTTGAGATCATGAACACCCCCGCCATCTTCATCGTATAGACCTGCATAATCTGCTGCGTTACCGTGCGGCCGAACGTGTACATGCCGGACCCGGTCAGCGCGGCGGGTGTAGATCCGTAGACCATCATGACACCTCCCGCAACTGCCGCGCAGGTGAAGAGCATGGCAAGAAACAAAAGCCCGCTGCCGAGGAACACGGTGGCAAAAAAGCGATCTTCATACGGACCGATCCGGTCCCGCAGCACACCGATGAACCAGAGGAAGGCGATGCCTGCGAAGGGCAGGAGGTGCAGGGCGAGACTGACGGTTTTCCAGCTCTGAGGAAGCCATGCCCCTGCCTCCTGCGGATCGTCCGGAACGGAAATCCTGATAAGCACCAGGCTGATGATAAGCAAGACCGAAAAAACGATACCGGCGATGGCCGCAGCACGCGGCGTGGTCAGGCCAGATCGAGTCAAGGGCACCGTTTGATGCATTACATTAGCCTTTGCGTGTCTCCTGCACTTCCGTGACACCGGCTATCTTGCCCAGTTCAAGGACCTGATCCGCCGTCGTGGTCGCGAAGAGATGCAGGAGCCGGGCAATGGTGCCGGTCCATCCGGTCTGGTGGCTCGCACCAAGGCCGGCCCCATTGTCGCCGTGGAAGTACTCGTAGAACAGGAGGTGATTACGCCAGTGCGGGTCCTCCTGAAACTTCCGAGTTCCCCCGTAGACCGGCCGCCGGCCATCGTTGTCCCGCAGGAAGATGTTGGCGAGCCGGCTCTTGATATCTTCAGCGACCTGGTACAGGTTCATCTTGCGGCCCGAGCCCGTGGGACACTCGATTGCAAAATCATTCCCGTAGTAAGCGTAATACTGCAGCAGGGCCCGGATGATCAGGACATTAACAGGCATCCAGATGGGACCACGCCAGTTGGAGTTACCGCCGAACATGCCCGTGTCCGACTCCGCCGGCAGGTACGACACCCGGTATTCCTCGTGTCCCACACGGAACACAAAGGGCTGCTCGGTGTGCCAGCGCGAGAGGGAGCGGATGCCGTAAGGGCTTAAGAATTCGTTCTCGTCGAGCATTGTCGCCAGAACACGGCGGAGCTTGGTCTCATCCAGGACCGCAGCCAGCAGCCGGTCCGCATGACCGGGCTTGGCCGGGTCGTGGATGAAGGCCGTCAGCTCCGGGCGCCCCTCGAGGAACCTGCGCAGGCGGTGCATCATCTCCGGGTATTTCTCTCTGATTTCCCCCTCAAAGACCGTGACCGCGCACAGCGGGAGCAACCCGACCATGGAGCGGACCTTCAGGCGCTGGCTCTGGCCATCCGGCAGCCTGAGCACGTCGTAGAAGAACCCGTCTTCCTCGTCCCACATGCCCGTGTCCCCGCCGGCGTGGATCATCGAGGACGCGATCCAGAGGAAGTGCTGGACGAACTTGAGACTCATCTCCGCATAGGCTGGTCGTTCCATCGTCAGCTGCACGGCGATCTCGAGCATGTTCTGGCAGAAGAGCGCCATCCAGGCAGTGCCGTCGGCCTGCTCCAGGTAGCCTCCGGTCGGCAGCGGTGCACTGCGGTCGAAGACCCCGATGTTGTCGAGCCCCAGGAAACCACCCTCGAAGACGTTGCTGCCGGTGCGGTCCTTGCGGTTTACCCACCAGGTGAAATTGAGCAGGAGCTTCTGAAAGTTGCGTTCGAGCCATTCGACGTCGCCCTTGCCGTGCCGGACCTTCTCGGCACGGTAAGTGAAGATGGTGGACCAGGCGTGCACCGGCGGGTTGACGTCGCCGAAGTTCCACTCGTAAGCCGGGAGCTGCCCGTTGGGGTGGAGGTAATCCTCCCGCAGCATGAGATCCAGCTGCTGCTTGCCGAAGTCTGCGTCTACCAGGGCGAGTGGGAGGATGTGGAATGCCAGGTCCCATGCCGCGTACCAGGGGTATTCCCACTTGTCCGGCATGGAGATGATCTCCGCATTGTACATATGATGCCAGTGGTCGTTGCGGGGGGCGCGCCGCACGGGCTTGAAGGGATCGGCGCCGTGTTCCTCGAGCCACCGGTCGACATCGTAGTAATAGAATTGCTTGGACCAGAGCATGCCAGCTATCGCCTGGCGCATCACGTTGGCTTCATCGGCACTCAGGGATGACGGGATCACCGTAGCGTAGAACGCGTCTGCCTCGCGCAGGCGTTCCGCGAAGAGCGTGTCAAAGCGCTTGTCGAACGGGTTGGGGGATGAGCCGGTGGTGAGACGGAGCTTGATCACCTGCTCTTTGCCAGCGCCGACAGTGATCCGGTAATGCGCTGCTGCCTTTGTCCCCATTAATGCCGGGTTGACCTTATCGCGTTGCCCGTCTATAACGAAGTTGTTGATGCCGTCTTTCACGTAAGGGCTCATATTCGGATGTTCAGGGAAGAGGCGCTCGTTGTTTGTTTCATTCTCGGTGAAGAGAACTGGCACCTTGCCCTCAGCGTAGAGGTGGTAGGTACCCAGTACGGGGTGCGTTGCTGCAATCGCACTCGTACCCGCGGGTTCCTCGACCTGCTTGAGCGACGGCTTCTCGGCACGTCGGGAAATCCACTCTGACCAGTCGTTGCGGAACCAGAGCGTGGGAAGCACGTGAAGCTCGGCCGGCTCCGGTCCCCGGTTGCAGACGGTGATCCGGACAAGGACGTCTTCGGGACTGCCTTTCGCATATTCCACGAAAACATCAAAGTAGCGATCGTCATCGAAGACGCCGGTATCGAGCAGCTCATACTCCATCTCGTTCCGGTTCCGCTGCTTGTTTGTCGACACCAAATGGTCATAGGGGTAGGCTCTCTGCGGATACTTGTACAGGTATTTCATGTACGAGTGGGTAGGCGTCGAGTCGAGGTAGAAATAGTATTCCTTCACGTCCTCGCCATGGTTCCCCTCGCTGTTGGTGAGGCCAAAGAGACGCTCTTTGAGGATGGGATCCTTGCCGTTCCAGAGGGCCAAAGCGAAGCAGAGGTGCTGCTGGTCATCCGAAATGCCCGCGAGCCCGTCCTCGCCCCAGCGGTACGCCCGGGAACGGGCCTGGTCGTGGCTGAAGTAGTTCCACGCATCGCCGGAGTCGCTGTAGTCTTCCCGCACGGTGCCCCATTGCCGCTCGGAGAGGTAGGGTCCCCATTTCTTCCAGGGTGCTTGGGAATCCCGAGCATCTTGCAGTCTCTTTTCCTCTTCGGTCATAATCATTCCTCCTCAGGTAATCTTTTCATCTTAGCCTTAACCTCGACCTTAACCTTGGTTGTTAGGTTTTCTTCCCCTGGTCATCCGGAGGCTTTGCCGGCGCCGCATACCACTGCTCTTTCGGGACGATCTTCGGGCGATCGGGATCAAACCTGTACGATGGCGACATAATCTGTACGCCGTATTCGTTAAAGGCGTCTTGTATATTCCGATGGAGGTCGGCATAGGTCCAGGGCATGCGATGTGGATCGTCAATATAAACGTTCAGCTCGTACGCCACATAGAAGTCATCGAGTGATGTCTGGAGAACGAATGGAGCCGGCTCGCGCATCAGCCCCTGTGTCTTCTCCGCAGCCATGAGGAGCAGCGCTTCAACCTGGCGCCACGGGGTGTCGTACCCGATGGTGACCGATGTATGGAGGATGAGCCCCTGCTTCCGGGCCAGGGAGCTGTAGTTAATCACGTGGCTGTTCACAATCATGGAACTCGGCACAACAATCTCCTCGTTCTTGATGGTTCGTAAATGAACCACCTGAAGCCTGATGTCGATCACGTCCCCTGTGAAATCTGCTATTTTCACACGGTCTCCCACCTTGAATATCCTCCGGTAGGTGAGTATGTACCCTGCAAGGATGTTCGCGATCGCAGAGGATGATCCAAGGGAAAAGAGCACCCCGAGAAATATCGAAACGCCTTTAAAGGCAGGAGACTCGGAACCCGGGACATAGGGGAACGCGACCACTGCTGCGAAGGCAATGATGAGTATCCGAACGATCTTGTAGGTCGGTTGTCCCCACTCGGAATAAAATCCTTTGAAGCTGATCGTCCCTTTCTCGATCTCTTTGAAGAAGAGACGCGTCAGCTTTACGGCGTAATAGGTAATCACCACAATGGCGGCAAGGATTATTAAATTGGGAATCTGTGCCAAAACGCCCCTCGCCATCGCGGAGAGCGGCACGAGCAGGTAGCTGAGAAGGTGACCGGACAATGCCTGCGTCCAGGGGAAGAAGCTCAAACCCAGGTGGACGTACGTGTACAGAAGTATAACCAACACCGCAAAACGAACAACCTTCGATGCTCCGACGAGGGTTGTCTTGATGCGTTCCGCGCGAACCAGTTCAAGAGACTGAATATGGATGGAGACCTTTTTCGAGTCCGCCCAAGCCTGAATCTTCGCATCGCAGATTCGGGAGATACGGTTCAATACATAGAGAAGCGCGATGAGGACAAGTGTGGCGATCAGCAAATAGAGAACGGCGAGCAGGACTCTTTTCCTGCTGTGCTCTTCCCGGTACTGTTCGATGGCGCTGCGCAGCTTTTTAGTGTATTCCATCGCGAGCTGCTGCCTGCTCAGTTTTTCCGCTTTCGCGTCCTCATCGAGCACGGTTACCAGCGGCCTGTCTTCAGCCTGAATCAGCGTTATGGGCCCTTTATAATCGGATGTACTTATCGAGTCTACAGGGATGGCGTAATCTTCCGCCACCGCTTCTACGCGGTCCGATACGGCTTTCGCACGGTCTTTTGCGCTATACCCGGCGACTTCACCTTTTATGGAAAAGATGGTCCGGCCGTTGAGTGTCACGGGGTATCCGGTAGATTTATCTTCCTGCGGTTTGGCTGGTGTACTTTCTTGGGGTTTCGCTGGTTCGCTGCTCGTCTGTGCAAAGGCAGAAAAGGTGTTGATACCGAGCAGCAGAAAACAGGCTGTCAGGAGGCATGCACGCTTTACCACGATTGCTCCAAACACCTTTTCTCTCTCATCCGCGGCCAGTCTAAGCATAATACGGGAGCTACTTAAATTCAACAGGACCAATATATGAAAATAAAGACAAACGAGTATTAAGTTTTTCTCAAAAGATGTTAAGCTGGATAGGCACTACTGTCGATCAGACAGGTACTGAAAGAAAACGCAAGGAGGAAAAAGAACGTGTCCACCAACCGGAAGCATCGCGTTTCTTTTCCAGTGCCGGAGTGGGTCTTCGGTTATCAGAAGGACTGGCTGCGGTACGATCTGATCGCCGGCTTGATAACCGCCGCGGTTGTCATTCCGAAGGCGATGGCCTACGCCACGATAGCCGGGCTGCCCGTGGAGGTAGGACTCTACACGGCGTTTCTGCCGATGGTGATTTATGCTGTACTCGGGACCTCCCGGCCGCTCAGCGTGAGCACCACAACAACGTTGGCAATTTTGGCAGCGGCCCAGCTCGGCCAGGTGGCCCCGGAAGGCGATCCGGCGTCCTTGATGAGAGCCGCGGTAACGCTGACGTTCCTGGTAGGGGCTGTCCTCGTGCTGGCTTCGATATTGAGGTTGGGCTTCGTCGCCAACTTCATTTCTGAACCGGTGCTGATCGGCTTCAAGGCGGGGATTGCCCTCGTCATTGTGGTGGACCAGGTTCCTAAGTTGCTCGGCGTCCATTTCGCTAAAGGTCCCTTCGTTCACAATCTGCTTGGCATTGTTCAGGCCATCCCTCACACGTCGGTACCGACCCTGATTGTCGCCATAGTAATGATCGTCCTGCTGGTCGGGTTTGAGCACTTTCTCCCGAAGGCGCCGGCGCCGTTGATCGTGGTGGCCGGCGGCATCGCAGGCGCGAGTCTACTCGGATTGCAGGCCCATGGTGTGGAAGTGGTCGGCCGGATTCCCCAAGGCCTACCCTCTCTTATCTTTCCGGACTTCTCACTCGTCGAAAAGCTATGGCCCGGTGCCGTGGGCATCGCGCTGATGAGCTTTACCGAGACGGTCGCGGCCGGGCGCGCTTTCGCAACGAGCGAAGAGCCGCCTCCGCGGCCGAACCGGGAGTTGCTGGCCACAGGACTCGGGAATGCGTGCGGCGCGCTGCTGGGGGCCATGCCGTCGGGCGGCGGCACCTCACAGACAGCGGTCAACCGCCTCGTGGGCGCTCGCACGCAGGTGGCGGAGCTTGCCACAGCGGCTGCCGCGCTGCTGACGATGCTTCTTCTTGCCCCCCTTATCGGGCTGATGCCTCAAGCCACCCTTGCTGCCGTGGTCATCGTCTACTCCATCGGACTGATCCAGCCGGCAGACTTCCGCGCAATCCTCAAGATCCGACGAACGGAGTTCATCTGGGCCCTGATCGCCGTTGCAGGCGTCGTGCTGCTGGGGACCTTGAAGGGGATTCTCGTTGCCGTCGTTGCGTCGATAGTGGCCCTTGCGCACCAAACAGCCGATCCGCCAGTCCACATACTGGGGCGCAAGCCCGGCACCAATGTATTCCGGCCGCAATCGAAGGAGCACCCCGAGGATGAAACTTTCCCCGGTCTGCTGATGCTGCGGTTTGAGGGACGCATCTTTTTCGCCAATGCGCAGCGCATCGCGGAAAAGATGAGACCCATCGTCAACAAGGCAAAGCCGAAGATCGTGGCGCTTGATCTCAGCGGTGTGTTCGATCTTGAGTACAGCGCTCTCAAGATGCTGATCGAGGGCGAGAAGAGGCTACGTGAGGACGGGGTCTCGGTGTGGCTGGTAGGGCTTAACCCTGGTGTGCTGGCCGTGATCCAGCGGTCGTCACTCGGCAAAATCCTGGGGCGAGAACGGATGTACTTCACACTGGAGCTGGCTGTCGAGGCGTACCTGACATCTCCCACGGGAAAGGGTGTGGCGTGAACCGTTTACTGATTACCCGTCACCATCCGTTTCCGCAGGTTCAAAGTGAAGGGCTTCCCTCACCAGGGTAGCGGTTTCTTTGGAGGAAAAGGACTCCCATATTCTGCTGAAAGCTTCTTGCCTGTCCTTCGCGATCTCTGCCTGCAGTTGGTATATCTCACCCAGTATGAAGAAGAGCTCAGGGTCCACGACCTTCCCTTTCCAGTCATCACTCAAGGAATCAATGAATCCTCTGGTGAAAACCGTGTCCTGGAGCTCTCCGAGGCAGTCCTGTATCTCGACCGTCCGCTCAATAAAGGCGTCGAGGGCGCCGTCGTAAGCGGGAGCCATGAACTCGCATGCGTAGCGGAGCCTCTTCATCCGGATCCGGAGACGGTGGAATTCCTTGAGTTTCGGCTCCGCGAGCACGGTGTGTCCCTGCTGAATGACCGCATCCAGTTTCTCACTGATGAGAACGGGCGCCACCTCGCGGACGGTTTTTGCGGCGAGTGGAGCTCGCGGACTCGACGACAGAGGCTTTTCCAGAAACTGTAAGAAGCGGCGATCAAGAGCTCTGTACCGGGGCGATTCGAGGGCCTCGCGGAGACGCTCGAACAGCCCATGGCGGTGCTTTTCAATAAGATTCTCGAAAGCACGCTTCTTCTTTCCGGGCAGGCGTTCGATCTTCTCTTTGAGTCGTACCAGGTTCAGGAGAAAAACGTCGACGTCGCGGACCGCTCCAAATTGACCGCCCAGCCATTTCAGCTCTCCCGCGAGGTAAGCGGCGCTACGATCAGGCATGGCGTCGCGGAAAAGCCTCAGGACAGAACGCATGCGGCGTGTTGCAACCCGAGCCTGATGCACGAACTCAGAATCAACATCACGTCGCACCCCGGGAAGCTGCTCGCGAAACCACTGGAACTGGTGCGTGAGGATCTTTCGAACCGCGAGGTCGAGGCGGTCATCAAGCCTGACCATCAATCGCTCCGGAGGCTTCTTGGAGGGTAGTACCACTTTGAGCCTCTCCATGGCGACTTCAAGCTTTGACGCCGTTGATGAAGCATACTTGAATTTGCGCGACAGGAGTCGTGAAAGCGTTGAAAGCGTTTTCACGGGCCCCTTGATGATTTCCGCTTCCATTTCATGCAGCTTCTTAGCACGGCGTGGCTCATGGAGACCCCGGAGTGAGAAGCTCGACGTGTCGAAGGCGAGGTCGATCAGCGCTCCTTCAGGTGAGACGACACGGTAGTGATGGCGGTCGGTTCGGACTTGAATCTGCTCGATCAGTTTTCGCGGGAAGATCATTTCGTCGACACGTTTTCGTAATTCCTTCTCCGCAATTACCGTCGGAACATCAATGGGTTTAGCCAGCGCGATTTCGTTTTCTGTTCTTGTGGCCACCCCATGGTCGATTGATCCGACACCTTTCAGCGTGTACATTGCCGAACCGTTCTCAAGGCGGTATCGGAGCGCGTATTTGTTTTTCAAGAGAGACCAGTCGAATGTGTCGAGATAGGTGTCCACATTGCGCACCGGGTCGAGCTTCTCTACCGTGTAACCGTGTTGCCTCAGATAGGCGACAACTGCCTCTTCTTCTCCCTGGCCGGGGAGAACAAGCTTCAACTCTATCTCCATCGTTTTCGTCTGTTCCTTCAATGTTGGAGCCTCATTTCTGTCCTTGGCGAAATGTATTCGATCTTCCTCTTGCTTATCCGTTCGAGGAGCCCTTGCTTTTGGCGACCCTCCTCAATCTCCATGCTGCAATCGCCTGCAGCCTGAACGCCGATCTTGATCGCCTTGTCATTTACGTCGCACGCCAGTCGCCTTACGACATTGGCGTGGTTACAATCGAGGCCGTCCGCGACGCGAAGCATTCCGGCCAGCCACTCCACAAGCACCCGCCGGTCAGGGTCAAGCGACGCGAATCGCTTGTGCCGGGATGTGTCCGGCAGCCCCTTGGTGTGATAACGGGCTATGAGGGCGCACACCAATCGATCCTGATCATCAAGACCCGGAATGTCGAGCTCCAGGATCATATCGCGGCTTAGTTTGTGATGTTTTCCCGACACAGCCTGCGACCACCCGATATCGTGCAGCCTGGCCGCGATTTCAAGGAGGCGTCGCTCACGCGAACCGTATTGGTGAAGAGTCCGAAGTCCGTCGAAAAGAGCAAGTGCGAGAGTCGCGGCATGCTCGCTGTGGGCCTGGTCGGGATCATAGGCCCCCGCCGTCTTGGCGACAAATAACATCGTGGCGCTGCTGTTTTGCTTTTTCACGTTTGTGGCGTTACCCTTGCCCTTATCGCTTTAAGCCCTTCTTCTTGCCGATCTTCTTAACAAGCTCTTCGTAGGGGGGAGATTTCACACCACCCTCACGGGCTATCGCGATAAGCGCGCTCTGGCTTCGCACAGCCTTGGTTCCATCTTTCGGAGTCAGGCGGGCATATGAACCGTCGGGCTGCATCAGACGAGCCTTCACGTTGTCGCGAAGATAGGTCATGAGTATCTCGTCTATAATGCGCGCCTTCAGTTCGGTATCCTCGATGGGATAAAGAATCTCTGCACGCTTTTTAAAGTTTCTCGGCATCCAGTCAGCGCTGCCTGAATAGATTTCCGGACTCCCGCCGTTATGAAAGTAGAAGATCCTGGAATGTTCCAGGAACCGGTCGAGGATGCTGACGACGCGGATGTTCTCGCTGATCTCCGGTACGCCCGGCCTGAGACAGCAGATGCCCCTCACGATGAGGTCGATACGGACGCCTGCACGGGAAGCCTCATAGAGCTTGCGGATGATCTTCGTGTCGACGAGCGCATTCATTTTTGCGATGATTCGTCCCCGCTTTTTCGGAGTTGACGTCTCGATCTCCCGATCAATAAGGCGAAGCAACGTCTCCTGCGTCGTGACCGGAGAGATCATGAATTTGTGGAACATCGAGGCCACTGTCTTGGCGGTCAGCGCGTCTCCACCGGTCCACGAGTTGAATCCGGTGAGAACGTTGAAAAGCGCGGAAACATCGTTACCAAAGTCAGGATTACAGGTGAGGAGACCGATGTCAGTGTACAGCTTTGCCGTGACCGTGTTGTAATTGCCCGTCGAGACGTGAACG
>Ga0209039_10001434_pt1 | contig 22158 bp, 21 predicted proteins | sample BogFormECP12_OM1_FD_188238 | JGI IMG/M metagenome (GOLD analysis project Ga0209039, IMG submission 188238) | Bog forest soil microbial communities from Calvert Island, British Columbia, Canada - ECP12_OM1 (SPAdes) (version 2) | ecosystem: Environmental > Aquatic > Freshwater > Wetlands > Bog ... | reverse complement strand
GCTCCAAGACTCTGCAATTCAGCAAGTGTTTTGTTCCCAACTTCCGGCGCCAGGGTTTCAATCGCATCGCGGACCACCGCTACCCGCCGCTTTCGCTTCAATAACCCCTTAACCGCGCAACTGACGCAGTACTCCGTCACCACTCCAAACACCACAAATTCCGCAGCGTTCCCCAACCGTTCGACCAAAGCGTTCGCATGGTGAGTCTCAAAAATATCCAGCGTCTGCTTCTCCAGGATGATCTGCCGATACTTGGAAAGATCTTCCGGCAACCTGGCCGTGACGTCGTTTTCTACCCGAACAACATTCTCCACCAGCGCTTCCGGAACCAACTCCGCCCCAGCCGTGCCTTTCAAGCAATGCGGCGGAAACCGCTTGAACTCAGGATCATTGGGCGGATGAAAGTCTCCATGCGAAACCAGAAACACTTCACCGCGCCGCGCCGCGTCCGTCAGTTTGCGGATGTTGGGCAGAAGTTTCTCGGCTCCGGGAACGTAGAGCCTGCCGCCGGGCAGCATAAAATCAGCCTGCACATCCACTTCCCAAAAAATGAAGTCGCGAGATCGCATGCCGCCCCCGTCTCGATGTTTGTAACACATTACTCCATCCAGTGTTCTGGGCTTGATACGGGAGCTTTGATCTACAACGATTGAGTCCGCGCAGTGAGGTTCCTGGCCGCGTTAGAATGTCGGATGTTCGCCATTGGTATAGCAATCGCCCCGATTGGCACAGCACTTGGCGCGCGCTCTGGCCATGCTCAATCGCATCCAGGCGGCGTCGGCGGGGCACCACTCCCGGCAACGATTTGCCGCACAATTTATTTGCTCCGCGATTCGCGGTGTGTAATGCTGTTCAGCTGTTCAACGCAACCAGATCGAATAACACCGGGAGAGTGCTAATGCGAAACAAGCTTTTTCTTGCCCTGATTGTCCTTTGCTCGCTGACCCTCTGTGCCACCGACAAGATCACGCCCCTCAATGTCAAGGAAGGTCTTTGGGAAATGACCGTGACTCATTCCATGAGCGGAATGCCAGCCATGCCGGCCATTTCTCCCGACGCTCTCGCCAAGATGCCGCCGGAGCAGCGCGCCCGCATGGAAGCCATGATGAAGGGTGGGCCAAGCACCGACGTCCGCAAGGAATGCATCACCAAAGAGAAACTTGAAAAGCACTCCGCTTTTAGCAACAACCGCGGGGATTGCACCCGCACTGTCGTGAATTCCACGGGCAGCAAATTCGAGGTGAAGCTTCATTGTGAAGAAAAGCAAACGTCGACCGACGGAACTCTTCTAGTGGAGGCCATTGGTTCCGAGAACGTCAAGGGCACGATGCACTTGGTTACCAACTCCAACGGTCGTACCATGAACATGGACTTCACCATTAGCTCCAAATACCTCGGCCCGTCCTGCGGAGATATCAAATAGAGTCCGCGAAGATGTGATGGTGCGTACAGCCACGCATCGCAAGGAACGCGATGAGTGGGGCACCCGTTGTCAAACATGTTCGGCGGCAAAAAAATGCGCGCAGCCGGCAGGCTGCGCGCAGGAAGAAAGCTTCGCGGGTTAGCGACCGGCCGCCATGGCCATCGCTCCTGGCTGTGTCTGTTCGGCTCGGCCCACGTACATTTTGTACGACTGGTATACGGCGAACAGCACTGCCATCAGAGCTGCCAGCGTTGCCAGTCCGCTGATCGTGCCGAAGGTGGAGGCGATCGCAGTCAATCCCGCGCCGATAACATAGTTCGGGAACGACCACAGAAAGACCTTGTGCCAGAGGGCAAAAGGATTGCCGCCTTCGGTCAGACCGATGATGCTCGCTACCGGCGCTGTGTTCGCTAGGAAGTATGTGGCTGCCGCCAGGACCAAAGACACCGTGTGTGCCGCCGCGTGGGCCCCAAAGACCTGGCGATGGTAAACCAGGTAAGCGAGTCCGGACGCGTTCAGCAGTGTGCATGCGTTGAATACAAATTGGATTGGTTTGGTTTTGTTCCCGCCGGAATAGGATTGCGCGATCGCCGCCGTTACGGCTACGAGCAGGCTGGCGAACAATCCCAGTTGCGTGACTCCCAGAAGAATGACGGGCAGATTTCCCGACATCGAGCTCGTCATCCCAGGCAGCTTCACCTTGAAGCGCGAACTCAGTGTGGCTGCCGCTAACAGGAGCAGCAACTGTGGCCAGGCTTGCGCTTGCCATCTGACTACGCCGAACGACAGGGCGCACAGACTCGCGACGGCCACCATTCCGATCATGACTTTGGCTTTAATTGGTAAAGTATTTGTCATGGCAGTCTCCGAATAGGGTTGCAGTCGGTTGTCTAGTCGTCCCCCGGGTCGCCGTCGCTAAGTGCTGTGGTCGCGCTTTGGACGGAAGAAGTTGCACCCCAGACTACGCTGTAACCGGAATCGGAGGTCGCTCCCCAGACCACGCTGGTGGCGCCCCACACTACTGAATCGGCGGAAAGGGCGTTCGAACCCCAAACTACTGAATCTCCCCAGACCACCGAAGCGGCGCCCCAAACGACGCTGCTGCCGGCAAAAACTGAGTCGGGGATAGTATTCATGATAGTGACAGTACCGTTCGCGTTAAGGACCGCGGTCTTGGAAAGCGCTACTCCCGTCGCGAGGTCCGTGTTGCCAAGAGCGGCGTTGATATCCAGATACCCCGCTCCATAGGTGAAGAGGTCGTACTCGTTGTTGTATTGGTTTCCGCGGCCGTCGTGGGAATATGTGAACCGCCCGATGTTCTTCCACGCGGTCTTCATCAAGCGTGCTTTCACTTGATCAGGGGTCAACGATGGTGTCTGTTGCAGCATCAGCGCCACCGCACCGCTCACGACCGGCGTTGACATGCTGGTGCCGCTCAATTCATAGTACATGGCGGTTCCGCTGGTCGGAGCAATTTCATATTGCGGAAAGGTTGTGTCGAGCGTGCTGCCCGCAACCCGCAAGGAGACCAGCCGGTTTCCCGGCGCGACCAGGTCAGGTTTCACGATGTGATCGAGCACGGTCGGACCTTTGGAACTGTAGCTGGCAATCTGGTCGTCGACCCGGCTCGGCGTCAGCTCAGTCATCGTTGCTCCCACCGTGATTACGGCAGGATCGTTGGCCGGAACGCCGATGGTGGCGAAGCCGTTGGCAGCCCCCGAGCGCCCGCTGTTGCCCGCAGCCACCACCACCACAATGCCGGCCTGCCAGGCGGCTTCGACCGCCTGATCAACCGGATCGAGCGTGTAGCTCTCGAACACCGGACGTCCCAGTGACATGCTGATGACGCGGATATTGTAGGTACTTTGCAGCGCGATCGCCTGCTCAATGGCAGCGATCACCTGGCTGTCGGAGCCGGTTCCGTTCTGGTCCAGCACGCGCAGGTTGATGAGGTTGACGTTGGGAGCCATGCCGGCATACGTCGCTGCGTAGCCATTGGCTGTGCCGGAACTGGCGCCCGTGCCACCGATCAAGCCCGCCACGTGAGTTCCGTGTCCGTACTCGTCGGAAGTCGTGGTGTCGCCAGCCACAAAGCTCTGGCTATAGACCACGCGGCTGTTACCGTTGGCATCGTACAGGTCGGGATGATCGGCGATTCCACTGTCAATGACGGCCACGCCGACGCCGGTGCCATCCAACGCATGCTGCGATGCCGCGACATCCGCCTCGACCGCGGTCACAAACTCCTCGGTCTGAGGGTTCGCAGTCATTTTCTGCGTACGGTCTGGTGTGATGTAGGCGACGTTGGGATCCTTCGCCAGTTCCGCCAGCATGCTGACGGGCACACGCATCGTGACCGCGCGGATCGTGTGCAGCTTCGACTTGATCGTCGCGCCACGGTTCTGCATGGCCTTCAAATGCGCGCGCGTGGGCATCTGGCGATGTTGGACGATGACGGTCACCATGCCGTGCTTGGCTGCTGCCCGCTGCTGGAGATCTGCGGAAAACTTGCCCTTGGGTGTGGGTGCACCGCCATCCAGAACAGTCCTGGCGCCGGCGTGGGACAGGACTGCCGAGAGCAGCAGCAGTGCCAGTCCGAGAACTCGGCCCCAAGCAGCGCTGAACGCCGGGGAATTGAGCGGACGGCTTTCGCGTCCGTTTGTGATCTGCGATTTGTCGTTGCTGTTCATAAGTATTTTACTGGCGGCGTTTCGATGGACGTACAGCACGCCCTTCGCGCCTGGCCTTTAATGGGCAATCGCGAGGCCAATCGCAATGGTGTTAACTCCAGTATGTACAACGACTTACACATGGGTGGCGGCCGGGCGCGAAGGGACAACTTGGCCCAACCATTGAGACCCGAGCCTCTGCCAGGTCCGTAACTCGTATGAAACAAAGGCCGGGCGGGCAGAGAAGCCTGCTTTGGGACAAAGTGGCCCGATCCGAAGGGTCAGTTCTCAGTTCTCGGATCTCAGTAACAGCCCAAGTCCTCAACTGAGAACCGGGAACTGAGAACTTCTAAGTGCGCGCCGCGCAAGCTGACGGCAACGACTGTTATGCGTGCGTTTGGCTCGGGGCCAGCACGGGACGCAAAGGGGCACTCAACCCGCGCATCACGCGCTCGAACTGCAGAAGGTCGAGCGACTGCGGCCCGTCGGAAAGCGCGCGCTCCGGACAGGGATGCACCTCGACGATGATGCCGTCCGCACCCACCGCAATCGCGGCGCGCGAAACCGCCCCGATCAGGCTCTGCTTGCCGGTGCCATGCGAGGGATCGGCCACCACCGGCAGGTGCGAGAGCTCTTTGGCGAGGGCGATGGCCGCGAGGTCCATGGTATTGCGAGTGGCGGTTTCGAAGGTCTTGATTCCGCGCTCGCAAAGGGCGACCTGATCGTTTCCGCCGGAAAGCAGGTATTCCGCCGCCAGCAGCCACTCCTTCACCGTGGCCGAGGGCCCGCGCTTGAGCAGAATCGGCTTTTTGACGGTCGCCAGCCTTCGCAGCAACGCAAAGTTCTGCATGTTGCGCGCGCCGACCTGGAGCATATCGGCGTACTCGCAGATCAAGTCCACGTCTTCCGTACTCATAACCTCGGTCACAACCGGGAGACCAGTAAGTTCGTGAGCTTCGCGCAAAATCTTCAGCGCTTCGATTCCCAGGCCCTGGAACTCATACGGGGAGGTGCGGGGCTTGTAGGCTCCGCCGCGCAGCATGGTAGCGCCGGCGCGCTTCACCCCTTGCGCGGTCTCCAGCATTTGCTCGCGCGATTCCACCGAGCAGGGACCGGCAATCACGACCACTTCTGGGCCGCCGATTTTTACGCCGCCAACATCGACTACCGACGGCTGCGGCCGGGTTTGACGGCTGACGAGCTTAAAAGGCTGGGCGATCGCGACCACGTTGTCCACACCGGGCGCGACCGAAAGCGCCTCAATTTCATGGCGGCGCCCACCGCTGCCGACTGCCGCAACGATGGTGCGCTCGGTGCCACGCGTGACGTGAGGCTGGAATCCGGCTTCGCGGATGCGTTGAATGATGTGGTCGATTTCTTGTTCGGTAGCGTTGTCGGACATGTTCACAATCATGGCGATGACCTTTCTATTTGCCGTCAAAAACAAAAGCCGCGATGCTATCGCGGCTTTGGCGGAATCCTTGAGCTGTCTCTATACCCTGGGTGACTGGCTCCGATCCTGCACCTCCGCCGCGAATGGAAACCAATAGCGGCTAAATAGGCGGAAGGTGCTAAATCGTGTCATAGAGATGTTGAACCGTAACCTTTGAAATACCGATTCTCTCGAAAACTGGTGGAACTGGGATTACTGCGTCCCTAGAGAACTGGCAACACTGGAGAACGCGTTGTTGGCGTTGCCCCCGATTAGACGCACAGTGCCGATCACCAATACCAGGATAACGGCGAGCATGACGGCATATTCAGCAATGTCTTGCCCTTGTTCGTCCGTGCAAATATTGCGAAGAAACTGAATCATACATCCTCCGGCCCCAGGAACAAACTTCCCGGCGAACTTGTGTAGCTAATAATGCCGACTTAGACGGCGATTGTCAATCGCAGTCGGAGCTGGTTTTTCCACCGCTGGCACTTACGGCTGAAGTCGGAAACTGAGCCACGGGCAAGGCTTCTGAGCCTGTCACAAATCATGTGCTTGCGTTTTATAGGAGCTCCCGTGCGGGACCGTGCCAACCTTACTCTGCTTCCTTGCCAAATGCAAATTACTGTTCTGTCGCGAGAGAAGCTGCCGATGCCGTCGGGGCCGCTGTATCGCTCACGAGTTGGCGGGCGGAATAGGCGGCGTAGTCGAGCACCCGTCCCGGCAGCACTCCCAGGTAAAGCGTGAGCAGCACGCACACCGCAATGGCGAGCGCTGCCGCGGCGGGCACGGGAGTAACAGGAACCTCGCCCCGTGGTTCTCGCATGTACATCATGACAATAATACGCAGGTAATAATAGGCGCCCACGGCACTATTCAGCACCAGAATGATGGCCAAGCCAACCAGATTCGAATGCAGCGCGGCAGTCAGCACGTAGAACTTCGCGAAGAAGCCGCCAGTGATCGGAATACCGATCAAAGACATCAGGAAGAATGTGAAAGTCGCGGCCAGTACGGGGGACTTCCTGCCGAGGCCCGCGTAATCTTCGAGTGTGACGTACTTTTCGCCCGCATTTGCGATGTGGCTGACGACGGCAAACGCACCTACGTTCATCGCAGCATAGGCGGCAGTGTAGAACATCGCCGCGGACGCGCCCAGCGCCGGTTGTGCCGCAAACGCAGCGAGCAGATATCCGGCGTGGGCGATGGAAGAATACGCCAGCAGGCGCTTGACGTTGTTCTGCACCAGCGCTCCCAGATTTCCCAGCGTCATGGAGAGCGCGGCCGAGACCCAGATCAGCCAGAAGCGTCCCGGTGCGTTCGCTTCGAACATGACGCGCAGCAAAACCGCGAAGGCCGCCGCCTTCGGGCCGGTCGACATCAGTCCGACGACCGGCGCCGGGGCCCCTTCGTAGACGTCAGGAGTCCACACATGGAAAGGCGCAGAGGCGACCTTGAAGCCCAAGCCCACGAACATGAGCGCCGTTGCAACATACGCCAGAACCGGCACAGGTACGCCGCCGGAATGCAGCGCCAGACTGATCGCGTCAATGTTGGTGGATCCGGTCGCGCCGAACATGAGCGCGACGCCGTACAGGAAGAACGCCGTGGCGAACGATCCGAGCAGAAAGTACTTCAGCGACGATTCGCTGCTCGAGGCGTCGCGCCGCCGGAAGCCTGCCAGCACGTACGTCGAGATCGACGAGATTTCCAGCGCGATGAAAATAAGCACGAGTTCGATCGCGGACGACATCAGGCACATGCCCACCGTGCCGAACAGGATGAGCCCGTAGTACTCCCCGGCGCGGATGCGCTGCACCTTCAAATATTCGAAAGAACTGAGGATGACGACCGCCGCAATCGCGATGACGAGGAAGTGGAAGAAGACGCTGAAGCCTTCCACCCGAACCATGTTCCAGAAAGCGGTCCCGGGATACTGCGCCATCCAGAACGTCGATGCCAGCGCGGCAAGAGTACCGATCAGAGCGATCGTGCCGAGCGATTGGTGACTGCTTTCTTCGTCGAGCAGAGGGTCAACGATCATTACCAGCATGCCGAAGATCGAGAGCACGAGTTCGGGCAGAATGCGCATGTAGTCGGCAGTTTGCGGCAGGGAAGTCTGCGCCTGCGCCAGCAGAAACGGTAGTGAATGCGCCAACGCCGTCAGCATCGTCGTTGGCCCAATCATCATCATTGCCCCACCACCTTGCTGGCCAATTGGGTGAAGGGGGCGAGAGCCGCTTGCACCGCCGGATCGATCGCGCTGAGCCACATCAGGGGGGCAACGCCCATCACCAGAGCGGCAACCGCAATCGGCCAAAGTGCAGCCTTCTCACGGAGGTTGAGGTCGGGCAGCGTGTTATTGACTTCGTGCTTTACCTTGCCAAAGAAAACGCGCTGATACATCCACAGCAGGTAGCAGGCGCTCCAGATCACACCGGTCGCGGCCAGGATTCCATAGATCGGGCGCGCCTGGAATGCACCGCTCAGCACCAGGAACTCGCCGATGAAACCGTTCAGCAGCGGCAGTCCGACGGAGGCCAGCAGGGTAATCATGAAGAACGTGGCGTACTTGGGCATGGGTGTCGCCAATCCGCCAAACTCGGTGATCTCGTAGGTGTGGCGGCGTTCGTAGAGGATGCCCGCCAGCATGAAGAGGCCGCCGGTGGCGACTCCGTGCGCCAGCATGACGAACACGGCTCCGTTCAGGCCGGCCGTGGTGAAACTGAAGATTCCGAGGACGACGAATCCGAGGTGGCTGACCGAGGAGTAGGCGATCAGCTTTTTCATATTCGGCTGCACCAGCGAGACCAGCGCGCCGTAGATGATGCCGATCAGCGCCAGCACCATGATCCAGGGAGCGTTGCGGTGCGCCTGCCCGGGAAACAGGCCGACATCGAAACGCAGCAGGCCGTAGGTGCCCATCTTCAGCAGAACAGCAGCCAGCAGCACCGATCCAGCGGTGGGCGCCTCCACGTGCGCGTCGGGCAGCCACGTGTGAAGCGGGAACAGTGGGACCTTGACCGCAAAGGCAATGAAGAAGCCGAGGAAGAGCCATAGCGAGGCTGGTTCGAACCCCGGCACACTTCCGCTGCGAATTGCGTTCTGAATGACCACAAAATCGAAACTGCCTGTCTTGGCGTAGAGCCACAGAATCGCCGCCAGCATGAACATCGAGCCGATGATGGTGAACAGGAAATACTTTACCGCGGCGTAGATGCGGCGTCCGTGGCCGTACATACCGATCAGCAGCGCCATCGGGATCAGCGTCGCTTCCCAGAAGAAATAAAAGAGGAACAAGTCGAGCGAGGTGAAAACGCCGATCAGAGCCGTCTCCAGGATCAGCAGCAGGATGAAGAATTCCTTCACCCGCTCGTGAATCGAATGCCAGGAAATGAGCACGCACAGGGGCGTGAGGAACGTAGTCAGCACTACCAGCCAGACGGAAATTCCGTCAATGCCCATGTGGTAATGAATGTTGGGGGTCGTGATCCAGATCTTGTCGATCTCGAACTTGAAGAGGTTGGGATCGCGATGCAGGTGTACCGGCAAATGCAGCGAGGCTACAAATGCCAGGACGGAGATGACGAAGGCAAAAACTTTGATATCCCTATCGCGTCGGGGGATCAGCAGAATCAGCAGCCCGCCCACGGCAGGAATGAAGGTCACCAGCGAAAGAATGATGGGACTGAGGCTGTCCATGTTCGTTGAAATCATGTTCACCGAACCCATGTTCATCGAACTCCCATCCAGACCATGTAGGCGATCACAACTGCCCCGCCGGCGGCCACCCAGCCGGCATACGAGCGCAGATTGCCCGACTGCATGTGGCGCACGCTGTCAGACACGTGGCGCGCAGCGCTGGCCGAGTTGTTGACGGTGGCGTCGATCGCTCCCTGGTCAACGCCGTGCCAGAGAATTGTGGTCGAGCCGTCGACAACCGGATTGACGAAAAGGACGGCATAAAGCTCGTCGATGTAGTACTTGTTGGCGACTGCACGGTAGAGACCGCCGAGGCTGGCGGCGATGCGCGCGGGCAGTTGCGGGCGGCGGCTGTAGAGCAGATATGCCAGCAACCATCCGAGTCCGGCTACGCTAATGGAAACACCCATGAGCAGATGCTCGAGTGTGCTGTCAGGGGCTTCGCGCGAGGTTTCTTGCGCGACTTCCCTGGCCGCCCCCTGAAACGCGGGAGCCAGAAAATGTTCGAACTGATTTCCGTACCCGACAAATCCCCCAACGACGGACAGCACGGCAAGGATCACCAGCGGACCCAGCATTACCCAAGGGCTCTCATGCGGCTCTCCGTGTCCATGAGTGGAAGCAGCGTGACCATGAGCAGCGTGACCATGCGCTTCTTGCGCCGCGGCGCCCCGGTACTCGCCGCCGAACGTCATGTACATCAACCGGAACATATAGAAGGACGTGATAAACGCGGTCACCACGCCAATCAGCCAATACACCCAGCTCGCGCCAAAGGCTTTCCAAAGAATCTCGTCTTTCGACCAGAAGCCAGCCAGCGGCGGAATGCCCGCGATGGCGAGCGTGGCAATTCCCATCGTCGCAAACGTCCAAGGCATATACACACGCAGCCCGCCCATCTTTCGCATGTCCTGCTCGCCGCCGATGCCGTGGATCACCGAACCGGCCGCCAGGAACAACAGGCCCTTGAAGAACGCGTGCGTCATCAGGTGAAAGATGCCCGCCGAAAACGCGCCCACGCCGCACGCCATGAACATATAGCCGAGCTGCGAGATGGTGGAGTAGGCCAGCACTTTCTTGATGTCGGTCTGGGCAATGCCTATGGTCGCTGCAAACAGAGCGGTGAGCGTTCCGATGATTGCGACCACCGTCATCGCCATCGGCGCGCGCTCGAAGATCGCGGACGAACGCGCCACCATGTAAACGCCCGCCGTAACCATGGTTGCCGCATGGATCAATGCCGAGACCGGAGTCGGGCCTTCCATGGCGTCCGGCAGCCACACATAGAGAGGAATCTGGGCCGACTTGCCTGCCGCGCCGACCATCAACAGCAAACCGATCGCCGTGAGCAGCCCTGCGCCGGTAGTTTCCGGCCCCAGCGGCCGCACCGCACTAAAGACCCGCGTGAAGTCGAGCGATCCAAAATGCTTGATCATCAAGAAGAGCGCAATCAGGAATCCACAGTCACCGATCCGGTTAACGATGAATGCTTTCTTGCCGGCCGCCGCCGCCGAATCTTTTGTGAACCAGTAGCCGATCAGCAGATACGACGACAGGCCCACGCCTTCCCAGCCGATGAACATGACCAGGTAGTTTTTCGCCAGTACCAGCGTCAACATGAAGAACATGAACAGGTTCATGTACGACATGAAGCGGTAGTACCCGTCGTCGTCCCACATATACCCGACCGAGTAGATATGAATGAGGAAGCCGACGCCGGTGACCACGAGCAGCATGACCAGCGACAACTGATCGAGATAGAAACTGAAATCGACTTGAAAACTTCCGGAGCGGATCCAGTGTGTGAGGTCGTAATAGTAAGGCGCGGATGCCGAAGAGAAACCCCAAGCAACCAGCAACGCCATGAAGAACGCCGCACCGCAGAAGACGAGCGCGACCGCCGATATTGCTTGCTTCGACGACCGCCGGCCAAAGAAGCCGTTGATCGCCGCCCCGGCCAGGGGAAGAATCGGGATAAGCCATAGATAAGGATTCGGCGTCATAGCTTGAGCAGGTTCACCTGGTCCACATTCAAAGTTTCACGCGTGCGATAGACGGCAATGATGATGGCCAGGCCCACCGCGGCCTCGGCGGCGGCCACCACCATCACGAAGAAGACGAAAACCTGTCCGCTAAGCGCGTGCCAGTGCGCGGCGAAGGCGACGAACGAAAGGTTCACGCCGTTCAGCATCAGCTCGATCGACATGAAAATCGTGATGATGTTGCGCTTGATCAGAAACCCGAGCACGCCACACACGAAGAGGATTCCGCTCAACAGCAGATAGTAGGAAAGAGGGACCATCTTTATCCTTAACCTCCGTCCTTTCTCGGGCCACGGGCCACGGCTTGGGGCCGGCTGGCGAGCACGACCGCGCCCATGATGGCGATCAGGATCAGCACCGACGTGACTTCAAAGGGCAGCAGAAAATCGCGAAAGAGAAGCCGGGCAATATCGCGTGGATCGCCCTTTAACGCGCCGATGGGAACCGTCGCCTGCATGTTGGACCGATGGAGAAGCGTCCAGGCGACGAGCACTCCGCCGATAAGAACGCCGGGGATGCCGAGCAGGGTCGCGACCCGGCTGCCCTTGCTGCGCTCTTCTTTGCCGGCGTTCAGCAACATAATGGTAATCACAAACAAAACCATGATCGCGCCAGCGTAGACGATCACTTGCACGGCGGCCACAAATTCCGCGCCCAATAAAAGATACTCGGCGGCGAGCGAAGCCATCACCGCGATCAACGACAGCGCGCTGTTGATGGGATGGCTCTGCACCAGCAGGTTCACCGCCCCCGCCACGCAGATAGCTCCGAAGAATAGAAATAAAATTAGATGAAACATTTTTGTCAGCAAGCTACTAGCTTCTGGCCGCTAGCTAGTAGCTAGAAGCCAGTAGCTGGTTCGTCAAGCTCTCCACGCCACGACCAGTGCTGTATACACAATGTTGGCAACCGCCAGGGGCAGCAGCACCTTCCACCCGAACGCCATGAGCTGGTCATAGCGAAAGCGGGGCAAGGTCCAGCGGACCCAGACGTACAGAAACATAAAAAAGAAAACCTTCAGGCAGAACCAGACGACCGGCATCACGTCTTGCAGGATGGGCGGACCGAAGATCGGCCCGTGCCATCCGCCCAGAAACAGCAGCGTGGCCAGGCAGGCGACCGTCACCATGTTCGCGTACTCGGCCATGAAAAACATCGCGAATTTCATCGCGCTGTATTCGGTGTGATATCCGGCCACCAGTTCCGACTCGGCTTCCGGCAGATCAAAAGGAGTCCGGTTGGTCTCCGCATATGCGGAAATCAGATAGATGAAAAACGCCAGCGTCTGCCCGTGAAAGATATTCCAGCGCGGAATGAAATGCCAAAACACTCCCCCCTGCGCATCCACGATCTCGCGCAGGCTGAGGCTTCCCGCCATGATCACCACTCCCACCAGCGAGAGGCCGAGCGAAACTTCATAGCTGACCATCTGGGCGCTGGCCCGCAGTCCGCCGAGCAGCGAGTACTTGTTGTTCGAGGACCAACCGGCAAGCGCCACACCGTACACGCCCATCGACGTAATGCCGAGAACCACCAGCAGCCCGATATTCAAGTCCCCTGTCAAGCCTCCGGTAATTTGGAGTGGCGTGGTAATGGACCCGATCGTGATGGAGTTACCAAATGGGATCACCGCAATGGATGTGATGGCAAACACCAGCGCGATGATCGGCGCCGCGATGTAGAGCGGCTTGTAAACATGCGGCTGGGTCAAATCTTCTTTGAAGATGAATTTGACGCCGTCGGCGAGCGGCTGCAGCAGGCCGAAAGGTCCAACCCGTGTGGGGCCCCAGCGGTTCTGGATGTGCGCCGACACCTTGCGCTCCAGCCACACGCTGTACGCCACCGCCGTCAGCAGAACGCCGACCACGGCGAGCGACTTGATGATCGAAATGATGATGAACGTCGTTATACTCATCTAGTGTGTGTGGAGCGGGCACTCCTGCCCGCTGCTCTTGATCTTGTTCTTGTTCTGCCTGTTTGCTAATTCGCCCTAATCCGCCGCGACTTCCGGCACCGCAGACTTGTTTTCGTAAACTGAATTCAAAGTCTTCGAATACTTGCCCAGCGTTCCCGAGCTGAATAAATCGTCATGAGCCGGGACGATGAGCTCTGGTGGTTGGATCAAACTCGGCCCGCTCTCGGCAATCTCAAGATGCTGATCGTTGCCCGCCAGCAGATTGACCCGCGAAACATTGGCCTGCGAAATATGGTACCCGGCAACCACGCGTTGGATTTCATCGAGAATCGCCATGGGGTCGAAGGGTGTCATCTTCGGCTCCAGGTTGTGCGCTTCGAGCCAAACCGCGTGACGGTCCGCCTCGCCCGATTGCGCGCCGCGCGTCTGGCCCATGTCGGAATGTGTCCCGCTTCCGAAAGGCACCAGAGCGCGTACGTCGAATCCCATGGCGTCTGCGATGCGAACGATCATCTCGAAGTCCGGCTTGGTGTTCGTGACTTCGCCTGCCTTCTTCACCAGTTGCAGATCGCCGCAGGTGTTCGTATACGTTCCCGTTTTCTCGTACGCGTTCGCCGCGGGCAATACCACGTCGGCCATCGTCGCGGTTTCGGTCAGGAACATGTCCTGCACCACCACAAAACTTTTCGAGAACACAAAAGGATCAATGCCCAAACGACCCACCGGATTGGATCCCACCACGTACAGCGCTTTCAGCTTGCCGGTCTTCGCCGCTTCCACCATCTCCGGCAGGCTCAGGCCTTTTTCGGCCGGCAGCTTGCCCCATTCCTGTTGGAACTTGTCTGCGCCGGTAACGGGCTCGTATCCGGGTAGAAGATCGGGATAAAGCCCCATTTCGCTGGCTCCGCGGGAATTCGCGTAATCGCCCAGACAGATCAGCTTTGCTCCTGTCAATGTTCCAGCAAAGGTCACCAATTTCTCGATGTCATGGCCGCGCAGTTCAGAACCGAAGACGATGACCATATTCTGTTCGCCGCGAATTTTCTCGCGCAGCGCGGTCCAGGCGTCGCGGCTTGTGCCGTCGCTCACCAGCGAATCGAGCAGGGAATCGTCGCCGCCGAGGAAGGCAACCGCTTTCGCTTCCGCGCCCGCCGGAAGCAAACCGAATCCCGCCGCCTGCCGGCGCAACTTGATGGGCGCAGAGTTGATCGCGTAGAGCCGCGCCCGGCGCAAGCGGACGTTCGTCCGGATCTGCCATGCCAGCAGCGGATGCTGATTCGTCGGATCGTTGCCAATCAACAGAATCGCGGGCGCATTCAACACGTCGCGCATGGAAGCCGTTTTTCCGGGCCTGCCGTGGAGCGCCGCCGCGAGGGCAGGGTAATCTGCCGTGCGGTGATGATCGACGTTATTCGTCTTCAGCACGACGCGCGCAAATTTTGAAAGAAGATAATTCTCTTCGTTGGTCGTGCGATTGGACCCGACGACGCCGATCGCGCTTCCGCCGTCGTGAGCTTCGTTACAAACTTCGTCGCGAACTTCGCGGAATCGTTTGCCGATCAGCTCAAATGCTTCTTCCCAGGTCGCGGGGGTCAGCTTGCCGTTCTTGCGAATCAGCGGCTGCGTGAGGCGCTCTTTGTGATGCGTAAAGTCGAAAGCGTAGCGGCCCTTGATGCAAAGGAAATCGTTATTGATCCCGCTTTTGTCGCGGTTGTCGCCGCGGACGATCTCCATGCCGGTGTCCGAGCGGCGCACGCCCAGCGTGGTCTTGCACCCGTCCCCGCAGTGAGTGCAGATCGTGCCCACGTGATTCATCTCCCACGGGCGCGTCTTGTAGCGGTAGGCGCCGGAGGTGAGCGCGCCGACCGGGCAGATGTCGATACACATGCCGCACTCTTCGCATTCGAGATGATCGCCTTCGTTGGGCGCGATGATCGAATTGACGCCGCGGTTCTGCACGCCCAGCGCCCAAACGTCCATGCCTTCGCCGCAGACGCGCACGCAGCGGTAGCAAAGGATGCAGCGCGGGCGGTCGAAATACACCACCGGAGACCACTGCTGTTCTTCGCGGTGGTTTTTGGCCTCCATGAACTTCGATTCGGAGGCGCCGTAGGAGAACGTCATGTCCTGCAGTTCGCACTCGCCCCCGGCGTCGCACACCGGGCAATCGAGCGGATGGTTGCCGAGCACCAACTCGAGCATCGCCTTGCGGGCCTGACGCACTTCATCGCTGTCGGTCGAAACAATCATGCCCTCAGTCACGCCCGTCGTGCAGGCGGTCTGAAGCTTGGGCATCTTCTCGACCTTCACGACACACATGCGGCAAGCGCCCTGCAACGAAAGCCCGGGATAGTAGCAAAACGAGGGCACTTCAATGCCCACGCTCTTGCAGGCTTCGATCAGCAGCGAGCCCGCAGGGGCCGTAAGTTTCTTGCCGTCGACGGTTAGATTGACATCAGCCATGATTTTTGTAGCGCCGGTGTCTCGCCGGCTGTTCGGCGGGCGTCTTCGCCCGCCGCATATCCTGAAACTTCTGTAGCCGTTGTACTCTGAACCACTGTATGTCGGGCGGGCATTCGCCCGCCTATTGAGCCGGCGAGACGCCGGCGCTACACCAGTACCGCTTCGCCCGCCTTCTCAAATGGGCACGGCTTGCCATCCAAATGATCTTCAAATTCTTTTCTGAACTTTTTCACGAACGCCATGGTGGGCATCGCTGCCGCGTCTCCGAGCGGACAGAATGTCTTTCCCAGCATGTTCTCAGCCAAGTAATAGATGTTGTCGATGTCCTTCTTCAACCCAGCACCCGCATGGAAGCGCGTGAGCGTCTTCTTCAGCCAGTCGGTGCCTTCACGGCAGGGGATGCACCAGCCGCAACTTTCATGCTGATAAAACTTGATGGTGCGCAGCGCGAACTTCACAATGCAGGTCGTATCATCGAGCACAACCACCCCGCCGGACCCTAACATCGTTCCCGCTTTTGCCAATGAATCGAAGTCCATCGCAACGTCAATCTCCTGGGCAAGCAGCACGGGGGTGGACGATCCGCCGGGAACCACCGCCTTAAGTTCGCGGCCGTTCGGAATTCCGCCGCCGACCTCATAAATCATCTTCTTGAGGTTGTAGCCCATCGGAAGTTCATAGACGCCCGGCTGGTTGAGATTTCCCGACAGGCAGAACAGTCGCGTTCCGCCATTCTTCGGCGTGCCAAGTTTCGCGTACCAATCCGCGCCGCCCAAAATGATGTGCGGCACGGCGGCCAGCGTCTCCGCATTATTAATGACCGTCGGGCCGCCCCACAGGCCGACAATGGCTGGGAAGGGTGGGCGGATGCGCGGAATGCCGCGCTTGCCTTCGAGCGATTCCATCAGCGCCGATTCTTCACCCACCTCGTATGCGCCCGCTCCCCCGTGCCAATAAATATCCAGATCGTATCCGCTGCCGAAGATGTTCTTGCCGAGGAAGCCCTTGGCATAGGCATCTTTAATGGCTTTCTGCATGATCACCGACAGGTAGCGATACTCGCCGCGGATGTAGATGTATCCGGTATGGGAACCGACCGCGAGCGCGGCGATCATGACGCCTTCGATTACAGAGTGCGGATCGTGTTCAAAAATCAGGCGGTCCTTGCAGGTGCCGGGCTCGCTCTCATCGCCGTTGCAGAGCACATATTTCGGTTTGGCCGATTGCTTTGGGACAAACGACCACTTCATTCCCGTGCTGAACCCGGCGCCGCCCCGTCCGCGCAGGCCGGAGTTCTTCACCTCATTAATGAGGGCGTCCGGTTGCATGGCGAGCGCCTTCTGCACGGCTTTGTAGCCGTCCAGTTGGAGATAGCGGTCGATATCGGTAGCGCCCTGTCCAAAGCGCTTCGAGATCACGCGTACCTCGTCGGGATGGGAAACCAGAGTTGCCATTTGGTAATTTTGTAATCTGGTAATTTGGTAATTTGAAAACCTAAGACCGGGCGATCTTAAATTACAAAATTACCCGATTACCAAATTACAAAATCCCTACTGCGTTCCCTTCTTCTTATAGTCGTCCAAAACCTGATCCATCTTCTCGTTGGTCAGGTTTTCATGAAAATCGTAGTTCACCTGCACTGCCGGAGCCCAACTGCACGCGCCAATGCATTCCACTTCTTCCAGCGAAAACAAGCCATCTTGCGTCGTGCCCTTGTGGCCGATGCCCAGCTTCTTCTTGCAATGGTCGAGAATTTCCTCTCCACCCCGGAGCATGCACGCGATATTGGTGCACACCTGCACGTTGTATTTTCCCCGTGGTTTCGTGGTGAGCATCGAGTAGTAACTGATCACGTTGCGGACTTCCAATTCGGTTAAATCGAGCCGCCGCGCCAGTTCCGCAATCACCTCATCGTTCAGACTGCCGACCTCATCCTGGGCATAGAGCAGCGAAGGCACCAGCGCCGAACGCCTGGTCGGATAGTGCGTCAGCATCTCGGTGAAGCGAGCTTCGAATTCTTCTGAAAACTTCATAGGTCGAAAACGATTTTGTAATTTTGTAATCGGGTAACTTGAAAACCTAGATCCGAGCGGTTTTAGATTACACAATTACCCGATTACCAAATTACAAAATCCCTACCGGTCTATATCTCCCAGCACCACATCAATGCTTCCAATCGCCGCGACCACATCGGCGATAAGCCCCCCTTCGCACATCTTGGCCAGCGCCTGCAGATTCGCGTAGGACGGCCCGCGCATGTGCACGCGATACGGCTTCGCCGTTCCGTCGCTGACGATGTAGTATCCCATCTCACCGCGCGGCGATTCTATGGCCTGGTAAACCTCGCCCGCCGGAACGGTGAAGCCCTCGGTGATGATCTTGAAGTGGTAGATGAGGGCTTCCATCTGAGTCTTCATCTTCTCGCGGTCGGGCAGTACGACCTTGGGCGCGTCAGCTTTAATGGGTCCTTCGGGCATTCCCGCCAGCGCTTGCTGTACCATGCCAATCGATTCGCGCAACTCCTCAACGCGGCAAAGGTATCGTGCGAACACGTCCCCTTCGGTGCGCACCGGCACGTTGAACTTGAAGTTTTCGTAGCCTGTGTAGGGAGCATCGCGGCGAAGGTCGATGTCAACCCCGCTGCCGCGCAACGTTGGACCGCATGCGCCCAGAGCAATCGCGTCTTCCGCGCTCAGGCGGGCGACGCCCTTGGTGCGCATCATGAAAATTGGATTGCCCGTCAGCAAGCCTTCATATTCATCCACGTTCCCGGGGAAGCGGTCGGCGAACTTTTTGACCTTTTCGAAAAATCCCAGCGGTGGCTCCAGCGCCAACCCGCCAATGCGGAAGTACGACGTCATCATGCGCTGCCCGCTGACCATCTCGAAGAAGCGCAGAACGTCTTCGCGTTCCCGGAAGCAATAGAGAAAGACGGTCATCGCGCCGAGGTCCATGGCATGCGTACCCAGCCAGACCAGGTGCGAATTGATGCGGGTCAACTCATTCATCAAAACCCGCATCCATTGTGCTTTCGGCGGGATCTCCAGCCCCAGCAACTTCTCCACTGCCAGGCAGTAGGCGAGATTGTTGGTCAGGGGACAGAGGTAGTCGATGCGATCCGTCAGAGGCACAACTTGCTGGTAGAACTTGGCTTCGCAGGTTTTCTCGATGCCGGTGTGCAGGAAGCCGACCTCCGGCTTAACCCGCACGACAGTTTCCCCATCAATTTCCAGCACCAACCGCAGCACCCCGTGGGTCGAGGGGTGTTGCGGCCCCATGTTCAGAACCAGGGTGCGATCGCCCGAGGTAGTTTCCCGGCCCGGTTCAGCGACAGTAGGGGGGAATTGCGTCATGCGCTACCGGTAACCCTCCACCGGGTAGTCCTTCCGCAGAGGGTGGCCTTCCCAGTCATCGGGCATCATGATGCGTTGCAGGTTGGGATGTCCGGTGAAGCGCACGCCAAACAGGTCGAACACCTCACGCTCATAGAAATTGGCTGCGGGCCAAACCGACGTGACCGATTCGATGGCCGGACTGGAGCCGTCAAGGCGGGCTTTCAAACGCACCCGCTCTTTTTTCGGAATCGAAAGAAGATGGTAAACGACCTCAAACCGCGGCTCTGAGGGATACCAATCCACGCAGGTGAGGTCGCACAAATAATTGAATGGCCAATCTGTGGAGTCGCGCAAGATGGCGCAAACTTCGCGGATTGCTTCCTTCTGAATCCAGATCGTAAGCTCGTCGCGATCGAATTTCACCGCCTGCACCACGGAGGCGTTCCACTCCACCAGGCGGGCCAAGGCGGGATGCGACTTCAACTGCTCGATATCGGTGATGGGGGGAGCCAGCGGCATCAAACATCTCCCCGCTTGGCGGCCGTCAGACCCCAGTCGAGTACGCCTTTTTTCCATACATAGAAGAGGCCAACCATCACGATCGCGATGTACACCATCATCTCCCAGAAGCCAAACATCTTCAGTTCGCGCAGGATGACCGCCCAGGGGTAAAGGAAAACGGCTTCCACGTCGAACAATATAAAGAGCATGGCAACCAGGTAGAACTTGACCGAGAATCGTCCCTGAGCATCGCCGATGGGCTGAACCCCGCACTCATACGGCGACATCTTCGCCCGACCCGCTTTATGCTGGCCCACCAGCTGGGAAAGGATAACAATCACTCCCGCAAGGGCCGTGGCGATGCCGAAGTGCATCAGGAGGGGCAGGTAGCGAGCGAAATAATTGTCCGGCATAGGAGGAGCTATATATAATTTCGGCCAAGCGCAACCGTGCAACAGTAAACGCTCTAGATTAGTTTTGGCTGGCGGAAGTGTCAAGCAAAGTACGCGTTTTAACACTAGTTTCATCCGGCGGAACCTGTCTTGACAGGGCCGGGGAGAGCCTGAACCGCATGATTTTTGGTTTCAATACCGACATTCGGCACGAAGACACGATCTACCACGTGCAGAGCGAAGCCCGCGAAGGCGAGCACTTGCTGCAGACGCAAGTCTTCGTTCGGGGCCGCTGCATCGGGAAGCGCGCGGTTCCCTATGGCACCAGCGCGGCGGAAGGCAAAACCGGCGCTCCGAGCAGATCTCCGGGCAACGATCAGGATGAAGAGAAGATGCTGCGCGAACTGCATCGCGAGATGCTCGACGCCATCCGCGGAGGCAAGCTCGATTCCATCTTCGACAAGCGGGATACACCGGAAACGCTGGCGGCGGTGAAGGAGCTAGACCTGGAGTGGATCAACGCCACATCCGTTCATTCGAGTGGCGCTTTGACGATGCACATCCGGGTGACCGAAGGAGGCGCCACGGTCCAAGGTGCCCGCCTCACCCTCCGCTTAGTCCGGCCAGACGCCGCGCCCTACTACGCGCAGGTTCTCACCGACGCCAGGGGCAGCGCCGAGATGAACGTTCAGGTGGATGAGAAATCACTGGCTGATTCCTCCGTAGTCGTGCAAGCGAGTTTCGCCGGACGAACTGCCACCCGCAAGTTCCAACTGCGCGCCGCGATTTAGAAACCGATCGCTTCAGCAATGCCGTAATAGAGACGGGGCTTGTCCCGTCTCCCGGGCGCACAATCCCATCCGTCGGAGACGCGGCAAGCCGCGTCTCTACAGGAAATTTCGCTTACCCTTTTAGCATGCGACAATGGAATCGATGAAGCTCACGATCAATGGCGAGAACCAGGTCTGTTCCGCCGAAACTCTGGGCGCGCTCGTCGCCGGGCTCGGTATGAAGCCGGACCGGGTGGCGATCGAACTGAACCGCGAGATCGTGCCCCGCGAGCAATGGCCGCAGACTCCATTGCACGATGGCGACCGGCTGGAGATCGTCCATTTCGTCGGCGGCGGGACAACTCACCGCCAGTTTGTCAACCCGTTTCGCGACCTGCTAACCTGATTTCCGTGGCCCCGTCGTTCAACGGATAGGACTTCAGTTTCCTAAACTGAATATGCAGGTTCGATTCCTGCCGGGGCTACCAGCAGAAAACGTCCGTGTCTCCGGTTTCCCGCCGGCTCTGCGTCCTCCCCACTAGCGCGGCCTTTCCTGAATCTTCGCCATGGCGTCGAGAAATTGACGGGCCGTTACGATCTGAGCGTCGGCCCATTTCATGGGAAAATCCTTCAGATTGCCGGTCACGAGGTAGTGGGCGCGAGCGGCTTGCGCGCACTCCAGAAAAATGTCGTCGTCAGGGTCGGAACAGGCATGCACCTTCTCAGAAGGCTTGACCCAAAATCCATTTTGCCGAATGGCGCGGAGTGCGTTCTCGATTACCGCCTCGCTGCGGTTAAATTTTGGACGTTGGATCACTTCTTCGTATTCGGCATAAATATCGCCGCTTACGCAAAGTTGCGCCGTGGTCGCGGCGACTGCCATCAAGAAGGTCCGGGCGGGCAAACCCTGAGGTTGCAACAACGCGGAAATGAAAACATTCGTGTCGAGGACGACTCGAATCATTGCTCCGAGGGGCGACCTTCACGGCGCGCCTTCCGCGCCGCCGCTATCTCCGCATCAATCTCTTCCATGGAAAGCTGATCCAGACCCTGCTCTTTCGCGCTTTTCCAAGACGCCTGGAGCCACTCCGGGGCGGAAGGCGAAGTCGTGGTGCGAATACTGATCTCCTCGTTCTCGGCAATGGAGCGCCCTAGCAGGCTTTCGATAGCCATCTTCTGGTCCGGCGATAAATCTTTGGCCTTGTGAGTCATGCGTGTACCTGGAACTTCAAGCGCGTCCACTGCTAGTTTAGGGCGTCTTACTAACATTGTCACCTGGAATTGCGCCGCCGGTGCGACTACCCGCTGCCCCGCTTCCGGCCCGCTAGGCACCCCAAACTCTTGGGGGATGCCGGATCACCTGCCGGTGGAAGATCGTTCGACCAACCCTCGATAAGAGAGAAGAAGAACAGACCATGGAGAAGGCTGCGCCGCGTGGCCCCGTCGTTCAACGGATAGGACTTCAGTTTCCTAAACTGAATATGCAGGTTCGATTCCTGCCGGGGCTACCA
>Ga0209039_10001433_pt1 | contig 22161 bp, 12 predicted proteins | sample BogFormECP12_OM1_FD_188238 | JGI IMG/M metagenome (GOLD analysis project Ga0209039, IMG submission 188238) | Bog forest soil microbial communities from Calvert Island, British Columbia, Canada - ECP12_OM1 (SPAdes) (version 2) | ecosystem: Environmental > Aquatic > Freshwater > Wetlands > Bog ... | reverse complement strand
ATTTTTGATTTTTTATCCCTCTCCGGGGGGAGAGGGGGGACCGCAAGGCGGTGGGTGAGGGGTCCCTTTCAACCCAACCGACTTTGACGGAACCCTGTCTAGGTGAGATTTTCTGTTGACAGGGCTTCATGGCGAGCGTACGATGCGCTCGAATTAGGAAGAAGTCGAATTGAAACGTACTAAAGTAAATTCCCACGGCGTTACTAAATCAAAGCGATGGACCTCCCCCGCGATTAGTCGCCAAGACCCGGTGAAACGAAGAAAGGCTTTCCTGAAAACTCGCGCCAGCCTCGGATAGGCTTGCGAGCTTGGGAAGAGGCGGCTTGTTGCGTCGGTGGAAGGGGCAAAGGGGGCTTTAAATGGAAAAAAGGCGTATTGGGGCCTCAGGGCTTTTGTGTCTATTCGCTCTGCTCCTTCCCGGTTTGCTCAGAGGGCAGAGCACGAATGCAACGCTTAGCGGGACGGTTACCGACCCCACCGGCGCCGCCATCCCGAATGTTCAGTTGACACTCACCTCCGTGGACACGGGAACGGTGAACAAGGCAGCTTCCGGACCCGAGGGCCTTTACTCCTTCCCTAACCTGCGGCCAGGCATCTACGAACTCAAGGCTAGTTCGCAGGGGTTCAAAGAGTATGTGCAGGCAGGCATTGAGTTGACGATGAATGCCCGGGCCCGTCAGGACGTAAAACTTGAAGTGGGTAAAGCCATTCAAACCGTGGAGGTCAAAGCCAACGCCTCTCCCCTCAACACGGACGATGGGCAAGTCAAGGGGAGCGTGACGCCGGAGATTCTCAAAGACCTGCCCCTGGAAGTCTCCGGCACGATCCGCACCGCGGCCAATTTCGCTATCCTGATGCCCGGGGTGAGCACCGGCAGCGGCGGGAATGCCTTCGACGCGCGCATCAACGGCGGCCTGCAATCGGGCGACGAGGCGATCCTGGACGGCGTCAGCTTGCAGGAAGGACTGATGAGCCAGAGTGGCATGGTGTCCATCCAAACCGACTTCCCCACCTCCCCGGATATGGTCGGCGAACTGAGCGTGCTGACCTCCACTTACGAACCCCAGTATGGGTCCAGCCTTTCCGGGCAGATTATCTTGGAGACCAAGTCGGGCACGAATCAATACCATGGGGCGGCCTTCGAATATCTCCGCAACACGGTGCTCAATGCGCGGCAGTTTGGGGTAGACCAGCGGCCCGCCAACCTGCAAAACGAATTCGGCGCGACGTTTGGAGGACCCGTATATATTCCCCACCTGTTCCCCAAAAGCCGCAAGACGTTCTTCTACCTGGACCTGGAAGGTTACCGCACGGGTGGCGCGCTGGAGCGCCCCATCTTGAGTGTGCCCACCCAACAGGAACGGCAGGGGGACTTCAGCGACTGGGTGGATTCCAACGGCAATCTCATTCCCGTTTATGATCCGGACACGCTGCGGGCAAACCCCAACTTCGATCCCACCCAAAACGTGGGGGCAACCAACCTGCCTTACCTGCGCGATCAATTCATGGGCTGCAGCGGCGGTGCACCGAATGTGATTTGCCCTTCGGACCCGCGGCTGGTCAGCTCGCTGGCGCCGGCTTGGTTCAAGTATCTGCCTCCGCCGAACCGGTCGGGAATCCTTAACAACTATGTGGTGCCGAAACCCCGACCCGAGGAGTTGCTCTTCCACACCAACTACCTCGACCTGCGGCTGGATCAGTACATTCGTAATTCCGATCACATCTCGGCGACGATCTACTACCAGGGCGCGCACCCCAATGCCCAATCCACCCTGCCGGTGCAAATCAGCAATGAGAACGACGCGGCTCCCGAGTATGCCTTCGTCGATCGGATGAACTGGGACCACACTTTTTCCCCCACGCTTCTCAGCCACGCCGCCATCGGATATCACAACCGGATGGAGGGCTATGGGTCGCTTGATTACAAGTACGGCGGTCTGTTTCCGCAAATTCCCGGCGTCGCCACAAATGCCTACCCGCCGGTCCTGGGTCTGGGCCTTATAACCCTTGGGGATAACTACGGTGGTCCAAACATCAAAAACGTAACGGCCCGTCCCGATTTCACCGGAAACGACTTGATTACCTGGGTCAGAAACAAGCACACCATCAAGTTCGGCGGAGAGTATCGTTGGCTGGCCGAAAACAACCGTGGCAATTACAACAGCTATTCTTCGCCGGCCGGAAACTTCCAGTTCTCCTCCGGGGAGACGGGACTGGCGGGCATTCTCAGTGGAAGTCCCATTGCGAGTTTCCTGCTCGGCCAGGTTGATTACGGATCCGCCACTTTCTTCAATGTCGCTTCCAATTATCCACGCGCGGCAGCTTACATTTTCCACATCGGGGACACCTGGAAAGCCACGTCGAAGCTGAGCATCAACTATGGGCTGCGCTGGGATACGTTTACGCCTGCCCAGGAGAAGCACGATGAGCAGTCGTTCCTCGATCCGACGAGGCCGAACCCGGGAGCCGGCGGGCTCCTCGGCAGTCTAGTCTTCGCCGGAAACAAGTGGGGGACGGCGAGCTTCGGCCGCCGCACTCCCGAACTGGTTTGGAAAAAGGGCTTTGCCCCCCGGCTGGGAATTGCGTATTCGATGACGCCCAAGACCGTGGTGCGAACCGGCTACGGCATCTTCTTTACTCAGATGTTCTACCCAGGTTGGGGCGGTGGTGTGGCCCAGGATGGTTTCTACGCCACTCCCGCCTTCGGCAGCACGAACGACGGGCTGACCCCTGCCTTCCTGCTTCAGAACGGTTTTCCCCAGAATTTCGCCCGTCCCCCGTTCATCGATCCAACTTATCTGAATGGCCAGGGCGGGCCCAATTACCGTCCCTTTGACTCCAACCGTCGGCCATATGCCCAACAGTGGAATTTCACCATCGAGCACCAACTCGGCAATAACTCCTATTTCAACATTGCCTATGTCGGTAACAAGGGGACGCGCCTGCCTTCCCAAACGGTTCCCATCAACGCCATTAACCCCAGCTACCTCGCGATGGGGCAGCAACTCAATGACCAGTTCGGGCCCAGCGACACGGAAGTAGACGGCGTGCCTGCCCCCTACCCCGGCTGGGCCAGTCAAATGCAAGCTTGCGCGCCCAGCGTTGCTCAAGCCCTCGCGCCCTACCCCCAGTATTGCAACAACCTCTTCGGTCTGACGGAAAACGCCGGCAACTCCACGTACCATGCTCTACAGGCCAAGGTCGAGAAGCGCTTCTCCACGGGGCTTTGGGCGCTCACCTCCTATACTTGGTCCAAGACGATCGATAACACGGATAACACTCAAGTGACGGCTGACCGCGGTAGCGTGCACGGAGTGATCAGCCCCTTCCAGCGGGAGCGCAACAAGTCTTTGGCCATTGATGATGTCCCGCAGGTACTTTCGCAGTCCCTGGTCTATGACCTTCCCTTCGGGGAGGGAAAACGATGGGGCGCCCACCTACCCGGAATCGTCAACGGCATCCTGGGAGGGTGGTCCGTCAGCAGCGTCCTGCGATTTTCCTCGGGAGTCCCCTTGTACTTCCGCTCCGGCTACTGCAATATCCCGGGACAGTTCGCGATGGGTTGCCTCCCGGGTGTGCTGCCTGGGGCCGACCCGTGGGCGCAGAGCAAGAGCAACTTCAATCCTAACCTCCCCCTCTTCAACCAGAGCGCCTTCGAGAACTACAATAACTTTAACTTCTATGCGGGGGTGGGTCCGCGCGTTTCGAACCTGCGGACCTTCGGCTACCACAACCACGATGTGGGATTCATCAAGGACATTAAGATCAAGGAGCCGTTGACCCTCGAGTTGCGGGCGGAGTTCTTCAACATCTGGAACTGGCATACCTTCAATTGTACGACACAATGCTTCGGGGCCAGTGCTTTCGACACGGGCGTGGGCGATACGCTCTTTGGCCTGTGGAACGGCTCCGTGACCGACCCGCGGAACGTGCAATTGGTAGGGAGACTCACCTTCTAGCGCGTCTCGCGTTGACATGAACCCTCGGCGCCATCCCAAGGCCGGTTGGGATGGCGCCGCCCTCCCCGGCAATTTCGGCCGCGCTACGATTCTATCGGACAGACCGTGGCGGCAGCTTACACGGTAGCTAAATTGATGCCGAATACGGATACGCTGACGGGATGGCTGGAAGCCGGCGGGTCCACCGAATGGGCTCTTCAGAATTACTACGACCTCAAAGGAGAAGAGTCCCTGGCAACCTTCGATGTTCCGCAACGGCTGGTACTCAGCTACGTCCTGGACTTGCCTCTAGGTAAGAACAAGAAGTTTCTCAACCACTCTGGAGGCGCAGACAAGGTGGTTTCCGGATGGGGCGTGGAAGGGACCGCCACTCTTCAGCACGGTTTCCCCGTCTTTTTGAATACCGCCTCCAACCTGACGGGCTCTTTTGGCGGGGGGTCGCGGCCCAATATCGATACCAGCGCTTGCCCGCACGGTGCGCCGGTGAGCGGCTCGGCAGAAAGCCGGCTCAACATGTGGTTCAACACCTCCTGTTTTATGCAGCCGCCGGCCTTTACCTTTGGCAACGTCAGCCGCACCTTGCCGAATGTGCGGACCGACGGGTTAACGAATATCGATTTCGCCCTCTTCAAAAATACGGCGTTCGGTCCGGAGGATCGTATGGGCTTGCAGTTCCGGGCGGAGGTCTTCAACCTTTTCAACACCCCGCAATTCGGCTATCCCGGTAATAGCCTGGGGACGCCACAGTTCGGAGTGGTCAGTTCACAAGTGAACAACCCCCGTTTGATTCAGTTTGGCCTGAAATTCCTGTTCTGAGCCCCGTCCCGGACGGGGCGCTGGAGTTTCTAGATTTTTCACGCGGCGCCGGCCTGGGGGAGAGGGCGCTAAGAGGGTTGAAGATCGGAAACCCGCGACTCCGGATTTCCTACCGGTAGGAAAACGGCTCACAATTCTCTTGACATGAGCTGGGCTCTCTGTTAGGCTAGAGCCGCAGGGAGGGGTGCGGAACGCGGCCCCCCCCGCCGGGTGGCCCGGAGGAAAGGACGAATGCCCAGACCGACGCGCAAAGGCAGGACAAATTATCCGATGCAGGCGAGGTTCGATGGTCGCGGCGGAGGAGGAAAAGTCGCGCGGGGGGGCGCGCCGCGAAAGAAGGATGTTAATAAATGACGAACGAAGCCGGGATGTGTATGAAAACAAACGAAAAGATGACAATTTTACCGAGAAGAAAGGCGACATTCCCACACAACTGAACGACTTTTTACACAAAAACAGACGTATTTTGCTGAAATCGTCGGTTTTTTGTCACTTTTGGAGCGCTGGGAACGAATTCCGCGCTTCAAAGTGTTCAGAATCGAGATCCCCAAATGCACTCAGAAGTTTCAACTGCGTATAGGCTTGCCTGGGTTGCGGCGCTCGCACTGGGACTACTCCCTCAGCGGGGGCTTGCACAGACGGTAGTGCGGCCGCCCGAGATTGCCAAATCCACGCAAATCCTCCTGAGCGGGAATGATTGGAAATTGGGTTCTTACGAGATGGGTGACGGGGAGAAGGGCGGAGCATTTCTTCCTGACTTCGATGACCGCAGTTTTAGTAGCGTCAAGGTTCCGGGCGAGGTCCAACTACAAATTGGGCTGAAAGGTATGGACCTCTATTATCAAAGCAAAGCGCTCACCTTGGTGAATGAAAAGGAATGGTGGTACCGAAAGCGCTTCACCGTCGGCAAAAGCGAGGCGGGCAAACTCTGGCGATTGAGGTTCGAGGGAGTGGACTATTTCGCGACGGTGTGGCTGAACGGCGAGAAACTGGGAGAACACGAGGGATGCTACGTGCCATTTTCCTACAACGTCAGCCACAAGCTTCGCTTCGGTGGGGAGAATGTGCTGGTGGTTAAAGTCACCTGCCCTTGGATCGTGCCAGGGCGAGGCTTCCTGGAATACATGAAAGGGGACTGGACGACCATCGACCCCGATAACCAATTGCATATCGACAAGCCGCCCTTCTTCCTGGGTCCTTCCTGGGACGCCATCCCGGCCGATGGGAATGCGGCCTTTCCCATGGGACTATGGCGCGATGTGAGTCTGGTGAGCTCCGGGGCGTCAGTGATCGATGACCTGTTTGTTTCTACAAAAGCCCTGCATGGGGAGGGCAGCGCGACGCTCGAAGTCTCGGGGACCATCAAGAATTACAGTGACCAGGATCTGAACGCCTCACTTGACCTGAAGATCCAGCCCGAGAACTTTGCCGGGCCGGCCCTCGCCCTGCCCAGACAGAATCTCAGCCTCCATCCCGGCGACAATGCCTTCCACCTCGATACGGAGGTCAAGGATCCCCGCCTTTGGTGGACCTGGGACCTGGGTGAGCCCAATCTCTACAAGTTAACCGGCGCCCTTTCTCCGGCAACTGGAGGCTCGAGCGATGGGCGCGAGGTGGTGTTTGGAATCCGCACGATTGCTGTCAAGCCCGACATGAGCACCTGGTTGAATGGCAAACGGCTCTTCCTGAAAGGCGCCTGGTATCCGATGGCGGATTATTATGGAAGCAAACCGACCCAGGAGACATTTCGGAAGGACCTGGAACTCCTTCGCGGGGCAAACCTGAACCATATAGTTAATTTCACGGTGGTGGAGCAGGAGGCCTTCTATGACCTCTGCGATCGATTGGGAATCCTGGTGATCCTCGAGCTTCCTTTCAACCAGGATGGGCCGGTCGATGTCCTCTCCTTTTCCAACCCGCGCCGCGAGGCGTTCGTCAAGGAGTCCCTGAGTCAAGTCCGCCAAATCATTTTGGATCTTCGTGTCCACCCCTCCATCATCGAATGGGCGGCGTTTGCCGAGGCCCACGCCAAGGGCGGCGGCTGGGGCGTGGGAAAATGGGACTTCGAACCATACGGATACGGCCCCTACTCCGAGGCGATCGGAAAGTTAGTTGCCGAGCTCGATCCGGGAACGATCTACCACCCCAGCCTCTGTGACATGGGAGAGCAGCATTTCTGGATGGGGAATGCGGGCATGGGCACAATCGGCAGCTACAACGAGCACTTTTACGCCCAGACGGGGTTTGTGTCGGAATACGGCTCGCTCTCCCTGTCTACGCTGGAGAGCCTGCAAAAGGAAATATCTCCGGAGGATATGTGGTCAAATCAAAACACCCCTCTGCCACGTTGGTCAAACCTGCCCATCAATATCTCGGCATACTCCTATCTCGGCAGCTTCGACTACGATGGCGTCGCGAGTTTGCTTGACCGGGTAAACCAATATGTGGACCGCCACATCCGGTCCGTGCGCGAGCTCGTCGATGACTCGCAACTCTACCAGGCGTTCCTCATGAAATACGCGACGGAGTCGTATCGGCGGAAAAAGTACGACCCGGTAAACGGCACGCGCTTTTGGGATTACGGTGAAGTGTGGCCCGGCATACGCTGGGGAGTTATTGACTATTTCCGTGTTCCCAAAATGAGTTATTACTATGTAAAAGCCGCCCAGGCGCGATTTGCAGTGATTTTCGCTTACGAAGAGGCACTGGAGTCGCAGGTTGCCGGGAAGCGCCTGCAAATCCCCGCTTACGTTATCAATGACCATTCCTACGACGGGCCCGTTGCTCTGCATTGCCAAATCACCGACCTGGCAGGCCGCGTGTTGTGGACGCGGGACTTCCAATCGTCCGTTGCGGCGGATAGCAAGCAAGAAATGGGCGTTGTCGATTGGGTTACTCCGGAAACCCCGGGCGTGTACGTTTTGAGAGGGGAGGCGGTGGCGCCCGGCGGTGAACTCCGGGCCTCCAGCTCAACCTCTATTAAGGTTACCCCCCGGCTCTTTCGGGATTGGCTCAAAGTCTTGCTGATCGGCCAGAGGAAATACAGCCTGCCCATTGCCCAGATGGTTCGAGGCATGGGAGCGGATGTGGACGTGATCGATGAACGCTCGCTCGCTGATCTCGCGCGGTTGCAAGACAGCGAGGAGCTCCACAAAAAGTATGATGTCGTGTGGCTCGCCTCCTTCGACTCCCTGTGGAAATTGCTGGACAATCGTGAAGCCGAGGGCTTGCGGAAAGCCGTCGAGATGGGAACTGGTTTCATCCATACCGGCGGGCGCGGTAGCTTCCATGGCGGGTTTGGGGAAGGGGCGTGCCTGGACCTCACTCCTCTTGCCGAGGTCTTGCCGGTAGAGATTCACAATCGCTACGATTTAGTTTTCGACCAACCTCATGAACCCACGCTCATGTTCTCGAATTTCCCCCCCATGAAGGATATTCAACGCGCGGCCGATGCTGACCTCGCGTGGAGCGACGGTGGGCTATCAGAATACGGGCTTTCCGGTTTCAACGACACGCAGACCAAATCCGGGAGCCAGGAAGTTCTAACCATCCGCGGTCGGCCCTTGCTGGTCACAGGGCGTTATGGACAGGGCCGCACGGTGGCTTTCACGGGCTTTACTCCCTCCTATACGGAACGGCAGGCAGAATGGGATGCGAAAGTGGTTTACCCGTATTTGGCGGATCAGGAGTTTTACCAAAACCCGATCACGAAAGCTTACTTTTATACCTTTATGGAATTGCTGTCTGCCGCCACCGGCAAAAGCGCGCAGACCCCCTTTGGAGCGATTCTGGTGGCGCGCGAGAAGCCGCTCTTTGAAACGCTGAAGGATCTTCCCCCGGCGGCTGTGGTGATCGACAGCATCTCACCCGCCAGTGTCTCGGGAGGCGACGGACACTTCGCAGTTCGTTTGACGAATGGTGGCGCCTACGCTCGCCTCGTGCGTCTGCGCGTGGAATGGAACGGAGAGGCGTCAAAGGTTCCGTACCTCGTCAAGTACGATGACAATTACTTTGACTTGATACCGGGAGAAACCAGGACCATTAAAACTGAGTTTCTCCTTCCCGAGGGCGCCGCCGGCCCGCTTTCCGGGACCCTGAATGTTGACGGCGCGAACCTGCCTTTGCAGCAGCAGGCGATCCGGCTGCAACCGGGGTCTCCGGGCAGCAAGAAATAGCATTTTCTCTGAGGTGTGTTGGAATGACGAAATTTCTGAAGAATTACTCGATCAGACTGCTGTGGCTCTCATGGGCATGCGTGGGGTTCTCGTTGCCGTTGGTGGCTCAATCGCCCCAGAAAGTTCACATCCGTATGGATGTCGACCACATCGTTCGCACGATGCAGGGTGGAATTGGCGCATCATGGCATGCCATTGAAACCCCCATTTGGGGACGCGAGGCCGACGGCGACCCGTGGTCGGGAAGTGTCTGGGGCGCAAATCCGCCCGCCGATGACGAGCGCGCGTGGCAGAGCCTTTACCAGCATGCCGCTTGGCTCGGTTTAGACTGGTGCCGCGTGGAAATAGAACAGCGCATGTATGAGCCGGCTCGGGGCCAGTTCGAATGGGACAATTCTGAAATGCGGGTCCTTTACAGGATCCTGGATTGGGCCGAGAAGAACCAGGTCGACATCTTCCTTCAGCAGCAGTTCTCCGATGTCGAGTGGAATGCCTACCCCGAGCTGCGGGGCAGCCGCAAAGGAGTCCTCATCAGCGCTCCGTATTCCCTGGAGGATTTTGCCGAAGGGTTCGCCGCCCTGGCTGATCATTTGGTGCGGGTGAAAAGCTATCACTGCATCAAATGGCTGTGCATCACCAATGAACCCGGGATGGACTTCTCGAGTTGGCAGGGCCCTGACGGCAAGCCTTTACCCCTCACGCCGGGGTTGAAAGCCACCCGCGCGGCGCTCGACCGCAAAGGCATCAGTGTGCCCATTTCCGCTCCGGATTGGACCGACCTGCCGGAACTTGACCCTGCGAAGATCGACTTTGACGCATACATCGGGGCCTATGATATCCATAGTTACATGTCGATGTTTGATGGCGAGAAGGGAGGCATGTATACGCTTTCGCAGGCCGAGGAGAGAATTTCCAAGTGGGCCGGGTGGGCGCACGCTCGCAACAAACCCCTCTTCCTCAGTGAACTGGGAACCCAGACATACGGCTTCGAGTACAGCAATCCCAATCCCGGATCCTACAAATCATCTCTCAAAGACGCCACGCTGATCGTGCGGGCCATTCGTGCCGGAATTGACGGCGTCAATCGCTGGAGTTTTATCAATCGTGGTGACCTGGATGGCCAATGGCAGTTGGTCGACACTTGGGATATTGCCCGGAGCAAGCTGCTCCCGGCCTTTACTCCCCATCCGAATTCCTACTACATGATTGGCCTCCTAACCCGATTCATGGCGAAGCACTCCGCGGTGCTGTCGAGTGCTGTGGAGGGCGGCTTGGACCGGAATGGCCAACAGGTTTTTGCCGCGGCCTTGCGCAGCCCGGCGGGACAGTACACCCTCGTCTTTGTCAACGACGCCGAGGTAGACTGGCAAGCGGATATTCATCTTGGCGGGCTGACCACCGGGATGAAACTGGACTGTTACCGTATGACCCCCGACAAAGAAGATAAGTCAGAAGTCATCCTGGGGCCCGAGAAGGAACAGAAGGTTTCGCCCCAGCAAGCGGACTTCGCGGAGGAGTTGCCCGCGAGAAGCATCACGGTGTACGCCACGTATCATTTCCAGCAGAGTGATCCTGGCGCCATCGCGGAGTAGAGGAAGCCTGGCAATAACTTTAGGTTCAGTGAGAACCCACACTCCTCGCTACGGCGTCACCTTCAGTATTCCTTGCAGTGGTATATCTGCCGAAGATTTGCCCACCATGATCTCGAAATCGCCCGGCACCACCCGCCAGTGCAGGTCGATGTCGAGCAATTGGAGATCTTCCGGGGTAAGCTTTAAGGTCACGGTCTTGGTTTCACCGGGATCGAGCGCCACTCGCTCAAACGCCCGGAGCTGCTTGACGGGGGTTGAAACCGGCGCGTAGGTCTCGTGAATGTAAAGCTGGACGGTTTCCACGCCTGCCCGGTCGCCGGCGTTTTTCACGTCCAGGGTCACCCGCGCCTCGCCGCCCGGATGGATCTCCGCCGGCTCCACACGCAGATTGCTATAATCAAAATGGGTATAGCTCAGACCATAACCAAAGGGGTACAGCGGAGTCGCCGGCATATCGACGTAACCCGACCCCAGGGTGTAACCTCCCTCCACGATCATGTAAGCCTTGGAAGGCTTGTAATTGTAGTAGACCGGCAATTGGCCGGAGTGTCGGGGCACGGAGATGGCCAAGCGTCCACTGGGATTGTAATTGCCAAAGAGCACGTCGGCCACCGCTTCGCCGCCCCGCTCGCCGGGCTCCCACGCTTCCACGAGAGCAGGCACGTGTTCGGACGTCCAGCGCGTCGAAAGCGGCCGGCCATTGATCAGCACCACCACGGTGGGAGTCCCCGTCGCAAAGACGGCTTGAATCAGGTCCTCCTGCACTCCCGACAGATCCAGGTTGGCGACATCGTGCCCTTCCCCATCGGTGGGCTGGCCCTGGCGGCCGCCTTGGTCCGTATCGTGTTGTCTCTCTCCCACCACCACAATGGCGACATCGGCGCCCTTGGCGGCCTTCACGGCGTCGGCAAACCCGCTCTTGTCCGTGCCCGTGATTTCGCACCCGCGTACGTGGGTGACTTTAGTTTGGGGTGAGACCGCGGCCTTGATTCCCTCAATCATGGTCATCACGTGCTGCAAGACCTTGATGGGCGAATAGTCGCCCAGTTGGTTCATCACATCATCGGCGTTGGGGCCGATCACCGCCACCGACTTCAAATCCTTCTTGAGCGGCAACAGGTTCTTATCATTCTTCAGCAATACAATTCCTTCGCGTCCCGCGCGCAGAGCCAGATCTTGATTCGCTTGCGAGTGTACGACCTGGACGGCGTGGTCCACGTTGACGTAAGGATTCTCGAAAAGGCCCAAGCGGAACTTCATCTCCAGAACCCGGCGCACGGCGCGATCCACCAGCGCCATGGGAACTCGCCCCTCTTCCACACTTTCAACCAAGGGTCCCATGTAGGCAGGCTCGTAAGTGATATTCAAATCGACTCCCGCCCGCAAGGCCAGCAGTCCAGCTTCCTTCTGGGTAGGAACGATGTGCTCATATTGCAAGGTCGAGAAACCGTCGCCTTCGCTCTCCACGATTCCCTTGAAACCAATTTCCTGCCGCAGGACATCATTCATCCACTTCACCGAGGCGTGCGCGGGCACATCCTCAACTTCCGGGTATCCCGCCATCACCCCCAAGCCTCCGGCTTTGGTGATGGCCCCTATCCAGGGCGGCAAAAAGTTCTCGCGCAAGGAACGCTCCGACACCTCGATCGCTCCCCGCTCGAGGCCACTGGCGGGTTCGCTTTGCGTGGGAAAATCCGTGAGCACGGCGATCACCTTGTCCGGGGCGGAGATGTCGTAGCCCTGCGTCGCCCGCACGATGGCCTCGCCGATGCGCATATAAAGGTAGGGATCTTCGGTGTAGGCTTCCTCGTTTCGGCCCATGCGCGGGTCGCGAAGCGTTTCCATTACCAGGGTGGAAAGCATATGAATCCCGACCGCCCGCGCCTCCGCCGCATCCGCCGCGTAAATCGCCTTGACCAGGTCCAGGTCGAAGGAACTGCCCACCGCCAGGCCCTCGGGGAAAACCGTCGCTCCCGGAAACATGGCGCCATGCGTGCCCTCTTCATCTTCCATCAGCGGGATCTTCAGCCGCGTCTGGGTGAGCGCGATTTTCTGCAACTCGTTGAAATATTCCGCTTGCCGGCGGGTGCCTTCCGGGAGAATCTGACCGGCGAGGCCGAAAAATCCGCTGCCCGGGCCGATTTCCTGGGTATACGTTCCAGCCGTGAATTTCCTGCACGCCTCCACCTTCGCGGGAATATCTTTTCCCAGTCGATCAACAAAAAAAGCAGGTAAATTGAGCTGCCCGACTTTTTCTTTGAGTGTCATTCGGCTCATTAAGTCATCGATGCGCTCCTCGATCGGCCGCTTCGCATCGAGGTAGATCGGCGTTTGTCCCCCGCTTTGCGCGAGGACTATCGAGACTGATGCCAGCACCGTGCCGGCAGCCACCACCAACCACGCTGAGTGTTTCTTCTGCATGACCTTTACCTCCAGGGAATCATGGCAATGGTTCTGGATTCTAACACGGCAGGCGCAGTGCAGGTTCAGCGATAAGGTTCCATTGCCGGAGGCGTTGCATAAATTGGGAACGGCCATCTCGCGCGTCGCGGTGGTGAAACGTCAGCCATGGCGGAGACCCGTCACCGCGTTTTCAAATCCTCCGGCTCATCGGGAAGGCTGCCCAGCATTTCGTAGATTCGGACCAGGGCCTGATTCACCATGCGCTCGCCAGCTCCCACCGCGATGTAGGTGTCGGAGTCGGCGGCGCCGTAGCCGCCCTCCGAGGCCGCTTTGATGGTGGGGAAATAATCATAATAGCCGTTCGCGTAGCCGATAAAGAAGGCACTGCTTACCGGGCAGCGGTCGCGCCAGTTGATTTGAAAATCCACGAAGGGCTCTCCGGGCATGCCCATCAGGGCAATCTTTTTGTTCAGCAGAACCGTCGTCACCGCCAGCGCCAGCTCGCGCCGAGGTGAATCGCTGTTGAGAAGGTCGGCGTGGTCCTCATATATTTTCGGGCCGTACTTCGCGAGCATTCCCTGGCGGAATTTCTGGGCATCCCAGCGCACGGGAAACATCAGATCGTCCTCCGCAAACTGTAGGCTGGGGGCTTGAACGGGTTCGGTGTGGATGCTTCTCGCCACGCGGGCGGCCTCGACGCCGAGTTGCTCGCCCGTCCAGTCGCGCTTTTTAATGGCGTCATCGGCGCGGCGCGTGGTGGCGTAGTAGGGATTGATGTCGCCGTCCGCGCCCTGGAGGAAGAAACACAACGGCCCGCCACTCGCGGCGGCACCCCAAGATTGCTCGACGGTCCGGGTCATGATGCCGACATAATCCGCCGAGTACTCAAGATTATCCGGCCCAAACACCACGGGGTGACAAGCGTAGTTCACCAAGATGGCCAGAGGCTTGCCGTCCGCCGTGTCGACGCGCAGGATCGAGACGGTGGGATCGAGGGGTGAGGTCGGAACCTTGTCGGGATTCTGCCAGAACATGGTGACCGTGCCGTCCGGCGAGACGCGGCGCCGGTTGTAACCGATGTACACCGAGCCGAAACCGGTTCCGAGTTGCGCTTCCACCTCGCGCTGGCGAGCATCCTCCACGCCCTGCGCGATCTTGTCGAGGTCGGTGGTCTCCCAGGCCGGGGTCTGGTTGGAAGGATACTCATCCAGGATATTGGGCCCGGCATGAGTGTGCGAGGCCGTGATGAGAAGATACGAAATCCCGCTTTTCTGGGCCAGTTGCTTGCGTAGTTGGGCGAGCGAGGCGGGTCCGAAGGTTCGACCCAGATCGAGTGTGATCAGCGCCAGACGCTTTTCACCCACCTCGATGACGAGGATGCGCGCGTAGAGCGGGTCCAGAATACCTTTGGAAAGCTGGGTACGATCGAAATAGCCGTACATCGGCAAGCCCGGCGGGGGCGTGATATCTACTTTTGAAACACCGGCTTTGAAGCCCGCTCCCCCGGCGAGTCCTGTGGCCGCCCAGAAGAAGAGCGCCATTCCCAACGCGTGTTTCCGTTCCATAGGTCACCTCACTTGAGTCGTGCCTTTGGCGCCATCACCACCTGGCTGAGTGTTCCAAACCGCACTCCTGGCTTTGAATGCATATAGGACAACAATCGGTCGAGCGCCGCCAGCCGCGAGCGGTGCCTGGCCACGAACGGGTTCAGGGTGAACGGATGCAACATCCCCTCTTCATGTGCCCGGTCGAGCTCACCTTTTTTGATCGCGTAAACACCCTTGTCGCCCACGCGGTTGTAAGCGTTCGCCCTCCCGTCGTAGCCCGACCTGGTGAAGTGGGCGCTATGGTCCAGGAACCGAAATGAGGTGGCCGAAGGAGATTACAGTCATCAGACCGCTCTGAGCCTTTCTGATCTGTCCGATCTGAATCCGGCAAAGCCGCACATGACCGTCCCGACACACTTTCGACGAAACAGCGAGGTCCCCCGGCATGCTTGTGCTGTACTACGCGGACCTGCCAGACGAGGACGGGGCTTCAAGTATACCAGTCCTCTTCGAACGATTTTCGACCTCATTGAGGCCGACACGGTTGAGCGATTTTTTCTCCGATAGGCATCGATGCCGTTGTTCGCCTGTATCTGCAGGAGACGTTTACCTTCCTGCTGCTCACCGCCGAGGCTGCCGGGAAGGGCCAGGCGGCCGCCCACCGACGATATCTGAAGGATGCACCCGCTCTTTTGCTTTCGCATGGTCGGTAGCGCCGCGCGGGTCATGTTGACCACGCCATAGAAGTTGGTGTCGACCAGCGCTTTGAATCTCTCCGGGCTCACCTGCTCGAACGGGGCAATATCGCCGTAGCCCGCATTATTCACGACGGCATCGAGACGCCCGAACGCGACCACCGCCACCTGCACTGCTGCATAGGCCGTATCCTCATCGGCCACGTCGAGGCGAGCGGTGCGGACCTGATCGCCATACTTCTCCACCAGATCTTCCAGGCGGCGAGGATCGCGGGCCGTGGCGACAAGGCGATCGCCCGATGCGAGCACTGGGTGTTCTCCCGCAACGGGATAACTTCCCTTCAGAGCCGCCTTCTCCTAAGGACTTTTCACCGTGACTCTAATGACCGGTCTAGAGTTCGTACTCCGGCTGTGCTCCGGGCGGCAGGCGAGCATCGACCGCGTAGGCGAGTTTGTAGCTACCGTCAACTCGGGACTCTCCGGCCCTTGTTTGCCTGGGTTTGACTGGAGGAGGCGCCTGCGCCGCTTCCCATCCCACCCTAGCCTGCCGCATCAACCGCAAAGCGTTGCCCCCGAGGATCAAAGCTTCCTTTTCCGGTGGCAGTCCCAGCAACCGAATCTTGTGGATCTCAACGCCCGGGTGGATCCAAGGGCCGTCGGTACCAAACAACACCTTGTGCGGACCGGCGCGCTTCACCGCCTGCACGATGTAGTCGAATCGCCTCACCCCCGCGGTGTCTGTGTACACATTCCGGTAGCGGACCAACTGATCGACGACCTGCTGGTGGGCGCGCCAATCGTCAGCAAAACTTCCCAGGTGAGGAACAATAAAGTTGACCTCCGGATACTGGGGCGCGAGCATGTCGACAACGCTTGCTTGACCAGCCACGTCGACCAGGAGAGGGAGGCGGAATGCCCTTGCGGCTTCGCAGACTTCGCGTGTGGGCATCGATTCGTGCCCGTGGACCTTGATACCGCGAAAATTCCATCGCGTTACAGCATGTTTCACCATCTCGAAAATCTGTCCGGCATCGCGAGCCGCATGGACAAAAGCAAACCCGATCAGGCGGCCCGGGTAGCGAGCCACAATGCGCGCCACCTGCCTGTTGGCCTCAGCATAGTCACTATGAAAAGCCGCAAAAACCACCGTCTTGTCGATACCGGCGGCCTGGGCGCGCCGCAGATAAGGCTCAATTGGCGCGTCAGTGTTCCACGGCGCAGTCATCAGGTCACCCTTGCCGGCGTGACAATGACAGTCAATGATCATGAGCCAGACTCCATTCCGCGTCTTCTTCCCTCGTCTCGACGCCGGATCTTCGCAACGCGCCCATGGCCGCCAGGAACCAGATTGAAGTCGCGATGCCTTTATAGAAATTTGGCAGGTGAAACTTCTCGTTGGGCGCATGGATGCGGTCATCAGGCAGGGCAAGCCCCATGAGGACGGTGGGGATACCGAGAAATTCTTGAAAAATGCTCACCGCAGGAATGGACCCGCCGGAGCGCAGAAAGACCGGAGTGGCGCCGAAGCCTTTTCGGTAGGCCAGGACGGCCGCGCGCATGGAAGGGTGGTGGGGGTTCATGAGGGCGGGCTTTGCGCTCGAGAGCGTACGAACTTCCGAGCGCACACTCCGGGGCGTAAGCCGTGCGATGTGCCGCCGGAACAACCGGTCGACTTCCCCCGGGTCTTGGTCCGGGACGAGTCTGAAACTCAACTTCGCGAGGGCTCGAGCTGGAATCACCGCCTTGACCCCGAGACCCTGGTAGCCGCCCAGAATGCTGTTCACCGTCAGTGCCGGACGCAGCGTGGTCCGCTCGTACAGGGTGTACCCACGCTCACCCCAGCCCTTCGCGGCTCTGGCGTCACGGAGAATCTGTGCGTCAGAGGGACCGGTGCGCCTCATCGAGGCACGCTCGGTGTCAGTCCACGCGCGGACCTGGTGGTAAAAGCCGGGGATGGCCACGTGCCCGTTGCGGTCGTGCAAGGCAGCGACGATTTCGCAGAGTGCCTGGAGGGGGTCGTGAATCGCTCCGCCAAAATTGCCCGAGTGTAAGTCCTGTCCGGGACCGCGCACCTCTAACTCCAAACGGAGTGTCCCCCGCTGACCGTAACTGATCGCCGGCCGGTCAGGGCCGAGCATTCGACTGTCCGATATGAGGGCCACATTGGCTCTCAGCGCCCGTTTGTTTCTAGCGACAAGCGGCGCCAGGTTAGGACTGTCGATTTCCTCCTCGCCCTCGAACACGCACTTCACATTGACGGGCAAGGCGCGTTCTGTCCGAAGATAAGCTTCCACCGCCTTGATGTGCGTGAACAACTGTCCTTTGTCGTCACACGCTCCCCTGCCGTAGAGATCCTCGCCGCGGACCGTCGGCTCGAACGGTGGCGAGTGCCATTCGTCGAGAGGATCAGCAGGCAGGACGTCGTAATGACCATAAATCAGCACGGTGGGCCGGTCTGGCGCTCGTTTCCATTCCCCGTAGACGAGTGGGTGACGGGGCGTGGGCACGATCCGCACGGAGTCCAGCCCGACTTGGCGCAAGTGCTGGGCCAACCATAGGGCGCACTTCTTGAGGTCTTGAGCGTGTTTAGGTTGAGAGCTGACGGTGGGAAAGCGGACGAAATCTCTTAATTGACCAAGGAAATTTGCCCGGCGGGATTGAGCGTACTCGAGGGCGCGTGAGGTTTTCATGAACCATATCGAGAGTTTTTATGGGGACGGCACGGCTCGGGTTGCCCACTCTGAACCGCCTGGCGGTCCCAGGCTGGCAACCCCAGGCTCCGGCTTCGATACCACCACCGAGCCGCCAGCCTCAGCATTCTCGGGCCACCGTGGGCCAGTACTCGTATTCAAACTCACGCGCTGGGGCCATTTGGGGCGAAAAGCCAAGCCTCAGCCGTCCGGTGGCGCTTAACGGTGACGGCGAAGACTAGTCCCAAGGAGAGGAGTCATCCCCACACGGACAACCATTTCCGTTTCCGTTTCCCATCCAAAGTACTACCGTTGAGAGATCCCCGAGGTAGACGCCGCTTCGTCTTAGCGAGCGAAGGTAAAAGCGACTCTGGCGATCGGCATAAGAGCCGGGGTACAGACCTGGCAGTGGTGGCGCTACGAAGGGGACGTAAATCGGAGGCGGCGGCCACAGGCTGGCCAGTGCTCCAGGTCTTGCCCAAGCGCTATATCCCCATGGACCCATAACCGCCCTCCCGTCCTTACCAAATGTCAGTATTCGTATTCGAACTCACGCGCTGGGGCCCTTTGCGGCGAAACGCCGGGCTTGGGCCGTCCGTTGGCACGTAACGGTGACGGTGACGACTGGTCCCAAGGCAGGACGCGCGCTGAGGCCGGCCGTCCGGCCAAGCCCATGGCTTGAGCGCTGGTGAGCCACTCTTCCGCTTGCTCCGCGATTTCGAGCAGCAGGGTTTCGAACTGGGCCCGCGTGGTCTGTAAGATGTGTGGCTGCGCCAGCCAGCGCAGGACTTCACGGCCCGTAACGCCCATGCGCTGGCGCGGGGAAGTGACCAGACGTTCGTTGAAGTAGCGGATCAGGACTTCTTCCACTACGTCCCAGGCATTGTCGGCGCCGAACAGATGCTTGACGTCATCCGAGTCCAGGATCTTGAAAGCCTCTTCCAGCAACTGCATGACTTCGACGCGCAGGACATTGAGGTGGCCGAAGGACAGCCACTTCAGGTTGTTGCGCAGATCAAGCCCGGCGCGCCGCACGATGGCGATCGAGCCGAAGCTCGGATCATAGGCGCGCTCGCGGATGACGTCGGAAATACGCTTGTCACGCCAGAACAGCGTGACCTGATGAATGAAGTGAGCGAAGAGTTTGTGGAAATCGGTGTTGGCGCGGGAGCCGGTGGGAACGGGGCCACCGCCATAATTGAAGATCCGCTTGTAGGCAGACAAACGGTCGCGCTGCGTGTAGCGCAGCACGTCGCGACGATCAAACTGGTACAAAGCAAAGGCGCCGCTCCCGCCGGACAATCGTACCGTGCCGGCGCGGAAGAGTTCTTGCAGCTTCTGCACCACTCGGAAGACGCCGATCTTTTCGTGTTGCCACAGGTAGTACATATCACCCACCGCCATGATGCGCTCTGCGGTGATGGTCTCATCGTAGGGTTCGACCCCCGGGGGCATGCGCGTCTTGCCGAAGTCCGTGGCGGCCTCAGGCCCTACGCCGGCCAACGCGGCCAAGCCTTTATCTGGCGGCGGCGGCGTCTTGCTATCCGCGTCCACCACCGACTTCAGCATGTCGTCAATCTGCTTGGTGAGCGCGTCGGCGAGCTGCGGGTTCGAGATGAGGTCGGAGGCGAGGCGGCTGGTCACCTGCTCTCGCAACGCCGCTATTCGATCATAAAGGCTTTGATAATCTTTTTCTGTCGCCATGAGTGCGCCTCCTCAACTCCCAGGTTCCGCCTGCCGGTTTTCTTTCGACTGCCTGCCATCACCTATGGCTGTCTCCTGGTTGGCTATCACGCGCAAATCCGCCAGGGAGTCTAATGCTGGGTCACAGTGAAGCCGCGCGGCAGCGTATCCGACTTGCCGTCTGGATTGGTGACCATGACGTTGTACGGCCCAGAGTCCTTTGTGGCCACATCGAGATTCGCCACCAAGAGGTTTTCAGACAGGAAGTGTGTCGGGCCTGTCGCGGTATTCGAGCCTTCCACGGTGATGTGCCCAGACGTCCCAGTAAAGCTGGCTGTCGCTCCAGGCTTAAAGCCGGTGCCCATAATTGTCACGCGGACCGTTTGAGGATGTCCTTGGGAAGCCCGAACTATAGAGTTGGGACTCACGTTTAAGACCTGAAGTCCCAGTTCCGGTTCCTCGATCGGCGGTGGCACTTGCTGGCCCACCGGTATGGCCAAGTCAATTAGCGCTTTCAATTGATCATGAAGATCGTCGAGCGCGCGCTGCACTCGAACGGTCCGGTAGCCATCCGGCAACGATCCCAGGTTCGTCGGCCGGTGTGACTGCTTCACCAGTTCTTTGTAATTCCTGACGATAGGCAGGATGTTGTTCGTCACTGAAATTCTGCCGCCGTCCTGGAGGAGGCGTGGACCCTCATCCGTCGCATGATCCTCGATCTCCCGCAGCATATCCTCGAGGAACATCGCTGGAAAGCTTGTGTGGTCGGCGAACTGAAGGAGGAGGGTCTGGCGCTCCCCGGGGCCGATAAAGACCGAATCGAGCGCAAAGCGCACTTCATTGACGGTTTCGGCAATCACCGAATACTGCCGGGAGATTAGAACAAGCTGTGTGCCAAAGAACGCGGGCTGAGAAGGAAGACCGAGCAAAAAGAACTGGCCATTGCTGATCCAGCTTTGCAACAAAGAGGTTATGTAGTCGGAAATGACGCGGAAATTTGTAATATCCTGTTCGTCCTCGATCGAGTTGGAAAATGGGTTCTTCAAGAAATAGATTCCGTAGGTGTCTCGGAGCGTGCCCAGCGTGCCCTCGATCTGGTCGGGATCGAACTGTACCTGCCCCATGATGTTTTTCTTCCCCAGCAGACTCTGGATCTTTTGCTGCCCCAGCAGAATCTGAAAGTAGGTGTTGACGCGCAGGACTGACGGTCCTCCGGGTGTTCCCAGCTCTTTGACGATCTCACTCATCTGGCTGCGAGCCATTTCCCGCAGTGCCTTTACATACTCCGGGTCGGCGTCGGGATCCAATGGATACAGGCCATCAAGCAATGGCAAAGACTGGTCTAGGGCGTCCTTCGCGCGCGTGTAGAGGCTGGCCTGGGCGCCAGTGATTCCGCCGCCAAGGTCCGTCTGTACAGCGTACGTGCGCGGGTTCCATGTAGCCTCAGTGTGGCCCTCGACTTCAGTGAGGGTAAACGCTTGTGTGAGTGATCCGACGAAGCCTTTGGGATCGGCTACATTCGCCTTCCAGCCGAGAACATCGCTCAGGGCTTTCGCTGCTGTCTGTCCAAGAGCCGCACCGCCCGCAACGCCGGGCGCAACTACCGTGGTTGCTGCGGTCGCTCCCGGTGAAGGCGGGAAACTAACCTGCTCCGTGAGCAGAGGATAGGCAACCGCGTCCTCTACCGATTCCGTTATCTCTCTCGCTGCCTTCTTCCTTGGCTCGTCCTCTGGGCGGTCTTCGATATAAGTCGCCCCTAAGTCGGTGGGTGTGTTTGCCATCCTCTGATCTCCTTCCGCCCTCTTCGGTTGGCGTTCAAACCGCTCTTCGTAAAACGCTTCGTTCCATAGCTACGCCCCAGCCTGTTTTGAGGGGCCAGTGCCAGGGTTAGGTACCGCAACTTGTTTTCCTCCGACCAAAACCTTGTAGGAGCCCTCCCCACAAAGGAAGTGGTATCTTCCCTCCGAATCCGTTTTGGTTTCGTCCACGATCTCGTTGGTGTTGAGGTCCAGGAGTTGGACCTGATAGTCGGGGACGCCGCCGCGGGTCTTCGTTTTTATCATGCCAGTTAATTCGCGGAGCACGGGAGCACTTATAGTGACCGGGCTTTCGCCGGTGGTGTTGGTGTAATTGGATTCCGAGCTGTAGAAGCGGACATTCGCCTTGACTGGCGAGCCCTCCGTCAGGTTGAGACTGATTTGGCCTAACACGGGGGTCTTGTCATCCACCCCCACCACCATGATCCTCTCGCCGCTCACCAGCACCTTCGGCGTCGTCGGCGTAATATCGGCCTTCGTCGTCGCCGTGGGGGAGGCGAGATGGTAGTTGTCCGCACCGGCCCCAATCAGGCTCAGCCCCCTCGCCGTCACCGTCTTGCCCTGGCCCACATCCTTGGTGTCAAAGGTGGCCTCGCCGAACTTCAGGCTAACTTCATCCTTTTCGAGCACGTCGGTGAGCGGGCGGGCGGTAATCGTCGCCGTCGCCTTTCCGTCGTACACCTTATTGCTTGCGCTGATCTGCGGCGACACCGGCTTTTTCGTAATATCGGCCTTCGTCGTCGACGTGGGGGAGGAGAGCTGGTAGTTGTCCGCACCGGCCCCA
>Ga0209039_10001432_pt1 | contig 22166 bp, 12 predicted proteins | sample BogFormECP12_OM1_FD_188238 | JGI IMG/M metagenome (GOLD analysis project Ga0209039, IMG submission 188238) | Bog forest soil microbial communities from Calvert Island, British Columbia, Canada - ECP12_OM1 (SPAdes) (version 2) | ecosystem: Environmental > Aquatic > Freshwater > Wetlands > Bog ... | reverse complement strand
ATGGATTCTCGATCGCCAGAATTGATCTGCAAGGCCAGGGGGTGAGAAGCGGCAAGCCGTAAGTCTTAAGATCTAAGTACCTCTTCCGTCTTACTTACAACTTAAAACTTATTACTGAGAACTGGCAAATCACTCGCCACGCCTTCAACCACCCGATCACGGATTGAACCAGAACTTCACCGTGGCGGTGACGTGCGCGGCCACGGGTTTTCCGCCTTGCGTGGCGGGCGCGTACTCATACTGTTTCAAAGCGTCCATGGCGGCCTGACGCAGTGGTGCAGGTCCTGTAAGAATCTTCATCGCGCCAATCTTTCCGTCGGGCTCGACAACCGCATCCACCCGCACATCTCCAGTAATGTAATTCTCCATGGCCTCCGGCGGATAAACCGGCGGCACGGATTTCAGCAATTTAGGCGGCACGAGTGTTGCGTCGCTTGCTGCCGGCTCTGGCGGCGCGGGCTGTGCGGTCGCAGAGGGTGTCGCACTCGGCGCCGATTTGTGTCGCGAAACTGCGGCCGTGTTACTTTCCTTCGCGCTGGCACGCTTGGGCGCAGCGGCGGCTGCGGGCGCACTCGCTTCCGGCTCGGCTGCGGCCGTCCCCGGCGCGCTGAGAGCTTCCGCTGCACCGGCAGGGGAACGTGAGGGAGACTCAGCCGCGAACGTCTTTGCAACCGAATTTGGGTTATTTGTTGTTGGAACTGCGGCGGAGGCCGCCGAGGGAGCCACTGGTGGCGCTGCGGTGTGCGCGGCCCCGCTCTGCGGCTTGCCGGAGTCTGCAGGAAGCACACCATGCGAACTACCTCTGTGCGCCGAATAGCTGCCCAGCCACGGCAGGCGCACCCAATTCATGCGCCACGCCCCACCAAGGAATATCGCGAGCACCAGCGTACTGATAGCCGCGAGCGGAAACTTCCCGATTCCCGCGCGTACGGGTTTGTAAATATCGTAAATTGACTGCGACACCCTCGCCGTTCCTGCGTGGGGCGCGCCGGAAAAATCCAAAGCCGGCCTCGGCAACAGGCAGTCCAGCGGGTCAATCTCTGCCGCGTCTTTGGCGCCGCCCTCCTTGGCCAGCGTCGCTTTCGGCAGCGCCATGCGAATCATCGGCGGAGCGGCCGCGCTCGCATCGGTCTTTGGAGTTGCGCCAGCCCCAGCTTCCGGAACTTTCCCGTCCCCGGCCGCCGAGGGTGCCGCGGGAGCATTCCCCGCTTGCGTTGTCGGCGCGGGTCCAGCACCAGGCACCGAGATTCGCGTTACCTCCACGGCCGCTACCTCGGCCCTTTTCGCGGCATCTTCCCGCGCCCCCTCCACTCTCGCTGCTTCTGCCTTGGCTTGGAGCAATGCCTGGATCTGTTCCCGGAGCGCGTCGACTTCGTGCTTCAGGTTTTCGACTTCTTCCCCAGTGGCCCCCGCCACCACCGGCGCAACATCCTCTTCCGCCGTCTCCGCGGACTCCACCATCTGCGCGGCTTCCTTGTGCATTGGCGCGTCTGCCTTGGCAGGCAAGTCCACGCCCCAAAATTTCGGCGCCGGCTCCGTAAACTCCAGTTCAGCGTAGCATTCCGTTGGCCGGAAATTGCGCTTTCTGACCACCTGGCAGACCACTTCGCTATTGGTTTTCTTTTCCGTGAGAAAGAGCAACTGCCCTGTCACTACGGCCGCCGCCAGGCGAATCACCGCGCCATTTTCAAACACCAGGACCGTCGAGGTGTCCTCGGAAAAAAGATCGCGCTGCCCCGAAGACGGCGCAGGCCTTGCCCCGGTCACGTTTACCGCAACTTCCAGGGCCAACGGGGTTGCCCCGCTGGCCAGCGGTTGCAGCTTCGCGACAGTCTCTTCCGACGTAGCGATCGTATTGACTGCGGATTCCACTCGAATTGTTCCTTGTGCCAGGGTCACCGTCGGGCACGCGTCCGCAGAATCACCGGACGCGGCAACACCCATCCGCCGTTAGCCCACGCTCTTACATTTTTTCAGGGACAGCATCCCTCGCGCCATAGTACCCGCGGTACTTCGCTGCAAAAGTTGCCCAATCAGTAGCGGCCTGCTTTTCAGGGCGCCCGCCTCAACCCTTCGCCCTTCCCGATGCCCTGGCCAAACACTCCGCCAGGACAGCAATCGCTATCGCCCGCAGGCCCCAGCAGCGTGTCAGTCCGCGCTTTCGATCGGCCACGCCGAATTCTCTTCTCCTAGATTCACTTCCAGAAACCCCTCCGCAGGCAATACATCGATCGGCAATCCGCCGTGCCACAGCGCCACGCCGATCGGGAACTTGTTCTTACCCTTCAAATCCAGTTGTTCCCGCAGCACCGCAATCTCCAGCGTGCGCCCAAAGGCCACCGTGGCAAATTGGGTTGGATTCAGCAGGCATAACCGCTGCTTTTCCACGGCGAACTCCTTCATTCGCCCGCGCTCCAGATTCACCACGATCACCACTTCCTGCGCTGCCCCGATCGTGATCCGGAATTCCGGGTCCTCCAATTCCGCAAGCGGGTCGGGGAAGCAGTCGACACGCACCACAAAGCGTTCTTCTTCGAACCCGTAGCGCAATTCCCGCAGGTAGAAGGTCCGCCCGTGCATGGCCCCGCCGCGCCGTTCCGGGGAAAACACGCCCGCGCCCAGCCACTCAAAGTAACTCGTATCGCGACCGTCCACTTTGACGTTCAGGAAGGTCGAAGGCGCAAGCTGGTAGGCGCGTTCCGGCTGGCGCTTGATGGGCTTCGCCAGTTCTTCCGGGGCCACCTGGCCGAGCGCCAGATAAACTCCCGTCAGATGCTTGCGAAACAGCGCGTCAAACTCGGCGTCATTCGCCGTGCTGTGCTCCGGCCCGTACCACCAGCACCAGTCGCTGCCCTCGGCGGCCAGCAAAGACTCCTGGGCCTCCGCCAGCGCGGTGTCGCTCACGCTGCCGGAGCGGCCCTTGGCATGCCCATCCACCGCACTCGCATAGGCTTCGCGAGCGTCCCAGAGGAAATCCCAGGCCGTCACATCTTCCTGGTGTCCAATCCACACGTCAAAATTAGCGTTAATCCAGGAAGCGGGGAAAATTCCGGTGGTTGTGGGGATGTCGCCGGCTGCGGCGATGGTCTCGGTAGCCGTGAGGGCCCGGAAATCCTTGTCATCGCTGATTAGGCGGTAAAATTCCCGCAGGAATTCTCTGCCATTCCCGGGATAGTACTCCCACGCATTCTCCCCATCCAGGAACAAGCACACCGTCAACGGATTGGGGCTCTTCACCATCTCCCCAATGTGTCGCAGCCTTCCATGCAGATCGCCAGCCGCGGCTTTGCTGTCCATGCGGCTATACACAAAACCCACCAGGTCCGACAAATGATGGTCGCGGAAGAGGCCGGTAACGCCTGCGCCAGCCATCTGCAAGCGCCACGGCTGGTAAAGTTTTTCCGCATTCGCCGGTATTCCCGATGAATCGCGGAAGAAGCCTACGTTCAGGGTGCGCCCAAGTACGCCTTCATCCGTGCCGAACCACTGGAAGCCTTCTTCCGCCGCGATCGCCAGCGCCTGGTCGGATACGGAGCCTTCCGAGGGCCACAGCCCCACCGGATTCTTCCCAAACACCCGCTCGTGATACTCCTTGGCGCGCCGCAACTGTTCCCGCGCATCTTCCGGCCGGCGAAACGCGCGCCGCGGTATGGGCGTGCTGGGATTGGCCACCCGCGCAATATCCGAATCGCACAACAGCGGCAGGATCGGATGATAGTAAGGCGTCGTGCTGATCTCAATCTGCCCGCGGGCCGCCGCTTCCCGGTAAGCCGGCAGCACCAGCGCCATCAATTCCAACTGTTTGGCTTTCAGTGCCTCTTTATCTTTTTCCGTGAACTCCTTGCCGCGATCCGCCAGCCGGCTGACCACCGGATCCTTCTTGAACCACTCTTCTTCCATCCACGCCAGTTGCGATAGCACCTGCAAATCCCGCCAGTCGCGCGCCGTGAACGTAATCAGCGCCTGCGCGCCTCCGGCCGGGCGCGACCATTCAAACAGCTCCACAAACCGCGGCCAGCGAGACATGAGCCGCTCGTGATTCACCTGGAACGCGCGCCCCAGTAGTTCGCTCTTGTCATCCCGCGTCAGGTTTTCCGTCTTCTTGAAGGCCAGCGCGAACCACGGCTCATTAAACGTTCCGCCGGCATACTCCTCGAGCTGCATGCACAGCGACGGCACCATGTTGAAGGTGGCATGAAACGCGGGAAATTCCTCGAACAGCTTGACCATCCCGTAGTAATCCTTCGTCGCATGCAAGCGAGTCCACGGCAGCACATACAGCCCCGTCTCCGGATCTCTATACTGCGGCTGGTGCATGTGCCACAGCACCGCCAAGTTCACTCGATTCATCCCTGGTTTCCCTCCCTGGTCCCGCGCCTGCCACGCCTCCATGTTACACTCAGCCTTCGCGTCATGCGCATCCTTGACCGCTACATTGTTCGCGAAGTCATACGTCACGCGCTCCTCGGGCTCCTGATCTTTACGTTCGTCTTGTTCGTTCCGAAGCTCGTGCGCCTGATGGAGCTGTTCGTACGCCACGCCGGTTCGGGCTCGCAGATCGCCTTACTCTTTGTCTGCATCATTCCCAACATCCTCGTCTTCACCATCCCCATGGCCGTGCTCATCGGCGTGCTCCTGGGACTTGGCCGCATGTCCATGGACAGCGAGATTATCGCCCTCACCGCTCTGGGCATCAGCCGCAAACGCATTCTCTGGCCCGTCGGCGTTCTGGCGGTGCTCGGTGCGGCGCTCACCCTGGTCATGACGCTCTGGCTGGCGCCCCTGGCGATTCGCACTTTCCGGACCATCGAAAGCGATCTCATCACCTCGCAAATCTCGTTTCAGGTGCAGCCGCGCGTTTTCGACGAGCGCTTCCCGCAGATGGTCCTCTACGTCAACGATGTTTCCGCCAGCGGGGCTCGCTGGAACGGCGTATTTCTGGCTGAAGCCGGAGGGGAAAGTGGTTCGCGCATCACCACCGCGGAAAGTGCGATTGTAATTGCGGAGCCGAAGCAGGGCAAGCTGGAGTTGCACCTCAACGGCGGATCCACCCATGAATTTTCCCGGGAAGAACCCGACCGCTACAGCGTCACCGCATTCGGCAGCAGCGACTGGCCCGTCGAGGTCAGCGGCATTGGTCCGGCCAAAGAGCGCGAGCCCGGCAACCCCGAGCGCTCGCTGCGGGAACTCTGGAATGATCGCGGCAAAGGCTGGCGCGATGCTCGCGTGGAATTGCATCAGCGCTTCGCCTTTCCCGTCGCCTGCTTTGTGTTTGCCTTGATCGCGGTTCCTCTCGGCGCGCAGCCTCGTCGCGGCGGACGTGCTGCGGGCACCTTGCTCGCCGTCATGGTCATCGCTTCCTATTACCTGCTGTTCATTGTCGGCGCGGGCCTCGCGCGGCAGGGCGCCGTGCCTCCCGCCGCGGGCATGTGGATCGCCAATCTCGTCCTCGCGCTTGCCGGCCTGGCCCTGCTGCCGCGCATGGAGCGTTACCACAGCAGCGAAATTGTCCCCATGATAACCGGAGCGCGCCTCAGAACATTCTGGCGTCTGCTGCGCCGGCAGAAGACCAAGGTGAAGGCCGCGGTAACTCGCGCGGAAAATGGCGCCGCCCGGGGCGAAGCCACGCTGCCTTCCTCTTCCAGCATTCCGCGCATCCTGGACATCTACGTGCTCCGCCGCTTTTTCTACTATTTCGCCATCATCATGGGCGTGTTCATTCTGCTCTTCGAAACCTTCACATTCTTTGAACTGCTCGACGATATCGCCCGCCATCACGTTGCGTTTCTTGTCGTCATCAATTACTTCCGCTACCTCATCCCCTATCTCGTTTACCAGTTATCCCCGCTCGGCGCTCTGGTGGCCGTCCTCGTCACTATGGGCGTGCTCAGCAAGAACAACGAAATCGTGGCCTTCAAGGCCAGCGGCATCAGCATTTACCGCATCGCCCTGCCCCTCCTTCTCGCGGGCGTGATGTTGGCCGGCGTTCTGCTCATCCTGGACGACACCTATCTTCCCTATGCCAACCAGCGCCAGGACGCCCTGCGCAACCAGATCAAGGGCCGCCCCGCGCAGACCTACACGCGCCCGCAGCGCTGGATCTTTGGCGAAAACAGCAAGGTCTACAACTACGATCTCTTCGACCCTACGCAAAGTTTCTTTGGGGGATTGAGCGTCGTTGAATTGGACCCCGCCACGTTCCAGATGAAGCGGCGCGTCTTCGCCACGCGCGCGCGTTGGCTCGATACGGAGAAAACCTGGGTGCTGGAATCGGGCTGGGTGCGCGATTTCGCCGATGGCGCCGTTGCCAAGTACGAACCCTTCAAGGTCACCACGCTCGCCGAACTCGTCGAGCCGCCCTCCTATTTCAACCGCGAAGTCGTTCAGGCATTTCAAATGAGCTGGCGGGATCTACGCCGTTATATTGATGGCCTGCACCGCGCCGGGTTCGATGTCTCGACCCTCACCGTGCAGTGGCACAAGAAGCTTGCGTATCCGCTAATCGCCCCCATCAGCATGATGCTGGCGATTCCCTTCGCGCTACTGGTGGGCAGCCGCGGCGCCATTGGCGGCATCGCCCTCGGTATCGCCATTGGCATCGTCTATTGGGCTGTCTCCGCGCTGCTCGAAGCCATGGGCGGCATCGGCCAGCTTCCGCCGCTGCTCTCCGCGTGGTCTCCAGACCTCATCTTCTTTTTCTTCGGCCTATATTTCTTCTTCAAGATGCCCACGTGATGCGGTTTCCTGGGTAGCCCGGATTTCCCTGGAGGACAAGGCGCGAGAAAAACGGATGTTTCTCCCGCTTCACAGGATCCGAAAAACAAGAATGTTTACGCTTCGCCGAGATCGGGGGCGAGCGGCGCTCGACTTTCAAACCCAGGGTGCACTTGCCGGTGGTGGCTCACTTTCCGGTTACCGTGTAATGCGTCCACGTGAATTGGCTGTATGCGGCCTGGCTTCCCACAACGCCGTTTCCGGACAGTTTCCGAGTTTACGACGGTACCATCGGAACGTGACGGTCCCAAAGGGTATTTCTACAAGTAGTGTTCGTTATACGCTGAGCGGTCGACGATCGTTTGACGTAAAGCCGATCTCCAAGACCGCCACTTTTTCACTTTCTATTTGAAATTGGTGGTTCGATCCTGGTGGTCCGCTTGATTCTGCACTCCGAGCGATAGCAAGCCTAAAACTCCAGGCGCACTTGAAACGCAATCATACGTGGCGTGCTGTCACCGCCCAACCCGACGCCGAGTAAACCGGTCGGCGGGGAAGTCGTATACGTCAGCGCTCCAAACCCAGTCTGTGTAGTAGGCTTTCCCGGAATCCCAGCAAGCACCATGCTCGGAAGCCCAAAATTCGGATGGTTGAAGACATTGAAGAACTGAGTGTCGAAACGTAGCTTTACACGCTCGGTTAAGGGAAACCATTTCGTCAGATAAAAATCGCTCCAGGCAAAATCGGGACCGCGGAGCGCGTTGCGGCCAAGATTGCCGAATTGACAAGTCTTCGGACTATTGCCGCCATAGCACGCACCCGTGCTTGGATCTACCGTGGAGACGAACGCATTTGGATTGAGCCATTGCACAGTGCCCGGTTGGGTAACCCCGGGAATCGATTTGCGCTCATAGAGGGGGACTCCGGGAATCATGCTGGCGAATTGCGGCCCACTGCCGTTCACGATGCCATTGCCACTAGCAGAGTACGGCGTGCTCAGAACCGAGAATGGAATTCCACTGTGCCAAAACACGGTTCCCGACACTTGCCAGGCATTCAGCGCGTAGGCCAAAGAGCGGCTTTTGAACTTGAGCGGGAGCTGATAGACGTATTGCGTGTTGAGATTGTGGCGGATGTCGTAGTCACAGGGACCGTAATCGCGCGCTAAGTCTCCGGGGAGCGGGGACAGGATTCCTCCAGCCGAGAACTGCAGGAATCCGCCATTGGAAACAGTGTCCATGCAACGGCTCCAGGTGTAGTTCAGCTGTCCCATGAATCCGTGGCCGAGGCGCTTCATTGCTGTGATTTGCAGCCCATTGTAATGACTGTTCGCACCTGTCGAAAATTGCGTGACTGCGCCGAATCGGGGATCCATAGGTTGCGCATAGGGAAAAGGCGCAAAGCAACCCTCACAGACCGTTTGGTAGCCGTTCACTTGCGTGAGATACGGCTGGTTGACGGCACGGGTGCCGACGTATTGCGCGTGGATGCTTGCTGTTGATCCCAACTGATGTTCCAGGCCAAGACTCCACTCCATGAAGTAGGGTGCGTGAAGTTTTCCATCGGGCACCGCCGTGATAGCGACTGGGGGAAGACAGGTCGTAGGGTTCGACTGACCAGACGCGCAGGAAAGCTGGCCCCGCGCAAATCCGGAACTGAACGTTTGATTCGCGGTCACGGTTGCGTCGACCGCACTGCCAGGCACTCCCGGCGCAATGGCTGTGCCACCCACGGTTCCGAGAAGCCCGCCCTGGAAATTTTTGACATAGGGCGGATTGACGCCAACCACATCGGCGATGGCGCCAGGCAATATGTCGCTGAAGATCCCGAAGCCGGCACGCAGCACGGACTTCGGTTCAAACTGCCACGCGATGGCTGTTCTGGGTTGCAGTATCGCGAGGGGCGTCGAGGAAAACACGGTGCCGAGACCGGTTTCAATGGCGGCGTTCAAAGGCTGATTCACATCGTGCGAGATGGAACCGAAAGAGCCGCTCAGACGAGCGATATGCTGATGCGGATTTAATGGATTGGAATTCAAAGTATCGCGCATCCCGAAGGTCCAGGTCAGTTTCTTCGTCACCTTCCAAGTGTCCTGTACGTAGAGATCGAGATTGAGGAAGTTGAACGGCTCGTTCGCCGAGGTGGGAAAAGTTTTTGCCGCGGTAGATGCAACCCCATAGATGTATTGCGGCAGAGTAGTGTAAGTCACCATCGGGACCGAACCCTCGCCGAAATCATAATCGTTCAGGCGAAAAATCCTGGTATTGGTTCCGAAGCGGAGTTCGTGCGCGCCATGGCTCCAAGCAAGGTTATCGTTGATAAAGAAGCGGGTGGCGCGTCTTCCCTGGACCCAGGCGTTGTCGAGCCCGCCCACAGTGGTGAAAGGCGCATTCGCGCCGCTGCCTTGCAAAACGAGGGGAAACGCGGCGAGTGTCTTCTGAAAATCACTGGGGCCAAACAGGCTGCCATACCAGGAAAACGCCGGATTGAAATAGTTGACAAGATTTTGCGAAAAGACGTGCGTATATCCCGCTGCAAAAGAGTAAAGAGGTTGAGGAGAAAGAGCGTTGAACAAGGGGTTGATGGGATCGGTATAGGCGGCCTGGAGTCCGTTGTCCGTCTGAAAGCGGAACCAGGCCGTGCTCTTCTCATTGATGTTGTAATCAATGCGAACCGTCTGGACCTGTTCATGATCAGTGCTCGAATGCGAGATGCTCTGACGATTGGCACAACCGTTTCCATCATTTGCAATTGCGGGCGCAACTCCACCAACATCGAACGGACAGCCGAGCACGGTGAGAGGCGTTCCGTTGGTATTTCCGTAGAGCGAAAACATCTTCTGATAGAACGGCACCGACTGAGGCGATGGCTGATATACCTTTCCAGTGATGGAGTCGGTTCCACCCAGAGGTAGTTGTTGCAAGACGTAATTCTGGAATGCCAGAGTCGGGACGGTCGTGGCCGTGACGATTGGCAGTGCGATGCGTACGCACTCGCTATCGAAGAAGAAGAACAGCTTATCGTGGACGATCGGGCCTCCGACACTCCCGCCGAAGTGATTCACGGTGGAGCGTGGTTTGTGATTTCCCGGGGTGGCATTCGTGAAGTAGTCGGCCGCGCTGAACTTCGAGCCACTCCATAGCTCATACAGATTTCCGTGAAACTGGTTCGAGCCGGACTTTGTGACGTAGTTGACCTGAGATGCGCCATAGCGGCCCTGGTCAACCGCATAGGAGAGCGTGTTAACAGTCACTTCCGATATCGAGTTCAATCCCAGTACGAGGTTCGTTGAGAGTCCGCTGTTCAGGTTCGTCAGCGGGTCATTCGTTTCCAGGCCATCGACGATATAGCCATTTGAGAGAGCAGGGAGTCCATTGAACTCGACGTTGCCGTACCCATTCGTGCCGCCAACGAAATCGTTGCCGCTGCCCGCCGTATTGATAAGGGCCCCCGCCGCAAACTGCAGAGGGTAGGTTAAATCCCCGCCGGGATTGGGAAGATCCTCTAAGGCAGGAGTGTTGAGCGTAGTGGATGTATTCGCATCTTCGGGATTGAGAATCGCCGCTTCGCTATTTACCTCGACGGTCTCCATTGCACGAGCGATCTTGATCGTGAAATTGACGGTTTGCTTTTGGCCCAGGCCAGATGACACAGAGTCATTCTCCTGCGGCTCGAAGCCCTGCGCTTCTACTTTGACCGAGTATGTGCCTGGCTTGAGTTGTGGGAAATTGAACCTGCCCGATTCATCGGTCCTCGCGGTCCGCTTCTGACCAGTCTCCTTGTTGGTGATTGTCACCGTGGCTCCGGGCACTCCCGCTCCGCTCGCATCGCTCACCTGTCCAACAATTGCGCTGGTGGTTTCTCCCTGGGGGAATGTGGGCTCAGAGAAGAGGAAAGCAAGCGATCCAGCAAATAGAAGTATGGATAGTACCGTGCGCGGCATAACTGTAAACGCAACTCCAATCTCCTGGACCGTTTGTGCTGTTAACCATACTTAATAAAATGTCTTAAGGCAAGTAAATACGACGAAAGAAATGTTGGCGGGAATGTTCAACGATTAACTGGGAAATGTCCGTTATGTCTCTACGACACACCGCGTGGATCGTGCTGTGTTTACCGGAAATTCGATGGGTTCCAATCCGTAATTGTGGTCCTTGCAGCGCACTCGAAAGTCAGGCTGCCACTTGAGAGGGCCCACTCGGCAATTGGCTGACAGTTCTGGGAAAAGGTCCAGAAGTCCCGATGTTGGAAGTGACCCGTCGTTCTGATGATTCAATTTCAGTCGGACGAATCGTGGCGTAAACGGAAACGGACCAAGTATCCAGCCGCCTGTCCTCTGGCCCAATCCCGCCGCAACCTGTTACAGTAATTCTCTGCTCTGAGGAGACCGCCATGACCACCGAAGCCAACACCCGCATGCTGCGCCCGCTCGATATTGTCGACAATCAAATCTCCGAACTCCTTCGCGAAGAGGCCGTCCGCCAGGCTACCGGTCTTGAACTTATCCCCTCCGAAAATCTGGTGTCCGAGGCCGTCCTTGAAGCCATGGGCTCCATCTTCACCAATAAATACGCCGAGGGCTATCCTGGCCGGCGCTATTACGGCGGCTGCGAATTCGCGGACAAGGTGGAACAACTCGCCATCGATCGCGCCAAGGAGCTCTTCAAAGCCGATCACGCCAATGTCCAGGCGCACTCCGGCACTTCCGCGAACGTTGCTGTCTACATGGCCACGCTGCGTCCGGGCGACACCGTGCTGGGCATGGCGCTGGCGCATGGCGGGCACCTGACGCACGGCCACCCGCTGAATTTTTCCGGCCGCATGTACAAATTCATCGAATACCACGTGCGCCGCGACACCGAACAGATCGATTACGACGAAATCGAAAAACTGGCGCACGAACACAAGCCGAAAATGATCGTGGCAGGTGCCAGCGCGTATTCGCGGATCATCGATTTCGAGCGCATCGCGAAAGTAGCAAAAGCAGTGGACGCGCTCTTCTTCGTGGATATGGCGCACATCGCCGGACTAGTTGCGGCGGACGTGCATCCGAGCCCGGTGCCCCACGCCGACATCGTCTCCACCACCACGCACAAGACTCTGCGCGGCCCGCGCGGCGGCCTGGTGTTGTGCAAATCCAGCTTTGCCAAGGAACTCGACAAGCTCACCTTCCCTGGCACGCAAGGTGGCCCGCTCGTTCACACCATTGCGGCCAAGGCAGTCTGCTTAAAAGAGGCGATGGAGCCCGGCTTCCAGCAATACCAGCGGCAGGTGGCCGCCAACGCCAAAGTCATGGCGAATTCCGTCGCCAAACACGGCTTCCGCATCGTCACCGGCGGCACCGATAACCACCTCTTCCTCATTGAGGTCCATCCGCGCGGCATTACCGGAAGCGACGCGGAAAAAGCTCTCGATCGCGCGGGCATCACCGTCAACAAGAATTCCATTCCGTTCGATCCACTACCGCCGATGAAGGCGGGTGGCATTCGCCTAGGCAGCCCTTCCGTCACCACGCGTGGCATGAAGGAACCAGAGATGGAGTTGATCGGCACCTGGGTCGCGGAAATCCTCAGCCACATCGGCGACGCCGCGGTGGAACAGAAAGTCCGCAAGCAAGTAGCCGAGCTGGCCGGGAAGTTTCCGATTTACGAATCCCGCGTAACAGGCGCCGCAGCCCACGCTCGCGCCTAATCTGCGGTCCTCGCCGCAGCGCGCACGGTCAGTTGTTGGTACCACTTATAATCCACAGAGCCACGATCGTCCCCGGACAAAAAACTGTTCTGACACGAAGATCGCTTGTTCCTCGAGCGACGTTCCTGGTTCGTTGAGCATTGACGCCGCGTACTTCCGCGCCGGTTCAGATAGCTCAGCTCCAACTAGAAAAACGTCCAACCTGCTTTGGGTCTAACAGCGCGATCTCGGCCCTCGCCACTGACCCATCGAAAGCCTGGGCAATATGCTGATTGGTGAGATCCCCAGTGAGCCCGCCTACTGGTCCGTCCTGGGGACAAAAGAGACGCGGGTTGCGTGCAACTCGCTTCCCTTCTATTCTGGATGTTCCACTTTATGAAGCGCATCTATTTGGATCACAACGCTACTACGGCCGTCGAGCCTTCTGTGCTTGAGGCGATGCAGCCCTATTTCTCGGGCGAGTTTGGTAATGCTTCGTCGATACACACGTTTGGGCAGCGGGCACGGGCGGCGGTGGAAACGGCGCGGGAGCAGGTGGCGACGCTTCTGAATGCGCGGCCGCAGGAGATTGTGTTCACCAGCGGGGGCACGGAATCGGACAATCACGCGATATTCGGCGTGGTTGCGGCGACCTTGCAATCTCTCACCTCTACCGAGCCAACCCCGCACATCATCACGTCGTTAATTGAGCACGAGGCGGTGCTGAACGCGTGCCAGGCGCTGGAAAAGCAAGGCGTGCCGGTCAGCTATCTTCTCGTGGATGGCACGGGGTTGGTGGACCCGAAAGCGGTGCGGCGCGCGATTCGGCCGGAGACGATCCTGATAACGGTGATGCACGCGAACAACGAACTGGGGACCGTGCAGCCGCTCGAGGAGATTGGGCGCATCGCCGCGGAGGCGAATGTCTATTTCCATACAGACGCGGTGCAATCCGTGGGAAAGATTCCCGTGGACGTGAAGGCGCTGCAGCTCGATCTGCTTTCGCTTTCCGGACACAAATTCTACGGGCCGAAAGGTGTTGGCGCCCTGTTTATCAAGGGCGGCACGCGGCTGCGGCAATTTCTGTATGGCGGGCATCACCAGCGCGGATTCCGCCCGGGCACGGAAAATGTGCCGGGGATTGTGGGGCTGGGAAAAGCGGCGGAGCTGGCGCGAGTTTCTTTGCAGAGTGATGCGGCGCGCATTGCTTCGCTGCGCGATCGCCTGGAGCAGGGATTGCTGGCGCGGGTGCCAGATGCGCGCACGAATGCTGCGAGTGCGCCACGCACGCCTAATACCTGCAACATCACGTTTCCGGGGATTGAAGGCGAGGCGTTGATCATTGCGCTCGATCTGAAGGGGCTGGCGTGTTCTACCGGAGCGGCTTGCTCTTCGGGCGCGGTGGAACCTTCGCACGTGCTGACGGCGATTGGCTTGTCGGCTGCCGATGCGCGCGCGACGATTCGCTTCAGTCTGGGGCGGCATACCAGCGACGCGGAAATTGCGGCTGCGCTGGAAATTGTGCCTGCGGCGGTGGCGCAACTTCGCCAGCTTTCGCCGACGTACCGCCGCGAGGTGTCGACGTGAAGGCACAATGGGCGATCCGGGTGACGCGATCGTCAATTGGTTCGTCATTCCGAGCGAAGCGAGGAATCTCTCTTGGGCGGAACCCAAGAGCGGAGGGATTCCTCACTCCGCCCGCCTCCGGCGGGTTCGGAATGACGGGGTTGGGCTTTGTGCGTAAACCATAGCCAGTTATTGGAAGGCTTGAAGAGAAGACATGTACAGCGAAGTACAACTCGACAGTTTGCCGGCGGCTAAGGAGATGCAGCCCGGGCTTGTGGCTGTGGCTATGTCTGGTGGCGTGGATTCTTCCACCGTCGCCGCGGTGTTGCTGCGGCAGGGACGGCCTATCGTCGGGTTGACGATGCAATTGTGGAATCAGCGGCGCTTGCCGGAATTGCAGGGCGATGGCCCGGCGCAGCACCGCTGCTGTTCGCTGGATGATGTGTACGACGCGAAGCGCGTGGCGCAGCACCTGAGCTTTCCGCACTATGTGGTGAACTTCGAGGAGCAGTTTGAGAAGCGCGTGGTGCGGCCGTTTGTGCAGCAGTATTTGGCAGGGCGTACGCCGATTGCGTGCACGAATTGCAATACGGACGTGAAGTTCGAGCCGCTGCTGCGCATGGCGCGGCAGATTGGCGCGGAGCGGCTGGCGACGGGGCACTATGCGCGGATTCGCAGTAATGAGCGGAGCGGGCGCTGCGAATTGTTGCGGGCTCGCGATGATGCCAAGGACCAGTCGTATTTTCTTTGGGGGCTGACGCAGGAGCAGCTTTCGCGGAGCGAATTTCCGCTGGGCGAGCTGACCAAAGAGGAAGTGCGGGCGCTGGCGCGCGAAGTTCAATTGCCGGTAGCGGAAAAACCGGAGAGCATGGAGTTGTGCTTCGTGCCCAACGGGAATTACGTGCAATTCATCCACGCGTATACGCGCGAACGCGGCGAGCCGATTCACGATGCGGCGGGCGACATTGTGACCGAAGATGGCGCGGTGATTGGACGCCACACCGGCGTGCACAATTACACGATTGGACAGCGCAAGGGGCTGGGGTTCGCGGCGGGAAAGCCCGTGTATGTGCTGGCGATTGATACGACGAACAATCGCGTGGTTGTGGGCGAAGATGAGGCGCTGCGCACCAGCACATTTGAGATTGCGGGCGTGAACTGGATTTCGATTGAGGAACCGGCTGCGCCTTTACGCGCGATGGTGAAGATTCGCCACAAGCATGAGCCCGCGGAGGCGACTGTGGAAGCCTTGCCGGGCTTGCGCGCGCGCATCACTTTCGATGCTCCGCAGCGTGCGATTACGCCGGGGCAGGCGGCGGTGATTTATGACGGAGCTGTGGTGTTAGCGGGCGGCTGGATTGAGTAGTTTTAAGTTTTGAGTTTTAAGTTTTAAGTTTTGTGCTTCGAGACCGACACACATCAATTCGCGGAAATTTGACGCACTCATCAACCCAAGAACAGAGGGATTCCTCACTTCGCAGACTCCGTTCGGAATGACGGGATAGCGTTTTCCCCGTAATACAAAGCGGCGCGAACCTTGCGATCCGCGCCGCCGGAGGTTCCTGCAACACTACATTCTCAAATAAACAATTCGTCTTCCTGCTCGAGCTTTTCGCGCACGGGTTCCGGACCGCGGCGCGAGCGCAGCACATCCAAACCAATCTTGATGCCCTGAACGAGCGCGGACATTGTGTGCACCGGGCCCCAGAATGTGCGGCGCACTTGCGTGCCCGCGTCTTCCACGGCTTCCAGCGTGCCGGTCAAGATGCGGTCCACGCGAACGAGCTGGCCGCGCAGACGATCGGAAGCTTCGCCGACGATGCGATCGAGGCGCTGCGCCTGGCCGCGCGCGAGATAGACAATGTGCGAGGCATCTTCGACGAGATTGGCAATCTTCGGTTGCGTGTCATCCAGCAGGATCTGGGTGCGTGTAAGAATGGGACCCATGCGCGAGTGCAGATCGTTGACCATGCGGTTGATGGATTCGGTGGTGCGCTTCAACTGCAAAAACAATGCGATAAGGATGCCAACCTGAACAACAAGCGCAATCGCCGCAACAATACTGAAGAATTCCATCCAGAATTGCATACACACCCCGCCCTCTCCGCAGCCTGCGCGGAAATTCCCCAAGATACAGCGACTGGGCCCTCAGGACTTCGTTTCGCGCAGGAACGCTTCGCGGCCGGCATCAACAGCGGCGGCAATCGTGTCGCGCTTGCGAGCGGCAACATCCTTGCCACGCTCGATCAAATCATCGGCGCGATCACGCAATTCCTTCGCCTTTTTCTGGGCAAATTCGCGGCCATCATCGGCGCGCTTGGCCAGATACTCGCGCGTCTCTTCACCGGACTTGGGAGCAAAGAGCACGCCCATTAAAGCACCGACGCCGAGACCAACGAGGAAATAAGAGACCTTGGAACCAACGTTGTCAGCCATAGAAACCTCCAAGGCAAACGTAGCACAGGGGAGAGGGAGCCGCAACCTGCAGTAACCTGTATTAACCATCTGGGCGGTTATGTGGTTTTGACTGGTTGCGCGAAATGGTGCAGGATTTTCTCGGCACTTTTCTTTGAAACTACACGGCTTAGCTCTTCCAAACTGGCGCGCTGCAAATTGGCGATGCTGCCGTAGCGCTGCAGGAGGAGTTGGGTGGTGCGGGGGCCGATGCCGGGGATTTCCAGGAGGGCGCTGCTGGTCTGGCGGGCGGCGCGGCGCTGACGATGAAAGGAGACCGCAAAGCGGTGGGTTTCATCGCGAATTTGCTGGATAAGGTGGAGAACGGGGGAGTGGCGATCCAGGGTGATGGGTTCGTTTTCGAGGCCGAGGACGTAGAGGATCTCTTCCTGCTTGGCGATGCTGGCCATGGGCTGATTGATGATTTGCAGGGCTTCCAAGGCTTGGGCTGCGGCGTGAAGCTGGCCAAGGCCGCCATCAATGAGGATGAGGCCGGGGAGGGGCTTCTTTTCTTCCTGGAGGCGGCGATAGCGGCGGAGCACGGCTTCGTACATGCTGGCGAAGTCGTCGTTAAGAGCACGCGGGCGGCCAGCGGGAGTTTCATCGCCACGAATGATGAATTTGCGGTAGTCCGACTTTTTCATGCGGCCATTTTCCCAGACGACCATGGAAGCGACCGTGTCTGTTCCCTGGATGTGAGAGATATCGAAACTCTCAATGCGCTTGGGATCTTCGGGGAGATTGAGGGTGTTCTGGAGCGCCTCCGTGATGGCCTTGGAGGTGGGCTTTAACACGCGGAAGCGCTGCTCGAAGCAATGCTTGGCGTTGTTCTCGACGAGGTCGAGGAAGGCGCGCTTGCTGCCGCGCATGGGCGTGTGGATTTCCACTTTGTGGGCGGCGCGTTCGCTGAGAGTGGTTTCGAGGAGTTCGCGATCTTCAAAATCGAGGGGGACGTGAATCATTTTCGGGAGGTATTCCGCGTCGAGGTAGAGCTGCTTGAGAAGCGAAGGGACGAATTCGTGAGGATCGAAGGTCTCCAATTCTTCCCAGTAGAATTCGCGGCGATCGACGACGCGGCCTCCGCGCAGGTGAAATAGATTGGCGGCGACGAGGGGAGGCTCGGCGTAGTAGGCCAGGACGTCGGTATCGTCACCTTGCGCGGCGGCGATGCGCTGGCGCTCTTCGATGTCCTCAATGGTACGGAGGAGATCGCGATAGGATGCGGCTTCCTCGAAGTGCTCCAACTCGGCGGCGGCCGTCATGCGCTCTTCAATGCTTTTCATGAGGTCGTGGCGGCGGCCATCGAGAAACATGCGGACATCGCGGACGGCTTCGGCGTAGCGGGCATCGGTGGTGAGCCCGGCGACGCAGGGGCCGAGGCAGCGGTGAATGTAGAACTGCAAGCAGGGGCGGGGATGATTTTTGGTGAGATCTACAAAGCAAGAGGGGATGAGGAAGCGTTTGTGGATGAAATGAAGGATGCGCCGGGCGAGGCTGGAAGGAAAGTAAGGGCCGAAATAGAGCGAGCCGTCTTTCTTGACCCGGCGCGTGAAATAGACGCGGGGATATTTATCAGCGAGGGTGAGTTTGATGTAGGGATAGGTTTTGTCGTCGCGGAGGACGACATTGAATTTGGGTTTGTACTGCTTGATGAGATTGTGTTCGAGGGCGAGGGCTTCGCGCTCATTGGCGACGACGATGGTTTCGAGATCGGCGATTTCGCGGGCCAGCGAGCCGGTCTTGGCATCGGCCCAGCGCGACTCGAGGAAGTAGGAGCGCACGCGATTGCGCAGGGAGCGGGCTTTGCCCACATAGACGACGGTGCCGCCGGCGTCCTTGAAAAGGTACACGCCGGGCTGTTCGGGGAGCAGAGCGGCTTTTTCGCGGGGTTCCATGCGAATGGGAGTGCGGCGCAGGTTCCACCGCAACAGTTATTTTACGGCGAGGGGCGGCGCAATGCGAATGGGGAGCGGCTGAGAAGCGTGGCGAGATCGTCCGGAGTGCGTTGAACCCGTGAAGCGTCTGTGGAAATGCCGTCAACGGAGGAGTCGTATATACTGAGGACCGCCGCAAGGTGCGGCATCACTCCTGAGAAAAGAGGAATCTCTCCGTGAAAGCAAATTTTGTGTTGCGGTATGCGTCGGCAGCGCTGCTGGCTACGGCACTGTTGTGCCCCGCCGTGCGATCCGACGAAGGAATGTGGACTTTCGACAACCCCCCGCTCAAACAGCTACAGGAACGATACCATTTCACGCCGACGCAGCAGTGGCTGGACCATTTGCGGCTGGCGAGCGTGCGCTTGAATGACGGCGGATCGGGATCATTCGTGAGCGCGCACGGGCTATTGTTGACGAACCATCACGTGGCGCGCGGACAACTGCAAAAGAACTCGACCGCGGAGCACGATTATATCCGCGACGGTTTTTATGCCGCGACGCCGGAACAGGAGATGAAGTCGCAGGACCTGGAAGTAAACGTTTTGGTGTCGATGGAAAACGTGACGGACAAGGTGAGTGCCGCGGTGAAGGGCGCCAAGAATACGGAAGAAGAGTTTGCCAAGCGTAAAGCGGTGATCGCGGATATCGAACGCGAGAGCACGGAGAAGACAGGCTTTCGTTCGGACGTGGTGACGCTGTATCAGGGCGGAGAATACTGGCTGTATCGCTACAAGAAATACACGGATGTGCGGCTGGTATTTGCGCCGGAGCAGCAGGCGGCGTTCTACGGAGGCGACCCTGATAATTTCACGTTCCCGCGCTATGACCTGGATATGGCGTTGTTCCGCGTTTACGAGAATGGCAAGCCGGTGGACAGCAAGGATTACCTGAAGTGGAACCCGAAGGGCGCGAGCGACGGAGAGTTGGTATTTGTCTCGGGGCATCCCGGAGCAAGCTCGCGGCTGGATACCTACGCGCAACTGGAGAGCCTGCGGGACGACCGGGTGCCTTATACGCTGGCAGGCCTGAAACGGCGCATCGCACTGCTGAAAGAATATTCGGCGCGGGGCCCGGAGCAGGCGCGCCAGGCCGCGAGCATGATTTTCGGGCTGGAGAACGCCTTGAAAGCGTGGCAGGGGCGTTATGAAGGATTGCTGGACAAGAATGTGATGGGCAAGAAGCGTAAGGACGAAGAGGAGTTCCGGGCCAGGGTGAAGGCGAACCCCGAGTGGCAGAAGGAGTATGGCGGTGCGTGGGATGCAATCGCCCATGCCATTGAACTGGAGAAGCCGCGCCTCAAGGAGCAGTCTTTCCGTTCGACGAATTCGTCACTTGCGGGGCTGGCGGTCACGCTGGTGACGTACATAACGGAGATTACGAAGCCGGATGGCGAGCGGCTGGCGGGATTTCACGCGTCACAATTGGACTCGCTGAAGCTGCGGCTGTTTTCACCGGCGCCGATTTATCCGGAGATGGAAATCGCGCAGATGACCAGTTCGCTGGAAGCAGGGGTGAAGGAACTGGGGCCGAACGATGCCTTCCTGAAAGCGGTGCTGGACGGGCGTACGCCTAAAGATGCGGCGACGCAGTTGATCACGGGAACAAAGGTGGGCGACCCGGCGTTTCGCAAAAGTCTGGCGGAGGGCGGAAAGGCCGCCGTGGACGCTTCGAATGATCCGATGATCGCAATGGCCCGGAGGCTCGATCCGATTCGCCGCGAGATGATCAAGTGGAACGAGGAGAATGTGCAGAGCGTGGAACAGAGCGCGGGCGAGCAGTTGGGCAAAGCGCGGTTCGCGGCTTATGGGAAGACAACTTATCCCGATGCGACATTCACGCTGCGGCTGTCGTATGGGCAGGTGCAGGGCTATCCGATGAATGGAACGAAGGCGCCTTACAAGACGACGTTTTACGGCTTGTACGATCGCTCTTTGGGCTTCGACAATAAAGGGCCGTTTGAATTGCCGAAGCGCTACGTTGACGGGAGAGAAAAGCTGGACCTGACGACGCCGCTCGACTTTGTCACGACGAACGACATCATCGGAGGGAACTCCGGTTCCCCGGTGGTGAATCGCAACGGGGATATCGTGGGGCTGGTGTTCGATGGAAACATCGAATCGCTGGTGGGCGACTTCGTCTATGACAGCACGGCAAACCGCACGGTGGCGGTGCACACGGGAGCGATGACCGAAGCGCTGATAAGATTGTACGGGGCGCAGGCGCTGGTCGACGAAATGCTGGGCAAATAGCCCAGGCAACTTCTTCTGCGGTTTGCGGAATCGCAGAGGAGGGAGAATTCGGCAACGTGAAACGATACCAACGATTGTCCGCGGTCTATCTATTGGCCGGAGCGGAACTGTGCTTTGCGGCATGGCCGTGTTTGGCCCAGAATCCGCCGGCGAGTGCTCCGCCACCAAAGCAGGATGCGCCCAAACCTAAACCGAACACCGATTCGGCGCTACAATCCGCGCCAGACCAGCCGAAGTGGGATCCCCTGCGCGCGGAAAAAGATATGGAAGTTGGGAAATATTATATGAAGAAGGGGGACGTGGACGCGGCGATTGACCGTTTTCAGGATGCCGCGGAAGCGAAACCCGGCTTCGCGATTCCCTTTCTGTATTTGGGAGAAGCGTACGAGAAAAAAGGAAAAAAGAAGCAGGCGGTGAAGGCCTACCAGCGGTATCTGGATTTGTATCCGCACGCCGAGGATGGGGACAAGATCCGGAAGAAGATCGAGAAGTTGCACGAGGAGATTGATAAGGCGAGAGGTTGAGAAAAGTGGGGTAAGAGCCGCGGCTTGCGTAAATATTGATTTCTCTCCTGGACTGCTGGGTCGGAATTACTGGCGGTGGGCCAGTTTCTGGATTGCCGACAATCCGCCCACAATAATGCCCCCATGGTTGGCTCTCGAGGGAAGGCAGTGTGACGTTATGTGTAAGGTTAGGGACGGGCGGGAAGGAGATTGGTCCAGTTTTGCAGGAGGGTTAGAGGACGGTTGTTTTCGTCGGCGGCTACTACCAAGAGGAAGCGTTTGCCATCTGGGCTGACGTCGTAATTGATCAAGCCGAGGCGATAGACACGAGGCGACGGTCGAAACGTGAAAAGAGGAACGGGATGGCCGATTTCGAGGCCGTCACCTTTTTCGTGGATCTCCACGGAATTCATCGTGTTGCGCATATTGACGTAATAGAGTTGCTTGCCATCGCGGCTCCAACGGGACCAGTGTCCTCCATCCGTGGAAACCTGCCACATGCCGTTGCCACCGGCAAAAGGAACGACAAAAATTTCGGGCCCGGAAGAAAGAAGAACAGTGAGGGCGACGAATCTGCCGTCAGGAGAGAACTGCCCGCTGGAATTAGGACCAGGGCTGCTCGAAGAAGGAATGACGGAGCGGGGCGGATCGCTCGACTGGACGGGAAGAGCGGCGACTTCGTAAGAAGTGGCAGCGGTGTGCTCGGTGAGAAGGAAGAGGCCGTCGGGAGACCAGTCGGTGACCGCGTTGTTATTTGCTTGTTGCTGAAGGGTGACGGATTTCCCGGAACCGGTGGTGGAGCGAGTGACGATGTGAAACGTGCTGTTGGCCAAGCCGAGGATGGTGGTGAAGCGGGAATTGTCGGGAGACCAAGTGGGTTCGCCGTAGATCGTGCCGTCAAAGGTGAGACGGGTTTTGTTGGTGCCTGCAGAATCGAAAAGCCAGACATCGTGAGAAGGATCGCCATAGGTAATGAGGAAACGCTGGCCGTCTTTGGAGAGGCGCGGGCCGTTGTAAACCCCTTTGTCACCGAGGTAGCTGAGGTGCGCACCGGAACGATCGACCCACTCGAG
>Ga0209039_10001431_pt1 | contig 22172 bp, 21 predicted proteins | sample BogFormECP12_OM1_FD_188238 | JGI IMG/M metagenome (GOLD analysis project Ga0209039, IMG submission 188238) | Bog forest soil microbial communities from Calvert Island, British Columbia, Canada - ECP12_OM1 (SPAdes) (version 2) | ecosystem: Environmental > Aquatic > Freshwater > Wetlands > Bog ... | reverse complement strand
TTTGTTACCGTCGACGCTGGCTCCGAATAGTTTGTGCCTCATAAGTCATTGCAATAAAAGAAGATAATTATAAACCATTGGGGCTCAATAGGATGCCTGGAAAAAGTTTGTAATGTAATGATTCTAAAGAACCGGGGAGGGGGAGGGTGGCCATGTTGACAGCCATCGATTCCCAAGACGAAAGATCAGGAACGGGATTGTTAACGGCTCGTCAATCCCCGCGTAAGGTCTCATCAAACCGACTTAAAGCGGTTTATCTCAGCGCGGCCGACCTGAGACAATGCAGAGCATGAATGTCCTCGTACTTAACTCGGGAAGTTCGAGCCTGAAGTTTCAGGTCATAGCCACCGATCTCGATCGGATCAACCAGTACAAAGACCAGCGCATCTGCCGCGGTGAAGTCGAGCGAATCGGTGGCGAAGCGATTGTCACATTTCAGAAAGGCGATGGAGCGCGGCAGAAATTCACCGCTCCCCTGCGCGACATCTCTGCAACGCTGGATTACCTGGCTCACTATATCGCCTCCGACCGATCAGGCGTTGCTGAAATTCAGAGCCTGTCTGACGTGAATGCCGTTGGACATCGCATCGTGCATGGTGGTGAGCTGTTTACCGAGTCGGCCATCATTGACGACAAAGTTCTGCAAGGCATTGAAGAGTGCATCGATCTCGCTCCTCTGCACAATCCCAACAACGTCAAAGCTATCCTTGCGGCGCGCGAACTATTCGGCAAGGCGGTCCCGCAAGTTGCGGCGTTTGACACGGCCTTCCATCACTCGATTCCGGAACAAGCCTATCTTTACGCGGTACCGTACCATCTGTATCGCCGGCATCGCATCCGCCGTTACGGCTTTCACGGAACATCGCACCGATATGTCGCTTACCGCTATCGCGCATTGCGCGAGCTTACTCGCGAGCAAACGCACATCATCACGCTGCACCTCGGCAATGGATGCTCTGCCGCCGCAATTCGGGCGGGAAATTCAGTGGATACATCGATGGGCATGACTCCGCTGGAAGGCCTGGTTATGGGGACGCGCTCCGGCGATATCGATCCTGCCATCGTGAACCTCATCGCGATCAAGGAAGGCCTTTCTACGCCGGAAGTGGAATCGTTGCTCAACACGCAGTCGGGCCTGCTCGGCATCTCTGGTTTGACCAATGACATGCGCGTGCTGCAAGCGGAGCTGAAGGAGCACGACGACCGGCGAGTTCGGGTCGCAATCGAGGTCTTCTGCTATCGCGCTCGAAAGTACATCGGCGCCTTTCTTGCATGCATGGGCGGAGCGGACGCGATTGTCTTTACCGGCGGTATCGGAGAAAACTCGCCCGAGATTCGGGCTCGCATCTGCGAGGGCCTGCAGTGGGCAGGGCTTTCCGTGGATGACGCCAAGAATAAGGAAATGGTCGGCAAGGAAGGGAAGATCAGTACTGAGAAATCAACTCTTCATGCCTATGCGATCCCGACCGATGAGGAGTTGCTCATCGCGCGCGATACGGTCCGTTGCATTCTGGGCGAACCGCATCCTTCGTGATCCCCGAACTCGGGAGAGTGGAAGCCCACACCCAGCTGTGAAGGCCCACTCTACCCGATTACGCAGACCGAAGGCGCTTTAGTACGGCCACTTCCAGCCGGAAACTTCGGGACTGTCGATGCCATGTTCGTGAGCGTAGTTTCGGCACTCGATCTGCAGGTTGCGGAACCTTTCCTTAGCGTGAGCACCCGTTCTCTGCAGTTTCGGCACACGATCGATTACGTCCATCGCCAGGCTGAAGCGGTCGATATTGTTGTTAATCGCCAGCTCCATCGGCGTGTTGATGTTGCCCTTCTCCTTGTAACCGCGAACATGAATGTTCGCGTGGTTGGTACGACGGTATGCCAGTCGATGGATCAGCCAGGGATATCCATGGAAGTTGAAGATGACCGGCTTGTCCACCGTAAACAACGAATCGAAGTCGCGGTCTGATAATCCGTGAGGATGCTCTGATTGCGGCTGCAACTTGAACAAATCAATTACATTGACATAACGAATTTTTATATCGGGAAACGCCTGACGAAGCAGTACAGTTGCAGCCAGCGCTTCCTGCGTCGGAATATCGCCGGCCGAAGCCATGACAACATCGGGCTCGCCGCCGCTATCGTTGCTCGCCCATTCCCAAATACCGATGCCTTTGGTGCAATGTGTGATCGCCGCATCCATGTCCATGTATTGCAGATGTGATTGCTTGTCGGAGACGATCACGTTTACGTAGTTCTCGCTCCGCAAACAGTGGTCGGCGACAGAGAGAAGGGAATTGACGTCGGGAGGAAGGTAAATACGAGTGACCTCAGCGCTCTTGTTTACAACGACGTCGAGGAAACCGGGATCCTGGTGCGTGAAGCCGTTGTGATCTTGCCGCCAGACGGTCGAGGTGACAAGAAGATTGAGGGAAGAAATTCCGGCTCGCCAGGAAAGGTTGTTGCAAATCGAAAGCCACTTGGCGTGCTGATTGAACATCGAGTCGATCACGTGGACGAAAGCTTCATACGAAGAGAAGAAGCCATGCCGACCGGTGAGCAAATAACCTTCGAGCATCCCTTCCATGGTATGTTCGCTCAGCATCTCCATGACCCGGCCGTCTGGGGACAACTCGGTACCGTCCATATCTTCCGGGAAGAATTCTTCGATCCAGAACTTCTTGCTTACCTCGTAAATGGCGTCGAGTTTGTTCGACGTATTCTCGTCGGGACCAAAGACGCGGAAGTTGTGCATGTTCGCCTTCATCGTGTCTCGCAGGAAAGCGCCCAAGGGACGCGTATTTTCCGCCTCCGTGGTTCCGGGCTTCTCGAATTTCAAAGCGTAGTCGCGGAAGTCAGGCAAACGAAGAGCTTTTCCTATGAGACCGCCGTTGGCATGCGGATTTGCACCCATCCGGCGAGAACCAGTTGGCGCAAGCTCTTTGAGTTCGGGGATCAGCCTCCCGTTTTCGTCGAACGCTTTCTCTGGATTCTGCGAGCGCATCCAGTTCTCCAGAATCCGCAACTGCTCCGGGTCCTTCTTCACATTGGGCAGCGGCACCTGGTGCGCGCGCCAGAAGCCCTCCAGCTTGTGACCGCCGACTTCTGCCGGCGCAGTCCAACCCTTAAGCGTGCGCAGGACAATCATGGGCCAGCGCGGACGAGCCGCCGTAGCATTTCTGCGGGCTTCATCACGATACTTCTTTATCTCCAGAACACAGTGTTCGGTCGTGGCCGCCATGGCCTGGTGCATGCTGTCAGGATCGGAACCTTCCACAAAGTACGGGGTCCAGCCATAGCCTCGCAGCAGGCTCTCCAACTCTTCATGCGGGATCCGCGCCAGCAGGGTTGGGTTGTTGATCTTGTAGCCATTCAGATGAAAGATCGGCAGGACCGCGCCATCGCGAGCGGGATTGAGGAATTTGTTGATGTGCCACGACGTGGCTAAAGGTCCGGTTTCCGACTCTCCGTCGCCGATCACCGCCGCGACAATCAATTCAGGATTGTCGAACGCTGCGCCACATGCGTGAGATAGAACATAGCCCAGTTCGCCGCCCTCGTGAATTGAGCCGGGTGTTTCCGGCGTGCAGTGACTTCCGATGCCGCCTGGGAACGAAAACTGCTTGAAGAATTCGTGCAGACCTTCGGCATCCTCGCTCTTTTCGGGATAAACCTCGGAATAGGTCCCTTCCAAATATACCGGGCCGAGAACCCCAGGCGCGCCATGTCCCGGCCCCGCCATGAAGATCATGTCGAGGTCATACTTTTTAATCAAACGGTTCAAATGAACATAGGCGAATGCCAGGCCGGGACTCGATCCCCAGTGTCCAAGCAGGCGGTTCTTGATGTGTTCGGGTCGAAGAGGCTCTTTGAGCAGAGCATTGCCTTGCAGGTAGATCATGCCCAAGGCGAGGTAGTTGCAGGCTTGCCAGAAAGAGTGAGTTTTCCGGAGTTCCTCGGGGCTTAGAGGGGCTCCAGCGACGGTTGACCTGGCTTTTCCGTACGCCTTTATGGAATCAAGTTCGTGAGTCGGTGTTTCAGCGGCAACGGTGGACATATGAAGACACTCCTAGATTAACTAGCGATACGGTTATACGAGGAAGCAAGTCGCAGTTCTTGTATCTCCCAGAATCGACCCTAGCAGGCAATGAGTCAACCGACTTCGCGTTTTTGTAACCTAGATTTAACCATCGGGCGCCTGCGATCCTGTTTTTCTATACCTTGCGAATGCTGCCAGCCCGTCATGCAAGCGCGCGAAGATCATGCTTCGACCGATTACCTCAGTTTAGGTGATGGCGATCGAGGTCTGACTGAATCGAGGGCGCAACACGTGCCTCGTGAGCAAATTCTGGTGTTTACCATTAGCTAACAACTCCTTCTCTACAGCGGGGCTACCACTTCGAGCGGGACTCCAATGCCAAACCAGTCCTACCCTCCCCCCTCCCGCCTAACTAGAATCAATAACTTAGGCAAAGAAGTGATGATAACAATATGAATCCTAAAGGCTTAGACTTAGTTAATAGAGCTGCAAGGATTTAGGATCTGGAGTTCGTCCTATACTCTCGTTCCGGCGATTACCGAAAGGTTAACATGGAACAACTGACTGAAAGGCCTCCCGACGTCGCATTTTCAAAGAGCTTTCAGACTCGCACACTGAGTGCGGCCGGGGGAGATACACACCAACCTCCTCGCCATAAGTGATACCGTGCCTCAGCCAGCTAAGCAAGGACGCAGGTCACAGTTGCCCGTGATGAGAAAAGAGAGAGAGACGCGGCCTGACGAAGGTCGGAGTGACAAAACCGCCGACTGCTTGTCGCCGAAGACCGAGCCCGCTACTACTACTGCGGACTCGCACTTGGCGGTGACGTGGCGGCGCTGCCGCTGCTGGCGGTCACGCGCGTCAAAGCACTGCGTGCCTGCTCGACCTGGGAACCCTTAGGATCTTCCTTGAGATAAGTTTCATACTCCGTCGTCGCCTGGGGATACTCGTGCTTGACTTCGTAGGCGCGTCCGGCAACATAGTGCGCCAAGGCGTAGCCTTGGTGTGGCACCTGGTGGACCTTCAACGCGCTTTGCAGCGCTCCGTCAAAATCGTGGGTTTGAAACTGCGCGATTGAGACCATCAACAGGGTGGAAGGGTTCTGGGGGTCAACCATTAGCGACTTTTTCAGTATGTCGACAGCCTGCGGATATTCCTTGCTTGCCAGCAGGATACGCCCGTAATTACGATCGGCGTCAGCGTTCTTGTCATTCAGTTTGATCGCTTGCTCAAATGCCTCGCGCGCCTTGTCGGTTTGCTTCAACTGCATGTAGGCAACACCAAGATTGTCGTAAGCAGCGTCGTATTGTGGATAGGCGGCAATGGCTTTGTGGAACAAGTCAGCCGCTTTTTGGTAGTCGTGATGTTGAATTGCGTCTAATCCCTTGTTAAAGGACTTCCTGGCATCGGAGGGAACCTTTAGATCGTTTGCCGTCGTCATGCCCGTGCTGCCGGCGTTGTCAGCGGCGGCGTCCCCTTTTGGCTGCACATGTATCCATATCGTCGCCGAATGGTCCGAAGGCTGGACGTTCACTGCATCGGAGACAGTCGTTTCAATGCCACTGCCAGAGGCACGTGCTCGGAAAATCCCTCCGCCTGAGATCTGAAACGACGCGTGTCCTTCGCTGTCAGTGAACGCCTGCGCCACCGTGATTGACTGTTGGTTGAGCAAGTCAACCTCAACTTGCTGACCAACGCGCCGCTCGTCGGTAAAGCTGACCCGAACTTGGATCTCAGAGGGGGTGGTAACCATGGCCCCACGTCTTTGTGCGAAGACGGCAGAGCCAGTCAGAACGGAAACCAGAAGGGCGAGAGTGAGAGATGCTGACTTTAACCGGCACATACCGCCTCCGGGACGCGGCCTTGGCCGCGCTATTGGTTAAGAATTCTACTCCATCCAGCGCGGCCGGATGTCAAATCGCTGTCAAATCTTAGAGGAGAGATGCCCGTGTGGCGGAAGAAACCGGTGGGAGCTGAGCGTGAAACGGAGGCGCGGAGCGGGCGCCTCCGTTGTGAGCGCTGCACTAAGGCTTGGGCATGTAGACCATGTCACCCGGCTTGCCCGTCTCGGTTTTGTAGTCGGACGGTATCTGGAACAGGGACGGGTCTGGCGCCGCGCGGTTGATGTTGGTCAGGGTCGTCGTCACCGTGCCCATCATCGGGTCGGTATGCGTGGTGGTTAGCGGCAGTTGAAGGTCGCTGGACATCCAGCGCTCCGTGACCACCTGAATCGGCTTGTCGTTACCGATAGCGCCAACCGCGATCGTCCTGGTGACGCGCGTGCCCTCGGCTTGCAGACCGTTGATCGTCTTCGTGCCCAACTGCTCGCGGTTCACGCTGGCGTTGTCTGGCCTGGGACCGGCCTCTCCGTCCGGTGGAGGACCTTGACCATGCTTAGGAGAATGTAGCGGCATCACATGGGCAATCTTGTTCTGCGGATTCAGCATATACCGCTTGCCAGTGACGGGATCGGTAATAACGATCATGCTCCGCTTGGCCGCTCCGGTGGACGGCGTGTTCAGTTCGAACTCAATCTCGCGGCGAACGCGGCCGTCGGCGTCACGATAGATCCTGGTCTGAGTTTGGTTGTGGATGTGGGTTCCGTCGGCCAGCGTGTTGTCGCGCGTCACGACTAGATCGCCGCTCATGGGCGCGCCGGTAACGACCTTGTTCTCCAATCCCTCTCCGAACTCATGGTGGAACGTCATCACTGGACCGCCTGGACCGGCTTGGACCATCATTGCTTCTCCCGCCATCGGCGGGGGTGGAGGCGGTGGTGCGTCGTTCTGCGCCGCAGCCGGCAAGCTTAGAGCCGCGAAAAACAGCCCGCAGAACAGCCCTGTTGAAATAGCGCGAAGACTTGCTGATTTTCCCCAATTCATAACCCTGCCCTCAATTCGACTTGACTTCTTTGGTTTCGATACCTCAGTTCACGTTTGAATTCACGATACGCATTGCTCTGACCACCCCGTCGTAGCCCACGATGACGTCGGCGAGCTGGGTCCCAGCATCGCGATCAGCCGTCGCCCCGGTCACAGGCAGCTCCATTCGGATAACTTGAGCGTCCGTCGAACAGCTCAGGGGATCGCAGAACATCAAAGCGACGTAATCCGGATCGTCGGTTTGGGCCACGTCAACGTCAGCACCACTCGGCTTGGCTGCTTGGCGTGCCGCGGCAGACCGGGAAGCAACCTGCAGCTTCTCTGACATCGCGGGCTGCTGGTGCGCCGGCGGCGCGATTTCAATCGGCGTGACCTGGGCTGTGGCGGCTGCGGCTGGAACCGGCTGCGCGGGCACCGGAATGGATTGGCTCTGCGCCGGGCCTTTCATGGAACGCTCTTGGAGCAGACGAGCCCCCAGGAAGAGTGCCACGACAATAGCTGCGGCCACGGCGACGTAAGCGCCCACCTCAAAGAAGCGGCTCAGGCGAAAGGCAATTGGAGCGGAACGGTACGCCGCAACTGGTTGCGTAGCCTCGAAAGGTTCCTGCCTAAACACCCTGAGCAGCGCCCGTTCCACCTGTGGGCCAGCCTGCCGGCTGGCGGTCTGCGCTTGCAGCGCTTGCATGCTTGCGGCCAGCATCTGCTGTCTGTCGAGCCACGCCCCGCACTTGGGGCATTCCTCGGCATGTTTCAGGATCTGTTCGTCGCCGCACCGCGACAGCTCCCACAACGTCAGAGACGCAGCTGTATGTTTGAACTCACGGCATGTCATGATGCGCACCTCGCCGTAACTCTTGAAACTCCCCCGGGCGCAACCGCAGCCGAGTGCTGCAGCTTCTTACCCAGCATGTCATGTGCACGGTGCAGGCGCGAGCGAATGGTGCCAATGGCACATCCCAGCGCTTCTGCAGCCTGCGCATAAGTCAATTCCTGTAAATCGCAGAGCACCACCACCTCGCGATAGTGCTCGGGCAACGAGAGCACAGCCTTCCACAGAGCCGTCGAAGTCTGGCGCCGCGCAATGCCGTCGGCCGGGTCGTCCTCGATCACCAACGCATGGGCCTCGTCGTCGGCCGAGCTATACAGCGTTGCATCCGTGTAATTCCGTTCCAGGGCGCGCCGCACGTAATTGCGCGCGACTCCGAACAGATAGGCTCCCAGCGCGCCGCGGGTGGGGTCGAAGTCACGGCCCCGCTGTATCAAAAAGACAAACACGTCCTGCGTTACTTCTTCGGCCACGTGCGAAGAGCCGCTCATGTGCAGGGCAAACCGGTACACCGGTCCCTGTCGCCTCCGATACAGGACAGTAAATGCGTCTTCATCTCCGCCCAGCGCTCGCGAGAGCAGCTGTTCGTCGGTCAAGTCGGTCAGCAACGCCGCCTCAGTGGTGAACCCGATCTGGTTTCCACCAGTATTTCCCCTGGCGGACATCGAAGGTTCCGGAAAGTTGGACTGCTCTTATCGTAATCCCCTGCAACGATTTCCTACTATAAGAACACCGCACGGGTCCTGTTTCGCGACCCGAGGGCTAGGATGTGCCCGTTTTGAAGACCACGCTGTTATACTGCAACCGCATGGGCGTCACCTACATTGAAGGGCTGCTCACTGGCCCCACGGGAAAACAGGCGCCGGTCAGGTTCCTCGTCGATAGCGGGGCAACGTACACGCTGGTGCCCGCCGGGGAATCGCGGCTGCTCGAGCTGCAGCCGAAACGTACCGTCGCATTCAGCCTAGCCGACGGCACGACGATAGAACGCCGAGTGTCCGAATGCCATCTTTCGCTTCCCCAAGGGGAAGGGCATACGCCGGTCATTGTGGGAGAACCGGGCGATGAAGCCCTCCTCGGCGTCATCACACTGGAAGAACTTGGCCTGGTGTTGAACCCCTTTACCCGCGAATTGCAGCCGATGCGGATGATGCTGGCGTAATTGTAGGTACGGGAGATTCTCTTCAGGCGCGCCTCCACTACTGAAGGGAGGACGTATGGCCAAAAGTAAAACATGTCGTCGAGAATGGAGTTGCCTACCCGGGTGTACGGCGATCATGCTGGTATTCTTGTCAGCGTATTGTTGGGCTGAGGATAGAATCGAGGCCTACAAGGATTGTCCTGAGGGCTGGAGCGGCATCCGCGTTGTAGACGCCGCTGGCGACGAAGGCTTTCGTACATGCCAGCTTGGATGGTCTTCCCAAGAGCGGACCCGCTTCGTTCACTTGACCGGCTCGGAAGCTCCCGATCTTTTCTTCGTTACGATAGCGGGCGCGAAGGTACTACAGGCGAGTGTCTATCGCAAGCAGGGCCCTGGTTACGAACGTCTTGGCGAGTTCAGCGGCTTCTTGGTCGAACCGACGGTCTGGAATGGACACCCGGCGATCCGATACGAACAACTAATGCCACAAATGGAACGGCCGGAGCACTTCGTATACTTCCTCTGGAACGGAAAAGACTTTGTGCCAAACGAGTCGGTCGATCCGCTGGCCTACAAGCACTGATCGAGCAAGCTCAACGCTCCAAGTCCTTCATCTCCGCCCGTACGCGCCGGAAACGGCGCCATAGGGAAGCGAGATAGCCAAGCAGAATCACCCACGTGACGATATAGGCAGCTTTCAATGCGACTGGGCCTGTCATCGTGAACCTCCCTGCAACGCCAGGGTGGCGTGTGCGGCTTCCACCTGCTCTTCCGCCCTTTGCAGGCGATAACGAACCACCATCAACACAATTCCGACGCAGGTAAACGACAGCAGGTTCCAGAAGAAGGCGTGCAGCATGGCGGGATCAAGGCCGGAGTTCTCGCCGCCTCCCATCACCGGCGACGGATGCTGGGTTCGGAACCAGCGAATCGACATATAGACGATCGGCACGTCCACAAATCCGAAGATGGCCAGCGCCGCTGCGAGCACCTGCGTCTGTCCTCCGGCCGCGAAGCGTCGCAGGACGAGATAGCTCACGTAGATGAGCCACAACACCAAGGTCGTTGTCAGGCGCGCATCCCACGTCCACCAGATGCCCCATACCGGCCGCGCCCAGATGGGGCCGGTAATCAGGACAATGGTGCAGAACATCACTCCGACTTCAGCGGAAGCCGCGGCCAGGGCATCGCTCGCAAGATTGCGCTTCCACAAATAGAAGAGCGATGCGAGGAAGTTGACAAAGAAGCATACGCCAGCCGTCCACGCCGAGGGGACGTGGTAGTAGAAGATGCGCTGCACTTCGCCCATGGTCTGCTCGGTCGGGGCAACGAACAGTCCCTGGTAGGTGCTGAATGCCAGCAGACCCACGGTGAGCACGACAAAAGCGATAAAGATGTTTTTCATTCCGCGTTTAGCACACTTTCGAAGAAAGATTTGTCCGGTAGCCAGAATCGGTCTCATAAAGTGTCGCAGATCAGATTTGTATCAGGGCACGAGTTTACTCGTGCCGATAAAGAGCAAGAGAAATCCGGGCTTCAGCCCCTGAACAATCAGGAAGTTGCAGGGGCTAAAGCCCGTGTCATAATGGCTCCGTTCCGGCACGGCTGAAGCCGTGCCCTGATACAAAACGTTCGCCAATGCGACTTTTTCAGCGACCTGTGAAGCCGTGCCCTGACACAAAACGTTCGCCAATGCGACTCTTTCAGTGACCTGTGAAGCCGTGCCCTGTTACGAACCATCGCCTTGCCATTTATGAGACCAGTTCTGATCACTCTCCGCCAAATTCATTCCGCGTTTAACACCGTTTCAAACAGAAGCAGACAAACTGCCGTGAAGACTACATCGTAAACCGCCAGCATCTTCATCCAGAAGTCAGGCGACGCCTCGCCCGTCAGGATGGACGTGGTTGCGTCCACCATGGCGAGCAGCGCCGGAATTGAAATAGGGAAGAGAAGGAGCGGCAACATGATCTCGCGGCTGCGCGTGCGAATCGAGAGCGCCGCGAAGAATGTTCCATTCACCACCAGGGCCCAGGTGCCGAGCAACGCGACCACGACCAGTTGCCACACCGGCCCAACCGACCGCAGGTCGTAGAACACAACGAACAGCGGCGTCATCAGTGCTTCCAACACCACAACGAACAGGAAATTTCCCAGCGCTTTGGCCAGAAACAGCGCGTTTGGAGGCGCAGGTGATACTCGATACGCATCCAGCACCTGGTTGCGCAGCTCGCGCGCCCAAGTCTGATTCAGGGCAACCACCGCGGCAAACAGAAAAGCAACCCAGACCAAACCGCCGGCAATGCGCCTCGATTCTTCAGCGGTGGGATTGAAGGCGAAGCTAAAGATCACCACTACCAGCAGCGCGAAGAACAGCATGGAGTTGATGGCGTCTTTCGAGCGCCATTCGATGCGCAGATCTTTCAGCAAGGTCGCGCGGGTCATGGCGAATGTGGTCATGATGGCACGCCCACCTGGGCCCCAGCCGGCCCTACTTCACGCGCCGTCGTGTCGCGAGCGATGATCTGGCCTGCGGCCATGTGCACAAACTCGTCAGCAATGCCTGCCATCAGCGCCGCCTGGTGCGTGACCACGAAGATTGTCTTGCCCTGGTCGCGCACTTGTCCCAGGACGGCGGCCATTTCGCGCGCCGAACGAACATCGACGTTGGAGAAGGGCTCGTCCAGCAGAATCAGCTCCGGATCATGCAGGACGGCACGCGCCAGTGACAGACGCTGTCGCATACCCTGCGAATATTGACCCACGCGTCGCGACAGATCAGGATCGAGTCCAACCACCTGCATGGCTTTCTGGCAGACGTTGTCATCATGTAGCCCATACAGCCCTGCGAAGTATCGCAAGTTCTCCATGCCACTCAGTTCGTCGTAAAGCAGCGGAGCATGTCCCATGTAGCCGACGCGCTGTGCGACTTCGCGTACCTTGCTGGCGCCGAGCAAGGTAAAGCTACCCTGGCTGGGTTCCATCAGCCCGGCGACAATTCGCAGCAAGGTGCTCTTACCCGCGCCGTTGTCGCCCAGGATGACGTAGAGCCGCCCGGGAGCAAAGCTCGCCGAGATGCCGCGGATAGCGGCAAAGCGGCCGAAGAACTTCACCAGATCTTCCAGGACGATGACAGGTGGGAAGGGAACTTCCTTTAGGCTTGTCGTGTTGTGCGCGAGGTCTGTCTTGTGCATTCCATCAGCGGCTGGTTTCATGAGCTGATCGGCGGAGGTGCATACGAATCAAAGCTTGAGCCGCTCTTCTACACGGATGAGGCGGTTGTCAATGTCCACCACTTTGCTGGTAAGATCGTCGAACTTTTGATCGAAACGGGAGAAGTGCATGTTCATATCAGAGCGCAAATCACGGATGCCAGTATTCTGAAAGTAAAAGCCCACCAGGATCACTACCAACGGCAGGCACAGCGGTAAAGAACTAGGCATTGCTCATAGGGCAATTCTAACTCTCTTTTGGTCCCTTGAAGTTACTGGCCTGCGTACGCGGCTGCACTCCTGTAAGCCCCGCCTTCTGCGCATTGCCATCGGCAGCCGGAGCCGCGCCTGGTTGCGCAGGCTGTTTGGGAGCGTATTTGGAAGCGCACTTTGCTTGAATGTTAGTGGCATGAAAGACGCCATCGCGTCCGAACTTTCCTTCCGCAAGCGCCTGCGCGTTGTCCTTGAAGGTATCCGGCGGGGCTTCGGTGCCGCTGTAAACTACCGGTAGGGTGCGGTCCTGTTCCACCAGCAGGAACTCGAGGTGCGTGCCCTGGCGCTTGATGGAACCGGGAACGACATTGCCGGCCACCCGCAGCCGCTTGCTGTAGGCGCCGTTGCCCATCCCGTTCAGTTCTTTAATGGTGACGTAGTAGCTCTTGCTGTCCTGCACGCCGGTGTAGGCGAGATAGCCCAGCGAAAGCAAAATCACTGCGATTACTGCGCCAAAGTGCACATACCTGCGTCCCTGATCAGACATCGAAGTAGACCTCACCCGTATGGCGGTCAAACCTCCTGGCGTAGAGGCCAGATAGGCTGCGGGGTGCATTAAGGATACCCCCTTTGACCGCACAGCGCCATGTGACTTGGTCACATAGAGGATGCCCTTTTCCGCAGACCCTAAAGTCGCGTGGCTACGCTGCGCCGCGGTGTCGCGTAGCTTGGACGAGGCTGGTCCGAACCAACTCGATTAATTCCGCCGGCGGTAGAGGTTTTACGCGGAAGACCACATCCAGACCGTCGTACTCGACGGCCGCCTCCGGCAATCCGCTGAGCACAATAATCGGAAGCCAGTTGTTCTCCGCGCGAATGGCGCGGACTAGCTCTGAACCGCTAGCTTCCGGCATGACATGGTCCGTGACGACGACACCAATGCGGTCAGCCAAGGCGTGCAGCAGGGCAAGAGCGCTGACGGACGTAGTCGCGACCGTTACCTGGAATCCCCCGTTGCGCAGCACCGCTTCGCGAACTTTAAGCTGCAACGGATTGTCGTCAACGAGAAGAACTTCGCTCAATCCACTTCCCGATTCACTGTTAGCGGCCAACAGACGCGATCCTTGTTTGGTCCGGTGGGGTGCCGGCACCGATGCCAGACATTTTATCCCGAGCCTGAAAAAATCGGGCGTCTCGCAGCAGTAGTGTTACATCCGCAAACATGCATCCAGCTGTGTGCGATCTGATCACCGGCAGCCTGGTGCCGCTTGTTGCATGTCTCATCTCAACGAGACGAACGATGTAAGAATTTGTCCTAGGCGATAGGCTGCTCCCCGCAGATCTCGGTTTTCGCCTGTAACCAGTCCTGCTCGGGAGAACCGCCCGTTCCGCCGCGCTGCAGGTAAAGTTCATAGGCACGCGTGCGGATTTTCTCCTCCAGTACCGGCGAAGGGTGTGATCCCTGAGCTAATTTGGGCGACGTCGTTACCGGTTCCACCACTTGAGTGCCATTCCCAGGTTCAGGTTTGGCCTTGCGGCTCCGTTTTTTCGGCGTGGCGCTGTCATTGGCCCGTGTTGCTTTCGGCATCGTTCTTTGCTCCTAAACTGAACAGATTTGCAACCGGTTCGCGCCCTACTGAGGTCGCGGCCTGCTGCGTTACTTCCACTATAAACAATTTCGGGTTCTTTAGGGGCGCTTAGGGGTCGTTTTTAACTTTCCGCGGCTCAACTTAGTAAAGTGCTGCTCGTCACAGGTCATAGTGATGGATGCTCTCCAGACATCGGTTTTGGTGTCCAATGGGAAGTACTGGAGGAACTTAGCGGCCAGCCCTTGCGTATTAAACAGAGAGAGCGGAGTCCTTTCACGTCATGATTTTCTTCGAGATTTTGCGGCAGACGTTGCGCACCTTGTGGGCACATAAGCTGCGCTCGTTCCTGACGATGTTCGGCATCGCCTGGGGAGTTGGCTCTCTTCTGCTGCTGGTCGGCTTGGGTGAAGGGTTTCGCTCCGGTAACCGCCGCGAGCTGAACTCGCTCGGAGAAGACATCATGTTCAGCTTCCCGGGCCGAGCGCCTGCGGTCGCCGGCAACATGAGTTCCGGACGCGAGTATCACTTGACCTATCAGGACTACCTCGACGTCCAGCGTGAAGCGCCCCATGTACGGGCGGTTGCGCCGGTGCTCAGAAGGCAGGACATACGGGAGGTCAGCGACTACGGCAACACCAACGGAGAGGTGGTGGGTGTTCCCCCGCACTTCAACACCATTCGTTATCTTCCGCTGGACAGTGGTCGCTGGCTCAACGACGCTGATGACGCCCAGAAGCGCTTCGTGTGCGTGATCGGCGATGAGATGGTGAAGAACCTGTTTCCCGGCGGTCGTACCGCCGTGGGCAGTGCGATCTTCCTGAACGATGTCCGCTTCGAAGTCGTGGGAGTGGTACAGCGCGTGGGCCACGGCGATGACAACTCCACCAACAATCGTGTGTTCCTCACCTATACCATGATGCACCAATTCTTCCCGCTGGCCGGAGAACAGCAGGAGAATGCGATCTCGTTCCTGAACTATCGCCCGCGGGTGCGCGATGAACACACACTCGCGCGCCAGGAAGTACGTAAGGTCATCGCACGGAATCACGGCTTCGACTGGCGCAACGAAGATGCTTTCGAGGATTGGGACACCGTGAAGAATGCGGAGATGGTGGGCAAGATCTTCGACGTAATGGACATCTTTCTTGGTGGAGTTGGCCTGGTCACTCTGACGCTGGGTGCAATCGGGATTGTCAACATCATGCTGGTGGCGGTCAGCGAGCGTACGCGGGAAATTGGACTGCGCAAGGCGTTGGGGGCAACCAACCGGAGCATCCTGCTGCAATTCTTCCTGGAAGGCGCATTCCTCACGCTGTTGAGCGGCGCTATCGGCATGAGCGGCGCAGCGTTGCTGATGTACCTGATGAGCGGTATGGGGCAGGTGCCCGGTTTCGACCCTCCCAGAATGTCTTACATGTCGGCCACCGTTGCCATTGGGACGCTGGCACTGGCGGGAATTTTTGCCGGACTTTATCCCGCGCGCAAGGCGTCCCTACTGCAGCCAGTCGATGCACTGAGGCAGGAGTAGCCATGGTAAAGGATCTGCTTACGCAAGCCTACGGCGCGATGCGCCATAATCGCCGCCGCACTGCGCTCACCATGCTCGGCATGGCCTGGGGCATTGCGACCGTTGTACTTCTGCTGGCTTATGGAGCGGGATTCGGCCGCGCTATTGAGACCATCTTCGCCAACTGGGGCACCCGCACCATAGGCGTCTTTCCCGGACGCACGTCGCAGCAGGCCGGGGGACAAAAGGCCGGTACCAAGATCAAGTTCACCTTCGACGACATTGACCGCATCGTGAACGCCGCGCCGCTTGTCCATCGCATCACGCCGATGGTGGAAAAGCAGAGCAATGTGCAGCAGGATGTTCGCACCTACACGCTTCCCATCCAGGGTGTTTATCCCAGCATGTTCCAGATACTGGCCTTGCATCTCGGGGAGGGCCGCTTGCTGAACGAGACGGACGAGATGTCCCGCGGGCGGGTGGCCGTCATTAGCTCGGAGGCGAAGTCCAAGCTGTTCTCCGGCCAGTACGCACTGGGGCAATTCATCCGGGTTGACGGCATTAGCTTCCAGGTGATTGGAGTTCTTGCGCCGCACATGCAGGAAAGCGATGACAACGTCAATAAGATTATCTACATTCCCTTCACCACCATGGGCGACTTGAAGGACACGCATTATCTTGACGGCATCTGGCTCGACTACGAAGGTAATAACTACGAACTTGTCGAGCACCAGGTGCGCGCTGTGCTGGCCCAGCAATACAACTTCAAGCCCGACGACAAACGTGCGGTGTTCGTCTACAACATGATGAAGCAGTTGAAAGAGTTCAATATCGTCATCACAGGGCTGCAGATTCTGCTGGCCTTCATCGGAACGCTCACGCTGGGCATCGGCGGCGTCGGCTTGATGAACATCATGCTGGTTTCCGTTACTCAGCGCACGCGCGAGATCGGCGTGGAAAAGGCGCTGGGCGGCCGCAGGCGCGACATCCTGTTCCAATTCCTTGCGGAAGCGATGGCCATCACGTTTGCCGGCGGCATAGCGGGCATTCTGCTGGCCTACGCCGTTTCCCTCGGAGTCGGGAGGATTACCTTCTACAGCGCCATCGCCAAGAATGCCGAGGCGGCCGACATCCGGCTCATCATTGACCCGACCATCGTGATCGTTGCCACCGTTATCCTGGCCTTTGTCGGCCTGGTTAGCGGGATGCTGCCAGCCATCAAAGCCTCACGCCTGGATCCCATCGAAGCGCTAAGGTACGAATAGGTACGAAAAAAAGGAGGGCCCCCGAATGGCTGCCCTCCTGCAAGGTTTCTGCTAGATTTTGGTTTACGGCTCTGGGAGTGCTTCAAATGCAACGTTCTGCACCGAAGCGCCACCAACCGAAACGCGCCCATCCGTCCACGTTACATACGCAGTTCCGGCCAACGCGGTGTTGTAATCATAGTCGCCCGCATAACAGGGCTGTACGCCACCGTCATTCTGCGTGGGCTGAGGGATGATCTGGTCACTGATGGTTAAGATCGATCCCCAAGTGACGCCGTTGTCAGGCGACTGGACGCCAACGCGTTCGTAGCTGCATCCGGGGTCGGTGGCGACGTTACAGGCCGATGAGGCCTGGCGACGATCGTACCAGGAGACGGTTACCTTGCCGCCCGGCAAAAAGCCAAAGGGGTTGTAGTTTACCGAGAGTGACGGCATCCACTTGGAGGTGTACTGGTTGCTGTCTGGTTCGCTGAGCTGCAGGGGTGCGGACCAGGTCTGCCCGTTGTCGGCGGAACGCACGTAGTAGATGGCCCCGGTGGAAGTTGCCCCCTTGGTAGCATAGGCATAGTGAACCACGCCACCCGGGCCAACGCCGGGCTCACCCCAGCCCATGTGCCGCCAGATGGGGTTCATCTTGGCGAAGTAGCTGTTGGAAGAGCAGACTCCATCACCCGGCGGGTTAAAGCGCGGCCCTGTAGCGGATGAGCTCCACGTGACGCCGCCATCAAGGGACCGGTACATGATGTTCTGCCGGGTAGAGAGACCGCCTCCGCCCTCATCCATCGAGGCAACGAATACTGCGCTGTAATACCTGGCTTGAGGCGGCGGTGGGGTGGGCAGGGCGCCCGTGACCTGCACGTCGCGAATGAAACTGCTAGTGAGGCTCGTCGCCGAGCTCCAGGTCACTCCGTCGTCTGAGTGGGTAACCTGAAGAGCTCCGCCACCTACGTTGAAGTTGTTAAAGGAAATGTACATCCGCCCGTACACCGCGCTGAACGGGTTGTTGTCCACCCAAAACGACTCGCGATCATCGCCCGAGTTGTTGTGGGCGCAGGACCCAGTCGTCCAGTTTATGCCGTCGGGAGAAGTCCACAGACCGATGCCCTGACCACCGCAGCCGGTTGCCAGGTCGCCCGCGAACCACTTGCTCAACTTCTGGTTGTAAACCACGATCGGGTCGCCATAATTGGTGCCGTGCCCGCTATCAAAGGGCGGCGGAATGATCTCGGTAAACGTCATGCCACCGTCGGTCGAATACGATACTCCGGAGTAGCCGCTGCCGTCGTGGTCGTTGTAGTTAACCACTACAGTTTGGTCACCAGCCTTGGGGCTGTGGGCCACCATGCTTTCGCTCTTGGTGCAACTGCTGTTGGAAGAGCAGCTGCGGTTGCTGACAAGTACATTGGGGGGCTGTGGCGCGTCGCTGCTAACTTCATCTCCTGGGCCAGTGCCGACCTCGGTCCGTGATATGACGCCGCACTCCATGAGGGCCAAGCCGGCGCGCTGGTTGTCCTGCTGCAGCAGGTGCAGAGCCGCAATCTGCGAGCAGTCGATGCCTGTCGAGGTCATTTGGGCTTGGGCCGAGGCCGGACCAAGGATACACGCTGCCACTAGCAAGGCTGGAAGCGCAAAGTACACGAGCATTCTACTTCTGCCGTTTGTCTTCATCCTTTTCCTCTCTCTGTTCTGCTTGTATGGGGACTGACGTTTTAGACAGTGTACTGGAAGCGGGCTTCTTGGCGGCAGGAGCGAAGTATGCCTCGTCCATCCAGATGCCGGTTTTCTTTTTCAAATCTTCCAACTCTTCTTTCAACTTCTGGGCTTCCAACTTCTTTTCGATTTGTGGCGACACCTCCTTCAGATCTCTCCGGCTGCGCTTGACTACGCGAATGAAAACAAACGTGCCGGGAGCGTCATTGAGCTCCGTAAATTCACCTTCCTTCAGGGCGAACACCGCTTCCTGCATTTTGGCCGGCAGTTCTCCGCGCTGAAAGTCGAGGGGCGCTGGATCGACCATGACATCATTAGGCTCATGCGGCGTGTCATGGATGATTTTTTGGGCGTCGCCTCCGGAAGCGAGTGCTTGGCGGACCTGAGCAGCGAGAGCTGTGGCAGCCTGCGGACTCAAAGCGTGTCCATCTTTGGTCGCATCCGCATGTGACCAGATGAAGATCCTGCGCAGTTGCACCGTATCGTAGTCATCCAAGTGGGCCGAGTAGTAGGCGCTGATTTCTTCCGGCGTCGGCTTGGCCTGGGCCTTCAATCTGGCGAATTCAGCGTTGGACAGGATCTGTTTGCGATCCAATGCCAACTGGCGGACGACTTCCGGCGAAGAGTCCAGATGGTTAGCCATCGCTTGTTGAGAAAGCATAAGCAATTGCGCGTAGTTGCTGCCGATGGCTTGCCGGGTCAAATCGGCGGGACCCTGCTGCGCTTCCAGATCGCTAACCATGGTCTCGAATTGCGCCTGAGTAATCTGCGCATCCCCAACTTTAATTACTACTCGTTCAGCCGGCGGGGCAGCGGACGTTGCAGGGCTCGGGTCGGAAGGTTGTTGTGCGTAGCCGAGAGCAGCCAACGTCACGCAGAGAATTGCGAGCGCAGTATTGCGTTGTTTCATCAAGTGGCCCAATATGAAATTTGTGGCTGTCAACTTACAAGCGTAGTTATTGGCGGAAGCGATGGCGAGGCAAAAAACTCACAGAACCCGACAAACGCGACACCATGCGGCTGGGGGCCCGCACGCGCCCTTAAGACTGCGCTCTACTCCGGAATTCCAAATACGTCCCCGGTAGTAGATGCCATTCTCAACCTCGGTCGGCTCAAAACGCAAGCTATTTCTTGTAAATTTCTCACATTGGAGGGATGTGCGAGAACGGCACCTGCAGAGACACCTTAGTGGTGATTACAGGCACGTGACCTGCGTCGCAGATTCAGCCAGTTGATTGTCGGAATACCGGAGATTCTTCTAGACATGCTACCGAGGTAGTAGTAAGATGCCCGCTCATGTCTACGATTTACGTACCACCGCAACGACTTGGACGTCAGCACTTGAGTGTCTGCCGCGGCTCCCACGATTTGGTTGCAAGGCTGGTCCGCGCAGCCGTTCCACTTTGTTGTTTATTCCTCGCAACAAACATGGCGTTCGCGTCGCCGCCCCCAGATGTTCCTCCCGGCGTCTATAAACAGTCCTGCAACGGCGAATCCATGAATTCCACAACGCTGATCGCGCAGTGCACGGACTTTTTCGGAAACAAGAAATGGAGTTCGCTGGGAAATGCCGCCAAATGCAAGGACATTGAGAACATCGACGGCAACTTGCGTTGCGTGATTGATAAGAAACGTGGGAACAACAATGTTGGGGTCGACTGGTACGATGTCATTTCCATCACCAGCGATGTCACCAAGAATAACGTCGAAACCAAGGTGTGGCGCATTGACCGGCCAAACGTCTGGCAGGAAACCACTCCCTACCCGAATATCAAGTTCAGGCCGGGTGATCGGGTTTCGTTTAACGCCGGCGGTTGCGCACAAACAGGGCGTAGCGGCGCAAGCTGGGACGAATACCTGTGGCCGCAAGGAGACGACGCCCCAACCTATTACGCAGGAACCGCTTATATCCAGGGTGTAACCGGCAGCTCCGGGCGTAGAATCGGCAGCCTACTGAGCTGCCAACCATTCCTCGTCACCGCTCCGCACCCTGGAGAACCGCCGGATCGCTTCCTCAGCCTTGGATATGAGGACAACAATTACTCTGACAACGGCTACTGGAAGCACGACAACGGCCAAAGGGATCAGTGTAAGAATGTTGGCCCTGCCTGGGTAGAGGTGACGGTGGTCTCCCAGGTACGGGGCGGGACCCCGGTGACGCAAGGTACGAAGTGGTCGCCAGGCTGCAAGCCCTTCGACCTGATATGGGACACAGACAACGAAGACTTTAACGGGCTGCCGTTAAATCCCCAGTGGCTCTTTCAATTGCAGCACAAGGGCGAGCAACCGGATTTCGGCGACACGTGTCGTTCGGCTTTCCCTGACTCCAAATCGGTTGATTACACCAAGCTGAGTCAGGAATGCACCTCTCAGGATCCTACGACGGACATTCATTATGTGTTCTTCGGAGCCTGTAGCGGCTCGCCGTTGCAAGGTCACCTCAACTGGATGATCGCTACCTATCAGGGGCCAGTCTGGTGGGAGGGCATTTCCGGCCAACATCCCGGATATCCCCAGTGGGACAACTCACTCTACGACGATGACTACAACATGGATCTTAAGCCGCGGCAAGGGGCGGGGCTGACCCGGAGTGGCGATCCGGGTAAGCCCCATCCCCCTGCTGCGACGATCCATATGGAAATGGATCCCAAAGAAGGCGTCGAACAAATGGGGAGCCCGTTCTGGCAGAAATGGCAAGGCAACATCCTGTCCGGAGGTGCTCTCTCGGCTAAGGGCTATGACAACGCTCCGCTAATCGCCATGTTCGGGGGGGACCATGGCCTTTATGGCGTGGTGACAGGCCTGTTTGGCTTGGATGCCGATCACGGAGGATTCACCGAGCTCCATCCGATATTTTCCATGGCCGTGCGTACCAAACGCACCGTAAATCACACTGTAAACGGCGACAAGATACTGGACCATTGGGCCTTTTTCCTCAGAAACTACGGCAGCGAAGGCGGATGCGCCTCTAGCGGGTTGCATATGTGGCACAGCCCTACGGGTGAGTACTTCGTTCAGGTGCCCAAGCCGCAAGGCGTCACGGCGCTGAAGCAGATCACCGACAGACAGGGTTGGGCCTGGGACAAGGGAAACATGTCAACGCTCTCCTTCGTGCAGTCGAAGGACTGGCTGATGGTTAAGGTCCGACCGCGCGACCCTTGGAGCCCCTTTGGTGCGGACGGCGAATTTACGGCGGAGTACACCCTTCCGGCGGGAAAGAAGGCAAAAGAAGCTCCCGCTCCCGAGGGCCGTCCCAAGGCCAGAGAAGAAGAGCGCGAGAGCAAAGACTTTTCGGCCAATATTGCTGATCCGGCAGTCAGGGCCAAATTCCAGGCCGCCATGAAGGCGCCGCCGTCGTCGGCGCCGCCGAAGGAAAAAGTCAGCATAGAGGTCTCGCCGGAGGTCACCACGGCACAGCACGCTCCTGGAGCAGCCGGAAAAGGGCAGGCGACCACTACCCGTGTGGTCGCAGACCCGGCCCGGCAGCAGCGCGATGCTCAACTAATCCAAGTCATGCAAACCTACTCGAAGGACCTGAAAGTGGAGGTGCCGGCGAATCCCACGTCAAAGGCGACCATAATCAGAAGTAAACCGGCGACGGCTCCGCCTGCCGGTGAGCCGCCAAAGCCTCAGCCAACGCAATAAGGGGCTGGGGGGCGAAAGCGGTTAGCGAGATGTGGTCCGTGCTGCGGTGCGGATGAAGGAGGTGTGGCGGGCAATCCGGCGTACAATCGGCATATCGGCAACTGTGATGTTCATCACAGCCCAGGGGTACATCCATCGGCGAAGAT
>Ga0209039_10001430_pt1 | contig 22172 bp, 22 predicted proteins | sample BogFormECP12_OM1_FD_188238 | JGI IMG/M metagenome (GOLD analysis project Ga0209039, IMG submission 188238) | Bog forest soil microbial communities from Calvert Island, British Columbia, Canada - ECP12_OM1 (SPAdes) (version 2) | ecosystem: Environmental > Aquatic > Freshwater > Wetlands > Bog ... | reverse complement strand
CCCGCAAATCTTGTGAATAGGATTGCATCCTTGCCTCCCCTTTACCGGCAGAGGCATTATCGCACAGAATGTATACACTTAAATCAAAAATGCTCTAGTCGCGGTCCCGATTCCAAATCATCCTTGAGGATATTCAGCAGATCTCCAGGGAGGCCGTGGGCGCGGTGGCTTTCGCTATATTCTTCCACCTTGGCGACCATGCGCCTCAGAGTTTCAACGTTAATGCCTTTTTCGGCCGCGACTTTGTTTTCAATTTCGCGCAAACGGCTGAGTTCGCTCAAGTCGGCGTTCATGATGACACCCTTCTGCTTGTTGACGATGCGCGCCACGCCGCGCCCGTCGTCGGGGTCGCGGGCGGCCTTCCACATTTGCTGGATGAGTAGGAGCTCCTCGGGACTAATGAGCTTCAGGCCGACCTCCTCCTGCAAGTCAAGCAACTTGGCCAGGAGTTCGCGTCGGGCAGAAATGAGCAACGGGCCATTGCCTTCATTGCCATTCATTCGGCGGGTGTCGCGTTTGCCGTTGGCGGGATCGCGGTAAATCATTAGCGTTTCGCGGAATTCAATCAGCTTTTCCATGCGCTCGTCGCCGCTGGCCAGCAATCCTTCGCTGGCCTTGTCGCGATCAACCACCGTACACGTCCAGCAGCCGAAGCGGCTGTTTCCGCAACTGGGAGTGCTGGTGTCAATCTGGATGGGGCACTCGCCGTTCGAGGCGCTGGCGTAAAGCTTGTAGAGGGGGCGATTGTCTCCGCCCCACGGGTTGGGGTTCTGGAGCAGGTAGGCCCAAACTTCCTCGGTGGTGAGGTATTCAATGGGATTCGACACCCAGACGCGGGGCAAGTCAGGATGCCGCCGCAATCCGTTGCGCGTTTCACGGGCCGCCATGGTTTGGGCGCGGGTGGAGCTTTCGGCGCGGCGCGCTCCCAGGTGCAGGATGGCCTCTCCCCAATGGCCAACGCGCTGCTTCACCAGGGCGTTGACCGGATCAATCTTCAACCGCTGCGTGCACCAGCGGAAGGTGCGGTTGGGGGGAGGGTAGCCGCGTCCTATAATGTTGACCCAAAAGGATTCTTCCATGAGCGGCTTCAGCAGGTTGGCGTCAATGTTCAGGCTGTGCTGCTCGGAGCACTTCCGCATGCGGTCCAGCGTGCCTTCGATCATTTCGGCAATGGCGGGAATCGTAAGTGCAGTAGACAGCATATGGTAGACGGTAGACGGGGCGGCAAATACAGCAGACAGTATACGGTAGACGTGACGGCGAACCTGCTCGGCGGGGATGGACAGTACAACATCAAAAATCAGCGACGCCAGCATCGTGCTGTTCCTTCGTTACACTCAGGACAGGCTCTTGCCGCCGCTAAAGCCCACCAGCCAGGGCCGCTGGTCCTCCAGATAGAGTTGTCCGAGTGAAGACTTGATGTCCTGAAACATCCTTGCTCCCGTCGCGGGGAGTATACACCCGCAGCCTATATTTTCAAGTAATGTCTTTAGGATATCATCAGTGGGACGCGGAGGAATAGGGCAACGCCTGCCGGGAACCATGCTCCACGGGCGCGTCGCCGGATTCGGAACGCGAAACCCCCTTCAATGATAGTGGGGAGATTCACAATCGCCAGGGTCACCTGGCGATATAGTCATCGCCAGGACTTACAAATTGTGCTTGCCGCCTTCGGCGTTCGGCCTATCCCGACTGCTCGGGACTCGCAAGGGCGCTCGCAAGCGTTTCCCTGCCGCTGGCGCGCCATCCGTCATACATGTATAATGTGTATGACGGTGGGACTACCATGCTTTCAATTCGGCTAGACCCTGACATCGAAAGGCGGCTGTCCGAACTGGCGAGACGCACGGGGCGGACGAAGAGCTATTACGCCCGCGAACTCATCGAGGGAGACATCGAAGACCTCGAAGACCGCTATCTCGCGGAGGCGCGCCTGGAGAAGCGCCGCCCGCCACTCACCAGCCGGCAAGTGCGGAAACAACTTGGCCTGGAGCATTGAATACGATCCGGAAGCCCTGAAGGATCTCAGGAAGCTCGACCGCGCGATCCAGCGGGAAATCCTCGATTATATGGATACACGGGTCGCCACGGCACAAGACCCACGCCATTTCGGCAGACCGCTTCGCGCCAGCAAGTTTGGACTGTGGCGGTATCGGGTGCGGGATTACCGCATCATCTGTGAGTTGCAGCAAAAGCGGCTGGTGGTGCTCGTGGTGGCCGTAGGGCATAGAAGCACCATTCTCGCTGGGGGTCCAACCCGGCACCATGGAGCGCTATAACCTATGCCACGATGTGTCGCGCTACGAATACGGCGGGTGGGGACTCTACACCGACGAAGGTAGCAGCCAAATCGTAATCGAGGACAACATCGTCTATCGCACCCAGGATGGCGGCTTCCATCAGCACTATGGACGCGAGAACATCGTTCGTAACAACGTTTTTGCTCTGGGACAAGAGGCGCAACTCCGGCGTACCCGCAGGGAACCCCACCGGAGCTTCACCTTCGAGCACAACCTCGTGTATTGGAAGAAAGGCAAGCTGCTCGATGGCGCGTGGGACGATGACCAGTTCCACCTCGATTACAACCTCTATTGGCAGGCCAGCGGGCAGCCGATTCAATTCGATATAGAGTCGCTGGCGGAATGGCAAAAGCGCGGTCAGGACGCGCACTCGCTGGTGGCAGACCCGCTTTTCGCCGATCCCGACCATGGCGACTTCACCCTGAAGCCCGGCTCGCCTGCCGCGAAAATCGGGTTTCAGCCTATCGACACGAGCCAGATAGGGAGAAAGAAATGAGGGGGATTTCTCGAACAAGAAATTGCACGCTTTAACCGCTCTTTGTCTATCCGCGTTTAGGAAGCCGCGGCGCGAAGATTTTCTGACAGTTGTCGCCAATCGTGAATGAGTATTTGGACAACGCAGTAGAGCGCGTTGTACTCCATAATTCCGGTGGCGAATTCCTCGCTGTGCCCCTCGAACGCATCCGTCATCGACACCGCCCGGGTTATATAGATGGGGCTGGGCGAGCCTGCCCTGAACACAAGGAGCTCCCCTCGGATTTGACGGCGCAAGAAAACGGTCTCGAGACGGCCGGAGGGAAATTCCGGGCGCACAATGGCATCAGGGTCCCCTTCTCGACAGGTCGCCAGCCGATGCCAGGGTAATCTGGCGAGGAGTCCGGAGGGTTTGCTTTCGCGGGCAATGAATTGACTGATAACCTGCACATCCCACGGCGCCAGGTTGTGCGTGTCAACGCAGTAGGTTTGGATTTCTCGGAAAGCCGCGGCGTTCAGGACGTATCCCCCGAGTTTCTTGTCCTTGGCAACGAGCGGCGAGACGGGCAACAACAGGATGAGCCACAGCCAATGTTTCATTCGCGTGGTCCCCCTTCTCGGCGGGCAGCCCAGACATGCCCAATCGCGGACCGCCCCTCTGACGCGAGGGTACCTCAGCGAAAAGGCGGGGTCAAGCAAATATTACAGGAATATTACAAAATTGTTTCAATTTGATGAATGCTGCTTTTCCCGCGCGGCAAGCGCCACAAATTGGAGGCTTGCATTTGCGTGGATGGGACTCATTTTTCCCTTGCCTATTCGCCTTTTATTCGCCTAAAATAGGAGATAGCTGTCAGCTTTCAGCGATCAGCTCTCAGCTCTCAGCTTTTCCGGGCGCAGGAGCCATCGGCTGACGTTTGACTTTATGGCGTTCAAGTAGTGAAACGGGTGGGCATCAACGCCCGGTCGGACATGACTCGTGCAAGGCCCTGGCTGAATGCTGATTGCTGAATGCTGAAAGCTTAGACCGAATGATGACGATAGGCTTCGGGAGGCTTTTATTATGGCACTGACGCGGCGGCAAAAGCAGGTCTTCGATTTCCTCGTCACCTTCATCAATGGCCACGGCTATTCACCGAGCTTTGAAGAAATCGGCGCGGGGCTGGAGCTGTCCTCGCTCGCTACCGTTCATAAGCACATGCAGACCCTGGAGAAGAAGGGATTCATCCGGCGCGGGTACAACCAAAGCCGCTCGGTGGAAGTAGTGGCCATTCCCGCTTCCGTCCCCTTTTCGAAGACGGCGGTCCGGCCGTTTGGCAGGCGCAAGACAGCGGCCGACGACGGTGATAATCACCCTGCAATCGCGCCCGTGGCTGCGCTTATGCCCTCGCAGGTGCTGGGCAACATGGAATTCCCCCTGCTCGGCCGCATCGCGGCGGGCCAGCCCGTGGAAGCCATTCCTAATGCCGAGACTTTTTCCTTCGGCGACTTTACCGACGGCCGCGGGAACCTCTTCGTCCTGCGCGTCAAGGGCGACTCCATGGTGGACGACCACATCTGTAACGGCGACTATATCCTGGTGGAAGGCGCCCAGACGGCCGACAACGGCGACATCGTGGTGGCGCTGATCGAAGGCACCGACGCCACCCTCAAGCGCTTCTTCCGCGAATCCAACGGCAAAGTGCGGCTGCAACCCGCCAACGCCCAAATGGATCCCATCCTGGTGCCCGCGCGCGACGTGAAGATTCAGGGGCGCGTGGTGGGCGTGTTGCGAAAGTATTAAGTTCGGACAAATTGGCATGAAACTGCTGCGCATCATTGTAGGGTTGTGGCTCGTCGGGTCGCTATTTGTAGCCCCGTATCCAACTTGTGCGGAAGAGATCATCCTGAAAAACGGGCAGAAGATTGTGGGAACCATCGTCGGCTACGAAAATAACATGTTCCGGGTCGAGACCGATTACGGCGTCGCGCTGGTCCGCAAGGACAAGGTCGCTTCCATCCAGATGAGCAAGCCCGAGGATGCCAAGTCCAGCCCTGACGTCCCTAAGCGTGAATCCACGGAGAGCGCTGGAGCCAAACCGGCCCGCGCGGCGGCGCTGGAGGCTGCTCCGGTTGCATCGCCCGCCGCGGCTGGCGTAATCGCAAATCGCAAATCAGAAATCACGAATTCGGACTCTACCGCTGCGACGACGCTTACCGTCCCTGCACGCCAACCGCTCCCTGCGCCCACGCCCGCCAAGCCGATCGTGCCCGTCGTGCTCGCCAAGCCCCCCACGCCACCACCCCCTCCCGTCAGTCACCCACTGGATGTGCCCATGCCCGCAAACCTTCAGGAGCACGTCGATGGCAACACTTATTTCAGCGACACCTTCCAATTCTCCATGTTTAAGCCCCCCGACTGGAAGATTTACGAGGGGGTGCCCAAGGAAACCGGCTCGGGAATTATGGCCATGGGCACAGAGGATGAACAGACGCTGCTAATCGTCGACCGCCAGGTGTGGAGCGGCGCTCCCAAGCTGACCAGCGACCAGGTGGAAGCTAAGCTTCGCCAAACCTACCAGGATTATCACCGGATTTCCGAGGATACCTTTGAGTGCGATGGCCAGCCGGCATCCCGCCGCACCTTTACGGGAGTTTTGGACAGCGCCGAGTGGCACGGCGTGGCGGTCCACGTCATTCACGGCAACATGGTGTTTGGCATTATCGGACTGACCTCTGCGGAAACTTTCCAGTTTCAAGAGGCCATCTTCAATAAGATTATCAAGACATTTCATTTTCACACTCCCACCACCCCCACCACCGCGCTTCCAGCCACGAACCCTGCACCCTGATCCTATTCTTTGCTGCAACTTAGTTCCAACTAGCTCTTAACCCAAGGCGTCTAACCCTTTATCCTTCAATCTGAAATTGACACATTGACTGAATGACCATACCATCAAAGATGTAAGTCGTTGCTTATTTCAGAGGCGTAGGTTCTACTCTTTATCATGTTCCAATCGCTGGTCATCACGCTCCGGGAAGGCGTCGAAGCGGCGCTCATTCTGGGCATCGTCCTAGGTTATCTCAACAAAACCGGACGGCAGGTGTGGAGCCGGTACGTCTGGTGGGGGCTGGCCACCGCCGTTGCCGCTAGCCTCGGCGCCGCATATCTGCTGCATCGCTTTGAGGTCATCGAGGACGCCTACGAAGGCTGGCTCATGCTGGCGGGCGCGGTCGTCGTCGCCTGCATGGTTTACTGGATGTGGCGAACGGGCAAGCGTCTGAAGCACGAAATTGAATCCAAGCTCTCGGAGCTTTCCGCCTCACCCAGCCGAAGCGCCGCCTCCGGCCTTTTTCTCTTCGTTTTCCTCATGGTGTTCCGGGAGGGCGCGGAGACGGTGCTGTTCCTCGCCGCGGTCTCCTTACGCACCAGCGAGTTGCTCAACTTCATAGGTGGAGTGCTGGGCCTGGCGCTCGCAGTCGGCCTGGGCGTGGCTTTCTTCAAAGGCAGCGTGAAAGTTGACCTGCGAAAGTTTTTCACGGTCACCACGATGGTGCTGTTCGTGGTCGCGGCGCAACTGTTTGTGTCAGGCGTGCACGAACTCTCGGAGGCCGAGGTGTTGCCTTCCGGCCCCCGGGAAATGGCGCTGATCGGCCCCATTGTCAACAACGACGCCTTTTTCTTTGTGGTCATCGTGGCCCTCGCGCTTTTCCTGATCATCGCGCAGCGCATCCAGGCGAGCAAGGCAACTGCCGGCGAGGCGGCCCGATTATCGCCGCCCGAGCGACGGAAGCTTATGGCCGACCAGCAGCGCGACCGCTTCTGGAAGCTTGCCGCGACTGCTGCCAGCTTGCTGGTGATCGTGCTGATTTCCGCGCAATTCATCTATTCCCGCACCGCCCACGCCATGTCCCCACCGGAGCGCGTGAGCATTGAGAATGGCGAGGCGCAGATTCCCACCGGCCTGCTCGCCGACCATGACTTGCACCGGATTGCCATCGACGTGGGGGGCACGGAAGTTCGGGTCATCGCCATTCTCGACTCCTCCGGCACGGTGCGCGCGGGCCTCGATGCTTGCGCGATTTGCGGGCACCAGGGCTACTACCAGGACGGCAAGAACGTGATCTGCCGCAACTGCGGCGCGATGATCTACGTTCCTACCATCGGCCAGGCGGGAGGATGCAACCCCATTCACATCGACTACCGCGTTGAAGGCGACTCGCTGCGCATCGCCGCCACGGCACTGGCTGACGCCGCCAAGAATTTTCACTGAGCGTCGCATGATATTTCGAATCGTTTGGGAATCTCTGGCCCGTCGGCGGCGCCGCAAGCTGCTGAGCGTTTCTGCCGTCGCCCTCGGCATCGCCGTCACCGCGGCCGTCGCGACGCTGTCGCTCGATGTGGGTGACAAGGTCAGCCGCGAGCTGCGCTCCTTCGGCGCGAACCTGTCGGTGACTCCGGCGGCGGACGGCCTTCCCGTGGCTGTGGGCGGCATCGATTACCGCCCTGCCGGCGCTGGAGCTTTCCTGCCGGAATCGGCGCTGGTGAATCTGAAAAGGATTTTCTGGCGGAACAACATCGTGGCCTTTGCGCCGTTTCTTTACGTGCCCGCGACGCTCGAGGGCCAACCGGTGGTGGTCATTGGGAGTTGGTTCGAGAAAACCCTGCCCGTGGACAAATCCGAAGTGTTCGTCACGGGCCTCGAAAAGCTGCACCCCACGTGGAAGATCACGGGGCAGTGGCCTGCGGATGACGACGCCCGAGGGGCACTGGTGGGTCGACGTCTTGCCGACCGGCTGAATCTGCATCCTAGCCAGGCGCTGACGTTGGCCACGGTTACAGAGGACAACGCGCAACCTGCACCTCCTTGGTCGGCTGAATTCGTCGTGCGCGGAATTCTCGAAACCGGCGGACCCGAGGATAACGAGGTGCTGGCACCGCTGGCTTCCGTGCAGCGCTGGGCCGGCCTTGAGGGCAAAGTGCGGCGCATCGAGATTAGCGCGCTCACCAAACCTGAGGACTCCTTCGCCCGCTCCGACGTTCCGCGCCTCACGGGGGAGGAATTCGACCGCTGGTATTGCACGCCTTACGTCAGCTCCATCGCTTATCAGATCCAACAAGCGATTCCTGAGGCGCAGGCCAAACCTGTTTACCACGTGGCCGAGACCGAAGGCCGAATCCTGAACCGCGTCGGAGTCCTGATGGCGCTGCTCGTCGTTGCCGCGCTGGTGGCCGCGGGATTGGCGGTGGCTTCCATGATGCTGGCCACGGTCCTGGAGCGCCGTGCAGAGATCGGCCTGTTTAAAGCCCTCGGCGCCACTGACGCCCGCGTGGCGGCGGTGTTCCTCCTGGAAGCCTGCGCCATCGGCGCGCTCGGGGGAGTGGCCGGATATTTCTTCGGCAGTTTGTTGGCGTGGCGTCTGGCCTTGGCCGTTTTCGGATCGGCAGTGGGCGTTCATTGGGTGATTCTGCCGGTCTGCCTGGCGGTAGCGCTCCTGGTAACGCTGGTGGGCAGCGCCCTGCCGCTAGGCCGAGCCCTGAAAATCTCACCCTCCCTAGCGTTGCACGATTGAAACGAACGCGAAGTGGAATCGCGTCGGCCTACGGCCAGAGAGCTTTCGGAAAACCCGCAGGCACTGTCATTCTGAGGAGCCGCAGGCGGTCTTGACTAAAGCGAAGTAAGAATCTCGCATTGCCATAAAAATACGCAGAGTGAGATCCCTCGCGTAGTTTACCCTGAGCGGCAGAGCAAGATTCTTCGCTGCGCTCAGAATGACAGCGAACAAGCTTAGGATGACAGCATTGAAACATTTTCCCGCCGCCTGTAAAGCCGGAACTGGAAGAGGGTTTTCAATGACCCGATGACCCGATGAGCCGATGAACCGATGAATAGGTCTCCCGATCACCCGATCTCCCGACCACCCGATGGCTCCATGTTCTGGCGCTTATGGTGGCGCGGGGTCTCAGTGAAGCGCTCCCAGGCGGTGTTGGCACTGGGCTCACTGGCCGTGGGTGCCGCCATCACTTCCACGCTTCTAAACCTTTACGGTGATGTGCGCCGCAAGATGACGGAGGATTTCCGCTTGTACGGAGCCAACGTGGTCATTGCACCCGCTTCCGCGGGAACTGCCGGCGGCGCGGAGGACAGCACAATGGGGGAGGAAGCGGCCTTACAACCCCTTGCCCAGTTCGCCCGCAAGACACCCGGCACGTCGTTCGCGTCCGTTCTCTACGGGGTGGTTCGGGTGTCGCCCGATTCCGCCGATCCCCGCATGCCGGAGTTTACCAACGTGGTGGCGACCGGGGCGGAGTTCGGCGCGCTGCGCCGTTTGAACCCGGGCTGGCGCGAATCGGGCGAAACGGTTTCCGCTGACTTGCCACCCGGCGATTGCGCCGTGGGCGCTAATTTGGCTGCGCGGCTGCATGTGCGCGTGGGTGATTCCATCGAGCTGCGTCGTGTGCTTTCTGTAGCGGCGCTGGCATCGCAAAGGCCCAACATTTCCGCACAGTTCGCCATGAACACGTTCGCCCCGAGGAATGAAAATGCGCGGAGCGCCTTGGACTGCGGCGGCTCGACGCCGCCTTTGTCTTCGTCCTCGGCGTCATTCCAAGGCGGCGTCGAGCCGCCGCAGTCCAAGGTGCCTTCGGCACCAGAATGTTCGAAACAGCAGGCGGCTGCACTGCAGGTCGCGGCCTATCGCATTGCAACGATCCTCACCGCCGGCGATTCGGAAGACGACCAGGTTTTTCTTCCGCTCGCCGCGCTGCAATCCTTTTTGGGGATGCACGGCAAGGTCACGCTGGTGGAGCTCAGCCTTCCCGGCGAAACCCGTGAAGTGGAAGCCGCCGTTCACCGGCTTGCCAGCCTTTTGCCCGGCCTGGAGGTTCGCCCCATTCGGCAGATTGTTTACTCCGAAGGGAAAGTCCTGGGGACCATTCGCTGGCTGCTGCTTTCCCTCACCGTACTAATTCTGGTTATTATTGCTCTTTGCGTTATGGCCACGATGACGGCCATCGTGCTGGAGCGCCGCAAAGACATTGGCGTTATGAAAACCCTGGGCGCAGCCGACGCGCTGCTGATGCGGCTTTTCATGACGGAGGGCGCGAGCCTGGGTTTGGTGGGAGGCGTGTTGGGATACGGAGTGGGCGCACTCGTGGCACGCGGCCTGGCCGCCCGGCTCTTCGGCGTCACGCTCAGTTTGAATGCGTGGACGCTGCCCGTGGTTTGCGGTTTGACCGTGGTGCTGGCGGTGATCGCCGCGCAGGCGCCGGTGCGCATCGTGCGCGCGATTCAACCCACGATAGTTTTGAAGGGCGAGTGAACGGATGTCTTTCATCGAAGTTGAGGGCTTGACCAAGACCTACGGCGCGTCGCTCCATGCGCTCCATGGCGTTTCTTTCACGGTGGAGAAAGGCGAGTGGATCGCGGTGATGGGCCCGTCCGGCTCCGGCAAGAGCACGTTGCTGAATATCCTCGGGGGACTCGATGCAGCGACCGCCGGGCGCGTGGCGGTCGACGGGCAGGGAATCTCCGCGCTCGCCGGCAATGCGCTGGCCCGCTTTCGCGCGGAAAAAATCGGCTTCGTGTTTCAGCAATTCCACCTGGTTCCGTATTTGACGGCGCTTGAGAACGTGATGCTGGCGCAATACTTCCACAGCCTCTCGGATGAGCGCGAAGCCGCGGAGGCGCTGGGCCGCGTCGGACTGGGCGACCGGCTGCGGCATCTCCCGTCACAGCTTTCCGGGGGCGAACAGCAGCGCGTGTGCGTGGCGCGGGCGCTGATCAATCAACCCAACGTGATTCTTGCCGACGAGCCCACCGGCAATCTCGATGAGGTAAACGAAACCCTGGTGATGGGACTGCTGACGGAATTGCACCGCGAAGGCCACACCATCTTGCTGGTCACCCACGACCCGGAAATCGGCCGCATGGCCGAGCGCCGCATCGAACTGCACCACGGTCGCCTGACGGAAGTTTCCGTTTCCCCCACCAATGAAGAGGAGTTGATCGACAACCTACTGAAGGCCGTCTGGCATGCGCAGGAGGATACCGGCCGCAGCGTGCTGGAGCCCGATGCTCTGCCGGAATTCGCGCGTAACCGAGCCACCTTTTTGCTGATGGCGCAGGAAGGATTGATTCAGCTCGAAGGCGCCGCCCTTTCCTTCGCTTCGCGCGGTGAGGCTCGCGCCCGCCATGCGCTGCGGCGGCATCGCCTTTCCGAGCGCCTGTTCTTCGAGACTTTCGGAATTGGCGAGGATGTGGTAGACGAGTACGCCGGCAAAATCGAACACTCGCTCAGCCCGGAAGTGACCGAAAAGATCTGTACCTTTCTCCATCATCCCCTGACCTGCCCCCATGGCTCGCCCATCCCGCGCGGTGACTGCTGTCCGAAAGAATAGGTGTCGGGTGCCGGGTGTTCGAAATTCGAAATGAGCTGTCGGGTGGCGAGTATCTTGAATTTGGAATCGGGAATTGGGATTTAAGTGTTAAAGTGCCAGGAAAGGGTAAGGGCCCAAACCCCGGTCCTGACGCCTGGGGCCTGGCGTCTGCCACGCCTAATATAGCCTCTAACAGTAAGCTCAACACTCGCCCGGGAGCCCCCCCCTGCCGGACACTTTGTCATGCTGTTTTCTTGTTCCTATGAGTTTTTGTAACTGGCTTTCTTTTCAGGATGTTCTCAGGTTCGTTTTACAAAAAAGCCCACCTCTGGCCCTTTGTTTTCAATATGTTCTCAGGTTTGGGCTTTTGTGCGCCTCGCGGACATTTTGCCGGCATGTGTTTTGTGGGATGTGAGGCCTGACAAATCGCATCATCAATTCCCTCTTGCTCCCCAGACGGGGCACGCAAGCGCGGGCTGAAATGACCCTTGGCTAACCACTTGGGGCGCCTCGTGCCCGGCGGGCAGAGGGCGCACGCTCGAACCGGTCAATCGGCTAGCGGAACCGGCACCGCCAGTCAACCTTTCATAGTAGCCTATAGAAAATTTGTTGTCAAGAGAAATCTGCGCGGAGAAATTTGCGCCCGGCAGCGGGCCCGTTTCCGCTGGACCGCCGATAGGGCCATTGCAGTTGCCTTTAAGCGCCCAGTTGTTCAAGGCGCTCAAGCCAATTACGAAAATGCGGGCACTCACGACGCATCGTGTCGATGCCCACTGCCATTGCGGCCTGCGTTCCGTTCAGCACCTTTCTGTAGGAAGGGCAAAGCTGGAGCACGCGTTTTGACGGAGCCGCGTTCGGACTGTCATCAATGTCTTCGGGAGTAGGAAATCTCTCGCGGATGGACTGAAACTGATTGGCGAGATTCGATTGGTAAATCCCCTGCGCGAAAGCCGCTGGATCGCTGAAAAGCAGCCCCTCATATTCATGCAATTGTAGGTAAGGGAGGAATCGGACGTCGGGACGCAGTTCGGGCGCCTGCGTGACGATGTCTTGTTTCACCGCCTGCTCAATATGGATGACCTTTTCGACGTTCGAGAGATTCGGCGGTAGTGGTGTGCCGGGAAAGTCTTTGCCCAGCCCATAGAGGTCGAGGATGGTTGAGCAATAGGACGAGGGGTCCTCCTTGAGTTGCCGGAGGATGTCTTTTTGGAACCGAGCATAGTTCGGATTCCCGCCCTTGTGGCCAGGAAATCCAAGGACGATGGGAGTCAGGTAGACTTGATGCCTCCACAGTGCGGGTGCGAGGACGTTATTCACGAACGACCTCTCCGATAGCCCCTCCACCACAACATGAACTCGGGTCATGAACGCTCGTCTCCAGCACTCGCCTCCTCCTTATGTGGGGCTACGCTCGCATGTTCGTCCCCATTTGACGGCAGCGGCATTTTCTCATTGCGCGGTCCACCACCCAGGACATTCTTCTGCCATAGTTCACCGAGCGTGTAGTCTTCGAGCCACCCTGATAGTTGCGTCGAATTCAAGCGCTGGAAGACGGACTCACCTTGACTCCGTTCAACGACGATGACATCTTCCGGAGCAAACTCGTTCAGCAATTGTGCCGATTGTGTCGAGACGATTACTTGGCGGCCTAGCTGCGCTGCCTGCTGGAAGAGATTGGCAAGTAAGGTCAACGCATAGGGGTGCAACCCAAGTTCAGGCTCGTCGAAGAGCATCGTCGAGGGTGGGCTTGGCTGGAGTAGCGCCGTAGCGAGACATATGAAACGCAACGTGCCGTCGGAGAGTTGACTCGTAAGAAAGGGACGATCGGACCCTTCTTGCAGCCACTCCAATCGGATCAGCTCAGGATTCGTGGGCACCGGTCGAAGCTCGAAATCGTCGAAGAATGGCGCTGCCAGCCTCACAACGTCGCGGATCATGGCATAGATGGGAGGTTCGACCTTCCTGACGCGATACAGGAAGGCCGCCAAGTTTTCGGCGTCGGGCCGCAAGTACATGTTGTCGTTGATCTGCTTCTCGCGGCGGACCCCCGCCGTGGCGCTTGTGTCGTGGAAGTGATAAACAATCCAGCTCGAAGCCGCCTCTACGACGTGAAGGGGCAACAACCCGTGATCCGCAAAATCTTTGAGCCTGGTCTCAGCATGCCCCGCACCCAGGGATTTCCGGCGCTCATTTTTCCAATCATACAACACCATCTCTTCGGCAAAGATCAGACGATTGTCTTCCGTCGGGACTAACTTGAATTCGTACCCTGCCTCGCTAAAGTAGAGCTTGGCCACGATTCGACTCGTGTACTTCGGACCGAAATGGAGGAACACGTCCACGCCCCCGGCCCTTCCCACCGCGAGTTGAAGTTTCCCGTCGATTATTTCCCGCAGCAGGCGAAAGAACTCCACAAAATTGCTCTTGCCAGCGCCGTTGGCCCCGATGAGCACATTCAATGAGCGGAGTTCGAAGTCATCGAGCTTCCGGATGGACTTGAAGCCTTCGATCGTGAGCTTCTTGATGGTCTCGCTCATAAGTCAGGTGTTGTCTTTGTCAGATGTGGGGTGTTCAGATCCCCCACCTTACTGCGTACTTTATCATGACTCCAGCCGATTGCATTGGCAAGTTACGATCCGGGAGACGGCCGTTAGCGTGTGTACAACCTCGCGCGCCACTCTCACATCCAAAGCGGGGAACGCGAGCGAAAATCTAACGCGGGCCGCATGATTAGCGGGTCCGCAGGCAGGGGGTTGTTGTGTCACAATCCAACGGGGAGGTGCGTCCGCAGAGGCCCGCCATCCCCACTTCGGAGTCTCCGGCCCCCCCACCTTTTGAATTAACCTTGCTTGACGCGCCCAGCTTACCGGTCTCACTGATCCGGCAGGCCGGCGAACTGCTTCGTGAAAGGCGAGCGCCCTCTCGCTTCCAAGACCAGCCGGAAGCTCCGTTGCTGGTCCTGGACCTACGACCGTGGTACCGCGATCTGCCGGCGCAAATCCAAGACTTGTTAGCGGCGCCGAAGACTGCTTCTGCAAGCTTCCCCATGCGTGCTGCTGACGTCCCTGACATTTGGCAGGATTACCTGCCCAACCCCTACTCGTGGGCGAATTCGCTGCTCGTCCATCTCCTGGTGCTCACGGCGCTGGTGCTGCCCTTCGAGCTTCAGCGCCTGATGGGCCCCGCACCTCTTCCCAAGAGAATATTCAACTTCACTCCGTTTGCGCTCACGCTTCCGCAGCTCCATGGTCACGATGAGAAAACCGGCGGCGGGGGAGGAGGCGGTGTCCGTTCTCCGCTTCCCGCTTCGCGCGGCGCGCTCGCGCCCTTTGCGCGCACACAATTCACTCCACCCATGGTCAAGATCCCGAACGTCGCGCCGGTCTTGCCGATGGCGCCAACCCTGCTGGGTCCTCCGGAACTGAAACTCCCGGCGATGAAGCTGGACATGCCCTGGGGCGACCCCAAGGGCGTACTGGGACCCCTCTCAGGCGGCCCCGGAATGGGCGGCGGGATTGGCCCCGGCAATGGCACGGGAGTGGGACCGGGCACGGGTCCTGGTTACGGTCCGGGCTGGGATGGAGGGTACGGCGAAGGCCCCTACAGGGTTGGCAACGGCGTCAGTGAGCCAATCCCCATTTACTCCCCGGAACCCAACTACTCCGAAGAAGCGCGCAAAGCTAACTTCGGGGGATTCGTGCTGTTGTGGATCGTGGTGGACGCGCAGGGCAACGTGCGAAATGTTCAGATCGCCAAGCACTTGGGTATGGGTCTTGATGAGGAGGCGGTCAAAACCGTGAGTACGTGGAGATTCAAACCCGCCATGCGCCAGGGTGTGGCGGTGCCCGTGCAAGTGGAGGTGGAAGTCAGCTTCCGGCTGTTCTGAATTGTGTAAGCGCGCTTACGCCGGAGCTATTTCCGTATACTCGAGTGTGAGCAGAGCTTTGCAGGCCGCACACACGAACTGAGGCGGTGGGCCCACGTCGCCAATGGCGAAGACCCTCGGTTCGTGGCACCGCGCGCAGGGGGCCGTGGGTGCGCTGGGATCGGGGTCGGGTGGAATGGCAAAATTCTCCACGACTTCTCCAACCCTCGTCGTTTCCAATTCAAATGTGGTGTAGCAATTGTCGCAAACATGATTGTAACAGCACTCCGGCTTGCAGGAATAAAGCACGTCGCCGGAACCGCATTGCGGGCAGACCACAGAGATCGGCGTGAGCGTCATGAAGTTTCCAGCGCAGACTTAGGTTACAGGGAACAGGTTACAGGGTACAGTCTGTTTCCCTATCGCGCCTATGCATTCCGCTGTCACCAGCAAACTATGTTACTGGAAGTCTAGGTTACAGGGAACAGGTCACAGGATAAAGTCTATTTACCTGTCGCGCCCACTTTCCTGTCACCTGTAACCTGTCACCTGTAACCTAATTCGCTTTTTTCCCCTTGTCAGCAATACCGGGAAGCTTGAGAATAGCGCGTAGATGAGTTCCCTGCGCACCTACTGGACGTTTGCCCGGCCCTTCACCCTGGTTCCCCCCATGACCGGGATATTTTCCGGTTCTCTTTTGGGCTATGGAGCGACGCACGCCTCCTTGAACGTTCTTCATGTGGGGCTGGCGGTGCTGGCCGCAGGGGTTCTGAATGCGGCTTCGAACGGGCTGAACCAGATCTGCGATCTCGCCAACGACCGCATTAACAAGCCGCACCGGCCGCTTCCCTCGGGCGAGCTCACGCTGCGCCAAGCTTGGATTTTCACTGCGGCGGCTTACGCTCTGGCGCTGGCGATGGTGGCGGTGGTGAATCGCGAAACTTTCGCGATATACGTGATTGCCGCGCTTGCCACCGTCGCGTATTCCGCGCCCCCCGTGCGCTTGAAGCGGCATCCCGTGGGCTCAAACCTGATCATCGCGCTCATTCGCGGTTGCCTGCTGAAGGTGGCGGGATGGGCGGCGGTGGCAACGGTGCTGAGTTCGATTGAGCCCTGGTACATTGGCTCCATTTATTTCTTTTTTCTCCTGGGCGCGACCACCACCAAGGATTTCGCCGACATCGAAGGCGACCGCGCGGCGGGGTGCATCACCTTGCCGGTGAAATATGGCGCCACCTGGAGCGCGCGCGCCATCACTCCATCCTTCATACTGCCGTGGCTGATGTTGCCGCTCGGACTTGCGCTGCACGTGCTCAGCGGCCATCCGGCGGCCATCCTCGCGTTGAGCATTATCATGGTGACCTGGGGTGCATACGTCGCCTACTTGATTAATAAGGATCCGCACCGGCTGGTTACCGAGGGCGAAAACCATCCTTCCTGGCACCACATGTACTGGATGATGATGGTTGGCCATTTAGGTCTGGCTGGCGCATATTTGATTCATTAGCCGGGATTAGGAATTTGGTAGAATCGGTTCATCGGACCATCGGTCCATCGGTTCATCGAACTCTTGACGCAATAATGGCTCGATGAGCTGATTTCCAGATGGCCCGATGGCTCGATGACCCGATGATCCGATGATCCGATGCTACTTCTGACTGGTGCTACCGGTTATCTTGGTTCTGGAATCGCCCGTGAACTCATCGTGCGGCGCCGCCCCTTCCGGGTTTTGGTGCGGGATCCCAAGCGCTTGGGATTCGACCCCGCGACGAGCCACTGCGAGGTTGCCATCGGTGATTTGCGCGACCGCGAAGCGTTGCGCTCAGCGCTCCACGGCGTGGACGCGGTGATTCACACGGCCGCCCTCGTCAAGATGTGGGTGCGCCGCCGGCGCGACTTCTGGCGCGTCAATGTGGAGGGCTTGCAGAACTTGCTGCAAGCCTCTGAACAGGCGGGGGTTCAGCGAGTTGTATACACGTCCTCGTTCATAGCGCTGGGACCCTCCGCGGATGTGAACGCTAACGAGGCGCTGCGCCATGCCGGCCCGTTTTCTGACGCCTATGAGGAAACCAAGGCGCGCGCCCTCGAGTGGCTGCGCGGCGAGGGATTGCGCCGCTTCCCTGTCATCGTGACGTTTCCCGGCGTCATTTACGGCCCCGGGCCCAGAACCGAGGGCAACCTGGTAGGTGGAATGATCGACCAGTACCTTGCTGGAAAATTCCCGGGCTTACTTGGGTCCGGGGAGCAGCGTTGGAGCTTTGCGTTCATTGCCAACGTTGTCAACGCGCATCTGGCCGCCCTGGAGAGGGGAAAGCCGGGGGAAGAATATGTGTTGGGCGGGGACAATCGCACGCTCAATGATTTCTTCCGTACTCTGGCGGATTTGACACACGTCCGGCGGCCGGTGCGCCATCTTCCCTTTGCCCTGGGGAAACTCGTGGGCGCTATGGAGCTGGTGCGCGCCCACGCTTACGGCCATTCTCCCCAGCTCACTCCCGGCGTCGTAGAAATCTTCAAGCACGATTGGGTCTATTCGAGCGCCAAGGCGATTCGCGACCTTGGCTACTGGGTATCCCCTCTGGAAGAGGGCCTGCGGTTAACCCTGAATGATCGGCTGATCGGGAGGTCGGGTGATCGGGTGATCGGGTGAACAAGGAACATGCACAGCGGCTTCGTTTTCCGCTCACCGGATCACCCGACCCTTTGTGCTCAACCGATCACCGGATTGCCCGATCACCCGATTAGATGAACATGCCGGAAATCACCACTTCCGTCGCGGGACCGCGCGCACCGCTTTTCTCTACGCGCAAGATCGTGCACATATCCATGCTGATCTTCGCGTTCCTGCTGCCGTACCTTACCTGGACGCAAGCTGCGGGGTGCGCGTTGCTGGCGCTGCTTTTCAACGTTGTAGTCCTACCCCGCCTGGGGGTGGACCTGGGCAAGAGTCCCGGCCGCGGTTCGGAATCCGCAAGCTTGAATCTCGAGTTGCCTCTCGCCCCCAAGGCCGGCTTTACCCCTACCCACCTGCCCACCTGGCCACCCGCCCTTCGGGGTGTCTGGACCGGCATTGTCATCTATCCCCTGTCTGTGCTGGCATTAATTCTTCTTTATCGACACGACCTGCAAATTGTGGGCGCCACGTGGGCCATCATGGCATTGGGTGATGGCACGGCGAGCATCACGGGCGGGGCGCTGCGCGGTCCGGCGCTCCCCTGGAACCGCGAAAAAACCTGGTCAGGCTTCCTGGGATTTATCGTGGCGGGCACGGCGGGCGCCTACATTCTGACGCGCTGGGTGGCCCCTACCGTCGCCCCCGACATCGCGCTGAAGATTTGCGCAGCCACGGCGCTGGTGGGCGCGATCGTCGAGTCCGTCCCGGTTCGCCTGGATGACAACGCCACGGTTCCGCTGGTGGCGGGTGCCTTCATGTTTTGCCTGTACTTCGTCGAGCGCAGCGCGCTGGACAGCAACCTGCCCTTCCTCGGCCGGCGCATCGTGCTGGCCGCGGCCGTCAATCTGGCGCTGGCGGTGTTGGCCTTCCTCGTGAAGATGGTCACCCCCTCGGGCGCGATATGCGGGTTTCTGCTGGGCGTGGCGGTCTATCTGGGCTGGGGCTACAAAAGCTTTCTGTTGATGCTTGCCTTCTTCGCGATCGGCTCCGTTGCCACGCGATTCGGCTATGCGCGGAAAGCCGCGCGCGGCGTGGCGGAAAAACGCGGGGGCGCCCGGAGTTGGCGCGAAGCCGTGGCGAACTCACTGGCAGGGGCGTTTTTTTCCCTCCTGGTCATCACCACGCATCACGAAGGCGCCTTTTTGATGGCGTTGATCGCGGCGTTTGCGGAAGCCACGGGCGACACCATTTCCAGTGAAATCGGCCAATATATTTCCGACCGCGCCTATCTGATCACGACGTTCAAGCCGGTGCCTGCCGGCGAAAACGGCGGCATCACGGTGGGCGGCAGCGTCGCGGGGGCGCTGGCTTCGGCGCTGGTCGTGGCGCTCGCCTTGGCGATGGGCTTGTGTGGCAAAGGCGGCGCCACCATTGCCCTTGCCGCCGCGGTGGCTGGGAACCTGCTCGATAGTGTGCTGGGCGCCACGCTGGAGCGGCGCGGCCTGATGACCAACGGCATCGTCAATTTTGCGGGCACCAGCTTTGCCGGTGCGCTGGCGCTCGCCATGGCACTCCACATAGGGTTTTAGCGCTGGAGCGTGGTGATCTATCCCCTGTTCAATGCTGCGGCATTCCTTTACTCGACCCATTGATATCATCTATTGTAATGTGATATCATTGCCGTGCAGTCAAGGAGTTTGCTATGCCGGCGATTGTCGTGCGCAACATCTCCGCCGAGACCCACCGGGCGCTGCGCGTCCGGGCGAGGCAGCACGGACGGAGCACGGAAGCGGAAATTCGAGCGATCCTCGATGGGGCCGTACGGCCGGCCACGCGCGTCAGGCTCGGCTCTGCCCTCGTGGCGCTCGCGAAGCCCTTGGGCGGCCTCGATCTCGAAATTACGCGGGACAAGGCCCCCGCCGCGCCGGCGGACTTCGCGTGATCCTGCTTGACACCAACGTGATTTCCGAGCCGATGCGGCCCAACCCCGATCCCAAGGTGCTTGCCTGGCTCGATGCCCAGGCGGCCGAGAGCCTCTATCTCGCGACCGTGAGCCTCGCCGAACTGCTGCTCGGCATCGAGCGCCTGCCGGCCGGCAAACGCCGCAAAGCCCTCGCCGCTGCCCTCCACGAGCAGATCATCGCCCTGTTCGGCAAGCGCATTGTCCCGTTCGATCTCGATGCAGCGGAGACCTATGCGCAGATCGTCACGCGCGCCCGCCGGCACGGCCATCCTATCGCCGTGGCGGATGCCCAGATCGCAGCGATTGCCGCCTCGCGCCAGTTGACTGTGGCTACGCGCGACGAGGCGCCATTCCAGGCTGCCGGCGTCCCGGCCATCAACCCCTGGACTGCGAGCATCGAGGGCCGATGGGGAGGCGCAGATTAGGTGTCGACTGCCTATTCACTGGGCTATTGCGAGATGCGTGAGATGTGGGAGAAAAACGTGATGTCCCTTTCCCGGGAGGAACTGAACCGCGCCCAGGCGCTGATTGCCCGGGACGGTCTGCGGGTGACCAGCATTGCCTCGCCCATCTTCAAATATACGCTGCCGGAGGTGCCCGCCCACCCAGACGGCGCCCTGGTGTTTCATTCCACCTTCACCGAACGGGACAACTCCAAACTGCTGCGCGAATGCGGGCTAGCTGGGAGATTCTTCCTGGTCCCGGAGTGCTTTGGCCTTGGCGGCCATTTTTCTTGCTTTCCTGTGCATCCCCTGGCGCAGATAGACATTGGCCATATTGGTGTATACCGCGGCCAAGGTGGGAGTATCCCGTTTCGGCTGCTTGGCAAGAATGGTCAGTGCGTCGGAAAAAGCCTGTTCCGCTTCCGAGAGCTTTCCTTCTTTGGCGTAGGCGACCCCCAAAGTTGTTTAAGGATGCCACGACCGCGGGACTCTCCGGTCCGTACACTTTCTTCCTGATCGCGAGGGCTCGCTGGTAGAGCAAATCCACGTTAATTTCCTGGCACTTCAGCATCAATACGCCGGCAAGATTGTCAAGACTCTGGGCCACGTCAGGATGATTTGGCCCCAATGCATCTTCCCGGATGGAAAGAGCTCGCTTATAAAGGGGCTCGGCCTCGGCGTATTTCTTTTCCGAGCGATAAAGCTCTGCCAGGTTGTTAAGGCCGGAGGCGACATCGGGGTGGTTCGGCCCCAGGGATTTCTCCGCGATGGAGACTGAACGTATGTACATTTGCTCAGCCTCTGAATACCGACCCTCTGAACCGTACAATGCCGCCAATTCATTGAGAGAGTTCGACACATCAGGGTGGTCGGGCCCATAGGCCGCTTGCCGAATGGACAATCCCCGCCTAAAGAGCGATTCGCCCTCCGCGTATTTGCCCTGGCGGACATAGAGCGCGGCCAGGTTATTGAGGCTGGACGCAAGTTCAGGATTTTCTGGCCCTAAAGTCCTTTCCTTTATGAAAACCGCCCGCTTGAAGAGCGGCTCGGCTTCCGCGGACTTACCCTGCTCCCAGTATATTGCCCCCAGGTTGTTCAGGGTGTTGGCCACATCGGGGTGCTCCGGCCCCAGAGCTTTCTCGCGCAAGGCGAGGCACTGGCGGTAAGTCGATTCGGCCTCCCCATACCGGCTTTGGTATGCGTACAATGCCGCCAGATTATTTAGCGTGGCGGCCTTATCGGTGGCTGCCGAGTCCCCGTCTTTCTCCCAGATTCCCAAAGCGCGTTTGAAAAGGGGCTCCGCCTCAGTGTACCTGGCCTCGCGCAGGTAAAGTCCGGCCAGGTCATTCAGGGTCATGGCCAATCGATGATCAAATGGTCCGAATGACTCCGCTTCTTTCTCAGCTTGCACAAACTGCGACTCCGCCTCGCGGTACTGCCCTCGGCTGCGGGCTTTTTGGCCAGCTTCGATCTCGCTGTCCCCATGGCTCGCCTGTCCGAACGCCGCCCATGGCGCCACGGCAAGACAAAGTGACCACAGAATGAGGTTTCGCATTCGGCGCTCCCGAAGACCGTTGGCTCTCAAGGGTGGTGACGCGGGGGAATCGGACCAGGTTAAATGGCGAGGGCAGGGGCTTGAGCTACTCCCCACAGTCACTACTCAGGCGATGTGAATCCGGCGCATTGCTGGATCGATCTCCATCACGCACCTGAGGTGAGGCTAGGCAAGTTAATTGCCAGTTTCCCCGCCCCCGGTTCTCGCGTGAATCAGCGGAAAAGTGAGATGTTTTGTCGCTACTCTCGAGCCGGAGCCCAGTTTCTCTGGGCTATTTTGGGAATTCGCACGAAGAATTTCAGCCGAATTCCTTTCCCCGTATCTTCAGGGTTTCCGCGCGGTTGCGGGTTTTTCCGCAATGCACCCCGTGAAACTTGACTGCTTTGGTGCTCCGAAACAGGTGATCGCCACGTCGAAAAGGTTGTCCAGCCAATATCTTCTATACCCGAGCGTGCACGCTGGGGGAAAAGGTCATTGGCCGGTTGCGGTTTTTTGGTAAACGGTGGGAAAAGTCAGCAGCCAGCAGGGATGGCTATATATGATCTTATAACCATAATATCGTGACAAGATAGTTGACTTCTCAACTCGTAATGGCCTAA